>Ga0172367_10000876_pt1 | contig 45298 bp, 39 predicted proteins | sample Lak10m_FD_114542 | JGI IMG/M metagenome (GOLD analysis project Ga0172367, IMG submission 114542) | Freshwater microbial communities from Kabuno Bay, South-Kivu, Congo - kab_022012_10m | ecosystem: Environmental > Aquatic > Freshwater > Lake | place: Democratic Republic of the Congo: South-Kivu...
AGATATTAAATCAATTGAATATATTGAAAGTTATTTATCTTCTAAATGGTTTGGTATTCCTTCTTATTGTCTTCCAATTGAACATACATTTTATAATGTAGCTGCTCTAAATTTAGAAAATTCACCTATAATTTTATATAATTTTAGTAATAATTATAATTATGGAACTTATGGTAATTATTATGATTTAATTTTAAATGTTAATCATCAATCAAAAGCATCTGTTTATTATGAAATAGAATCACTTCAACCTTATATTTGGTTTAAATTTGATAATAATATAGATAATAGTGGGTTTACAAGTAATTCAATTTCATTAATTAAAAATGGAGCAGATAATATTGTATATTCTGATAATTATATTAAAGGTAATAAAAGTATCAATTTAACAAATATTAATTGTCAAATAAATACTTTTACTGGTTATATAAGTGAAGATTTTACCTTATTATTTTGGTTTTGTATTAATGGTGAAATATCAAATAGTTTTCAAGAAATATCTTTATTTACAATATTTAATGAAATTAATTATTATTCAAGTACAACTTTTAAAATTAAAAATAATGATTATGGTTCATTAATTTTATCTATTAATAATCTTTTAATTGCTAATAATGTTTTTGTTTATAATAGTGGTCAAATTTTTTGGCAAAACATTGCATTATCTATGAAAAAACAAGGATCTAATACAATCCTTAATATTTATTATAATAGTATTTTAATACATTCAAATATTATAATTCAAAATTTCTCTTTTATTAATTCAACAACTAAATATATTAAAATAAATGAAAATGAAAAAAATATTTTATATGACGATTTTAGAATTTATAATAAAGCATTATCTACATTAGAAATACAAGATATATTACAATATCCAATATCAAGACAATCAGGATTATTATTACCTAATACATATGGTTATAAATGGAGTTTAAACAATTTTATAGAAAATAACATATTAAGTGTTAAAAATAGTTTAAATATCTCAGATAATAGACTTTTAACTATTAGTTTTAATTTAACAATTTTTTTTAAATCAAATTTTAATATTATAAATATTCTTTATATTTCAAATTATTTAGATATTACATTATTTTATAATCCATCTAATTTGAAATATTCTATAAAAATTTTGAATAAAAATTATAATTCTGATGGTTCAAATATAATATTTTCATATTTTTTGTTAAATGATTTAATTTTTAATAAAAGTAATAATTATATTATAAAAATTAATTTTAATAATTCTAATGAAATTAAAGTTTATTTAAATTATGTTGAAGTTCCAAAAGATACTATTAGTGATGTTGCATTTGCAAGAATAGGGTTTACAATACTTGATAATGATAATAATGTTTTTTATATAGGTAATTTTTATAATAGTACTAATAGCACTGCATCAACAACACAATATCAATTAGAAAATTTTCAAATTTATAATAAATTACTAAACGTTCAATTGGAACAAAATAAAATAAATTATAGTTTAACTCCAATTTATTACTATTATGATAATCCTACATATAAAATTAAATATCCTTTCACATTTTTAAATTTAAATTTTAATAGCATAACTAATAATTATTTAGGTATAACTAATAATATTAGCGATGTTGTTAATTATTATCAAAACTTAAATTATAATAAATCAATTAGTAATTTAAATTTTTTTAATATTAAAAATGGTTTTTATATTTTTATTGTTCCAACATCTGGATATTATAATTTTGTTTTAGCTGGTGCACGCGGTGGTTTTAGTTCAACTAATAAAACTATATCAGGAAATGGCATAATTTCATATTTTAATTTTTATTTAGAAGTAAATACTATTCTATATATTGGAACTGGATTTAAGGGTGGTGATGGTGGGAATCTTATTGAATTATTTTTAAATAATGAAAGTATTGGTTTTTATAATGTTTGTGGTGGTGGTGGTGGATTATCGTTTGTTTATGATTTTACTAATAAGCGTTTATTAAACATAGCAGGCGGAGGTGGTGGTAATGGTATTAATTATTATGGTTCTGATGCTTTAATAACAACAAGTGGAGGTAAAAATAGTATAAATTTAATTATTGGTCTTGAAGCTATAAATGGAAATGGTGGAAATAGAGGTGTTTATGGTATTGCATCTGGATATGGTGCAGGTGGAGGTGGGTTTTTAACTGATGGAGTCATTTCTGATAATTTTAATGGTATATCTTTATTAAGTATTATTAATACAAATAATAAATTAAATTTACCATCATATAATTATGGCGGTTTAGGTGGTTTTCCTTGTGGTGCAACTGGTGGTGTAAATTTAAATATAAATACAAAAGTTTGGGGTGGAGGTGGTGGTGGTGGATATTCTGGAGGAATGGGTGGTTCAAGTGATAAAAATAATTTTATTAGCGGTGGTGGTGGTGGTGGTTCATATGATATAACAGGTATTAATAATGAAATAACATTAATAAATTCTTTGGGATTAAATGGTTATAATAATTCAAATGGATATGTTAATATTAAATTACTTACAAAAGATAATTATTTATCATATACAGGTTCTACAATAAATGTTAAAAATGGATTAGTATTATTACATGAAATTAATAATAGTTATTGTTTTAATTATAATAAATTATCATATTATTTAATTAATCAAATTGATGGTTCTACATCAAAAATCGTAAATTCATTTAATAAAAATGATTTATCAAGTATTATTACTTTTTATATTGAAGTTAAATCAGACTTATCAACATCAACAAGTTATTTACAAATTAATAATTTAAGACTAAATTTAAAAAGTATATCTATTTTATATAAATTAAATACAAATAATTTAAATGTTAATATAATTTCAAATATTGCTTCTTATGAATATTTTTTAAATGATATTGAAAATCCTAATATAACAACTTTATTTAATGCTGATTCTATTAGTTGGAAATTTTTAACAATAAAATCAAATAATTTAACAGATAATATAATTACACTTTTTAAAAATATAACAGAAATAAATATAAAAACTATTATTGGTTATAATAGAATTATTACATTTAATGAACATAAAATAAATTATATTAAATATAATATTTAAATAAGATATAAAAATATGAGTTCTGATATTATTTTAAATACTAATAATTTTAAATTATCAGTTGAAAATAATATCTTATATACAAAATTTAATGATTCTAATTTATTAGAATATTCTTTAAATTCAAATATTTCTTATAAAAATTTTATTGCACCAAATTATTTATTTTTAAATAGTTCTAATGGTATTTTATATAATCCTAATAATTGTAATATTAATATAAAAACAAATAAAACAATTTTTAATTGTGATGTTAAAATTACTGGAAATATAGAAGTTGGTTCTTTTACAAATAAAATTGTTTTATTATCAACCGATAATAAAATTGATTGGGATTATATTCCTAGAATAGCAGATACTATTAACTACAATTCATTAATTAATGTTCCTGCTGATATTATAAATACTACTGGAAGATTTGGTATAGGTATTAGTAATCCTGCTTATAAATGTCATATTAATAAAAATGATTTAAATGTTAATATTCCAGCATTTGTTATAACAACAAATAGCAATATCCATATTTTTGATGTATATGCAGAAAATAAATGTATAACTATTAATAATACTAATGGAATATTAGAGGATTCTAATATTAAATTAAATGTATATGGTTTAACTAAAACTACTCAATTAAATGTTGGAAATGTTTTTAATGTCGTTAATCAAAATACTGAAATATTAAATGATTTATATATTAATACTATTAAATCAAAAAATAATACAATTTATATAGATAGTCAGGTTGATTTAAATTTTAATAATTCTTCATTAAAATCTAATATCTCCAATTTAACTTTAATAGATAATTGTTTTAAAGTTCAAGATAATATATTAATATTTCAAAATAATAAAAGTTTTAATTTTAATGACAATAAAATTATAATCAAAAATAATAGCAATGAATTAATTATTAATAGTAATAATATTATATGTGATAATTTAATTGTTTCTAATTTAACATTAAATAATTTAGATAAATTTACATCTAATCCTTATATTGATAGTCTAATTAATATACATGGAAAAATTAAATTTTTAAGTGATAGTGAATATACTATTAATAATATTTATATAAATGACAGTTATTTATTTTTAAACACGATAAATTCCAATCTTTTTAATTATAATTTACAAACATCTAGTTTTTCAAATTTATCAAGTAATTTTGACTATAATTTATTTAAATCAAAATATAATAATTATGGATATTATTATAATAATATATTAAAAATTAATAATAATTTATCTATTAATGAAGCAAATATTAAAGATTTTACATTTAATAACAAATATTTATATTATATAAATTCAAATAATAATGTTGTTTCTTATAATTTAGAATTAAATACATCAAATATAAATTTAACTAATGCTGTTAAAATTGATTCATATATAAATGATTATGAATATGTTTTTTTAAATAATAGTAATGAATTATTTTATTATAATTTAAATAACAATATTTTATCAAAAATTATTTTTACTAATAATTTAAAAATCATTGACTTTTCATGTGGTTATAATCATACATTAGTTTTATTTGAAAATAATGATTTATATTCATTTGGAACTTCAGATAATTATTTAAATAAAAAAGGTTATATTGGAACAAATATAGCCCCATTAGTTCCTACATTAATATCAAATAATTCTGTTATTATTAATAAAAAAATTGTAAAAATAAAAGCAAATTGCAATAATTCTATAATTTTAGATAGTAATGGTTTAATTTATGTTTTTGGAGTAGTTAATTATTATAATAACCCAATAATTTATAATTTACCCAATTTACCTGAAATAATTGATTTTTGTTGTAGTTCCTATTATGTTTTTTTATTAAGTAAATATAATGATATTTACTATTATAAATATAATAATTTAACAGATTATGCTAATGCAATAAATACAAAAATAAATATTTTAGAATTACCAAATATTTTTTATGGAACTTCTATAAAATCTAAAGGTAGTATTGTTATTGGTGGAGATAATTTTCATAAATTTATTCCAAAAAATAGTTTAATTGTTAATAATTGTATTTATATTGGTTCAAATATAAATACTTCTGATACTTCAATAACTAGTAATTATTCTTTAATTGTTTCTGGTAATATAAATGTAATTGGTTCTATTTATAATAATGGTATTTTATTTAAAGGAACAGGAGGAGGAGGAACTACAGGAAGTTATAATTGGATAAATCAAGATAATTCTAATATTTATTATAATGGTCATGTTGGAATTGGAATAACTAATCCAAATAAAAATTTACATGTTAATGGTGAAGCAATATTTGAAAGTAATGTTTATATAAATGGTAGTATTATAACTAATGAATATAAATCTTGGAAATATTATAATAATTCTATTTATGAATTTAATAAAATTGGAATAGGTATTAAAAAACCTGATGCTAATTTACATGTATATGATGGAAATTTTAAATTAACAGGTATTAATAATATAAATCAAAATTGTAATTTATTGTTATCTAATATTCAACTAAATAGTCTAACACAACAACCTTATAAAAATTGTATTGCAATGAGTCAAAATTGTTCAACTATCGTTAATGCATATTATAATAGTTATCATAATAATAATGAAATAATTATTGTTAAAAATATTAACAATAATTGGAATACATGGAATACTTATAAAATAAGTAAAATTAGTCCAACTACTATAACATATTTTGGAAGTGCTATTTCTATAACAGAAAACGGTCTTATATTATTTATAGGAGCTTATAATGATAGTTTTTTATCACAAACTGGTTCTTTAATTTATACTGGTGGTATTTATGTTTATAAATTTGAAGATAATCAATATATTAAAAAAACTATTCTATATTATACAACATTATCATCAGAATCTACTTTTATTTATAAGAAAATAGGTAAAAATATTTGTTCTTCAATTGATGGAAGTATTATAATTTCTGATATTTTTGGAGATACAATATCACCTTATAAATTATTAAAAAAAGTAGTAGATACTAGTTATTTAGGATTTGATAATAATATATTATTAGATTTTAGTTATTATAGTTTCTATGGAACTTTTGATAATAATAATTTAATTTTAGATTGTTCATTTGATGCTTCTATAATTATTGCTAGTTTTGCCTTAAATTCTAGTATTTCATATACTGATTTTAATTATTATAATTTTTTTATTTATTATAATGATAATATATATTTAGTATTATTTAAAGATACTAGTAATATTAATTATCCTATAAAATCTATTAGCATTTCTAATGATGGTGATAAAATTTTTATTGTAAATACAAATGGAGATTTTTATTTATTTAATTTAAATTTTAATAATACTTTAAATTATTATAATGGACAATATAATATAAAATATCTTAATTTAAATATTATTTATCAAGGAACTATAAATGATGATATTAATAATTATCGTGGTAAAATAGCAAAATCAGGAAATTCATTTACTTTATATAATTATAAAAAAATTATAAATTATAAACTTAATGATATTTCAAATAATTTATGGACAAGTCATATAACAAATATTGATACTATAGCTAATTTAAATGATTTTAATTTAGATTGTGATTTTAATGCATATAATTATGCTGTTGGCTATATTGCTAATAATTATAATAGTGCAACAGATAATATAACTATTACAAATAATTTATTAAAAATTTATAATGAATTTGATATAATAAATGCTAATAAAGATACTATTAATTTTAATACAAATACTTATATAAATAAAATTTATACAAATGATATTATTGGATATGGTAGTAATTTATCAAATATTGAATTAAATAATATAATTTCTTCTAAAAGTATTTTAGAAGGTGGGATTTTATATAACAAAAATAATAAAATAATTGAAAATAGTAATTTGATTTGGGATGAAACTAATAGTAATTTAAATATTTTTGGAAATATTAATTGTATTTCAATATCTGGTTTATTTAATTTATCTAATGCAACTTCTATTCTTTCTTTAAGTAATGGTGGATTAGGCAATAGTAATTTTAATGAGTATCAAGTATTATTCAAATCATCTAATGAAAATATAATAGGTCATGATAATTTTAAATGGATTAATAATTCAAATTTATTGGAAATAAAGGGTAATTTAGAAGTCAATAATATAATTTGTTCTAATATCAAAGGAAATGGTTATAATATAAAAGATTTAAATGCTAAAAATTTAACAGATATTGTTTCTTTAAGTAATGGTGGTCTTGGTATAAATAATATAAATAACGGTGAAATACTTTTTGGAAATAATACAAATTCTATAACAACTAATAATAATTTTAAATGGGCTAATGATACTAATTCTTTAAATATAAATGGTGATATATATTCTACTAATTTTCATGGTACATTTCATGGCAGTGGTGCAGGATTAACTGATATTCCTGTTAATATATTAAGTGGTGTTGCTACTGTTAATAATGGAGGAACAGGACTAACAAATATTCAACCATTTTTAATACCATATGGTAATTCTAATGCTTCATTAAATAGTTTAAGATTATCTATATCAGATAATTTCAAATATACAGGAGAAGATTTATATGTTAGCAATTATGTTTATGCAACTAAATTTAATGGAAACGGTGAAGAATTAAGTAATATTAGAGCATCAAATATTATAGGTAAAATAGGTAGTAATCATGGAGGTATAGGTGATATAAATATTCAATATGGTAATATATTAGTTGGAAATGGAATAGATAATAATGTTTCAATTTCATCATCATTAAATTTACGTGATAGTAGTTTAATTTTAGATGGTTCATTTTATACTTGTAATTTATATGCAAGTAATTTAAATGGAAATGGTTCTAATATAACTTCATTATCTGCATCAAATATTCAAGGTGTTTTAAATGTTAAAAATGGCGGAACTGGCAATTATACACTTTTAAAAGATAAATTTTTAGTTGGAAATAATCAAAATCCCTTAAATAGTTTATCAAATTTAGAATGGGATTTTGTGAATAATAGTTTAATATTTAATTGTAATGCAAGTTTATTAATTGATAAACCTATTATATTAAATAAATTTATATCAAATTTACATATATCCGAAATTATTAATACATCAAATGGTGGAACTGGAAATTCTAATTTTACTAATGATAATTTAATATTTTATTCAGCAAATAAATTTTTGAGTATATCTAATCTTTCATGGAATAATCAAACTTCTAATTTAAATTTAAATGGTTATATTAATATTAGTAATTTTTTAACTGCAAAATCATTTATAGGTGATGGATATTTAATTTCTAATTTAAATGCAAGTAATATAAATAATATTGTTTCTGTTCAAAAAGGCGGAACAGGTAATAATAGTTTTATTGCTGGTAATTTATTATTTGGAAATGGTTTAAATCCTGTATCATCTTCATCTGAATTAAATTGGAATTATGCAAATTCAACTTTAAATATTTTAAATGGAAATATTGGAGTAAGTAATTTATATGCAAGTAATTTAAATGGAGATGGTTATAATATTTCAAATTTAAATGTTAATAAATTAAATGGTATAATATCATTAAGTAATGGAGGTCTTGGTATTAATATAATCGGAAGTAATGAATTACTTATTGGTAATAATTCTAATGCTATAAAAACAGATTCTAATATTAAATGGATTTCTTCTGATAAACAATTATTAATTAATGGTAATATTATTGCTAGCAATATAATTTGCTCAAATTTAAGTGGAGATGGTAGTAATATAAAAAATTTAAATGCAGCTAATATATATGGTTATATACCAGTTTTTAGTGGTGGAACTGGAAGAAGTTTTTTAAATAATAATCAAATTTTAATTGGAAATGAATTAAATGGAATTAAATCATTTGATAAATTAACTTGGAATAATGATAGTACTTTATTATCAGTAACAGGTAATATAAATTGTCAATATATATCAGCTCAAAATATTGATGGAAATGGCTTTGCGATAACAAATTTAAATACTAATAATTTAGCAGGTAATATTAAGATAGCTAAAGGAGGTATTGGATTAAATTCAGTAACTACAGGAAGTTTATTATTCGGTGGTTTAAATGCAAATGAATCATTAAATTTTTCACCAAATTTAACATATATAACAGATAATACAAGACTTGGAATAGGAACTAATAATCCAGAATATACTGTTGATATAAAAGGTGATTTAAATTTTACTGGAACAATTTATAAAAATGGATTAATTTTTACAGGTGAAAGAGATTTCAATATAACTGCAAATTCTAATACTTTATATACAACTAAAAATTTGTATATTGGATATAGTAATAATAATATTGAAGAAAGTATTGATCCTAATTATATATGCAAAATAAATGGTAATATGTATGTTTCAGGAGATATAACTGGTTTATCTGATAGAAGATTTAAAAATAATATATCTATAATTGATAATCCTATTGAAAAAATTAAACAAATAAATGGTGTATATTATAGTTTAAATAAAAAAGATGATTTAAAAAGACATATTGGACTAATTGCGCAAGATGTTGAAAAAATAATTCCTGAAGCTGTTTATACAAATATTGATGATATTAAATCTATTGCATATGGTAATATGATGGGATTAGTTGTTGAATCTATTAAATCTATTATTAATAGACTAGAAAATTTAGAAAATAATTACATAAAAAATCTATATTAATATAAATAGATATGAACAATCAAATAATAATTAAAAATAGTTCTAATGCTATTATTAATAATTGGGTAAAAACAACTAATGGAAATTATTGTATTTTAGATAATAATGAATATTTTACTTTAAATACTACTAAAGATATAAATTGCGAACTTATTATGATTGGTGGAGGTGGTGCAGGTGGTTATTTTTATGGCGGTGGTGGTGGTGCTGGTTGTGTTTATTATGATAATAAATTTAAATTAGAAGCAGAAAAAAAATATAAATTTAATATTGGAAAAGGCGGAAATAGTTTATTAAATAATATAGATGAAATTTTTAATAATGGATTGGAATTACAGGGTTTTTATAATTCTAAACCAAATATTGATAATTTTAATATAACTGATAATGATATTTCTTCTCTTTTAAATGTTAATTGCAAAAATAATGTTTTATGCCCTTTTACTAAAAATATAATCAATTTAAATAATTTATCTGATGCTACCAATAATATTATTGATACTACTAAAAACGGTTATTCTTTAATATGGACTGGCTTTTTATCTGTTCCTGTTGATGGAAATTATATTTTTGAATTAGATACTGAATTTTTAACATATATTTGGATTGATATGTATTTAACAGAATATAATAAAGATAATTTATTTATTCAAACTGGCGTTGAAGGAATAAATAAACGATATTCTAAAGAATTAAAAGCTGGCGTTTTTTATAATTTCAAAATGTTTGTTAATAACACTAATAATACTAAATCTTTTTCATTTACAATGAAAAATCAAAAAAATAATATAAATACTGAAAACAATACCTTTAAATCTTATATGTTTTCTTTAAATAAAAATATTAAAGAAGACTATCAAAATAATAAATCAACACCTACAACTTTATTAATTGATAATAAAGAAGTTATAAAATGTAATGGCGGAGGTATGGGTGGTTATGGATTAAATCTAAATGAAAAAAACAAAGAAAATAAAAATGGTGGTTCAGGTGGTGGTGCTGGAATAGATAAAATTGCTGGAGTTTCTACAAATATTAAAAATGAAAATTATTATGGTTTTAATGGGTCTGCTGGAAATGAAAATTATAAATGTGGTGGTGGTGGTGGTAGTTATTCTGGTGGATTTGATTCTTCTGGTGGAAATGGAATTGAAATAGACTGGTTAAATAATAAAATAGGTATAGGAGGTGATGGTTATATTTTAAATGAATACAAAATACCAACCAAAAAAAATAATTATGGTTCTGGTGGAGATGGTGGTGGTGTTTTTGATAAAGAATTTAAATTATGTGGTAAATCTGGAACAAACGGATGTGTTATTATTTTTATTAAAAGTAAAAATATTGAAGAAACTTCCAAAATAGAACATTTCGCAAATCCTCCAAAAAAAAATATTTTTGATGAATATGTTGAAAATTCTTATTTAAAATATTCTATTTTTTCAAATAAATATTCATTACAAGAAATTAAAGATAAATTAATTCCTTGTGAAAATAATGTTTTAGAAAAACTTTATATAGATTGTTTATTTTATACACATTTATATTCAGCATTATTTATAGAATTAGAAAAATTTAATAAAGATAATAATTATGAAGTTACAAAATTTAAAGAAAAAATTAAAAATTTAAGAATTGTTATTAATACTACTAATACTTCTGGTAGTAATATATCGTCTTTTGATACTAATGATAATAATAGTACATTTACTTTATTTTATGGAAGAATAAATGCAAATATTACTAAATTAACATTAGGACAAGGTGCTGGAATTAGTCATACTACTATTTCAGGTTTAGCCGATAATCCATATCTACCAATTTTAAACAGTATTTTTGCTAATATAAGTACTTTTAATATATCTAATAACACAAATAATAATGATACTACTTTAGTTTCTTTAAATAATTTTAAAAATAAAAATGATTTTACTAAACAAAATTTTTCTAGTTTTAATGATAATTGTAGAGAATATAAAAAATTAAATGTTTTATATGAAATTTTATCTACATCTCCTGAAAATATAATGGGATATTTATTGTATTATAAAGTATTTTATAATATTATAGTATATAATTTAAGTATTCAATTAAAATTTAGATATGAAACTATTAATAATCTTAATTTAACTCAAATTTTAACTTTTCATGATTCTACTCAAGCTGAAGCACTTGAAATTAAAAATCATATTACAAATATGATATCTAATACTAAAAATTTAAGTACTTTAACTTTTCCTGACCCTAAAGACAATGAATATTTACAAGATAAATCTTTATATTCTTCTAAAATAGAATTATTAAATAATATTAAAGAAGAATATAATAATAATCAAATATTATTAAACAGAGCTATTAAAAAATATAATGATTATTTAAAAAATTATGAAAAATTAAAAAATAATGCAATGTTCGCTATTATATTTTTAATAGTTTTAATTGTTGTTAGTATTATAATTTTTGCATCAACATTTGATTCATCATTTAAACAAACTTATAATATGGTTGCTAATACATTATTGATTATAACAACATTTTTATATTATAATAATTTTAAAAATGCAGCTGTATATGAATCTTTTGATGTACAACCAGTTAATGGATCTGGAGGAACTGTAATTGGAACTGGAACTGGAACTGGAACTGGAACTGATGATATAATAGATCAATTCACTGCTAATTCAGGTAATTTTAATTGTTCAATATCCTCTTCTCTTGGAGTTTATAATGGTATTAAAGATAAATTATTTAATAATTATTTAACTGATGTAATTAATAAATACAATAAAGAACTTAAAGAAATTTTTGACAAACTCAGAACAAATATGTTAACAACTGGTAGTAAATCTTATTCAACAGATGGTAATAAGTATTTATATAATTTATTTTTAGAGAAAAAACAGAAAAATGAAGTTTATAAAAATAAAAGAGTTAATATAATAAATTTAATTGAAGTATTAAAAAAACAAATTTCTTATTTATTTAATATAATTTTACTTATTTGTTTAATTACTATTATTGCATTTTTCTCATTATTTATGTTTAATTTATTTCCACATATGTTAATGCTAATATTAATAATTGCATCTATATTATTATTTATAGTATGTGTTTATTTTATATTTGTTATAAAACAACCTGCTCATTTAGTGGCTAATAAAAATTATTGGGCTAATGAAACACCTGATCAAGAATTTTTATCTAAATTATAAAAAAATGATTGTTTTTTAATTATTACTAAATATTATGTCTTCTTCTCATACAAATGATTATGAAAAATATATAAAAATTGATAAATTTAATGATAATGTTGAACTTAAAAAAATACATTGTAGAGTTTTTTCAAAATGTTATAGTAATAATCTATTTAGTAATAGAATGATTAATGATGATAGAGTAAAAAAATTAGAAACTGTTATTGCTAATAATGAAGATAATAGTCCTCCTTGGATTTGTCATGCTGTTATTGATATGAAAAATGATAAAAAATATATTTTAGATGGTCAACATAGACATCAAGCAATTAGTAATTATATTGAAAATGATACAAAAATGGAATGTGATAAAAATATTTATATGGTTGAATATAAAATTGAAGATTTAGAAATTGAATCTTGTAGAAATTATGTTAATAATTTACTTAAAATATTAAATGATAATATGCCTTTTGAAGAAGATCAATTACCTGATAATAAAATTTCTGAGTTTATAATCCTTTTAAAACACGATAAAGCATTAAATGAAGGTATTAGTTATAATGATAAAACTCAAATTTCTTATAAATCAAAAATTCATCAAAAAGAATTATTTGCATTATTTAATAAAAATAAATATTTAACTCGTAATATGACTATTAATGAAATGATTATTAATTTAAGGCAAATTAATCATCATCTATCTTTAATGTCAAATGAAAAATTATATAAAGGTTGTAAATTAAATATAAGCTCTATTCAAAATGCTCAAAAGATGGTTTTCTATCTTGGATTAAAAGATAGTGCATATCCTCCTAATTATTGGATTAAATTTATTCAAAATCCTTCTGATATTGCTATATAATTAAAGATGTCAAACAAAAAATACAAAAATATTTTTGTATTTTTGTTTTGTTTTTTTGTAATTTTCTTAATTATAAAATTTATATATACATACACCAACAATGGATGAAATAATAATTATGTAATTAATCATAATAATTCTTTCACAAATTGTTAATTTATTTTTTTCAACCTTAACAGTCATTTCACTATTATCATAATGTGGCATAATATTCAATGAAATAAATTTATCAAGTAAATAATCAATTGGTAAATTTGAAAGTTTTGATAAGTCAATTAATGATAAACTATTATCATTTAAATATAACTTAACTGCATTTCTAAATAATTTATAATAAATAGCTTCAACTGTTCTTTTATGATTTAATGCAATTGTATCAAAATCAATCTTATTTTCAATTTCTTTATAAAGTTGTGATGTTTCTTCATCAGTCCATTTAAGACCATGATTACTTGGATATTTAGTTTTATCAATAAAACTAGCTTCACTAGTAGTATCTTCACTTAAATCATTTTCAATAAAATCATAATGTAATTTACGAAATCCTTCAAGTAAAATTTCTTTTGATAAATTTGTAATTTTTGATAAATCATTTAAAGTTAATGTTTCATCTTCTTCAGATAATTCAATTGCATATCTAATTAATTTAAATTTAATAGCTCCAATTGTTCTTTTATGTGTATTTGCAATATGAGCTAAATCTAATTTTAATTTAGCTTCCTTATATAATGTTTTAGTTTCTTTATCAGTCCATTTATTGCGATGATTATCAGGATAACTCATTATTTGCTTATTATTAATTTTTTCATTATTAAAATAATCATTTTTTTTTACATTTTTTAATACAAAAATAAGCATGTATTCCTATAAACTCGCTCAAAATATGTATAGAAAATCCCAAAATAAAAAATAAAAGCAATTTATTATAAATAATTAATTTTAATATAGAACCAAAAAATATAAAAAATAAACCTTCATATATAGAATCTTCAATTAATTTTTTAGGATTTGATTTATAATTATCATTATTATTATGAATATTATGAATATCTATACATTTTTCACCATAATTACAATAATAATAATGCAAACCTATTAAATAACCAAAAAAATGTTTAAGAAAACCAATTATAAATATTAAAATAAAAAAATTTAATTTTACAAATGAAATTAAATAATATAATAACGATGTATATAAACCAACAAATAAAGCTTCAACTAAATAAAACATTTATTTAAATGAAAAGACAAAAAATTTGTCTTTTTCTTGAGTTCTCAAACTTACTTGATGAAAAGTCGCTTCTTAAGCTCAGCCAGATCGGCTTTCTTAAACTTGTACTTCTCATGAAGTTCTTCCAAAAACTCAGTGTTGTCCTCCCTCTTGTTCAGCTTGTACCACTCCTTGCTGATCATAGTACGACCCTCAAAGTTGCAGAAATGCTTGAAATCGCAATCTTCCTTGTTGCACAAAGCACCATGCCAGCAATTAAGCCGACCAGCCTTGTCCGTTTCAGTGTGCTTACTCTTATCATAGAGTTTGTCGAAAAGCTCCTTGAACTGAGCACGCTTTTCAACTCCCTCAATACGATGCTTATAAGCACAACCATCACGATTGCAAACGCATGAAAAATTACAATTCCGAACTTTGTCTTCAGACATTTTTGACCAGTTGGTAAAAATTACAATCAACCAAAATAATCATTTTTATATAAATATTAAAAAAAATAATACAAATCTTTTTTTAAATAAAAAAGAAAGACAAAAAATTTGTCTTTTTCTTGAGTTCTCAAACTTACTTGATGAAAAGTCGCTTCTTAAGCTCAGCCAGATCGGCTTTCTTAAACTTGTACTTCTCATGAAGTTCTTCCAAAAACTCTGTGTTGTCCTCCCTCTTGTTTTGCCTGAACCACTCCTTGCTGATCATGGTACGACCCTCAAAGTTGCAGAAATGCTTGAAATCACAATCTTCCTTGTTGCACAGAGCTCCATGCCAGCAATTAAGCCGACCAGCCCTGTCCGTTTCAGCGTGCTTGCTCTTATCAAAAAGTTTGTCGAAAAGCTCCTTAAACTGAGCACGCTTTTCAACTCCCTCAATCTTATGAGCGTAAGTACAACCATCACGATTGCAAACACAAGAGAAATTACAATTCCGAACTTTGTCTTCAGACATTTTTGACCAGTTGGTAAAAATTACAATCAACCTAAATAATCATTTTTATATAAATATTAAAAAAAATAATACAAATCTTTTTTATTAATCGTAATTCGCAAGTTTAATAGAAACAAATAATTTTATTCCTAATTCTGAATGTTTTATATGTAAAACAATTAAAGAATTTAATAATTTTGTAAAAGAATAAAAACATTTTTCATATTCACATCTAATAAACATTTCTTGATTATTATTTAAAAATTTAAACCATAAAACCGAATCATGAAAATTTAATTTTAAAAAAGATGTGCTAATTTTAATTTTTTTAGTAGCTATAACCATTGAATATTTATTATTGAAAATATTTTGATCAAAATTATCATTTAATTTATATCTTCCTGTTATTTTATAAAAATAATCATATTTAATTTTATTGTCAAATAAATATTTAAAAGCATATAATGTCATAAGTCTTTCACCAACTCCTTTATAAATTGAATAAATATTTGCAAGTATATCTTCATCATCGTCTTTAAAATCATATAAATTTATAAAATAATCAACTGATGATTTTAAATGGTTAAATTCATCATCACTTAAATCACTGCATTCAACTAAAATAATTTTTGTATCTGACATTTTTTCTTTAACACTTGAAATTGTATCTTTTAACTGTTCATATCTTTCTATTCTAGTATAATCACTTCTTCTTGGATAATAATTAAATGGTTTATCAGGAACATTTATAATTGAAGTTATAAGTATTATATTTGACATTAATTAAATTTTATAACTTATTTTTTAAATCCTTATAAATGTTATATTTGTCATTATTAGAATGAATATTTATATTTTTTTATTAGTATTTGTATTCATATATATTTTATTATTTCTAATAATTAGTTTCTTAAACTCTAAAATTGTAAATAAAAATCTTCATCTATCAAAATCTGGAACTTGTGATGCAAAATCTTGTGGAGCTATTGACCCTGTTAGTAATCCTGCATATAATATGCAACAAATAGTTAAACAATCTATATTATTAGAAGAACATATAACAAATAAAAATAAAAGATGTCGTGATTGTATAACTAAACATTTTTTACATATAATTGGACTTGCTGAAGAAGCTCAAATGTTAGCTTCAAATAAATGTCATAAATTTCCATTAATTAATGAGAGTGTTGTTTTATATAATGAATTATTTGAAGAATGGATGAAAAATAAAGATGATGATATTAGTATTTTAAATGTTAGTGATAAATTACGTATTAATAGAAAAAAATTAATAGCTATTTATTTCTTCAATGATTCATATAATCTTGATAATTTTTCAAAATCATCACAAGGATAATAATCAGTTATATAAATATTTTTCATTTTATTATGATTTATTTTTTCTATTATTGTTTCTATAGCTTTATTATGCTCATTTACATGATCTGGATGAATTTCTGATTTAAATAATTTATATGGAAATGAAAATGGAAATGATGATACATATGTTTTAGCAGTTACATATAATAAAATATCTGCAACTTTAATTATTTTTATTTTTCTAAAATCATATTTACCTGTTTCTTTATTTATACATAAATCTAAAATTTTTTCTGCACCTTTACGATTTATTAAATAATGTCCTGTTGAAGGAACTATAGGAATATATTTTATATAATCAATATTATTTAAATAAAAGTGATTATATAATTTTTCTGTTGTATCAGAATATAAAACCATCATTTGAAATATTTCAAAATCTTTTGGTAAATCTTTTATCAATTTTTCATAATCTATTTTAAATGGTAAATATATATCATCTTCAACAATAACAAAATAGTCATCATCTGATTTTAATGCTTCTTTCATTGCATTTAAGTGAGAACAAATGCATGCATATTCATATTTACAATTATTTTTATTAGCACATTCTAAATTACCACAAAAATAAGGCATTTTATCTTCTAAAACCTCATCAAAATCTTCAGGAGTTATAGCTGATATACGAGTATTATTTATTTTATTTATTTTAAATTGTTTTTCCATAAAAATGCGTCTTTTTTCGCATTTATCAATATTAATCCAATAATAATTAATATTCATTTTATATTAATTATAAAAATAAGTCTTATAATAATTTAATAATACATACCACATGAGCCACTGCCACCTTTTTTGGATGGTTTTTTACCTAAAACTTTATTTTCAGCTTTTAATTCTTTAAGTTCAGCTTTAGCTTTAGCAGCCTTAGCCTTCTTTTTTTCTACATTATCAGCAGTTTTTTTGATTTGAGCTTTGGCTTTTTTAATTTCAGCTTCTATCTTTTTATTTTCTTTTTCTATGCGAGCAATTTCAGCATCTTCAGAAGTTTTTTTAGTAGTACCTTTAACACCTTTGCCTAAAGCTTTATTTTCAGCTTTTAATTCTTTAAGTTCAGCTTTAGCTTTAGCAGCTTTAGCCTTCTTTTTTTCTACATTATCAGCAGTTTTTTTGATTTGAGTTTTGGCTTTTTTAATTTCAGCTTCTATCTTTTTATTTTCTTTTTCTATGCGAGCAATTTCAGCATCTTCAGAAGACTTCTTAGTAGAAGTTTTCTTGGTAGCTGGTTTTTTAGCAGCAGTCTTTTTGGCAGCTGGTTTCTTGGCAGCTTTTTTCTCTTTAGCAGCTTCTTTTTTCTCTTTAGCAGCAGCAATGGCTTCAGGAGAGCGTTTAGCACGTTTAGCTTTATTAGCTTTATGTATAGCTAATAATTCTTCAGGTACTTCAGCTTTTTTAACTGAAACCTTCTTTTTTACTATTTTAGTAACAGTTCCATTGGGACCTTGTAATTTTATTTTAAGAGGTGGGTTTAATTCTTGAACTTCAGCATCATATGCATAAAATTTATGAGATGAATTTAAAGTAGTTTTGCGTAAAACAAAATTTATAGATTCATCATCAGTTTCTTTGAAAATGCGAGTAGCAGCTTTTCCAGCAGCACTAAAAGGAGTTTTGGATATTAAGCGACTTCCAGAATAACCGACAGATGATTCATAAATAGTGAATGAATCATAACCTTCACGGTCTTCTTGTCCAGTTTTGCTAGAAGCTTTTCCTACTTTATTATAACCTCCATATAATTCGCCTTGGAAATTTTCAGCACTAATAGCTTCTCCATCATTATCTACATAATAGCCACCATATAATTCATCGTCATTAACAAAATCTTCTTCATCTTCTGGCTTACCTCCTCGAAATAAATAGCTCATATATCTTTATTATTCTATATATAGAAAATATTTATTTTAAATATTTTGATAAAAATTTTTAACTTTTTTATTTAACATAAAAGAATCTCTTGAAATATTTGTTATTTTTATATTATCTATATTTGTTGCTCTAGATAACGCAGTATACAATTGCCCTGAAATAAATATATCATCGCCTAAATCAATTTCTAATACATCAATAGACGCACCTTGAGCTTTATGTATAGATATAGCATAAGCTAGTTTTAAGGGCATAAATGATATTGATATTTTTTTATCATTTTTATTAAAATCGCTAAAATAATTTATAGTATGTAAATTATCATATATATCTTTTATTATAACATTTGTTTCATTTAATTCAATTATTACACCACGAGTTCCATTTACTAATTTATTTTCAACTGAAATATTTCTTATTACCATAATTTGAGCATTTAATGTTAATGTTATATGATAATTATCTAATTTTTCTTTTTTATTTGTTGAATATGCTTTATATGTCATAACATGACCTTTATTTTTTTTAACTAATTTTTGAAATTCATAATTATTAATTTTATCTACATTAGTATTTATTGGATATAAACGCGTAGGCATAATATCATATTCTTTCGGTTTTTTTGGTTTTTTTGTTAATTCGGTTAATAAAGATAATGTATTTTCAGAAGGTTTATCATGTCTAATTTCTTCCAATATTTTTTGTAAAACATTATCGTCTTTTTGTCTAATTATTTCTGATAATATTACATTTTTAAAATTTAATAATTCCCATATTTTAGACATAAAACAATAATCACCTGAAACAGGCGGCAATTGATAAAAATCACCTACTAAAATAAGTTGTATTCCACCAAATGGTTTATCATTATTTTTAATTCGCATTAAAAGTTCATTTATTACTTCAAATAATTCTTCATCCATCATAGAAATTTCATCAATAATTAAAGTTTCCAAATTTTTTAAACATTTATATTTTGGCGTAAATTTAATTAAATTATCATAAATTTCTTTAACATTTCTTGAAATTCCTAAATATAAATATGAATGTATGGTTTGTCCATTAATTAATGCTGCAGCACAACCAGTTAAAGCAGTTAAACCAAATGTTATACGACTACTTTCTAAATATGAAACAATTGACTTTAATGTAAAAGATTTACCAGTTCCTGCAGAACCTGTTAAAAATAAATTTTGTTTTGTTTTAACAATATTTAGAGCTTCTAATTGTTTTTCATTCATTTTATTTAAAATGATATTAAATATATTAAATTTATCATTTTTTTATTAAAAAATATGACATAAATATTTATAATGATAAAAAAATTATTTTATTTATTAATGTATGCTAATTTACTTCTTGGATTTAATATTAATTTTTTTAGAAAAGAAGTTATACAATCTGTTTATTTATCTAAAGTATGTTATTTATATAGTAAAAATCATAATGCAATAAATGAATTTAAATATTTAAATGAATATAATAAAGTATTTTACATAAATGACAAAACAAATAATTATTTATCAATTATAACATATAATGACAATAAAATTAACATAGCATTTAGAGGAACATTTAATAAAAATAATTTAATGTTAAATTTTAATGCTAAACAGCAAAAATATTTTAATAATTCAATAAAAATACACGCTGGATATTTAAATATTTATCTAAATTTTAAAGAAAAATTATTAATTATTATTAATAATATCATTAAAAATAATGATATTAAATTATTTATTATAACAGGTCATTCTTTAGGTGGATGTATAGGAACTATATGTGCCATTGATTTATTTGATTATTATAATAAACATAATTATAATTTTAGATGTTATACTTTTGGTTCTCCTAAAATCGGAAATAAAAATTTTGCAAATTATTATAATAGTAAAATAAAATATTCATATAGATTTGTTAATAAAAATGATATATTTTGTTTTTTCCCTCCAATTTTTATTTATTCGCATATTGGTCATACAATTTATTTAAATAATGATGAATTTAATTTTATTAAACAACATAGGATTGATGCGTATATTAATAATATAAAAAAAATGATATATTAAATATTAAGAATTAATAATAATGACATCAAGCATTATTTCAGTTCTTAAAACTAAACCAGTTATTTTGATTGATGAAAGCTATTATATTTTTAATAGATATTATGCTACTTGTAGCTGGTATAAAAGAAAAAGCGATGAAGAATTAGACCATGATAATATAATTGATAATAAAGAATTTATAATTTCATTTTTCCGCCATTTTGAAGCAGATATGATTAAAATTATTAAGAAATTTAAAACTGTTAAAAGTAATATAATTTTTTGTACGGATTGTTCAAGATGTCATATATGGAGAAATGAATTTTATGATGAATATAAAGCTACAAGAGCAAAAAAAGCAAACTTTAATAGTGAAATTTTTACATTATTTAAAAATTATATATTTAGAAATGAATATCAATATTGTGATTGTGATAATTTAGAAGCAGATGATGTTGCTTATTTACTTCAGAAAAAAATTAAAAATGAAATTGAAAAAACTTACATAGTTATTATTACAAATGATAGTGATTATTTACAATTATTTGATAAAAATGTTTTTATTATAAATATGCAATTTAAAGATTTATCATTAAAAATAAATTCTAATCCGATAACAGAATTACAATTAAAAATTATTTATGGAGATAAAAGTGATAATATACCAAAAATACAATATGGATTAAGTAAAGAAAAAGCACTTAATTTAGCTAAAATGTCAAATGAAGATTTATTAAAATATTTAGAAAAAAATAATATATTAGAAAAATATAATTTAAATAAAAAACTTGTTGATTTAAGTCAAATACCTCAAGAATTAATAAATATATTTTATAATAAATATCATATAAATAGTATTTAAAATAAAATGTCAGCTTATAGTTTTTTAGAAGCAATTATAAATTTTACAATAAAAGTAGCCTGTTTTTGGTTCTTTTATAATGTATATATTTTTATTGTATTTATTGCTGGTTTTTTTGGTTTATATGGTGTTTTATTTGATTATGAATTTTTTTTATCAGATTTAATTTCAGTCATATTAAAAAAACTTTTATTTGTTGCAACTATATATTTATGGATTATGGGTTCAATTTTATTATGGATTTTTATTTTTTGGATGATTATTATTATTTTTGTTCCATATTTTATTATTGTTCCTATACCATTTATACCTTTTTTTATACCAGTTCCTTTAAAAAATCCAATGTTAGAATATATACCACCTTTTAAATTATTAACAAATAGAGGTATATTACCTTTAATGAGAAGAATTATTTTTTCAATAATATTAAGTGAAAAAACTTTAAAAAATAAATTTTTTGGAACTTTTCATGAAGTTTTTGTATTTTTATATGAAGAATTGAAAACTGTATTAAATGATTTTTTTAAAGTTATTAATTTTGAACCTGTTTTAAATAAACCTTCAGATATTCAAATTATTTCAAAAGGTGTTCAAGATGATAAATATAAAATTGAAACTGTTGATACAAATAATAGAAATAATGATGAATATGAAAAAGAAGATAATAATAAAAAATATGAAAAAGCTCAACAATTAATTAAAGAAGAACTTGATATTTGTTTAAAAACAAAAAAACAATTTACAACACCTGATATGGATAGTATAACTGCTGCATATTCAAATGCTAAAGATATGAATAATTATTTTGAATGTTATTCACAAAGTATTAAATCTTATATTAATAATAAAATTTAATTCTTTATTCTGTATAATATGAATACTATAGGATTTATAATTTTTATTACAGTCGCTATAACAATGTTTTATATTTTTTTAGTCTTTGGAGGATTATTTATATATTTTATTGATGATCCAATAACTGGTAAAGATGGTGCTTTAATATCTAAAACTTCTAAACATAAAATATTACATTTTTTAAGGATTATTGGTAGTTGGATTTTCCCAATATTTATCTTTATTATTATTTTTTATATTATTTTCTATTTTTTATATTTATTTATTATTACTGTTATACCACCTACAGGATTTGCTACATTATTTATACCAATAAGAGAAATTTTATTAAAAATTCCCCCTTTTCCTGATTTAATTGATTATGGTGTTTTTAGATTAATTGGTTCATTATTTGAAATTTTTAAAATTAATGGTTTATTTAAGAAATTTGTTAAAACTAATGAAGCTCTTTTAAAATTTTCAAATGATAATATTAAAATTATATTAGGTTATTTATTTCCAAGTTTTAAAGAAAATATTGATAAATTTTCAAATAATATTAAAAATCTTGAAGACAGTAAAAAAGAAAAAATATATAAAAAAATTGAAAATGATACTGGTATTTGTATTGCGAATAATATAATTCCAATTACACCAAATATGACAGTTACAGAAAGAGTAGGTGCTATTTATAGTAATCAATTAAGCACTGTTAAATGTCATGCTAATTCTATAGGTAGTTATGTTAAAACAAATTATTAAACTATTTATTTATATAGAATAAAATGAAAACTTTTAATATGTTTATAAATGATATTTATGAAGTAATAACAAAAAAACATACAATATTTGAATTTTTATTAAATTTAACTTTTGTTTTAATTTTAGTTGTTATAGGTGTTATTTTTTATTGGGATACTATTAATAGAAGTATTGTAAAAACTAGTAGATGTAAAATAACCTTAAATAATAATGATTTAAATTATAATTTACAATTTTATAATACAGATAATATAAAATTATATAATTTGAGTTATGATAATACACCTCAACATAATGTTAAAATAGATTGTGCTTGTCCTAAAGGTGATGTTGCAAATACATTTACAATTCCATATTATAATGATGAAACTAAAAAAATAAGTAATAAAGTTCTAAAACATTGTTTTTGTGATAATAGTTATAATCAAGATTCCGATAAATATTTAATAGATGGTGATGCATTTTTAGTTGATTATTATAAAGATATTTATAAAACTTATGGAGGACTAGATAATTTTGCAAGAGTTGATAATTATAATTCTCCTCTAATATTTCCTATTTAATACTTAAAAGCTTTTGAAAATGCTGTAGATAAACATTCTATTTCATCTTTTTCTAATTTAGGATAAGTTATTGTGAATTCTAAATACATATTACCTTTTTTATCTGAATTCATAATTGGCATTCCTCTGTTTTTAATTATATATTGTTTATGTGGATTAATAATTCCAAATTGATTTATATTTATTTTTATTACATCATCAAAATAATTTATTGTTATATCTTTTCCTAATACACTTTCTGTTAATGTTATATTTACTTTATAATATAAATCATTTCCTTTACGAACAAAATAAGCATGTTCTTGAATTTTGATTTCTAAAATTAAATTACCTGGTTGTTGATTTGCTTTTTTAGGTTGTTCTCCAAGATTATTAAATATTGTTTTTATATTATCTTCAAAACCTTTAGTAATTGTTAAATTACATAAATTATCAACTTCATATGTTCCACTACCTGAACATTGAGAACATGATTTATTACCTTTTGTAATTGTTCCTGCTCCATTACAAACATTACAAGGTGTTGTCATTATTTGTGTCATAAAACCTCTATTAATCATTTGTTGTATCATACCATTTCCATTACAATTCTCGCAAGTTTTTATACAAGATTTACAATAATGAGTTACTTTTAATGTTAAATTCTTATTTATTCCATAATAAACATCATCTAATGTTACTTTAAATTCTTTTAATATATTATTACATTTATTTTGTTGTTGTCCATGATGTCTAAAACCAAACATATCAGAAAATGGATCACCGCCACCTCTATTAAAAAAATGTTGAAATATATCATGAACATTTACATCATGTTCTTGGTCTCCTCCGCTATTATTATTAAAATGTTCATCTCCTAAATGGTCATATTTTTGTTTTTGTTCTTCATCTGATAATACTGAATAAGCACTTGATATTTCTCTGAATTTTGCATCTGCTTCTTTATTATTTGGATTTTTATCTGGATGATAAGTCATTGCAAGTTTTTTATAAGCTTTTTTAATTTCATCTTGACTTGCATTTTTTGAAACTCCTAATGTTTCATATAATTTATACGACATAAGTTAAATATTAATATAAAGATAGTTTTTAAATAATTTATTAATAATGCACATTAATAACTTTATATATCAATATTGTTATGATTTATCTACATTATCAGAAGAAACATTTAAAAAAATACAAAATATGATGTTTAAAAATAAACATTATGAATATAAATTATTTACAGAAGATGAAATTGATAAATATATTTCTAATAATTTCAGTGATTATATTTATAATACTTTCTCAAAATTAAAATCTTTAGAAAATAAAGTTTCGTTTTGGAGTTATTTAATTCTTTATAATGAAGGTGGTATTTATTTAGATATTAATAAAACTATAAATATTAATATTAATACAATTATTAAACCATGTGATGATGCTGTTATTTCCGCTGGGAAAACTGAAAATAAATTTAATACTTGGTGTTTAATTTTTGCTAAAAAACATCCTATACTTAGAAAAACTATAGAATATATAATTGATAATATCAATTCTAATAAAACAGATTTATTTGATGATATTTTTGCAAGAGCTTTTTTTAATGTTCATGTTGAAAATAATAATATGTTGAATTTTTCAACTATTAATGAAAAAACAAATGAAGTTTTTTATAATGGTAAATATAATTATAGAATTTATAGTATAAATTATAATAATATGGATTTAATATCCTCCTCGTAATCTTAAAACTAAATGCAATGTTGCCTCTTTTTGTATATTATAATCTGATATAGTTCTTTCATCTTCCAATTGTTTTCCTGCAAAAATTAAACGTTGTTGATCTGGTGGAATACCTTCCTTATCTTGAATTTTATTTTTTATATCAGAAATTGTATCAGTTATTTCAACTTCTAATGTTATTGTTTTACCTGTTAATGTTTTTACAAATATTTGCATTTATATATATAAATAAGTTTTTTTTTTAATTATTATTTTGAATATAATTAATAATGGGTAATTCATCAACACGCCAATATTCTTATCATCAATATTATAATGCTATTAAAAATGATAAAAATTTTGATTTTAGTAAAATTAATTTTGATTTATTAGATCCATATGAAGTTTTAGAAATTAGAAAAAATTATACTTGGGATGAATTAAAAGATGCGTATAAATATACCGCTTTATTAACTCATCCTGATAAAAAAGGAGGCAATAAAATTGTTTTTAATTTTGTTACTGAATGTTTTAAAAAATTAGCAGAAGAATTTAGAGCAAAACAGCAAGATAAAACTTTTTTGGATTTAAAGAAACAGGTTGATGAATATTATTCAAAAGAAAATGGTGAAAAAGCACCACCACCAATTACTTCCGAAAATTTTCATGATAAATTTAATAGAACTTTTAATATGTGTAGAGTAGATAATGAAGAATTTGATTTTGGTTATGGAGATACCATGATTGAAAGTACTAAAAAAAGAGAAGATTTTAATCAAGAAAATTTATTTCAAAAAACAAAATTTACAAATGATAATTTTAATCAAATTTTTAAAAAACATATTCCAGCTCCAAGCAAAGAAATTATTAAATATAAAGAACCTGAACCTATGGTTTTAGCTAAAACTATGAATTATACTGAAATTGGAGGAAAAAAACCAGATGATTATAGTAGTAGTGTTGAAAAAGGTGGCAAAAATAATTTAATTTATACAGATTATAATAAAGCTTATACTAATACACGCCTTATTAATGATGAAGATTTGAAAAAACAAAGAGAATTTAAATCAATTGACGAATTTCAATTATATAGAGATACAAAATTAAAAAAAGGTTTAACTGATAAAGAAAAAAGAATTATTGAGCGAAAAAAAATAATTGAACTAAAAGAAGAAGAAGAAAGATTGGAAAGAATTAAAGCTGAAAATATTAAAATTAGGCTTAATAATGAAAAAGCATCAAGATTATTTATAAAATAAATTTGTATTAAAAAATTACAATAAATATAAAAAATGATTTTAAAATTTTTAATTGACTTTTGGACAAGTAAAAATGTCAAAGCTGTTTTATAGGTTTGCCTCTCTCATCAAGTACTTGAAACACGGTAAGAGTATTGATGATAGTTATGAGGCTGATTTGTTTAAGACTGAGCAGGATAGTGTTATCATTGAAGAATACAAAAAAGTTCTTCGCTATCTTGATTCGTGCGACGATGTGTTCAAAAATACTTATGTCAAGTTTGCCGACGAGTATTACGAGGAATTGGCAGACAAGAAGAAGCGTGAAAAAGCAAGTGAAGCGAAGGCAATCTTAATAAGAGAGTATTGCAGTGTTCATGGTGCGGATGCAAAGCCAACAGACAAATTTATATATCAAAATGTAAATTTGACTGATGATTTGAAGCCGTTCATGAACCTGGCTACAGCGTTTTCTTAAATAGACTCTTATTTGGAAAAAAAGACAAAATTTTTTGTCTTTAAGTATTTTTATATTTAAAAAGACAAAAAATTTTGCCTTTTTTTTCTTCAGATGAAAATTTTACTCCTCATCATCAGAGACACACGGTGTATCATTTGGATATGAAATAATCTCAAAGTTAAACCATGTTTCTGTTCCGCGATAATCTGAAGATAATGTCATCTCAATTTCACAATCACACATTGAAAATGTTGTTGGCGAATTGTCATCGGATATAAGTTCCATATCTGGCTCATATCGCGATAAAAACTCCTGAACGAACACTGAGTGGAAATTTTCAGACATAATCGTCAGACCAGACGACCAGTATATCATAACTCCAGTTTGAAGACGATTTCTATTGATCATAGTATGACCTGTAAATTCATCAACCCTGAAGAGAGAATCAAAGCTTCGCATAATTTCAAGCATATCTTGCTCATCAATTTGATTATCAGTCATTCTGACAATAACAATAATAAAATTAACAAAAATCAATTTTATTTAATTTTTGTTAATTTTAACACATTTTGTTTCTAAATAACTCTAAAACTAAAGAATGTTTCAGTGCAATAATAATCTGATAATAATTTCATTTGAATTTTATAATCATAATATGAAAAAGTTGTAGAAGGTCCATCATATAATATAACACTTATTTCAGGATATTTTTCCATAAATTGAGAAAGAAATATAGAATAAAAATTTTCAGATTTAATTGTTATTTCTTCATCATCATCGTGCCAATATATCATAACACTAGAAAAAACACGATTCAATTTAATATTAGTTATTCCATTTATTTTTTCAATAATAAATAAACTCTCAAAAGTTCTCATAATTTCAATCATATTATTTTCATCAATCTTATCATAATTCGACATATTCGATAAATACAATAATCAAAATAAATTATCATTTTTATTTTTGATTACTAAAAAAACAATACAATATCACTTAAAAATCTTTTATTTTAATCTAAAAAAGACAAAAATCTTTTTGTCTTTTTCTTTCTAAATAATCAGACTTATGTTTTCTTATGCATAATTAGCTGAAAATATACACCATCATAATCAATTGCGAAATATTGACACATAACAATTTCACAATCTTTATATTTAAAAATAGTAATAAGTCTTCCTTCTTCTTTTAATTCTAAACCTTCTAATTTTTCAAGTATCATTTCATTTGTAGTTGTTTCATAATCATATTCATCGTCATCATCATTTTCATCAACAATACATAGATTTTTAATAAGAACATCTGTTTCAAAATCTCCGCAAAAATTTTTATAGATATACTTATCACTTCCATCATACAATGATTTAATCAATGATGCAATCTTTTCAGTGTAATTATTTTCATTATACTCTTCACAAGATGAAGAAGTGTCTCTCAACTCTTCATTCAGTCTTGTAAAAAGAAAGATAATTTCATTTCCTCTATAATCACTATATTGTTTCATTTCAACTTTTTCACCATTGTATAAAAACACACATACTTTTTTTGTAATTTTGAAAATAGATAATCCTTTCATTTTCTTAACCATTAATTTTGTTAGTATTGACATATAATTTTCATCATGAAAATCAGTTTCAACACCTTCAAAACTCAGTTTTTTCTCAAGATATCCATCACGAGAAACATAACACGAATTGTTATTTGAACTATCAAATAAAGCCTTGATAGAATCAAACAAATCGTTAAAATGCTCATCTTCAAAATACAAGGGTTCGTCGTAATACATTTTGATAAAAAATTATTTTTGATAAAAAAATCATATTTTTTAAAGTTTATTTTAAAATTAATACTAATTTTTATTTCATAAATATATATTAGAAGTTTATATTTATGAATAATTTATTTTTTGGATTTATAATAATCGTAATTATAATAATAAGTATTTTTTTATTTGTTAAAATAATTAAATGTAATATAAATTTAATAGATAATATTGAAAATTTTGAAGTATTTGATACTCTTATAGCAAAAACAAATGAAATAGAATTACCATCACCTACAGTTTCTCCACTATTAAACATTGCAAATGAAACCAATAAATTAGAACAAATTAAACAAGAAAATAAAGAACTTCAATTTAAAAAAGATTTACTTCAAGTTAAAATACAAGAATTAAATGATAAATTTAAAGAAATATCTGATGCAACTGAAAAAAAGAATTTTGAAAAAATGAAACTTCAAGATGAATTATTAGTAATAAATCAACAAAAAGAATTAAATTTAAATATGATGGATACAATAAGAAAAAGTATGAATGCTAATCTAGAAAAAGAAAATAAATTAAAAGAAGTTGAAAATAAAATTATAAGTGAAAAAAAAGAGGTTGAAGATAAAAGTAAATATATTCAAGATGTTGTTTCAAAATCAATTTCAGATAATAAATTAAATGATGATGATAAATTTAATAAATTAATGTTAAAATTAGAAAATATAGAAAAAATATTTGCTGATTTAAATAAAAAAAATGAAGAGAAAAAAAATATAAATGTTTGTACAATGTATGATTCTATACCTATACCAAATGAAGATGCTTTTACAAATGATTTAACAAAAATAGAACCTAATAATCAAGAACTTAAAAATTTACCTTATTTATGGTGTCAATGTAATGATGCAAATAAAAATTCTTTAGAATGTAAAAAATATTTACAATGTCATCAAAATTATGAATTCAATTCAAAAAAAGCAGTTTTGGAAGGTGAAGATTTAACATTATATTTAAAATGTATAAATGATTTTAAAAATTTCCCTCCTTATATATCTATAAATAATAAAAAATAATTATATTAAATACTTTAATAGAACCTTCATATAATCCTATTCCAGCAGTTAGTATAGGATTATTATTATATGATGATAAAAAATGATTAATTGAAAATATAAAAATTTACATTAAAATGATTGAAGAATTTGATGATTACTGTTATGAGAAAAATTATAAAGTTATTAAAAATGATTTTTTAGATGGTTTCGATAAAATTTATATTAGAACTGTTAATGATAATAAATTTAAATTTATAGAAAATAAATTAAAAAATAATAATAAAATAATTGTATGTTTTTATAAAAATAATATTTATAATAATTTTGAAAAAATTAAAAATTATATATGTATAGAATAATGAATATTAAAGCTGTTTTAGTTGAATTCTTAGGAACATTTTTTTTCCTTTCAATAATATTAAATACATTAATTGAGCCTACATATGGTCCAATTGCTGTCGCTGCAGGGCTTTTAGCTGCTATTTATTTTGGCGGTAGAATTTCAGGAGGTCATTTTAACCCTGCTGTTAGTATTATGATGTTTATTAAAGGTAATATTAATGGAGATTTAGCTATTGTTTATATTTCCGCTCAAATCATAGGTGCTTTATCTGCATTAGTTCTCAATAATTATTTTATTGGTGCCTAAAATTTTTTATTTAAGATTAGTTTATATTATTATTGATAACAATGAAAATTTATACAAAAAAAGGTGATAAAGGTTCTACATCTCTATATGATTGTTCTACAGTTTCTAAATCATCATTATTAATTGATTTGTTAGGTGATATTGATGAATTAAATAGTTTTATCGGAATTATTCAAAGTAAAACAAAAACATCAATTATTAAAAATATTCAATTTTGGCTATTTGATATGGGAACTATTATTGCTAACCCAAAAAAGAAATATAATTTTGATATTAATTTAGAATTTACAAAAATTTTAGAAAATGAAATTGATTCAATGACAGAAGAATTACCTAAGCTTAATAATTTCATATTGCCTACTGGTAATATTCATCTTTCAAGAGCTATTACACGAAGATGTGAAAGAAAATTAGTTTTTATTAAAGAAAATTATCAAGATAATCATCTTCATATTGATGATAATTGTTTAATTTTCTTAAATAGATTAAGTGATTTTTTATTTACATTAGCAAGATATGAAAATAAAGAAGAAGATACTCTTATTTATAAAAAAACAAATATTTTAACACCTATTGAGTAATTTTTTAGTTTTTTTTCTAAAAATAATAAAAATAATTATTTATCTAATTGGACAAGCTCCACCAACACAATCACTTGCTAATTCATTATCTTTTACGGTTTCTATTTTACATGCAGTAATTGGTATAACTTTTTTCATTAATTCTTCATATTGTTCTTTTGTTATTTCTTCAAATGGTGCTTGTTTAAATCCGTGCTCATTATGAAGTAAAAAACTACAACTTTTAACATTAAAATTATAATTATTTTTAAGCCAATCTTTAATTTCTTCTAATTCATTTAATTTATAATATACAGTTACAGAAACTGCATTATCGCTCCAATTTGTTTGAAGTTCTTTAATTGTATTTAATTGATCGACTGCTGACATATTTTTAGCTAATATAGTTCCTTCAGGATAACAACAAGGAAATTCAATAATCATAGTATTTTTATCATCTGTTCCATCAAAATTACGCTGATATTCAATAAAATAATTATTTTTCTTAGCAAGTTCAATTAAACTTGTATTTGATGATGATATTCTAATGCGTCTAATGAAATATTGATAAATAGCTGGATGTGCTCCTGATGTTACTCCTGCTAATAAAGAAAGTGTTCCTGATGGTTTAACGGTTGTTAGTTTAACTGATGTAGGAACATTTAATTTCTTAGAATAAAATTTATCATAATCTCTTAAATATTCATATAAATCTGACAACCATCCTTTTTGAGTTTCTGATGATTGTAAATATCCTGTAATTCCAATACCCATTCTTAAATTTTTATGAACGATTTCTTCTGTTTCTGTTTGATGACATTTCAATAACAATGAATGTTTGCAAATTCTATAAACTATAGTTGCAATATCTTTAAGTTCTTCATAATTATCAATATTACATAAATATATTTCTGATAAACAACAAGTTTCATAATTTGCTAAACTTTGTTCTGCACAATTATGAGAAACTAAATTATTTGCTGTAAATGAATTAATTTCTGGTATAGTACAATCATAAACATCATATGTTTCTTCAAGTTTTTCAATTGAAGTAATTTTTGATGTAAATTGATTAATAACATAACTATTAGTAATTTCATATGAAACAATACATTTTAAATCTAATGATTTTTTATTATCATAAAAACCAATAATGTTATTAAATTTATTTATATTATCACCATTGATTAATAGTTCATCATAAGTATCATAAGAAACTATACTATTATTAATACCAACTGAAAATAATAAAGTTTGAATTTGATTTAATTTATTTTTAGTTAAACTAACTAATTTAATATTTTTTAATTTAAAATTTTTCTCAACATTTCCAGTCATATCAAAAATTGCTCTCAATAATCCAATTGTAAAATCATAAGATGCATTTTTAATTATAAAATTATTATTATCATTATAATTATCATTATCGCTAAATTTACTAACAATATGTTTAATATGTTCTGAAGATAAATTAAATACTGTATAATTATTATTACTTACTTCATATGATGCTAATGTATCACTGCAATAATTTGTTATTTTTTTATATGGAACATATTCTTCTAAAGATTCACAAATATTTGGCATAAATAATTTCAAAGATTTATTTTTTGTTAATTCTAAACCAACAATATAACCTTCATTTTCATTACCAATTCCTGAAGTCCATTTAAATTCTTTATTATCAGATAAAGTTAAATAATCATTAATTTTCATATCTTTAACTTCTTTCCATACATTATCACTTTTAAATTTATGATTATCCGTTGCTTTAATTGTTATTCCATTAGCTAAAGTTAATTTATAAACTTCTTTTTTTCCAGAATGCCAAAAACCTTTTTCTGTTGATTCATAAATTTCACCATCAATAATAGCTTTAAATTTTTTACCAATTAAATCTTTAATTTCAAATAAACCTTCATCTGTTAAAATAATTGTATCATCTGTTAAACATGGATTATAACCTTCTACTGATGGATCAGGATATTTAGAACCATCTTTAACACGACCTATTTTTCTTGATAATTCAATGTTAATTAATCCATATGGCTCTCCATTACCATTATAACCTTCCCAAAATTCTGGAGGTAATTTAGAAATATCATCACAAACTACAGAATTATTACTCATACATCTCCAATTTGGAATATTGCCTAAATCCCATCTTTTAGCATTTAAATAATCAACATCATCATAATCACCTAAACAAATTAATGCAGAATTATGAGTTAAATAACCATTACAGAAAAATTCATGAACTTCATCAACTTCAATATCATAAGTTTCATATTTTCCATCAAATTGAATTGAATCAACTGTTGATAAATCAACTTTAGAATTATTGATATATTTATATAATTCACCGATTTCTATATTTGGAATAGTTTTATGAATTAAACTGTTCTTATTTAAAATATCAAAACCATATTTATCAGTAATAGTTATACAATTTTTATTTAAATTATTAACAATACCACAAGAAAACATTAATGAACTTAAATCTTTTGCATATTTTTCAGAATATAAATTATTAATACTAATAATATCATTTTCAATATTTGAAATTCCACTATCAATAATACCACAAATAAAAGAAATTCTATTATTTAAAGTTGTTTCATTTATAAAATATGGAATATAAGTTTTCAAATAAAGTTTAATATAATTATAAAAATTAATTGCAATTAATTCTAATTTATAAATATTTTTATTATTATCAATATCTGTTATAATTCTAATAGAATTGCCAAAAGTTTTAATAATATTTGATATTTTATTCAAAAATTCATTAGATTTACAATAAATAATTATTGAATTGTTTTTATCATTCATAACTGCACTTTGTGAAAATAATCCAAATAGCCATGAAATTTCATCATTTAATTCTGGTGTATCAATTCTATCAAGTCTATTAGAATAATTAAAAGAAACTAGTTTAATATTAGAATTACCCTCAATACCTTCTTTTGACAAAATTAAATTATCACCATATTTTAAATTTTCTGCTGTAACCCATTTATAACTATCATTATTATCATAAACAGCCATTTTATGGTTTTTTGTGCAACTAAAATAACCATTTGATGTTGTTATTTTATATACATCTTGAATACCTTGTTTAAATACATTTTTAATTTTTTTATAACCTTTTGTTGTTAATACTTCATCTCCAATAATTATATCTTCAATATTTATTAATCCTGCTCTAGTATGAACTTTTGAACCTACTGGTAAACATCTGCGAACATTTCCTGCAACTACTACAGAAGCAATAATATTAACAATATCTAAACAATCAATACTTGTTAAATATGTTCCTTTGCGTTTATTTAAAATAGTTTGAATAAAATTAATACCTTTAACAAGGTCTTCAGGTCCTGACGCAACACCTCCAAAACCTTTAATTTTTGTTCCTGCACTTCTAATTAAAATAGTTGAATATGTAAATGATTTACCCTTATAAAAATATGCATCTAATAATTTTTCTAATAATGAAACCCAACCTTCACGACTATCAGGAACAATAAAATCTGCATCTTTTGTATCTTGTCTACTAACAACAATATTTACATCAAGTACTTTAGGTAATTTTTTAATATTACATTGTTGAACATTAAATCCTACACCAGTTCCAAGCATTAATACATCAAAAATCCATAAAAAAGGTTTAACTGGTTCATCAATTTTAACAAATGCACAATTTTGCAAACTCATAATACCTAATTTTGAAACAGTTTCTGTTCCAAGTTGCCATAAAAAGCGACCTGCTACAGAACATTTAAGACTCATCAAATATTTATAAGCTTTTTCAAGTTCATTATTTGAAAAATTAACATTTAATTGTTTTTGACAACCGTTTAAAATTCTTAAAACAGTATCCCTATATTCTTCCGTTGTTTCATCATTATCATTTGCTTCATTCAATCTTCTCGCATATGTTCTTTTATATGTTATATAACCTAACATACCCCATGGTGTAATTACATCATCCTTAATTTTAGATAAATATGATGTATTATCACGATTTTTATTATGTTCAGCTCTATAATTAATATAATGTTTAGCTGTTTCATAATATTTATAAATCATTAATGTTTTTTCAACTAAATCTTGTATTTCTTCAATATTATAATTATCTTTGCTTAAAAGCTCATTATCAATATATTGAAGAATTTCAGGTAGATTATTACAAATAACATTAGTATTTTTAAAAGCTTTTTTTAATACATCTTCAATTTTTAAAATATCATATTTTTTAATTGTTCCATCTCTTTTTGTAATAGTTTTAATCATAATAAACTATATATGCAGCAAATGTTTAAATAAAAAACTCATTGATTCATTTTCTCATTTTATTTTATTTTATATTAAATTAATAAAATGAAAATTAATTTTTTAATGTTTAGCATTTTATCATTTATAATTTTAATAATTTTAATTTATGTATATATTTATATTTATTGTTCATATGAAATGTTTGAAGATACTGAAGAATCTTATAGAGAATCAATAAAACAAGGAGAAATAGCATTTAAAGCTACTCAAAGTACTGATGTTGCAATTGAAGACCCAAATAATAAAACTTTTGATAATTGGACTTTAGAATTGAGTTCTATAGAAAAATATATACCTCCTGAATTATCATATTTAAATGGTTCTTCTATTGAAAAAGCAGCTCCTAATGCTAAATATATTTTAGATATGTATAATGGATTAAAAATAACTAACCCTGATATTAAGCTACCAATACCTAAAAATGGTTATTATTGGATAAATCTTAATGTTGTTGGACCAAAATATATTTATTGTATTATGGATGAAAGTTTATATGGTGGTGGCTGGATGTTAGCAATGCGCGCTGTTAATAATAGTAAAGAATTTAGATATAGATCAGATCATTGGACAAATAATACAACTCTTAAAAGTTCATATGAGGATATTAAGACAACATTAAGTTATAAAGTTGGTGATTATGATTCAAGTGATTTTAATATAAGTAGCATAGGTTCATCTATTTTTTCAGATGCAAACAATGTTTTTGATGCTAAATTTGATACTTTTAATTATTTTCCAGCCGAAAACTGGATGTCTATTTTTTATAATAGAAATTTAGATTTAACAACTATAACAGGTGGTGATATACCTGATAATAATCGTGGTTGGATTTGGAATGAAAATAATATAAATTATAATGGTAAAACTTGCACTCCCTTGCAAATATATCAAAATTTAGATAAAAGTATTAGAGGTGGCAGATTTAATCAAAATATAAATTTAATTAAAAATAACGAAGATCCTAGAAATTTAAATAAGTTTAAAAATAATGGGAGAAAAATAAAACAAATATGGTCTTCACAAAGTGGTGCTAAATGGTATGGTATAAATTTTGATTATGCCAGTTGGTGGGATTGGAGAGGTTCTTCTGTTCGATGGGGTTTTACTTGGAATAATGAAGGAGATTTTGAATCTAATGATGTTCATGGTGGCATTGGTTTAGATTATGATACATCACAAGGTGGACATAGAAATGCTAATAATGGTTATTCTTGCGGTGATTTTATTTGGTGTTGTCAAGATAATATAGGTTTAAATAAAACAATGCCTTTTGAATGGTTTGTTAAGTAATTTGTTTATACTTTAAAAATATACATTATTTGTTCTTGCTAAAGGAGAACTACATTCAGGCGATGATGATGATAAAGTTGAAGATGATGATGAACGATTAAATATTGAAATTTCTGATGAACATCTTAAAGGCGGAGATAATGGTGGTGATAATTTAGGAGATTTTATCATATCTATTAATATTTGTTTTTCTTCATGTAAATGTATTTCATTATTTATATTATACAATAATTCATTTTCTTTAATTTTATCTAATTTTTTATTAATAATTTCTTGACGCTTCTTTAAAAGTTTATTATAATCCGTTTTTATTTCTGGGTAGTAAATCAATTTATTTATTAATGTTTTTCTATCCATCCTTTATATATGATTATTTAAATTATTTAAACAATAATTCATAATTTTTACTTTTATTTTTAATAAATTTTATATATGTTGAACTTAAAACAACTATTTTATCATTTTCTATATTTTTATTATTAGCATATTTAATTTCATTAAAATGTTTTATATTTATTTCATCATTTGTAATATTAAAATCTGTTTCAGTTATATTTACTAAATATTTTTCTTTATATCTAATCAAATATGGATGTTCTCTAATTAATTCTAATGAGTATCTAATACATTTATCATAAGTTGCATAAATTTCAAATATTTTATTAATAACAAAAAATAACATTATTTTATTATCATCAGAATTTGATATTTTTGTTTCTGATTTTTGTATTTTTGATGCAAATTCTATTATATTTTCTTTATTAATTTTATTTTTAATTAAGAATGTTTTTAAATTAAATGGATGTGTTTTTTTTGATATTTTCTTTTTTATAAAAGCTGGTGTATCATTATAATCATAAATTTTATAATGTGGTATTATAATTTTATTTAAATCAACATTTACAATTAAATATTCAAAAATTTTTTTAACTTTAATAAATTCACGACTTATATTTGTTATATATTCTTCTTTTATTTTTTCTTCTTCTTCTGATAACTGTAATGTATTTTCAATATCATTTAAAATAAATTCATATTCAAAATTAGATTTTTCAATATATTTTATAATTTCATCTTTATCTGGTGTATAATTAAAAATACCCTCTAAATCTATATCTGCTAATTTTGAATAAAGCTCTTTATTTATAATATTTTTAATAAAATATTGTTCCATAAATAAAAAATATATTTTATTTTTATATATCTTCTTCGTTATCTTAATCCAAATCAAAATCAACAGATTTATAACATTCATTAAAATTAAATGGTATTCTTAATGGACATCTGCATTCAATTTTTCCTGTATCGGCATTAATATAACGCTTATTTTGTTCTTTATCTATATAAGAACAGAAACATTTATAATGAAGAATTTGATTTTTTGATGTAGTTGTAATTGAAATATATTTACTAATACCATTATATTGTTCTTTTTTTTCCATTAATAATTTTATTTCATCCATACAAATTAAACAAGTTTCTTCAATGTCATTTGTTATTTCATCACTTTTAAAGATATGAAACGGAATATTTGTTATATTCCAAGAAAATGGCTTTTGAATTAATTTAATTATTCTATAACAATTTATTAATTCAGCATTAAAATTAGAATCATTTCTAATAAATTGAGTTCTATTATTAACAATATCTTTTAATATAGTATTTGCAAAATACATTTTTTTCGTAAATTCCATATTATCTATTTTTGTTCCTGTACAATTTGAAATTCTAATATTTGTTCTTTTATTAGAATACTCTAAAATAAATGAATTACATAAGAAATCAATATTATAAAATGGAGGTTCAATATCTGACATATACATTTCTGATGATCTATCATTTACAATTAATTCTGTATTAACTGTTAAAATATCCATTAATAATTTTAATGTTGTTCCACAACTTGTTAATGTTTTTCCTATTACAATTGATATCTGTACTTTATTATGTTTTAACTTTAAAAATGAACTAATATAATTAAACATATTTTGTGTTCTTGTATTAGTTTTAATTTTCATTTGTCCAAAATATGGTTCTATTAAAACATTTTTAACATTTTTAAAAAATTCATCAACATTAGCATTAGTTTTAAAAAATACATCTATATCACTTGGTAAAATTAATCTTTTATTTGTTTCAATATCATATGTCATATCATAATATTTATCAAAATCTAAATTCTTTTTTATAAATTTTTCTCTATAATGATTTCCTATAATTTCATCTCTCACTAATCCACCATAAATAATTCCTCCATTATTTAATACCATTCTTTTAATTAAATTTATAAATCTTCGCATTTCTTTAATATATGATGTTGAAACTTTAATATCCATATTTGCAACTGTAATTAAATATTTATTTAATTAAAATCATTTTTTTTTATATTAAAATGTATATAAGGATAAGACTTAATATATAATTATGCTCCTATAGCTCAGTTGGTTAGAGCGAACGGCTGTTAACCGTTAGGTCGGAGGTTCGAACCCTTCTAGGAGCGTCTTGTGTCTTTTTATTTTTCTATTTAATTGTAAATACAATTGATATCATAAATACCTGTATTTAAACTTGATATACATAAAACTTCATTATTATTAGTTTTTTTTATAGGTTCTAAAATAAAATTTACATATAATTGTTGAAATTCTAATTTTACATCTTGATATAAAGAGTTTGATGCAAATAGCATATTTGTTTTATTTGAATATAATTTAATATCATTTCCAAATAATATATTATAACTTTTATGTTCAATATATTCATTATTTAATAATTTCAAGTCATATAAAAAACCATATTCAATATTAAAAATATATGTTTTCAATAAGATTTCATATGATATCATTGAAGGTTCCAATGATATTATTTTATTTTTTATTATATTATCATATTTACTTATAAATTTATCTTGTAAATTAAATTGTATATATCCTATATAAAATTCTATTTCAACATATTTTGAGCGAAATATATTTGATGAAATATTATATGTTATTTTTATGTATATATCATTCAATTTTACTTTAAGTAATGGAAAATTTATATCTGAATTTAAAAATATATCACATATTTTTGTATATTTTCCTGAATATAATTCTATCGAATTTATATTATTTATATTTTCAATATTTATTATCTTAAACAATATATCATAATTTTTATTTAATTTTAAAAAAACTATGTTTTTATTATAAATTTCTGTTATATTAAATTTTTTAATTTTTTTTGTTCTTAAATTTATATTTTCTGGTAAAAATATTAATTCATTTATTGGATGTGTTGCTATTTCTTTAGTTTCAAAAACTAAATCATCAAAGTTTATAATTTTAACATTAAAGAGATATAATTTCTTTATATAAAAATAAAAAATTTATTTGAAAAAATCAATTAACATTTTTTCTGTAGTTATTGTTTTTTTATTTACACATCTCTCAAACCACCTTTTTACAATATCTTCATATAAAATTTTTGACTCTGCAAATCTATAATTATGTTTAAATTTTATATTCCATGATGTTTTATAATTATCTATCTTTGTTGCATTAATGTAAAATAAATATCTATAATTATAATTATCATAGTTAAAATTATATGTTGCTAAATAACTATTTGGATTTATAAATAATACCTTATTTTTATATGTATAATCATCAAAATTTGATAATGTTTCAAATGTATAACATAAAGATTTTTTACCATAATTTTCATATTTATATGATGTTAAATTTTTTAAAGGTAGTTTGTTATTTATAGCATTATTTAAATCTAATAGATTTACTGCACAATCACGAATGTTATTATTTATTTTTATATTATAACTTGAAATATAATAAGCTGTTATACTATTTATAAATAATATTAAAGATGTAATTCTTAACATTATTTAAATATTAATAATTTTTCTTTATATAAAATTTTATTTGAAAAAATCAATTAACATTTTATCTTTTGTAGTTGTTTTTATATTTATACATCTTGATAAATAATTTATAATTTTATCTTCAAATAATATCTTTGACTCTAGTAATCTATAATTATGTTTTAATTTTATATCCCATGATGTTTTATAATCATCTATTTTTGTTGCTTTAATATAAAATACATAATTATAATTTATTTTATCAGAATTAAAATCATATGTTGCTAAATATTTATTTGGATTTATAAATAATATCTTATTTTTATATTTACAATTATATAAATTTGATGTTTCAAATGTATAACATAAAGATTTTTTACCATAATTTTCAAATGTTGTTAGATTTTTTGAAGGCATATTGTTATTCATAGCAGCATTATTTATATCTATTAAATTTACTGCACAATCACGAATGTTATTATTTAGTTTTATATTATAACTTGAAATATAATAAGCTGTTATACTATTTATAAAAAATATTAATGATGAAATTCTTAACATTATTTAATTATTATAGTTTTCTTTTAAATATTTTTATATTTAAAACGCCGATTTTAAGCCAAGTAATTTTTTAGTTTCAGTGTTCTATTTGATGGTTTATTTTGTGTTTTTTTATTTCACCATTATATTTATCAACCCATCTTAATAAACTTCTTATTGTGTTTTGTCTTCTGTTAAATAATATTATAAACCGCAGATAATTTATAATCTTCGCTTTAATGAGATGTTATAATGCTATAAATATATAATTATATATTAATTATATATATATGAAACCAACTATTAATTTTATATTTAGTATAGGTTATAGATGTTATTCAACTGAGTTTTTAAATAATTTTAAATTAAGAAAAATGAGTAGTCCATTTGATTTTTTATTCATTGATTTTGAAACATCATTAAAAATTATAAATAATAATTTTGACGATTATTTATATGATATAATTTTATTTAATAAAAATAACAAACATATAGAATTATTTTATAAAAAAAATACAACCGAAATCAACAATAAATTTAATGAATTATTAGAAAATAATATAGGCTATATGGCACATAATTACAATGGTAGTAATTTATTGTTTAATCAAAATTATTTATACGATAATAAATTAAATGATAATTTATATAATTGGAAAACAATATGTTCTTTTCTTCATCATAATATATTAGATAGTAATATATATACATCAATAAAAAATAGATGTGAAAGATTTAATAATATAAGAAATAAATATAATGAAACCACAACTTTATTCCACATAACAAAAATAATCAATTGTGAAAATATTGTAGATTATATGAAGAATATAATAGAATTAAAAAATAAATATTCTATAAACTGTTTTATAATAATAATAATTAATTGTGATAATATAGAAGACAACGAATATTATAATGAACTAGATAAATGTTTATTTATAATAAAAAAAGTTGATAATTATGAAACACAATATAACAAATATGAAACAGATAATAATTTAAATTATGAAAAAGAGTTCAATATTATATCAAAATATTTTACATTAAACCTTATTGATAAAAATGATATTTAATCGGCGTTTTAAATGTGCAAATGTGTAAATATTTTTATATTTATATAAAAATAAGAATGGTTAAAAAAATTTTAAAAAAATATGGAGGTAATACTGAAAATGATTATAAATTTTTAATTGAAAAAGTTGATACTGATAAGAATGGTAAATTTGATGATGAATGGGATGGTGTTTTAATAAAACGATTTACTATAGTTAATGGCAAAAAAAACTTTATTGACCAAAAATTTGTTTTAAATAGTCAAATAGCTGCTGCTTTTAATGAATTAAATATTAATCATACAAATTTAATGGCTGCTGATAATCATAATTTTAATAATAATCCTAAAAATAATGGAGGTATTAAAATAGCTGACGATAATGCTATTAATAGAATAGAAAACGGTGGTCAAATACCTCAAGCTCAAAGAATAATTATGCAAGATGATACTTCTTTTGCTCAATATATAAAAGCTGGTGCTGGTTTAGGTTTTGGCTCTGAACTAGGACATGCCGCTGGTGATATGTTAGCAGGCTTATTTACTGGAGAATAAATTAATTTAAAAACAATTTGTTAATTATTATAATGATGTTAAATAAAAGTTATTTTTATATAATCAAAAATGATGATTGGAATCATATAAATGCTGTTAAATACGGAGTTACCGATAATCCTTTTAAGAGGATTAATAAATGTGATCAGCATCCAATAAAAAGTGAATTTTTATATTTATTTGAATTCACTAAAATGGATGATTATATACTTAAAGGTAAATATGATGAACCTGATAAAATTATTTCAATTATTTGTAGAAATGAAAAAATTTTAAAGAAAATTAAAGAAAAATATAATTTAAATCATCTTGATAAAGTTAGTTCTTTTATTATTAATAAAAACGGAGGAACTGAATTTATAGATAAAGATGGTATTCAAAGTTTAATTTTAACTATTCTTGAAGATTTTCCAAAATTAGGTTTAGAAATAACTGAAATTAATTCTTCTGAAATTGAAAGAATTAATAAAGATAAATCTAATATTAATTATCAACTTGAATTTAATGACAATGATAATGACAATGATAATGACAATGAAGTTAAGGAAAAACAAATTATTCTTAGACCTTATCAAAAAGAAATTTGTGATTATATTATTGAAAAATTTACGAAAGATGATAATAAAATATTTTTAGAATTAGCAACAGGTGCTGGTAAAACAATCATTGCTTATTATGTTATGAAATTTTTTAAACCAGATAAAATTATAATATTTTCTCCAAGAATTAATATTAAAAAACAAAATAATATACTTATTGAAGGTATTGAAGTTAAAAGTTATTGTCTTCAATCATACAAAAAAGCATATGAAGATATTATTAATGATGATAATAACAATTATTTTATTTGGTTTGATGAGGCACATTGGGGATTAGAAAATTGGTGTTTATCTAATGACAAAATTAAAAATTTCTTGTTAAAAGATAATTCTAAAATTAAATATAGATTATTTACAAGTGCTTCACCTGATAAAGAAAAAGTTATTGAAAATATTCCTATTTTCGGTTATTTATATTCACCAATTAAAATGAAAGAATTAATGCAACCTGAAGAAGGTAAAGAAAAATATTTATGTGAAATTAAATGTGATATATTTGATTTTCAAACATCTAAATATTATATGACTGATAAACATTACATTAATTTTATGATAAAAACTTTTAAATCTAAAAATAAAAATTTGGGTTTTAGTTTTCATACTTGTTGTAAAAATGCTTATAACCTATATTCTATTCATTTAAAAGAATATAAGAAAAATAATGAAATACCTAAACCATTTTTATTAATCAGTGAAACTATTAAAAATCAAATTATAGAATTTAATAATATTGAAGATTTTGAAAAAGAACCATTTGCAATTGCATATGTTGTTGGAAAATTTACAATGGGTTATGATAATGATAGAATAGATATTCTATTTTTCAGTGATAATAAACAATCTTATAAAGAAAATAATCAAGCTATTGGGCGTGGAACTAGACTCAGAAAAGATGGCTCAGATAAAATTCTTAATATCATTATTCCCTGCAATCATAATAATGATATTGAAAAAGATTATTCAAACTTAAAAGGAACACTTGAATATCTCATTAAAGATGTTGAATTAAATATTGATAATCTTTCTTTAAATACAATTAATCATAATATTAAATTAAAGAAAAATTATGATAATGACAATGATAATGATAGTTATTATGACAATTATTATCATTATGACAATGATAATGAAAATAGTGAGATTGGAACAATTGCATATGAAATAATTAAAAAAGAAGTTAAATGGACTGAAAAAAGATTTTCAAGACAATTAATGAGAAATAATATTCATAATTATAAAGATTATTGTTATTATTATAATAAAAATAAAATTGCGAATTTACCTGAACCTAATGATATATTTAAAATTATTCCTAAATTTAAATATAT
>Ga0172367_10000879_pt1 | contig 45249 bp, 39 predicted proteins | sample Lak10m_FD_114542 | JGI IMG/M metagenome (GOLD analysis project Ga0172367, IMG submission 114542) | Freshwater microbial communities from Kabuno Bay, South-Kivu, Congo - kab_022012_10m | ecosystem: Environmental > Aquatic > Freshwater > Lake | place: Democratic Republic of the Congo: South-Kivu...
TCAGAACTACCTCAACGAGTTCTGCTACAAACTCAACAGAAGATACTTCGGTGAAAGGCTCTTTGATAGACTTACCCTTGCCATTGCAAAATGCTACTGGTAATTTGCGGGGGAATCAGTATTGATAATTCTGAATTCTTAATTGGACAGTTTGTCCTTAAACACCTTCCTGAATTTATCCAGTTTCGGGCCCACCACACGTGAGCAGTATGGCTGGTTGGGGTTGATGGCGTAGTAATCCTGGTGGTAGTCTTCGGCAGGATAGAACTTCTCGAAGGCTGAGATCTCCGTCACCACGGGCGCACCGAAGGCGTCTTCCCTGTTCAGCGCGGCCTTTTTCTCCTCTGCCAAATGCTGTTGCACAGCCGTGTGATAAAAGATCACCGAACGGTATTGCGTGCCTACATCCGCGCCTTGGCGGTTGAGTTGCGTTGGGTCGTGCGAGAGGAAGAAGGCTTCAAGCAGCGTTTCGTAGGAGACAATATCGGGGTCGTAGGTTACTTGAATGACCTCGGCATGGCCCGTTCTTCCTGTACAAACTTCCTTGTAAGCTGGGTTTTTCACATGCCCACCGCTGTAGCCAGACACCACGCTGGTTACGCCTTTGATGTCCTGATACATGGCCTCCACACACCAGAAACACCCTGCTCCGAAAGTTGCTTTCTCCAATGCGGCCTCGCTGCTGCTCATTTTCTGTTCGTTTTTGGTGGTTCCGAAAATACTCATCGCTCCAATGAGAATAACGGAAGCTATGATGATGGAATACTTCATGGTTGAGTTTAACAGTTCAAAAGGTTCAAGGTTCAAGGTGAATGCGTCAATTAACAAATGTTCTCACTTTGAACCTTTGACCTTGAACTTCGCACTTTAAACCTTGAACCTACTTCCGATATTCGCCCTGCCATGAAAGATCTCTACCATGCCCTCCGCGATTTCATCCGAAAGGACTTTGAATGGGCCATTTACGGCCCGGTGATGCTGTATCTGGGCATCTCCATCTTCATCAATTACACAGCTGTTGTTGATCTGGACATGATTCCGAATGGAAGAACGGTGGGTGACCGCATTATTTATTTCGGACTTCTGTATGGCGTGGCGTATTATTTGGCGGCATTTATCGGACAATGGAAAACCGATACCAATTACCTGAAAGATTGGCGGTTTTGGGTCACTTCGCTGGGGCTCGTAGTCATTGCGTTGCTACCCAAACTCCACTATTTCAAATTGATAGATGCCCTTTCGATGGAAGGCAGCATCGGGGAAAAACAGTTCGTGTCGAAATGCCACTTCTTTGTCAATCAACTGTTCCTTACGGTTGTGGGCCTTGGCATCATGTGGGTGGTGTTGCGCAAATGGGTTTCGTTTGATGTCGGTCTGCGTGGCGGTTGGAAGAAATTGAAGCCCTATTTCCTCATCCTTGCCATGGTGACCCCGCTCATTGTGGCCGCTTCCTTCCTACCCGACTTTCAACGGGCGTACCCGCAGTACAAACCGTGGCAATTTCAAGAGGTTTTCGGTTTGAGCATGCAGCAACGGGCTGCCATTTTCGAGGTCAGTTATGCCACGGGTTTTGTAGCTGTGGAATCGCTCTTCAGAGGAGCAATGGCCATTACCATGGTGCGCATTATGGGGCCAAGGGCCGTGCTGGCAATGGCATCATTGTATTGCGTTTTCCACTTTGGAAAACCGGCCGGTGAAGCCGTTGCCGCGTTCTTTGGCGGGTACGCATTGGGCGTTCTGGCCATTCATAGTCGCAGCATTCTGGGCGGACTGGTGGTTCATTTAGGCGTTGCCATGCTGATGGAATCGCTTGGCTACCTGCATCACTTCACTCACTGAATCTTCATACCGGAAACATCTTGGGTGTAGTACGACCCAAGCCCGCCATCTCGGGTGGAAAAGGAAACAGATCCGTTATTTTGAAATTGCCCGTAATACGGATAGTAGGCTGGATAATACAGGCTACCATCCATTCCTACTGTAAAGTCGATGGTAGCTCCGTCCTTGTAATTGACGCTGATCTTCTCAGGCTCGTCATACCAAACTTCACCTAAGAAATCGATGAGGGTTGTATCCCAGTGCTGTATTCCAGCATTATTGTCCAGCCAAACGTGTACCCGAACGGTATGGAATTGATATTGTCCAACGTACCGATCGCGTCTGTCCATATAAATTGTTGTATCCACTTCCATTTGCCATGGATCCGTACAATCGATCACCTCGTCCTTTTCGCAAGAAGATAGAAGCCCAACAAGAATCATCATGTTAAGAACATACAGAATAGGCCGATGAAAATGTGCTGTGCTGAACATGATTGCAAATTAGCTAAAACTGTCAAATTGTTCTCATCAATTGCCAATGAATCCTGTTTTAACAATATCGCAACGGAATGGCTGTATGATTAAACCTTTGGGGAGTACCTTTGTCTCTGCGGTCAAAAACACACATAAAACATGTCGAAAGCAAAGAAGATCATCGTTCCGATCGTCCTCATTCTGGGCGTCATTCAGTTCATTCCACACGAAAGGGAATACATCACCATCAACACGGCTGCCGATTTCAGACCCGAGAATGCCACGGAAGTGATGAGCATTCTGAAAACCGCCTGTTACGATTGCCACAGCTACGAGACACAGTACCCTTGGTATGCCAATGTTGTTCCGTTGAATTACTGGCTTGACAACCATGTGAAAGAAGGTCGTGAACATTTGAACTTCTCTGAATGGAACACTTACCCGGTACGCGATCAGCAGCATGCGGCCGAGGAAACCGTGGAAGTAGTTGCCGAAAAGGAAATGCCGATGCTCTTCTATTGGCTTATCCACTGGGATGCAAAGCTGACCGATGCCCAACGCCAAACGTTGGTAGATTACTTCGGCCAACTTAGCAGTGGCGAAGGCGCCCATCATGGCGAACATGATGATGATTAAGCGATAATTCCAACGACAGCGCGTGAATTTCGAACTCATATCCGATTTTAAACCCACTGGAGACCAACCAGAGGCCATACGGCAATTGGTGGAAGGTGTTGAGCGCGGTGAACGCGACCAAGTGCTGTTGGGGGTTACGGGTTCGGGTAAAACGTTCACCATGGCCAATGTGATAGCGCAGACCAACAGGCCAACGCTAATACTCAGCCACAATAAAACGTTGGCAGCACAGCTGTTCGGTGAGTTCCGGCAGTTCTTTCCGCACAATGCAGTGGAATACTACGTTTCGTACTACGATTACTACCAACCGGAAGCATATCTTCCAACCACCGACACGTACATTGAAAAGGACCTTCAGATAAACGATGAGATCGAGAAGCACCGCTTGAGTGCTGCCTCCACCCTGCTTTCGGGCAGGCGCGATGTTGTGGTGGTTGCGTCCGTTTCGTGCATTTACGGCATCGGAAATCCAACCGATTTTCAGAAGAATACGGTTACGGTAGCAGTTGGGCAGGCCATCAGCCGAGAAGCGTTTCTGCATTCGCTGGTCACCAGTTTGTATGCCCGTGCCAACGATGTGCTTGAGCGCGGCCAATTCCGCGTGAAAGGCGATGTGGTGGATGTGTTTCTGGCCTATGCCGATTTCGCGTATCGCGTTTATTTCTTCGGAGATGAGATCGAGGAGATCGAGAAGATTGACCCCACAAGCGGTGCAGGTCTCGAAACGCTGAAACGGGCAGTGATCTACCCTGCCAACAATTTCGTCACATCGCGAGATACGCTTCTGAAATCCATTTGGCAGATTCAAGAAGACATGACCAAGCAGGTAGATCATTTCAATGCCATTGGCAAGAATCTAGAAGCCAAGCGCCTTCAGGAACGCGTTGAATACGACCTTGAAATGATGCGCGAATTGGGGTACTGTTCGGGCATTGAGAATTACTCGCGGTATTTTGATGGCCGTTTGCCAGGCACGCGCCCGTTCTGCCTGCTTGATTACTTTGCAGACGATTACCTGATGTTCATTGACGAAAGTCACGTAAGTGTTCCACAGATCGGGGCCATGTATGGTGGCGACCGCAGCCGCAAGGTCAATCTGGTCGATTTCGGATTCCGATTGCCATCGGCCATGGACAACCGTCCATTGAAATTCGATGAGTTTGAATCGTTGACCAACCAAGTGGTTTACGTGTCGGCCACGCCCGCCAATTACGAATTGGAAAGATCGGGTGGCGTGTTCGTAGAGCAGGTCATTCGCCCAACCGGTCTGTTGGATCCGATCATCGAAGTGCGTCCGAGCATCAATCAGGTTGATGACCTATTGGATGAGGTTGACAAGACGGTGAAGAAAGGCGAACGCGTGCTTGTAACCACCCTCACCAAACGCATGGCAGAGGAGTTGGCCAAGTACATGGCGAAATTGAGTGTGAACTGTCGGTACATTCATTCTGAGGTTGACACGGTGGAGCGCGTTGAACTGCTGCGCGATCTGCGGTTGGGCAACTTCGATGTACTTATCGGCATCAACCTGCTGCGCGAAGGTTTGGATCTGCCCGAAGTGAGTCTGGTTGCCATTCTGGATGCCGACAAGGAAGGTTTTCTACGTTCGGAACGCAGCCTGACGCAAACTGCAGGTAGGGCAGCCAGAAATGTGAATGGACTGGTGATCATGTATGCCGACAAGATCACAGACAGTATGCAGCGAACCATTGACGAAACGGAGCGCAGACGCGAGAAACAGATACGCTACAACACCGAAAACGGCCTCGTCCCTACTCCGCTCAAAAAATCACGCGAAGCGATCATTGAACAGACCACCGTTGCCGGTGCCATGAAGCGTAAGGAACGGTACAACATTCAATCAGATATCAATCAGGCTGCTGAAGAAGGCGTGCAATACCTGAGCAAGGATGAACTGAAAAAGCGGTTGGCTCAAACCAGATCGGCTATGGAACGAGCTGCCAAAGACCTTGATTTTGTGGAAGCTGCAAGGCTACGTGATGAAATGCGCGAACTGACGCTTCAGATTGAAGGCAAATAACCTCGAAGGCTACAACTCGCCTTTTTCAATCTTCACTACGATCTCCTCGATCAATTTGTCGCTTCCCTCCGCATCGTAATCATCCTTCAGGTCGTAATCGAACATCCTGGCGATTCCTTGAAAAAACCAAGCTGTGAATCCACCTCTGAACTCTTTGATGATGTCATATGAAACTTCGCCCGTTTCCCGGTCGAGCAGTTTGATTAGAATACGCCCTTGCGTGAATGATAACTTGGTAAGTTCGCCTTCGTAGTCGCGCTTGATCTCCTTTTCCAAATCCTTCATGCGCTTCTTTCGCTCCTTCGGACTCATGTCCTTAACCTCCTCTTCCACCTCGCGCATCCGCTTTCCGGCCAACTTGGCGTAAGGCAAAACCTTCTTTACATGATACACCAATTTACGGTATTGCTTTTCGGCTTTCTTGCTCTTGAAAACGCGTTTTGCGGTGGCCTTAGCAGGCGGCAATGAAATGATCGGAATCGTGTCTCCGTTCACAATGATGGCATCATAGAGTTTGCCATCGATGAGCACATAAGCGGTGCTGTCACCTAAGGTTTCTCCTTTTGGAACTGGTTTTTCGGCTTGGTCGGCATGCTTGCCAACTGCCAATTTCTGTGCATGTAACATCAGCGGTACGCTGACGCATGCCAATATGGTGGATAGGCGCATGACCAACCGATATGTCAAGTTTCGCGCCAAACGGAATTGTGTTGTTATCGGGAACGGTTCAGCTTCCAACTGGAAACGTGACCGGAACCGTTGACCGAAGCCGCTGTAGCTTGCGGGCGTGCGTGTTCTTCCATCATGGCCGAAACCAAAGCGGCAATCTCTGCTTCGCCTTCATCCAATCGTTCAAGGAACTCAGGTTTGAAATGCTCTTGTACAAAATGGGTATCGAAATGACCGGAAGCGAACGCCTCGTGGCGCATCACAAACTTGCAGAACGGCAATGTGGTCTTAACACCACTGATGGTGTATTCGTCAATGGCGCGGGCCATGCGTTCGCGAGCATCATCGCGGTTTCCGGCATGCACAACCAATTTGGCGATCATCGGGTCGTAGTATATCGGAATCTCCATGCCCTGTTCAAAACCATCATCTACCCGTACACCCGGCCCTTGAGGACGCACGTAACGCATCAGTTTACCGATGTCGGGAAGGAAACCGTTGGCAGGATCCTCGGCATAGACACGTGCTTCAATGGCATGACCGTGAATCTTCAGGTCTTCCTGCGCGAACGACAATTTCTCGCCACGCGCCACCTTGATCTGTTCTTTCACCAGGTCGACACCCGTAATGAGCTCCGTGACCGGATGCTCCACTTGCAAACGCGTGTTCATTTCCAAGAAGTAGAAATTCAGTTTCTCATCAACCAGAAACTCAACCGTTCCAGCACCAACGTAGTTGCAAGACCGCGCCACGTCTTTGGCGCATTCGCCCATCTGATGGCGCATTTCGGCAGAAACCACGGCTGATGGCGCTTCTTCTATCACTTTCTGGTGTCTGCGCTGCACAGAACATTCGCGCTCGAACAGATGCACCACGTTTCCGTGCGTGTCGGCCAGCACTTGAATTTCAATATGACGCGGTGAACCGACATATCGTTCAATGAAAACGGCACCGTTTCCGAACGAATTGGTGGCCTCGCTGATCGCCAGATTCATCTGTTCCTCCAGATCTTCAGCACGATGAACGATGCGCATTCCCTTTCCTCCGCCTCCGGCCGAAGCCTTTATCATGATCGGAAAGCCGACCTTGTTGGCAGTATCGATCGCTTCCTGAAGATCTTCCACTGCACCTTCCGTACCGGGCACCATCGGAATATTGTAGCGTTTTGCTGCTGCTTTGGCAGACAATTTATCGCCCATTATCCGCATGGAATGAGCCGATGGACCGATGAGCGCGATGCCGGCCTTTTCCACCATTTCAGCGAACTCGGCATTCTCCGAAAGGAATCCGTAACCGGGATGAATGCCATCAACCCCAAGTTGTTTGCAGATGGCAATTATCTTGTCGCCACGCAGGTAACTTTGGTTTGAAGCCGATGGGCCTACGCAGACAGCCTCATCGGCATACCTGACGTGCAGTGCTTGACGGTCGGCCTCTGAATAAATGGCCACGGTCTTAATTCCCATTTCTCGGGCAGAGCGCATGATGCGCAGTGCGATCTCGCCACGATTGGCGACCAGAATCTTCTTCATCCACACTCGTTTGAGGGCGGCTAAGGTAAGAATTGAAGGTGATGCTGATTTTCAGTGACCGAGGTCGTGCATGACCAGCAGCGGCACCTTGCTGTGCAATGCCAATTTTCGGGTCACCGAGCGATGAAAGATGGAATCGAAGAAGTTGTTTCTGCGAGGAACAGCCGCCAACATATCGATGCTGTGCGTTTCTACGAACTGCTCAATGGCACCAGCCTTGTCATTGCTGTTCTCGAAGTGAAAATCGTGCTCAATGTCTTCCAATATATTATCCAATTTGAGGCCTGCTACGGCTTCGTCAACGGATGTCATCTTGCCTTCGTCCAGCACATTCATCAAATGAATCTTGGCATTGAATCTCCTTGCAATTTCCATCATAGGCTTAAGCAGTTCGCTGTTGCTCAATCCCTTGTTATCTGTTGCAAACAGGATATTCTTCGGTCCAGCTATCGGTGCAATTTCTGGCACCGCGATGAGTGGACAATTTGATGCTTGAATGGCGTCAGCGGTGTTAGTGCCAATGACAGCAGCAGCCAAACCAGAAGCACCTTTGGTTCCCATTACAATGAGATCGATATTCTTCTCTGAAACCAGTTCTGAAATATTGAAGGAAAGCGAACCAGCCACAACCAAAGCTTCGAACTTGAACTTAGTATCTGAGAAACGCGTGTTCAACTCCTGAGCATCTTTAGTCAATACTCTTTCCAATTCGTCCGAACCGAATTCTTCAATTGGCATCGGCATATCTGTGTAAACAGGCACATCGAATGCCTGAAACAGCACGAACGTTACTTCTTGGTCTTTGAAAAGGTTGAGCGCATAATTCAACGCATGCGTTGCGTTTGCACTTCGGTCGGTTGGCAGTAGAACCCGCATCGGTTAGAATTTCAATGAAACGCCATTACTGGCACTTTTGTGTGCAGCATCATCTGCTTGGTAACACTCAATCCGAAGAGTTTACCGAACAGGTCATTGCGTTTTGAAACCATGCCCAAAAGATCGACCTTGTTGTCTTTCATGAACTTCTCAATGCCTTTGGTGACTTCCTTGCTTTCTACAAAATGGAATGAGTGTTTCACCTTACCGAATGCACTGATTGGTTCTCTGGCAGCTCCTTTTGCGTTCCCAACGTGTGCCATTTCGCCTTCAGGCACCACATTCAGCACCAATATCTCAGCCTCAAAACGCGTGGCAAGTTCTTCCAATTCCTTAGGGAAAAGCCCCAAATTCAAAACCTCATCATCAACTGCGAACACGATCTTTTTCGGAAATCCGACATTGGCATCCTCTGGAACCGAAATGACCGGGCATTTGAGATCCTCCATTGTATTGGCAGCAACGCTTCCTACCAATGCACCCTTTAACCCGGTGGCACCTTTTGTCCCCATCACTACAAGTGAATAGTCACCGGTATCGGCCATTTTCCTGATAACCGTTTCAGGAGCCCCCATCTGCGACAGAACAGAAATCTTTCCGTTCAATGATTCAAATTCTTCTTCCAACAATGACTGTTCTTCGCGCAACAACTGAAGTGAATCCTTCTCTAAAATATCCGAGATGGAAAGGAGCATCGTAGCTCCAGAATGGGGCACTTCATACGAGTTCAGAAGTGTGTATTCGACACTGTCTCCGAACACGGCACAGGCATAACGCGCTGCTCTTCTGGCATTTTCTGAAAAGTCTGTAGGAATGAGTATGCGATACATAAAACGTGGATATAGATGCAAAGGAAATCCGATGTTGCACCAATGATCGTGAGTGCTATCAGACCAAAAACTGACATTCATCAGCTCAAGCAGCATTATATCGTTTCTTTTGCATCAAGATTTTCAGCATGCAAATAGCATTTCATGGTGCTGCCCAAACCGTTACAGGATCGAAACACCTGATAACGTTGAACAACGGAAAACGCATTCTGCTGGATTGTGGCATGTTTCAAGGTCTCGGCAAGGAAACGAATGATCTGAACCGACATTTCGGTTTCGACCCAAGGTCAGTTGATTACCTCATTCTTTCCCACGCGCACGTAGACCATTCAGGGCTTATCCCAAGATTGGTGAAGGAAGGCTTCAATGGACGGATCGTTACAAGCAAAGCCACACTCGATCTATGCCAGGTGATGCTGGCGGATAGCGCGCACATACTCACGGCCGATGTTCGGTTTGTGAACAAGATGAAGGAAAAACAGGGCCGACCACACATAGAACCGTTGTATACGATCGAAGACGTTGCGAAGGCTTTGCCACTGTTCGAGACCTACGAATTTGAAGAGGTTATCGAACTAGATGAGGATGTGAAATGCATTCTCACAGACAACGGCCATATTCTTGGAAGTGCCGCCATTTTCCTTGACATCAACGAGAACGGGCTGCGCACACGTTTGAGTTTTACGGGTGATATTGGCAGGTACAATACACAATTGCTACAGGATCCGAAGTCGTTTCCGCAAAGCGACATCATCATTTGCGAATCGACCTATGGCGATAGGCTTCACGATGATATTTCGAATGCAGGACAGGACGTACTCAATGCCATCATCGATACCTGCATCCGAAAGAAGGGCAAGCTCATTATTCCAGCGTTCAGTTTAGGACGAACACAGGAAATTGTTTACACGCTCAACAAACTCAACATGTTCGGCATTCTGCCCGATGTGAGGATATTTGTGGATAGTCCGCTATCGCTGAACGCCACCAACATTGTCCGCAGGCACAAGCATGAATTGAATGACGATGTTCAGGAATTCATCGAATCGCGGCCCGATCCGTTCGGTTTCGACCAACTCAAATACATTAGCACCAAAGAAGATTCCATGGCACTGAATCACACAAAAGAGCCATGCGTGATCATCGCGGCATCGGGCATGGCCGAGGCAGGGCGTGTAAAACACCACATAAAGCATAGTTTGGGAGATAGTCGGAATACGATACTTCTGGTGGGTTATGCAGAGCCACATTCATTGGCAGGCCGATTGCGGAATGGTGCCACTGAAGTAAACATTTTTGGTGACCCGTATGTGGTGAAAGCCGAAATTAAAGTGGTGGAATCATACAGTGCCCATGGCGACTACGAGGAAATGCTGCGCTATCTGAGCTGTCAGAATGCGAATCAAGTGCGTGAAATGATACTTGTACATGGCGAGCCTGAATCCATGAAGGAATGGAAGAAACACTTGCACGGGCGCGGATTCAGTAGGATCCACATTCCAGAACTGCACGAAACATTGGAATTCGTGTAGTTTGTCGTGTACTGGTTGGTTTACAGCCACGTACTGCGCTATTTTCGCATTCCGCAAAGAGAAAATCTTACGGAAACAAACAAACAGAATGAATAGAACGATCGTTATTTCATCGCTTTCAGCGATTCTAGGACTTTATGCCTCTTCAGTTATTGCACAGGAGTTCGAATGCGGTGCTGCAGAAGTGAACAACAGCATCATTGCTTCTGATATAGAAAAGCAGGCGTTGGTTGAACAACTGAACCGCGAGGCAGAAGAATACACCGCTTTGCATTATGGCGAGCGTGCTGGCGGCATAAAAGTGATTCCGATCGTGTTCCATGTCATTCACAACTATGGTTCTGAGAATCTATCAAAAGCCACGATCCTGAATGCGTTGGACCAAATGAACAACGAATTCCGTGGACAGAACGTGAACATTTCGAACATCGTATCGGACTTTCAAGGGATATTCGCAGATAGCGAAATTGAATTCCGCCTTGCGAAATTAGACCCTCAAGGAAATTGCACTGACGGCATCACCAGAACGGTTTCTGAGCTCACCTACACGGCTGGTGAAAACGTGAAGGACCTGATAAGTTGGAATACGACCCGATATTTGAATGTGTGGGTTGTGAACACGCTGGAAAGTGGAGCTGGTGGTTATTCCTACTATCCTGGCAATGCACCCGGACAGAGCAATGAAGGCATTGTGCTGCGTGCAGGTCAATTGGCCGGTTCACTTTCGCATGAGGCGGGCCATTTCCTTAATCTTCGCCATACATGGGGAAATAGCAACGACAACGCATTGGCATCCAATTGTTCGGATGATGATAACGTGAATGACACACCTAACACGATCGGCTCTGAACAGGAATGCAACCTCAGCCAGGTCAGTTGCGGTAGTTTGGACAACGTTCAGAATTTCATGGACTACTCCACTTGTGGCAGAATGTTCACACAAGGCCAGAAAGCCAGAATGAATTCAGCATTGAACTCAAGTGCCGGAAGCAGGAATACACTTTGGTTGAACAGTACACTGATTGCAACCGGCACCAATGATGGCTTCGTCAATCAATGTGTGCCAACAATTGAATTCAGTTTGGATGAAGATCAAGGATGCGAAGGCCTGGAAGTGGAATACTTTGACAATTCGTGGGGAGCCGATGTGGATGCCAGCTGGCAATGGTCTTGGAATTTTCCAGGAGGAACTCCTTCCACAAGCACGGAACTGAACCCAATTGTTACTTACGATGAAGCAGGAACTTACGATGCTACGCTTACCATCACCACGGCAGCAGGCTCCGATTCGTACACCATACAGAACGCAGTTAGCATAACGCCTTTCGGTGGAGGAACCACAGCTCCGTTCGTAGAAGGCATTGAGGCTACTACTTTCCCCAATAACTCAGACCCACAGTTGGTTTGGACAATCGAAGAAAACAGCAACCCTACGTGGCAGCGCACAGGTTCAACTTCCTTCAGTGGAAGCTCATGTGCTCGCATCAACCTACGTAGCATTCCGGCCGGTACGATCAATAGCCTTATCAGTCCACCGATAGACATGAGCAACGTAAGTCCTGAAAACGCTGAGATGACGTTCAGATTGGCGCACGCTCCTCGTTTTACCGACTCTGCTGAAAGGCTGAGGATCTATGCTTCTAAAAATTGTGGGGTTACTTGGACACTTAGGTACACCAAACAGGGAGATCAACTGACTACAACCTCGGGTGGTTTCGTAAACAACACGTTTATTCCAACAGCCTCTGAATGGCGCGAAGAAGTGGTTAATCTTTCTCCGATGGCGGGTGAAGAGCACGTACTCATCAAATTTGAGGCACTTAGTGACCAAGAGAACTATCTCTACATCGATGACATAAACATAGCGCCTGATGCCAACAATAACACTGGAATCGGCATCCACGAACTAGAATTAGAAATGACGGTTCAACCAAACCCTGTGAACGGATTCAGCATGATTGCCATAAGCAGCGAACGCAATCAGAATCTTGATTTCGAGTTAGTGGATGTGCTTGGTCGTTCGCTTGGTATGGTGTCAAAGCAAATCGGAATCGGAAAGAATCAGATTCCATTGTCAGAAGTAGCTACTCCGACTTCTTCAGGAATTTACTTCCTGCTGGCTCATTCTTTACAAGGAACGGCCACTTACAAGGTTGTGGTTGAGTAACGACCGAAGGTTATCGGCTTAGAACGAATACCTATACCCCAACCTTATCGAAACTCCTGGCTTGTAGCTGGTGAAGAACTTGTCTTCTGCGTTGAACGAACGGTAAACCAATGTACGGTCATCGTCAAGCAGGTTCTGCAAACTGAGCGTAACGCGCGAGCTGCGCTTGGCTCCAAGATTGACGTATGCGTTGAAATTCAAGCTGTGGAACGGAATGGTGTAGATGTCTGGAACACGGCCCGAACCGATGATGCTCAGCTGATCGCCTTGCACATTGTATGCAAGACTTAGACTGGCGCGGTCGTCTGGAAAATCGTAATTGATGGCCCCGTTGATGGCGTATGGTGATTGGCCGCTCATTGTGCGCCACTTGTTCAGCGGTTCGCCATCGCGCAAATTGGATTGACGCAGGTCGAATTCGTTGTCGCCATCGTTGTTCACGATCACGGTGGTCATGTCAACCATAGAATGAACGATAGACACGTTTGCCGAGAAGAAAAGCCCTTGCAGATATTTGTTGGAAGTATGTTTCTGTAGGCCTTTTCTGAATTCGATCTCCGCCCCCATTACATGCGCATCGCCCGAATTGCGTGGCTTTAGGTTGTCTGGGGCAAGTTCGAACGAAACCAATTCGATATGCCCATCGAAATGCTTGTAGAACCCGGAAACGGATACCATTTCCTTGCCTCCTATGAAGAATTCGTAGCGCAGGTCAACGTTGTCGATGTTGGTCTGTTTCAGGTCGATGTTGCCAATGAATGTCCGTTTGGTGATCGGGTCGTAGATTTCGGCTATTGACTTCTCTTTGAACGAAGGACGCGCCACCGTTCGGCTGTAACCCGTACGTAGGTTCATTCTGTCGTTCATTTTGTAAACAAGGTTCAATGCAGGAAGCACACTCACCGCGTTCAGCGTATTGGCATTCAGATATTTCTGCGAACCATCGCTGTTCTGCCCCTTGTAGTACATCATGGTGTGCTCTACACGCACGCCATAAACAATATTGAGGGTACGCTTGATGCTGTGCTCAGACATGAGGTAAACACCTGCCACATTCTGGCTTGCCTCATATTGGTTGGCCAACTGAAAATTACCGATGGTGTACGTTCCGTTGCGGTAGTTGTCGTCAGATGGGTCGGAAGACCAGATGTTCTCTTCCTGAAGGAACCAATCGGGGTCGATGCTCACATCGCTCAGGTTGTTTGGGCGATGCTTGAAAGATTGAACAGCAAAATCGCGGGTCTTGTAGGTGTTGATGACGCCTGTTTTGATGGCGATGTTGTCGCGAACATCAATCTTCACATCAAACTTGAACGATTCGTTGAACTCCGTAAGGTCGCGCCAAAAGCGGTCAATACCCGAACCGTTTCCGGTTGACAGGGTCGTATCGCCATCTGTAATGGAAATGCGCGTCTCGCGGAAATCGGGGTCGTAAACGCGCGAATAAGAGAATGCGTTGCCCCAGTTCAGTTCCACCTTTTTCAACTGATGTGCACCTGCCACTTGAACTGTGGCAAGCGTACGTTGGGTATATGTGAGAACGTCTTCGATAAGTGTGGACTGATTCTGTTCCACATCCTTGTTTACTCGTTTTGCCGCAGAACTTTCGCCACTCTGATTGTAAAGAACGGATGTGGTGAAATTGCTTTTTCCCTTTTTGAAGGATGCCGAAAGCAGCGCGTTCCAAATGACGTTCTCCTTTCCGAGGTCGCCAATGCGTGTAACCTGCTGTGCCAGTTCGGTATTCGATGATCCTATGGGTTTCAGGTAATCGTTCGATTCGAAATTCTTGTAGAAAACGCGCTCGTTGCTGTAGTTGAGCACGAAGTTGTACCCGATGGTGAGTCCATTCTCTCGATTGACCTGATTGCCATGATTGAAGCTGAACGACCCATTCATGATGCCAAGTTTCTTCTTGGTGGCCAGCTCAGGGTTGAAACTGCGGGTTATCTCTTCCAATTCTGGGCGCACCAGCGCTTCATCATAGATCTTGGTCCCTTCGCTTATGGGCAGTTTGCGCGAACCATCGTCAAAACCAAGCCAATCGAGATTGCCGGTGTTGTAGGAGATGTAATCTTCGTTGAAATGCTGACCAACCACGTAGGTAGTGCTCAGTTGCAATTGCGTGGTCTTCTCCTCGGGAAATTTTTTGGTGACCACATTGACGAGACCGCCTGTGAAGTCGCCATCGAGATCGGGCGAGAATGTCTTGAACACATTCACATTCTCGAGAACTGCGGTTGGGAATATGTCTATCTGTACGGAATTTACATCAGGATCGAGGCCAGGAAGCGCCATGCCATTGAGCAACGTTTTGGTGTATCGGTCGCCCAATCCACGCACGTACACATACTTGCCATCCTGAACCGTGACGCCCGTTACCCTGCGAATGGCACCGGAAAGGTCGTTGTCTCCTATCTTTCTGAAACTCTGTGACGAAAGGCCGTCCGATACCACCGTGGCATTCTTCATTTCCATCAGGACACCGGCCTCCGTGTTCTTTCTAACCTCGGCCACCACTTCCACCATGGCCACTTCCTGCGTTGCCATTTTCAGTACGGCATCGAGCTTAGTAACCTCGCCTGCTTTCACCACTACATCTGGAAACATCTGTGTGGCGAACGAGATGTAAGAAACCTGCACAGTATAGGTTCCGGGAGCAAGCGTAATGGAGTAATTGCCATCGAAATCGGTTGTGGCACCTACGCCCGACATGGCCGGAATGGTGATGTTGGCACCAATGAGCGGTCCACCGAACTGACCATCACCGATATTGCCACGGATGAAGCCCTTTTCCTGGGCCGAAAGTCCTGCTGCGAAAGTCATGAGCAGAACGGAGAGAAAGAACCTATTCATGAAGTGTTGTCACTTGTTGAAATCGATCGCAAGATTAAAGCAAAGAAGCCCCGCGATCGGAATCGCGGGGCTTTCTTAACGATAACTTAAGTTGTTAACGTTGGGTTAAGAAACCTGTCCGATCTTAAAGTTCGCCACGTGCACCAGCAGCTGTCCAAGAGAAGGCAGATTCGTAGTCGAAAGTGCTTCCGCTACCGTTGCTGATGGCATTGGTTGCGGCATCAACATCGGTTGTTGGAACGGTGCAAGTAACCGTTCCAGCGTTGTCTTTCGATTCGGTGTAAACACCAACCCCTGAACGTGAAACGTTAGTGAAGATCAGTTTTGGAGTGGATCCTGTCAAATGTGTGAAGGCATCTGTTTTAGCGTCAGCGCAATCGTTCTGGTAGCTGGCACGGATCTTTACGTTCTTACCACCAACAGATGAGTAATCGAACGTTACGTTCTCAACCATTCCTTGAGCCTTTGATTTGAAATCACCGGCCGAGCCATCTGTTGTACCGACCGACATGCAGATACCGTTCATCAAATGGAACATGCCATCTGTGTAGGTGGTGTTCTCTGGGCCATCGATCTCCAAACCTTCATCTGTTCCGATTCCATCGCCATGGATCACTGCGAAGTTTGAAATGGTTCCAGAGTAGTTCTGATCGAGGTCGATACCGTCATCTCCTTGGAAGAAAACAAGTGCATTGCTGATGTCAACAGAACCACCGAAACACTCGATGCCATCGTCCAATGTAGCGTAAACCTCTACGTTTGAGATGGAAGTACCGCTACCTACACCACCAAGTGTAAGCGCGTTGATCTCGTTTCCTTCTCCGATAGAGATACCGCAATGACGGATGGAAACGTAAGCAAGTACACCCGAATTGTCGGCATCGTTAGTACCACCGTAAACACCGTAGCCCAAGTTGGCAGGAATACCTTCGATGTTGGCTTCGGTGTCGCCATCTTCAGCGCTCACTTTCGCATTTCCAAGGATCACCAAACCTCCCCACTTTTCGTTGTCTGTCTTAGAAAGGTTTGTTCCAACCTTCTCGCCCAATTGAATGTTGTCGAGCACAGATGTGAAGATGATCGGGTTGCTGGCAGTTCCTTCGGCCATGATCTTTCCACCACGCGCAACGATCAATGCAGAAGCGTTCGTTTCCTGACCCTCGGCACCTTTGATGATGGTACCGGCTTCAATTGTAAGTGTTGCGCCACTTGCTACAACCACACGTCCAGACAGCACATAGATGCGGTCGTTGGTCCAAGTTTCGTCTGAGCTGATGGTGCCACTTTTAGTAGCTGCGTCATAAACACATGATCCGTCTTCCTCATCGGCATCAGCATTAAAGTTGGTTGCAGCAGCATCTGTGCAACCTTTCTGCTTTTCGCAGCTTGAAAGCGTGGCCACACCGGCAACAAGGCCAAGCACAGCAACAAGATTCAGGTAACTTCTTTTCATTTTATAAGATTGTTTGGTTACGGGTTTTAAATCCGATGCAAATGAATCATCGGTATGTTACCGTCAATCAGAAAGATCCTTATCAATCATTTATGCTATTGTTAACGGATCATTATGGCAGACCGATGATTAACGCAACGGACTTATTCTCTGGAAAAAGTGCTTTGCAGGGGGCGGCACTTGCCTTCAACTATAGGAACGCCCCTTGCAGGAACCCGCAATCGCTCCAAACTCGAGCAAGCGTTCATTTCGGACCCCGCAATGGGCTTCAACTGTAGCAATAGCATATTGCGGCTTCCTGCAATGCCCTTTGACTTGAGTTTTTTGGCCATGTGGGGAACCGACAAAGCGGTAAAACTCAAGTTTGGGGGGCATTGCGGGTCGCTGCAATGCACCCCAAACTCGGGTATTCCAGGGGGTCATTGGCCCTTGCCAAAGCCCACCCAAAGCTGTTGCCAGAATGTGTTGGGATAGGTTTCTATACCATCGAAACCGAGGGCATAACTTCCATCGGTGCTCTGCGGAATGTAATCTGTCTTGAATAGGTAATCCCAAATGCTGAGGCTTATGCCAAAGTTCATTCCATACGGATGGCTGGCCGGCAACTGTTTGGCGTGGTGGTACAGATGCATCACCGAATTGTTGAACAGGTACTTCAGGGGCCCCCAGGTTATGCGAACGTTGGCATGGTTGAGGTGCCCAATGGTTATGGCAATGAAATGAATGAAGAACGCCTGCTGAGGTTCAAAACCCCCAATGACCATTACGGCCAATGTTTTCAATGGTTTGTAAAGGATGTTCTCCATCCAATGATAGCGTAGATGTGCGGCAAAGCCCATTTCCTGTACAGAATGATGCACCTTATGGAAACGCCAAAGGGCTGGAAACCGATGCAACATCACATGTGTGAACCACTGCACAAAATCGTTTAGAACGAAGAAAACGCCCAATTGAACCCAGTTGGGCAAATTGCTCATATCCAGAAGTTTGAACGACTGTAGGGTCAGACCCATTTTTCCGAAACCGAAGGCCAACAGGTCGTAAAACCCATTCACAAAAAGAGAGAAGATGAAGAAGTTGAAGAACATGTAGAACATGTCCATCCAAAAGTCCTTACGTATCGGCTTCTGCTGCTTACGCCAAGGGAAAGCCAATTCAAGGGCATAGACCATTGCTGAAACCACTATAAGTCCGTAGAAATAGTTCTGGTACCACGGTTTGTAATCGTAGTTGAAGGTCACTTCGCTGACCAGATAGTTCCAGTAGCCAACAACCGAGTTGACAAAAACGTTTACAGCTTCCATCACGCGTTCTTCTGAAGCACCTTAACCAACTGATCGGCAGGTACCACCCCACTCTGCCGCCAAACCATTTTTCCGTCTTTGAACACCATCAGTGTTGGCACGCCTTGTATCTGGTACTTGGCCGCTATCGCGGGATTCTTATCCACATCGATCTTCAGAATTTTCGCCTTGTCGCCCATTTTCCGACTCACGTCTTGCAGTATCGGTGCCATCATTTTACATGGGCCGCACCAAACCGCATGAAAATCGATAAGGACAGGCTTGTCCGTTTTTATCAGTTCGCTGAAACTTGCCATTTTACAGATTCTTGAATTTCACACTCCAAATACCTCTCAACTCATCCACCTTAAAACCCTTGGCCGCATCATTCGGATAAAGACTGTCAATTACGGCAACCAACTCCGGCTGCATATTCTTTTCGTCACCATGACAGGTCAAGCACACGCCACCTGTAAGAATCGGAGCGTAAAAGTTCTTTCGACCATCGCCATCTATGGCCACTTTTGGCGAAAGCGGTTTTCCCGAAGCCATCAATTCCCGGTAATCATCCATCACTGCCTGTTCCAATTCGTTAGGTCGGTTTGCCGTGTTCCGATTCCTGTCACTCACGCGCTTTACTTCCGTGTTGTATTTCAATGAGTAGGAATCCGTTATAGGCAATGCTTTCGTATTGCAGAACCGAACGGCATTTACCCGACCTCCTTCTTGCATCGCTTTCATCAGGTTGTTCTTCAATTGCAGACCAACCGAATCGGTAATTTCTCTGCCAAGCTTTAAATAGGTCACTTCATCAGAACCAGAAACGTACTGAACGTTCTTCTTCACCTTGATTTGCTCTGGTTGAGAACAGCCGATGAACAACGCAATGGCAATTATGGCAATGGATGGAATGTTGTTCTTGAGCATATGCTATGGTTTTACGGTCGGTTTTCCTGCGGCATTCCAGGCTCCGATGCCACCTTTCAAGTTATAAACCTCCTTGAAACCCATATCGCGCAACATGGCACCTGTCTGTCCGCTACGTCCGCCCGACTTGCAGTATACCGCCACAGGCACATCTTTGTTCAGCTTTGATATACGGTCCTTGAAATCGGCATCGTAAAAATTGTACATCGTGGCACCTTCTATGATTCCCTGATTCCATTCGTCTGGGGTGCGCACATCAAGCAGTTGAGCACCTTCCTTGTGTTGCGTGAACTGTTCAACATTCACATCTTCAAAAACGCCTGTTGTCTGCGCACTTTCCTGACCATTGGAACAGGAAAAGATTGAAAGCGTTAGAACTACACCTGTACCGAATTGCATTATCTTTTTCATATTGAGTTGATTTTGAAGTTATTGGTTCGATCAAAAAAATAGTTCCTTCCCGAGGATGTAAAATCCCATTATCAGTACAAACCAGCCGAAGGCCGGTTTCAACTTGTCACCCTTCACCTTCTCGGAAAGTTTAGACCCTATGTAGATGCCGACAGCAGCCAATCCCGAAAACAGCAGCAAGAACGTCCAATCTATCGTTTGGTTCTGAACATCACCAGCAAAGCCGATCAACGATTTTGCCGCGATGATGACCAATGAGGTTCCAACGGCCATTTTCATTGGCAATTTCGATAGTACAACCAACGCAGGGATGATAAGGAATCCACCTCCAGCCCCAACGAGCCCTGTCAAAACTCCAACAACGACTCCCTCAACCAATATTAGAGGGTAATTAAACTTCCGTAATTCAGTCTTTTCTTTGTTATAGGATTTCTTGATCATGGAGACGGACGCTGCTATCATCAACACGGCAAACAAAACCATGGTTGCCACGCTCTTAGTAATAAGAAGGTCACCAACGGTCAATATTTCATTCGGAATTGCTGGTACTATGAACATACGAGCAGCATAAACGGCTGCAACAGATGGTACTCCGAAAATCATTGCTGTTTTCCAATCGACAAGTTGCTTTTTAAAATAAGTGACTGCACCAACAACCGAAGAAGCACCAACAATGAAAAGCGAATAGCCTGTGGCAAGGATCGGATCAATGGCTAAAAGATAAACCAACACCGGCACTGTGAGTATTGATCCCCCACCGCCTAACAGGCCGAGAGTTACCCCGATCAAGATTGCCATTATCCAACCGATGATTGTCATAAAATCCATGTGCCAACAAAAGTAGGTTGGCAATCATGCGGCAGATGTGATGTTGGTTACAATCAATGCCTAATGCAATCTGAATGCATCATCAACATTGAGCCTGACCAACGTTGCCAGATCGGGATTATTGAATGAGTCGGTCGATCTGGTAGGAATTTCAGATGTCATGTTGGTGCCGTTGAACAACTTGAGCCAATCGATATCCAATTCGATGATCGCTCCTTCGGTGGTTACGGATATCTCATCTACGAACGCCAACCGTACCAGATTCTTATCCAAACCAATGTGAAAACTGAATGGCGCATTTGTCGCACCGTTCATTGTGGCTGATGTGTCCACGTATCCTTCCACCGCAAAGAAGATGAAGCCGGTGTTCCACCCCCAATGCATGTGATACGGGTTATTGGATGATAGCGGATTATCGCTTTCCCAAACTGCAGGGTCTTCATGATTGGCAGCAGAGTCAACTCCAACGCTGAATGAGACCGTAGAATAGGTGCCCAATGGCGCGTAACCCAGATTGTAAGACACAGTTTCAGGCCTGACCAACAGATACGAATCATCCAATATCAATTCACCGTTCTGACCATTCAATGCGAAACCACTCATGTACATCTGTGCGTTGATGATGCGCACTTTCCGACCAGATGCAGTCAATGCATCAGAATCGTATGCAAAGTTCTCGGTTCCAAGTTTGGAGTGAAACTTAACGGTCAGATTATCAGATAGATACACGCACGATCCGTCATCATCCACTGAATTGGCATCATAATTCAAAGCTGCAGGATCGGTGCATCCAACTTTTTTACAAGCATTCAATCCAAACATCAAGAAGCACGCAACTACACTTGAAATGACAGTCTTATTCATTGTCAGCAATTTGCTACAAAGATGAAAGAACAAATTGAACAGTAGTGTCCGTCAGTTACCTGGATCAGCTAATGAAGGATTCTGAAGAAAACTCTGATCTGTAAGTGAATGGAGAAATGCCACAATATCAGCCTGTTCCTGTTCTGATAGTGCCAATGGTCTTACCGATTCACTTTGGTTAGGATGCCCTACTCCACCCGAATTGAAATGAGCAACTACTTGCTCCAATGACGCAAAACTGCCATCATGCATGTACGGAGCGGTGACCGCCACATTGCGTAGCGTTGGAACTTTGAATTTGCCGTTATCGCCCGACTGTTGAGTTATTCTTGCCCGTCCACTGTCAGCATAGTTCACGAAAAGCCCGATATTCTCGAATTCAAAATTGGTGAACAACGGTGGGACATGGCACGATAAACAACCGGTTCGCTCGCTGAAAAACAGGTTTCTGCCCCGTTTCTCCGATTCCGATAATGCTTGTTGATCGCCTTCATACTCAAATGCATCAAAACGCGACCTGCCGCTGATGAACGTGCGTTCAAAAGCAGCAATACCACGTGAAATTCCGAATGCACCTGGTGCTTGCCCATATGCTTCATCGAACATTCTTTCGTAATCGGCATCGTTGTCAATCCGTTGCAAGAAGGCGGCAATTGTAAAATCCATTTCGTGTTCTGTGAAAATGGGCGACTGCGCCTGGAGCTCAAGCGTATGAACTCCCCCATCCATGAACATGGTCTCTGTGTAACCGATATTGGCAAGAGTAGGCGTATTCCTCAATCCTAAACGGTCGTCAATTCCAACACCAACAGGATTTCCGTCAGTAAAGGCCAGTTCGGGTCTGTGGCAGGTTCCGCACGACACCGTTTCATTCCTTGATAGACGTTTGTCAAAGAACAGCTTTCTTCCAAGGTCAATCCGTGCTTGGGTTAGTTCATTGTCAACCGGCATATCCATTTTCGGAAACCAAGTCGGTATCTTATGAAAATCGGTGCTTACAACTACTTCGTCTTTTTGGCACGAAGACAGTGCTACAAGACTCGCAAGAATGAATACTGCTCTTTTCATTTGAAAAAAAAGCTGCGGTCATTTCTGACCGCAGCTCGTGTTCAATCTTCAATTATTGCAATGTGAATGCCCCTGCAACATTGTTTGCCACTGCTTGGGCCGTCATCATATTGTCCATGGTGTGCGTAGACTGATTCATCCTAAGGTCAACGTTCTCGAACAGCTTGAGGTAATCCAATTCGACCGTTACTGTAATGTCTCCATCAATCTCTTGATGCATGTTCAACTCCACATCCCGCTTCAGCATATCCATACCTATATGGTAGACGAATGGCGCGTTGGCAGTACCGCTCATGTTGGCGGTCGTATCAACAAGCCCTTCCATCTTAATGAAGATGTAACCTGAGTTCCAGCTCCAGAAAGCATGATCCGGGTTGTTTGAAGAAAGTGCGTGATCTGTTGGCCACGCTGCCGGATCAGAATGATTTGCAGCACTGTCAACCCCAACGCTGAACGCCAGTTCGTGATAATGAGCGTTTGGCACTTCGCCCAACTCATACATCATGTTGCTTGGCTTTTCAAGCAGATACGTGTCGTCCAACATTACCATGTTTCCGTCTTCATCATGAAGCATGAATCCGCTCAGATACATTTGAGCAATGCTGAATTTCATTTTTCTGCCTTCCCAGTTCGTTACCTCGGTATCGAATGCAAAATCAGCACTTCCCAATTTCGGGTGAATATGCAATGTCACCATGCTGGTTGTATCCGTATCGTATACGCAAGACCCGTCATCGTTCTTGGCATCGGCATCGTAGTTCAAAGCAGTTGGGTCTGTACATCCTTCCTTGTTGCAACTTGAAAGGATTGAAATTCCCGCAAGCAGCGGGAGTATAAAAAGATGTTTCGTTTTCATTTTTTGAATAGGTTAATTGATCGAATATTCTGCCACGTTTAGGACATGACGAACCGCTTCCTGTAAGGAAGACACACGAAAAGAAAAACCTATATCTGCGGTGGGTGAAAAATGGAAGGGCTGAAGCCAACAACCGGTTCAACAGCATGATTACCGTACTTAATATTAGCTTGATAGATAATAGGCTTGAACTCCAGCACAAACAAAGGCTGAACAAATTCAACCATCAATTGCACTTCCGTAATGGCACTGCCTCTGTCTTGCTGTTCGCTAGATGTCTCTATCTGCTTTTTCAGATGGCATCGGCCATTACAATCCATCTCAGGTCTATCGCGGTTTTCGCAGAGTTCGGAAATGATGTAACTGCGATTCATCCAATAGTTGACGTGGGGCATGTACGCCTGCAACAGCGTCATAGCGTAAAGCACCGTCAGTAATATGGATGCGAATCGGCTCATTCGTTCGGGTCGCTAAACTCAGCGTTAGTTGCGAAATCAGTATCGGTAAAGGTCTTCAAGAACGCTATTAGATCGGCTTTTTCATCGGGAGTGAGGTGTGCACCGCCCTCACCGACCAATTCCATCAATGGATCCAAGGTTGGCGAAACGAGGATGTGTTCGCTATAATGTTCGATTACCTCTTCCAAAGTGAAGAACCTTCCATCGTGCATGTAGGGCGCAGTAAGTTCAATGTTCCTAAGGGTCGGTGTTCTGAATTTTCCCACATCGCCCTGATTGCCGGTAACTTCTGCCCTGCCCGAATCTGGAAAATCGGTATCCAATCCGTTGTTGTGATACTTATTGTCTGTGATCAGTCCTCCCAAACCGTGACAATGGAAGCAATCGGCCTGTTCTGTTGTGTAGAGCACGAATCCACGCAATTCCTGATCGGAAAGTGATGCCACTTGCTGATTGTACCATTTGTCGAACTTGGAATTACCGGACATCAACGTGCGGAGAAACTGCGATATGGCTTTAGAGACATGTACCGAATCGATACGCTGAACGTTGAACGCCTTTTGAAAAAGTTGCACATACTCCTCGCTGGCGTTGAGCTTGGCCTCCACTTCTGGCCAAGTAGTGTTCATTTCAATGGGATTGGTCACGGGCTGAAACACCAGATCTTCCAAGGTAGCTGCTCTTCCATCCCAAAAGAACCCGAATTGATTCCAGCCAAGATTGATCAAAGCCATGGCGTTGCGGGTTCCAACGCTTCCGTCAATGCCAATGCTTTTCGGACGTGGGTCCGAGAATCCATTTTCCTGCTTGTGACAACTCGCGCATGATTGCGTATTGTCGTCAGACAACAGTGGGTCGTAAAACAACTTACGCCCGAGCGCTACGCCTTCTACGGTCATGGGATTATCTGCCGGAATGAATGTTTCCATTGGAGGTAATCCTTTCGGTATCACCAATTCGTAAGGCGTTGGCACATTCGGCTGATCTTCTTCGGTATTGCACGAGATGAAAGCCATTATTGCCAGTGCAACCAATAATATCCTTACCCGATTCATCGATACCAAAACAGAATTCTTCATGGAAGGTTGCCAAAGTAGCACACCTAAATCGCGGCAAATGTAAGGCAACTGTCATTGAACGGGAATGACCAACATCACAGAACCGTAATTTCACAGCCATGCGAAACCTATTGGCACTGCTAGCTTTCATTCCGTTGTTTGCGAACGCACAGACCAACGCGGTATTTATGAAGCGCCTAGATGGCTATCGGAACTATCGGATTCCGGCTTTGGTTTGCACATCAACAGGAACGTTGCTGGCATTTTGCGAAGGAAGGCAGAGTTTGCTTGACCAATCGGAAAACGACATCGTGCTAAAGCGAAGTTTGGACAACGGAAAAACCTGGGATTCATTGAAAGTTGTAGTTGAAGACGGAGCCAATTCTTTGAACAACCCGCAAGTGGTGGTCAGAAACGATGGTAGAGTCATTTTACACTACCAAAGATATACGGTCGGATTTGGCGAAAAGGAGGCCATGCCGGGTTTGGAAGGCGAACACATTTGCAGAGTTTTTCAAGTTTACAGCGTTGACGATGGGAAAACATGGTCTGCTCCTGAAGACGTGACCCGACAAGTGAAGCGACCGGAGGCTACTTCCATTGCTTCCGGCCCAGGAATAGGTATCGAACTGAAGAACAGCAAATTCCGCGGACGTCTGGTAATGCCTTACAACCAAGGTCCATGGGGCAAGTGGTCTGCATACTGTGTCTATTCTGATGATGGCGGATCAACATGGATCAAAGGCGAATTGACACCATTGAAACCAAAATCGAAGGGCTGGGCAAACGAGATTCAGATAGCCGAATTGCCCGATGGCCGATTGATAATGAATGCGCGCAGTCAGATCGGTAATCACAAACGAAAGATCGCGTACAGTGAGGACGGTGGACGTACTTGGAGCCCCCTTACCGACCACAAAGACCTAATGGATCCAATGTGTCAGGGAAGTATGTTGTGTGCAAGTATTGATGGTATGCCGGTGCTTATTTACTGCGGACCTAAAAATCGTTCGCGCAGAATAAAGGGAACGATATATGTAAGTAAGGATGGCGGAACTACATGGCCAATAAGGAAAACCGTTTACAAGGAAGGTTTTGCGTACTCGTGTATGACCCAGCTACCCAATGGAAACATTGGTTTGCTTTTTGAAAAGGATGGCTATGAGACCATCAGTTTTTTGGAAGTAGGTATCAAGGAAATAGTTGAATCCTCTGAAGAAAAAGGCAACAGATAGAAAAACTCTACTTACCCTTGGCCGGTAATTTATCTTCCACTAATTCAACCGGAATGCTGACCAACGCAGCATAGTCCTGCCCGCTTTCCATCAGATCCTCATCACCTTCAATGTAGTGCCAAACTATGCGAGGAACAATCTCTTTCTTGAGTAGTTGTTCGGCCGTTTTGAAAAGATCGAGCAAATTCTTTGCAGAACTGGTATTGAAATAATCGAGCTTGACATCGATAAGAAGTCGTTTACCAGTTGGACGACAATCTCTAACGGCAGAGATTATTGGCGCGAAAAACCCTGTGGCATCAGCAGGAACACACCTCCCTCGAAGCTGCAATTCTCCCACCTCAGCATCAAACCTTACCATCGGTGTATTGTCTCCTTCGTTAACGTGCATGAACAACCAATTTTCGATTTTCAAAGTAAGTCAAGCATTTATATTTTCCTTGCAAACTGTATGCACATATTTTGAACCATTGATCGGGGATAACTGAGAATTATCATTCCGTATAGCTTGGTAATAGCGATCGGAGGTTTATTCGTTAGATTTTCAATCAGAGCCAATACGGGCCATTAACTTTGGTCTGAGATAAAAGAAAACATGTCAAAAGGCACCTGTTTCGTTACCGGTAAGCAATACGACCGAAGTGAACTGAATTTATACAGTTCAATAAAGCCGCAATTGCTCTTTCTTATCAGAAAAGATCATCCTGATTTCTCCGAAAACGATCTCATCTCCAACGAGGCGTTGAACTTATATCGCAAGAAGTATTTGGAACGAATTGTAAGTCGCGAGCATCGTGAGTTGAGTCGACTTGAACAAGAGGTCATCAAAGCGATTCAGGACAACACAACGCTTTCAGAGAACATCAGCACAGACGTTGACACGAACCTCACGCTTGGCCAACGCGTTGCCGACAGGATAGCCGAGTTCGGTGGAAGTTGGCCGTTCATTTTCACGTTCTTCTCTTTTCTGCTCATTTGGATGATCACGAATGCGTGGTTGCTCGGCTCACAACCGTTCGACCCATACCCGTTCATTTTGCTGAATCTGATCCTATCCTGCTTGGCAGCCATTCAGGCACCAATAATCATGATGAGCCAGAACAGACAGGAATACAAGGACAGAATACGCAACGAACAGGACTTTAAGGTGAACTTGAAGGCCGAACTTGAAATACGACTGTTGCACGAAAAGATCGACCACATGATCGTGCATCAGAACAAATGACTATTGGAAATACAAGAACTTCAGCTTGACTATCTTGAACAGTTGACCAACCGCAAGGAAAAAGATCAGGAATAGTCAGAATTACGCGCTTGCGTTGAACACCAAGGCCTTTTCAACCCAAAAATCGAGGTCGGCATCAGCGTCAAATCCTTCGGGTGCTATGAAGAGGAAGCCACGCATCACCCTTCCGGTGAAATCCATGTCCTTACTTCCCCGTTGGAAAATGAGTTGATCGTGATTGGCCTTTCCCACACGAACCATCAAGCGGTCCTCGCCAGTGGCCCGGTCGCGGTCTACACCGATACACATCTTATCGTTGACCATAAAAATGAGCCCACCCATCATCTTCTTCTCCTCGGTGATGTTGGCCTTCGACAATCTTTGTCTAACCCGGTCAGCAAGGTGCTCGCTGTAAGCCATGGGAATTGTTAATGGTCTGAAGAAAATCGCTCCACAGTCGCTTGAGCTTCTACAGGATGCATGGTACCGAAAACACGGTCCCAAAAAACGGTACTGAGACCAAAACCGCTATTCGGTTCACGATAATGATGCAACAAATGACTGCGTTTGATACGCTGAAACCAAGGCATTCTGAAGTTGAAGAAATGCGTACTGAAATGAACCAGATCGTAGATCATATAGCCGAACGTGAATCCTGAGAAGAACGCTGCAGTAATGCCTTGTGAAGGCAGCAGAAAATAGAACAGCCAGTAGAAAATGGTTGCCAATGAAAGGTTGATGGCAGGAGGCATTACCAATCGAAGTGAATCGTTCGGGTAATCGTGATGAATGCCGTGAGCAATATGATGAACACGTTTACCGAATGCCGATGTGAACTCATAGTGGAAAAGGAACCGATGGATGACATACTCCATGAAGGTCCAAACGAAGTAGCCACCGAAAAACAGCCCTGCAACAGTCAAAAGGTCGATATTGAAAACCCAAATTGACCTATATAGGAAATAACCGGTGATCGGAATGAAAAGCAATGGAACAGTGCTGAAATGCGTGCGTGAGAAAAAATCGAGAAAAGGATTCTCGAACATCTTCGGAGATTCGTTCCGATTGCTGACGAACAATCGTTTGTTGACGGCCATGCCGCAAATGTAAACGTATTGCGCTTGAAGCGAATTGACCTAAAAGAAAAGGGCATCAAGCTTTTGCCTGATGCCCCAACTGAACGGCAGCACCCACCTAAAACTGCTCGTTCAGAAATTTCGGTTCGTTGGTTGTTGATCGCACATCCGTGGTTGTCTTGGTCATTTCAATTCGGATGCGGTCATTTCCAATAAGTCGTTCCACAACTAAGGTTTCGCCCATTTCTGCGGTTTCCACCTTGTAGTTTGCCCGTTCCTCATAAAAACCGTTCGGATTGCAGATCAACATGAGGTACGTGTCCAAACCCGGTGCACCAGGTTGGCCATTGGCACCACCAGGACCGCCAGCATTTCTGAATATCTGGTAAGTTCCGAACCAGTACTCGTACGGATTGATGAAATATTCGAAATTGTAAACGCCTGTTCCTGTTGGGTAAAAGGTTCCCAGAACAGGGTTGTTCGGTATGTTGCGGTTGTCATCCCAATAACTGTATGGCATGGCGTAATCGTAGTCCACCCCGAAGAAGGCATCGCCTGCAGGACCATCGGGACCGGGAGCTGTATCGATAACAAAAACACAGCTTGAGAGAAGCATCATCAGGCCTCCCATCAGTGGCAATAATCTGTTTCCTAAGCTTTTCATAATGTTGGTTTTAGTGTTTCGCAAGTGCTAAAACCAAACGCTGTGCCAGAACTTGTAGCACTAGCTATTTTGAATCACAACAAGCTGAATATCAACACATACCAACAACTGAAATTCACTCGCAGTAGCGTTTAATGACGTTGTAGGCATCTGTCATTCCCAACTCTCCTGCCCTACTCAGGTCCTCGCAACCTTCGCGGGTTTCGCCCAGCAGAAGACGAAGTAGGCCTCGATTATAATACGCCTCAATGAAGTCATCCTTGCAAATAATGGCCTTGGTAAAAGAACCGACAGCCTCATCGTACTTCTCTGAAGCGGCCAACAGATACCCAAGATTATAATGGGCAAAGGTCATTTCCGGGTCGAGTGTGATCACCTTATTAAGGTCGGTTGCGGCCAGATCTGAAATGGCTTCGACCTGAATTTCGAAAACCGTATCGACCACATCTACCAACTCGCCCATCATTTCCTGATGCTGCGCCAAAAGTTCATCCAGAACACGTTGCCGAAGAATGGCTCTTCCAAGATAATAGTTGGCCTGATCGGGTTCGGAAGCAATGGCCGAATCCATCAGCAAAAGGCCATCTTCGAACCACCCGAGATCGATGGAAAGCAAGCCCATTTCAAACGTTCCTTTCGTATCGGGTCTATTGCTGCGACTGAGTTCGTTGAAACGTTTCATCATACTTGTCATTCCAGCCTCATCCTTGTGCGAAATAAGACTTATAACGCCTGTGTTGTAATTAGGGCGATGGTAACCGTCATAAACGCGTAGGTCATGATTGCCATCTGGAAACAGCGTGATGCGGTAATACGGCAACAATCGGATATCGACATTCTGATACTGCAATCGGCCTACCTCTTGCCCCAACGGTTGGAACGTACTTTTCAGCTCGGTGGCCTTCATGAGACGTATGTGCTGCCGCATTTTTACATCGTCATCGCCCAAGGCCATTTCGCGTTGAATCCGTTCCATTTCGCTGACGCACCGCTTGTAATCGTCAAAACGCCCTTGGAATCGGTATATCTGCGAACTGTTTTCGTACGCTTCCAGAAACTCAGGAAATAGTCGAATAGCCTTGTCGTAATCTTCCAATGCGCCTTTGTAATCCTTCGCATTGTGCTTCAGAATGCCACGATTGAAATATCCGAGAATGTTGTTCGGATTCAGTCGGATGACGGTTGTGTAATCCGTCAATGCATCGCTGACGCGCTTGCTTTCGGCATAAACCATGGCCCGATGGAACAGCGCAGCGGCATTGTCAGGAAACCGGTTCAGCACATAATTGAAATCGGCAAGTGCCTTCTTATCCTCGTTCATTTCCAGGTAGGCAACGCCACGGTGAAAAACGGGAAGCACATTCTGTGTGTCCATGGAAGACGCAAACGTCAGGTCGGCAATGGCTGCATCAAACTCTTTCAACTTGGTGTGTGCCATGCCGCGGTGCAACACGGGCAACATATCGAGCGAATCCAACCTGTGCGCCTTGTCAAAATCTTCGATGGCCACTTTGTACATGTCGAGCCCGACCTTCGATTCTCCACGGATGAGGTAAATGAAACTCGATTCCTTTTTCAATTGAATGACCTCGTTGCAATCGGCAATCGCATCAACGAAACGTTCCAAATGCAGATTTGCCAATGCCCGATTGCTATAAACCCGTTCGTCTTTGGCATTGAGTTGTTGCGCCTTCCCGTAGTCTTCAAACGCTTCTTTGAATTTCAGTAGCCGACTCCGACAAACACCTCTGTACAAGAACGCCTCATTGTTCTTCGGATTCTCTTCGATGGCCTTATTCAGATCCCGTTCTGCACCGATAAAATCTTCCAACTCATACTTGCAGATGCCACGCAGATAGTAGGCCTCTGCCAAATTTGCTCCAACGATGATGGATCTGTTCAGCAACTCGATGGCCTGCATGTATCGCCCCTTGCTCAGCTCGTACCGGCCTTGACTGGCGTAATTGTTTCTTGACTGTGCTGACGCAGAAAGCGATGCAGACAAGAACAGTGAAAGAAAAAGCCAAGTTCTGAGCATGCGGCCGAAGTTCGGATAATTGCAACGTAACCCGATACGGACGGAAATATTGCGTCAGAAATAAGAAGGGCCGCTATCGCGGCCCTTCTTGTCAATGGATCAATTCCAACTGTTGCGTCACCGAACCTCGATCGGTCTGCAATCGCAGCTGATACAATCCGTTTGCCAATGCGCTCAGATCCAGATCGACAATCTGTTTCTGTCCAGTCATTCTGCCTAACGATCGGCTGAAAACCATGGCACCACGCAGATCAATGACCTGAACATTCACATTCGTTTGCACAACCAGATTCATACTGATCCTCACCGCCCCTGAAGACGGATTCGGGTAAACACTCAATTGGCTGATGCCACTTTCGTCAATTCCACTTTGATTGCCTCCAACGATCTCCCAGATCTGTACGTCATCCACAGCACCTTCTATCAGCGAACCGCCATCGAGGTTCTGACCCAGTCGGGTGCTGTCGGAAGCGATGAACTTGACGCGGACGTTCTCCGTCAATTCCACGTAATCTGTTACTCTGATGGCCACGCGCCTCCAACTTGGGTCAGAAACTTTCGAATTCTCTACGTATACCCAGTTCGAGCCATCATCCGTAATGAGCACCTGCCACCAATCGGCACCTGGATTGGCACCCGATGGAGGACTGTTGGTATAATAGCGCCAGTATGAAATGGCCGGGTCGCTGAATTCAGAAAGATCGAAAATGGGAGTAACCAATGTTGTGTGTCCTTCATCCACATCGTTTTCGCCAAGGCCTGCACTGCTGCTCGATGCGTTTCCGGTTATCGCACACGCAATATTGCCGCTTCCTGCCGTGTGGTCTACTTCAGTCTGTACCATTACGCCATCATCTGAGAATGAGCCGATCGGCACATCAATGGTCCAAGTTCCGGTTGAATTGTTGTCGGTTGGTAAACCTTCCAACCAACCACTTCCTTGGAATGTATCGAAATCTTCGATGTGGTTCTGAGTGTATCCAACCAGAATGTAGTAAGGCACGTTCGGCTCTTGAAGGTCAGCGGCTATTGGCTGCACATTGGCCAATGTTCCATTCAAGTTCTGCAAGGCGACATAGTAGGCAACAATCGTTCCGTTCGGCTGTGCAGGAATGTTGCCAGAATATGTGTTTCCGCTGGCATTTGTCATGCTCACCGTGCTCCAATTGTTCGAGTCATTCAAACGATAAGAAAGCAAAGCATCCTGCAATGCCCAAGGATAGGTGAGCGTTACGTTCATATTCACGGTAATGCTCTGTTCATCATGCGATTCGATGGGAGAATGGCTGAGCGTTGCATTGGAAAGCAGCGTGATTCCGTGAGCATCGAAGGCGTTAATGATGTCAAGGTCGTTCGGTGTGCCGTTGGTGATGTCGTTGTCGCCACCGTTGGCAGGCGAATCGTCCACTTGTAGCGCTTCCACAAGAATGTCGACAAACACTTCGCCTTCATTGCCATCGAATCCGGTTATGACCGCATCGTACGTGGCTGACAGCAGATCCATCATTTGCTGCAGGTCTCCGAAATTCTGTCCAAGATCCCACCAGGCACCAGCAATGATCTCTCCATCAGCGTGCACCTCGCCAACCAGATCCTGCGGATAAACTTTCGGATCGATGTCATATCTTCTTATGTAATCGTCAGGCAGGCTTTGGCTATTGCCCAAACCAAGTACCGGATTGGCCGTTATGCCCAACGCCCAAAGGTCAGCGTAACCTTCGCCCATGGCGCCATTGGCCCAGAAACCGCCTTGGCTTTGGTAGTACTTGTCATTTATGCCATGTCCATATTCATGGTAAACAACATCTGCAACGAGCGCGAATGAATTGCAACCAGCCCCTGCCAGATAGAAATTGATGCTGCTGCCATCGTAAAATGCGTTGCACGAACCATTGACGTCCACATTCGTCTCCAATGGATTGTCCATCAACGTGAATGAAGGAAACTTGGTCTTCATGTAGTCGTGAACCACGTTGACATGATAGAAGGCCGACATTTCGCGTGAGTTGGCTGCATCGCCCATATCGATGGCATTGGCACCGTTTGCAAGCGAAACATTAACAGATGGAGTGACGCCATTGGTGAAAACTTCCGACCAAAGTCCGCGAAGACGGAACGTGGCGTTGCCGATGCCCAACCCTTCGGCATGTCCGGCAACATCTGTGTAGAACGTGTTTCCACCTTGGGTAACTTCCATGTTGGCCAAAGGCGAATTCGTCAACGGATCGTACGGCTGGGTCAAACTCAGGTCTCCCGAAACATCAACCGAAACACCGCCTGGTGTTGGATTTTCGGCATGGCAGATCAGATTCTTGCGCATCCAAATCTTACCATCAATGGCATCCACGTATGTCAGATATCTGGCTGGAATTCGGTCTTCAACCGTGTTCACAATCACTTCGTACACGTAACGGAATTCGGTCATCTTCCGTTCGCGGTTAGGTATTGGCAACAGCATAAGTTCTGGGTTTGAGGCCACCAAAACCACATCGCCATCAATGCCTGCAATGGCAAATGATTCGGCTGCAGCGGCAACAAGCATGGCTGGTTCAGCCTGAATGTGATCATAAACATCACAACCGAAACCGATGACCTTACCATCGGTTGAAAGCTTGACCGAAAGACGTGCCCCGATCACTTTTGCACCTGAATGTCTCTGAGCGAAGAACACATGAGAACCATGCTCGTTGGTAGTTACATTGGTCAACTCCAATTCATCGAATGGAATTCCGAATCCGCTTAACTGAGAGAGAAAATTGATGGCCTTTTCCTGAGTAGTTGAACCAGCAACCGGAATAGGCTTGCCGAATGCTTTGTGCGGCTTCGCATTGGTTTCGCTGAACTGAACGTACCACGTACCATGCGTCAGCAGAAAATTCTGCCAGTTGGGCTGCTCGCGCAACTGGTTCTGATACAAGATGTCCAACGTCCGTTTACCATCGGTGATCAATCGGATCTCATTCGGGTCTTTCTGTCCATGCAGATCGTTTGCAACGACAGAACCAAAGGCCAACAACAAGGCCAAGCTCAGTATGGATGATTTCATAAGGTATGGTTTAGAAGAACAATGATACGAAATCAGAAACGGAAGCGACACTTATCGGCTTTTCAAATCATTAACGAACATTGGCTTCTGATGTACAAATGCCGATCGGCTATATTTACCCACTTATTCACTCATACCATGCATCGTTTTCTACCTATTCTGTTGGCATTTTTCTGTTTAGCCGATGCCGTTGCTCAGCAAGACACCACCTTCGTTCAAACGCTCAATTTCAGCGATATAACCAAACGCAGAGATTGGTACGAGTTTCCAGCCCAAGGAACCGACTACCGCAAAGTGCTGATGTACTACACCTTGAAATGCGATGCGGCCACCACGCAGGACCAATATGCATGTGGCGAATGGGACTACTTGACGTATAGCTACGTGTATGACCACACTGGCAATTTGGACAGTAACCTATACAATCACCCTCACTATCTTGTAGGTACAGAGCCTTGGACTTCAGCGTTTGCGTACACCTCCACTCCGCAGTACAACACTACCGAACAATACCAGTACTACACGGTGATCGATGCCATCAATTCTGAAACCGTGGGCACTATTGGTACCGCTTCCACAACCACCGACTTTCCATTCAACGGAATAGCAACCGTGGCGAGATGCCAATATCTGTACACCGCAGCAGAATTGCAGAATGCAGGTTTGCTTGCCGGAGACATCGATCAACTTAGCTGGGAAGTGAATGCCGTAGGCGATGCCATTGCCAACGTGCGCATCCGTTTGGCACAGACATCGGCAACCGAACTTCACGAATTTCTGAACAGCGGTTTCAGTCAGCATTATTACAGTCAGGCCAGCTTTGCCAGTGTAGGAACGAGCACACTTCCGCTTCTTTCCCCTTTCGCTTGGGATGGCAGTTCGAGCATTGTGGTTGAGGTGAGCTATACGTTGGAAGTGGGCGTGAACGGCCCGCTTCTGGATGCAGAAACCACTACCGATACGCTTGGAGTCTGCAATACAGGATATGATGGTGCAGTTGAGTTCGACAACAGCACTTACTTGCAACTTCCGTTAGAAGGATACGATTTTGGAGATGAGATAACCATTTCATTCTGGGCATACGGAGACCCAGCCGTACAACCGGAGAACTCATACGCCTTTGAGGCCATTGATGCGAACAATAACCGCGTGCTGAACTGTCATCTGCCTTGGAGCAACGAACGCATTTACTGGGATGCAGGCGAAGGAAGTGGCTACGACCGCATAGACAAAGCGGCAACCGCAGCCGAATACGAAGGAAATTGGGTGCATTGGGCGTTGACCAAGAACGCCACAACAGGCAGCATGAAGATCTACAAGAATGGAACGCTTTGGCACTCTGGTACCGGGCTAAATCGCAGCATTGGTGAAGTTGCCAAGTTCACCATCGGTCATTCGGCCACTGGAAATGGCTTTTGGCATGGACGAATGGACGAATTCCAAATTTGGGATGTGGAATTGGACCAAAGCACCATTGTCGATTGGATGAACCGCACAGTAACCGCCTCGCACCCCAATTGGAACGACCTGGTGGCCTACTACGACTTCAACCAATTGACCACAGTAAGCGATGCAACGGGCAACGGAAACAATGCCGTTCTCATCGGTCCGCCAAACTTGGTGGCAAAGGCCTTATCGGAACAGAACTTGTACCAGACCGTGACCATGGAACGCCCCGTCATCCACTTTGTACAGGCGGATATGGTTTCGCACATCGACTCAGTGCTGGTCACCTCCACCACGTTGGCCGAAGCAACCAGCATTACCGAATTTGCAGTTTCGGGAAATACCGTTGAAGTGCTTGGAACCACATTGGGATATTCCGGCTACACTTATACATGGCATGCCGAAGGCACGGTTGATTCGACAGCTATTGTAACCGACCAATTGTTGGAAAATGACACGCTGTGGTACTACGGCATGCCCTACGAAGTGATCGATAGGTATGAGATTGGCCGATTCATTACCCCCTACGGTATCGGCCTTTCGTTGGGACCTGATGGCTTTACTTGGATGTATGACGTAACCGATTACGCCTTCCTGCTACACGATTCGGTCGACTTTGAATCGGGAAATCAGCAGGAGCTCATTGATGTGAAGTTCGCCTTTATACACGGCACACCAATGGCCGATGTGGTTGAACTTTCGCGCCCTTGGGGACAGTCGAACTCGTACAGTTATGGCAACCTCGACAACGATGTATCGTTGGCAGCTACCGATGTAACCGTGGCCCCGAATGCCGAGCACTTCAAACTGAAAACAAGATTGACAGGTCATGGTCACAATACCAGCAACGCAAACGGTGCCTACCCACACTGCTGCGAGTGGAAAGACAATACCCACTACCTGCGTGTGAACAACCAGCAGGCCGCCAGCTGGCACATTTGGCAAACGCACGATTGTGCTCAGAATCCGGTATATCCGCAAGGTGGCACGTGGCCAGGTGCTCGCGAAGGCTGGTGCCCCGGTGATGTGGTAAAAGACAACGATTTCATCATTACCGACCGCGTCTCGGGCAATTCCGTCAACTTGGATTATGATATTACCCCTGTGCCCAACAACAACCCCGGAATGGCCGATGGCAACTACGTCATTGCCATGCATCTGATGCAATATGGACAGGCCAACCACCAGTTGGATGCAGAAATATATGATGTGCTCTCACCTAGCAATTGGGAGTACTACTCGCGCGTGAATCCGTTCTGCGATGATGCAAGAATTAAGTTGCGCAACGCTGGCGAAACAACACTTACAAGTGCCACCATTACCTATCAGGTTGACGGTGGAACGCCACAGACCTACACGTGGAGCGGATCGCTCGGATTCATGGAAATGGAGGAAGTCACACTTCCGATCGACAATGCCAATTTCTGGCAGGGGCTGGCCAACGGTAAATTCATCGTATCTGTTAGCAACCCCAACGGTTCGCAAGATCAATATTCGGGCAACGACACGTATGTTTCCAACTTCGATCTGCCGCCTGTTTACGAGGGTGATTTCATTGTTCGCTACAAAACAAACAACCTTCCGAATGAGAATTACTGGGAAATAAGGGACATAACAGGAAACGTGGTGGCTACAAGGACCAATTCTTCAGCCAACACCACCTATATGGACACGATGAACCTGACTCCCGGCTGCTACACTTTCCATCTTTATGATTCTGGTGATGACGGCCTTTCGTATTGGGCGTATCCAGGACAAGGAACTGGTTTCTGCCGTTTGAAAGACAACGGAAGCAGTGCTTACTTGGCCAATTTTGAAGCTGAGTTCGGTGGCGAGATCACCCACGGATTCTCTGTTGGCATACTGGCAAGCATTGCCGAGCACTGGGATGGTAGGGTAATTGAACTTTACCCAAACCCAACAAGCGGCCTTTTCACCCTCGAACTTTCTGGAGTTACCGGTGTTCATCGATTGATGATCGTGGATGCGCTTGGGCAAGTGGTTACCGACCGCACGCTGCAACTGAATGGATTTTTCGAAACCCGTATTGACCTCAGTGGCGCCAACAGCGGCATTTACTTTGTGCGCATTGCTGGATCCGAAGTGAACGAAACACGGAGATTGGTGATAGAGTAGACCTTAAATGCTTACTGCGCATCATCTGTGAACGGTAACTGGCCTTCAGAGAGATGCAACAAGGTATGCCTTCGTCACAATGCTATTCGTTTGAGGCTTGCTATTTGAAAGACAAAAATCATGTTTCCGTATTTCTAAATTGCGCGTCCAAACCGAAAAATTCAATGAAAAAACTTTTACTTACGGCAGCTGCCGTAGTGTTCATGCTGTCCACTTCGTTCGGACAGTTGAGTGAGAACATCGCACCGAAAACATCGAAACTGAAAGTTGCAAACCTGGTCGGCAGCAACATTCCTGTCGTGACCATGCCACCCGTGGATGTGGAAACGCTGATGGCCGAGGATGAGATAAACAATGCCACTAAATCGGGTCCATTTCGGTTTGGCGAAACCATGGATGTGACCATAGATTTCTCCAATTCGGGGTTGTGGAACGTGCTGCCGAATGGTGACCGCATTTGGCGCGTGGTGATTTCATCGCCCAACGCGTATTCACTCAACTTCATCTTCAACGATTTCTACATGCCTCAAGGCGCCACCCTGCACATTTACGATGAGCGTGGCGAAAGCATGATGGGCGCTTTTACTTCAAAGAACAACCTTGCCTCTGGCGACTTTGCCACGTATCTGCTACCAAGCGACCTTGCCGTGATCGAATACTTCGAGCCGCTGGCCGTTGCCGGCCAAGGCCGCTTGGGAATGAATCAGGTGATACATGGCTACCGCGATATTCTGAACGGTTTCGACCCAAGCCGTGGCGGTGGCAGCGGTGCCTGCAACAACAACGTGGCTTGCCCAGAAGGTGATCCTTGGGAGAACGAGATCAATGCCGTTACACGCATCGTATTGGGTGGTGGCCTTTGCTCTGGTTCTTTGATCACGGATGTTCCTCAATCTGGCACTCCATATTACCTCACTGCCAACCATTGTATACAGGGTGCAGGTTCTGGAGGCAATTGGGTATTCAACTTCAATTATCAATCGAGTACTTGCAATGGGACTAGTGGTTCTTTGAGCCAATCGCTCACTGGTTGCAGCATCAAGGCGAGCAATGCCGGATCTGACTTTGCGCTTGTTCAGCTGAACAACACCCCGCCTGCCGCCTATGGCGCATTCTATGCCGGTTGGGATAATTCCGGTGCATCGCCAACCAATCAGGTCGGCATACATCATCCATCAGGCGACATTAAGAAAATCTCTTTTGACAACAATCCAGCTACGAATGCGAATTTCGGTGGTGCAGCATGCTGGCGAATTGCCACCTGGGAGGACGGTACAACAGAGGGTGGGTCGTCAGGCTCGCCCTTGTTCGATCAGAACCACCGCATCATCGGTCAACTCTATGGTGGAGAAGCAAGCTGTTCGAACAATGTAAACGATTATTACGGAAGATTTGGAGTAAGCTGGGCAACAGGTTCAACGGCCAGCACCCGCTTGCGAGATTGGTTGGACCCGCAGAACACTGGAACGACTGCCATGGATGGTTTCGACCCTAATGCTCCAGCATTTGCTTTGGATGCATCTTCTCAGGCGCTTTCCGGTGTTGAAGATGGTGCAACCATCTGTGCACAGGAGGTCATCCCTGTATACACGCTTCGAAATGCTGGTTCTACTACTCTCACTTCAGCCGTTATTGACTGGGCTGTTGATGGGGTGCCACAAACGGCATACAGTTGGACCGGAACACTCAATGCAGGTCAGTCTGCAAACATTACGTTTCCTACGCAGAATTTCAGTGCAGGTGCACATAGCCTGAGCTTCAATGTAGCATCCGTAAATGGCGGTTCCGACATGAACAGTGCAAACGATGTCATTTCGGCCAGTTTCACCATTGTGGTTGGCGATGAGTTGACGTTGAATCTGACAACAGACAACTATGGCGATGAGACATCATGGGAAATAACGGATGACCAGAATAACGTGGTGGCCTCTGGCTCAGGTTATGGCGATGCTACGCAATACACCGTTCCATCTTGCTTGGCCGATGGCTGCTACACCTTTACCATATTTGACGAGTATGGAGACGGCATCTGCTGCCAATACGGAAACGGAAGTTTCTCCATTGTTGAAGGTGATGGAGATATACTTGGCTCAGGTAGCGAATTCACCGATGAACTTTCAATTGACTTCTGCTTACCTTATGTTCCGCCTGCACCTTCTGCCAGTTTTGCAGCGCAGACAACAGAGGTCTGCAAAGGACAAACCGTTTCTTTCACGAACAATTCTACACCTAATGTTGGGGTTACCTATGCTTGGACCTTCCAAGGTGGATCGCCTACCAACAATACCACTCAGAACCCAACCGTTACATACAATAGCCCAGGAACGTTCGATGTAACGCTTACTGTAACGAACTCGGCAGGTTCAGACACGTACACGCTTACAGATTACATCACAATAAATCCGACCCCAACTGCCACAACAAGTAGCATTGGCGAAAATCTTTGGACAGGTGGTAACAATGGAACTGCAACTGTGAACGCAAGCGGTGGAACAGAACCATACACCTACGCATGGTCACCCGGAGGAGGCAACACACAGACCATTGAAGGTTTAACGGCCGGCAACTACAGCGTTACCGTTTCCGATGTCAACGGATGTCAGGCAACGGCCACTGTTTCTGTAGGAAACAACGTGGGCATAAACGATGTGGAATTGGCCAATGCCATTTCGGTTTACCCTAACCCTACATCAAGCGTACTGAACATTGAAGTTCCAGTTGAAGCGAACGTTATTGATGTGACCATTTCTGACCTTTCCGGAAGAATGGTGCACAAGGTGAACGTGACCGGTTTGAAGCGCATTGCGCTCGATCTGGGCGGGTTGGCTGAAGGCATTTACCACCTCAACTTCTTCACAAATGACAGCAAAGCCACCAAGAAAGTGGTATTGCTCAACCATTGATAAATGCATTTATAGAAGGCCGAGTTGAGTGATTTCAACTCGGCCTTTCTATTTAACCCAACACCTATGAAAAGATCTGAACTGCTCATTTCGCTCAGTCTAATGCTATTTCTTTCGTGCAAAAACAACGGCAGCAATAGCAGTTCAACTACCAAAACCCCGAAAGCAGCACCATCAAAGCTGGCAGCCATTTCCATTAAAGCAGATGCCATTACCGTTGATGCGAAAGAACTGGATTTTCAAGTGCAGAGTTGGGAGGCCTTGCATGATACCCTCAGGGTGGTGGTGCGTTACAGCGGTGGCTGTGCCGAACACACATTCAACGCTATTTTCTCTGGCGGATGGCTCAAGAGTATGCCGCCAGCTGCACTCATCAACCTTGAGCACATCAGGTCGAAGGAAGACCCTTGCAGGGAAATGATAAAGGACACACTGCTTTTTGACCTTACCACGGTTTGTTACACAGCTTCAAAAGAATTGAACGTAAAATGGGCCAGCGACCCGAACAAGGTTGCTAAGTACGTTTACGGCAATTAGAAACTGGTCACAGCCGTTTCAATCTTCTTGCGAAGCCCGTCAGAGACACCTACCAGCGGCAATCGTACATGCTCGTTGCAAACACCAAGTTTGTTCAACGCACACTTCACTCCTGCCGGATTTCCCTCTGCAAACAGCATATTGATGAAATCGAAGATGGCGTACTGAAGCTTACGCGCAGTGGCATAGTCATCGTTCATACAGGCTCTTATCAGGTCTGAATACTGCTTCGGCAACGCATTGGCCACCACCGAAATAACGCCATCTCCCCCACTTGCAATAATCGGTAGACTTAGCGCATCATCACCAGAGATGACCAGAAAACCTGTTGGTCTGTCTTTCAGAATTGCCGTGCACTGCTCAATGCTTCCAGAGGCTTCCTTCACGCCAACGATATTCTGAAAATCGTTTGCAAGGCGAAGCGTGGTCTCGGCAAGCATATTCGAGCCTGTTCTTCCCGGCACATTATACAGAACGATGGGTAACGATGAAGCCTCGGAAACAGCCTTGTAGTGGGCATAAATGCCATTCTGGGTCGGTTTGTTGTAGTATGGCGACACGGAAAGAATAGCGGTCAGACCATCCGTGTTCAACGATGTAAGTTCAGTGCAAACCTCGTGCGTGTTGTTGCCGCCAACGCCCAACACGACCGGAATTTTACCAGCGTTAGCCCCAAGCACACAGTTCAGCACTTCTTTCTTCTCCGATCTTGAAAGCGTGACGCTTTCGCCTGTCGTGCCAAGAACAACCAGATACTCCACACCACCTGCTACCAAGTGGTCTGTCAGCCTTTCCAACTGACTGAAGTTGATACTGTTATCAGAATTGAAAGGCGTGACCATGGCCACACCCGTTCCTTTTAGCTTTTCCATAGCTTATTGATCCAACATATTTAGGTAGTGTTTCACCTGCGAGACGAAATACGACAAATCATCGTTATCTCTCACACGGATCATCAGGTCGTAGAAATCTTCGTCACCATTGGTATGTTTTCCTACTTTGAATCTGGCCTTTGACAATCCAACAATGAATAACAACGGAATGAACCGCTTCATTCTAAGGTCGATGAGAATATCGAACTGCTCACCCGTGAACGCGGCCACTTTTCGGCCTTGTGGTCTGAAGTAAAAGTTGAAGTCATCGCGGAAAAAGAACTCAAAATCCTGACTTGTGCGCTGAAATTCCTCGACCGAAGCAGTGGGAACGTATCCGAGTCCTTTCACAGTGCGCAATCCTCCGCCTCTCAGTTCCTGCGCAAATTCGCGCACAACTTTGAAGGTCTTTTCGTCTTTGGCGTTGAACAGGATTCCGATGTTCCTAGCTCCTGCAAGCCCCACGCTCTGCATAGACCGCTTACGCTGGCGAACTTCCTTATCAAGGAAGTACGAGCCAACCTTGAGGCGAATCTTGGCAATGAGCGGCAGGTTTAGAAACCACTTCTTCATGATGCAAAATAATATCACCCATTGAATCTGGCTTCAATCAACCGGCATAGTTGTCAACACCTGCGCATCAGCATCATTCTTTACATTAGCCACAAATTGACTTACATGATGAAACATCTCCTATTCGCATTCTTCGGTCTTGCCTCTACAGGACTCTTTGCCCAGCAAACCACGCTTAGTTGGGATTTTGATGGCACAACCCGTGAGTACATTCAGTATGTTCCGAGCAGTTATGACGGTTCAGAAGCCGTTCCGTTGGTGGTGGCGCTGCACGGACTTGGCGATAACATGAGCAACTTTTCAGGAGTTGGTTTCCAATACGTGGCCGATACGGCCAATTTCATTGTGGTATATCCGCAAGCGTTGGTCGACCAACTTATTACCGGACAGGCTGCTTGGAATTCTGGTGCCGGTGTTCTGGGCATAAGCCTCAATTCTGATGTTGACGATGTCGGTTTTCTGAATGCTCTGATGGATACCGTAAGCGCACATTACAACATCGATCCTACCAGAATCTATTCAACAGGTTTCAGTATGGGCGGTTTCATGAGCAATCGTTTGGCATGTGAACTAAACAACCGCGTTTCTGCCGTTGCATCCGTTGCTGGAACGGTTGGTGGCGAATTCACCTGCGATCCCGGACAAGCGGTCCGCATCTGCCATTTCCACGGAACTGCCGACACGCAGGTCGGTTATGGTATGGCAGCCGGTGGTGTTCAGAACAACAATTTCGGCAGTAACGTGGACGAATGGATCACCTTTTGGACCACGAACAATGGCTGTGGAAACGTAACGCTTGAAGGTTCGTTCCCGAATACCGCAAATGACGGATACACCGTTGATTATAAAGAGTTTGCCGGATGTTCGAACAACTCGCGGGTCGTTCATTACCGGGTAAATGGCGCCAATCACGTTTGGTTGGCACCGAGCAACGACATTTTCTACACCACCGAGATATGGAAGTTCTTCCTTGGACTTTCGCCCAGCGATCTGAGCCTTGCAGGTGTAGAAGAATCTGAAGTCGCTAATTTCAGCATCTATCCGAACCCAGTTCAGAACGAATTGACCATATCGAATTTGAATGGAGTCGTAATTGAACAGCTTGCCATTTTCGATGCTTCGGGCCGTTTGGTGAAGTCATTTGGACCGAATGTTTCGAAGCTTGATGTTTCTGGTCTTGAATCGGGAACCTACCTACTTGACGTAACGACCGAAACGGGAAGTTTCAGCCACACATTCGTCAAAGATTGATGTAAACAGAAAAACAAGAGCGCGGCAACGATTCTCGTTGCCGCGCTCTTTTGCGTTAACACCTCTATCCTTCTCCTCTTACTGTTTCACTATCTTTCTGGTGAACTGCGCATTTCCCTGCGCCACTATCAGAAAATACACACCACTTGGCTGCGCACTGATGTCGATGCGGTTGTTGTACTCACCATCGAAATTCACCAACAGTTCTTCAAACACTTTTCTTCCACCCTGGTCGAACACCATAACGCGTGTATCGCGTTTTTCGGGCAGTTCGAACTTGAGGTTGAAGTTGCCATCATTGGGGTTCGGAGCAAACTCGATACGCTTCAACGCCAACTGTTTTCCGAAGTCAACATTTGCCGGATCGGCTAGCAGCTTTTCATCTTCTGCTGTGCAGTCTTTCAATTCAATGACCACATTGACCTCTTTGAAACTAGCGTTCGCTGAAGCATCGGCTTCTTTCCAAACTGGTGCCGACCTACGGATCTGCTTCACTACAGTTCCGTGTTCGCGTTTGCCTAATTCGCCTGATGCTTTCATCTTCTTGCCATTGCGCAAATACTCCACTTCGAGCTTTTCGCCCGCTTTCTTACCTGAGATCGTCTCTGCCAGTTGCCCGAAGTCGTTCACCTTTTCACCGTTCAATTTGGTTACGATATCACCCGCTTTCAAGCCCATTTTCTCAGCAGCCGAATTCGGAACCACCTTTCCGATGGCAACTCCTTCCTTCGAATCAGATTCTGCAGGAGTGACACCTAGAAAACCTGCGTCATCGTCCGTTTCCCACTGAAAGTCAAAATTCTCCAAATCGGGAAGTTGATCCATCATGTCCTTGATGATCACCTCCATGTCTTCGCCATTAGCATCTTCGAAATGAAAACGTTTTCCTTGCATTCCGGGGCCGAAAAACATCATGGAAGTTTCATCGTCAGACTCACCTAAGGTCACGTCCAACTTCTGCGATTTCCCATCGCGAAGAAATTCTACTGAAACGGTTTCATTCGGGTGATGGTTCGCAACGAAATCACGTAACGCCTTTTCTGAGGAAACCGGCTCGCCACCTATAGAAGTGACGATGTCGCCTTTTTGCAAGCCTGCTTTCTCGGCAGCACTTCCGTCAACAATTCCCGTAACCAGCGCACCTTTCGTTTCACCTTCCGTATTGTTGGTGATGAACACACCAAGCAGAGCGCGTTTTTCGTGCGTTTCATCCTCGTCTCCAAACCACTGGTAGCGGAATTGAGGCGAAGTGACGTTCACATCAATGTTGGCATCCGATTGGCCGTCCACTTCCTTGCGCACTTTGATCTCTATCCGCTCACCTTGACTGGAAATATCAAGGCCGTCCAAAATGTCAAGGTCTTTCAGAATGGCTTGAATGTCCTCGCCTTCAGAAGCATCGATCTCCTTCTTGATCTTGGTAACCTCACCATTCTCATTGACCTCAATATCGATGGTCAACTTCTGTGTTTTGGCCGATTGGTCGGCCTGTTGCGCGTCTGCATACGTGATCAGTCCTGCCACAAAAAGTGCGGCTAGGCTCAACGTTTGAAATAGGATATTCATTTTTCTCATGACTCTGAATTTTGAGTTTGACCCAAAATTAGA
>Ga0172367_10000880_pt1 | contig 45187 bp, 35 predicted proteins | sample Lak10m_FD_114542 | JGI IMG/M metagenome (GOLD analysis project Ga0172367, IMG submission 114542) | Freshwater microbial communities from Kabuno Bay, South-Kivu, Congo - kab_022012_10m | ecosystem: Environmental > Aquatic > Freshwater > Lake | place: Democratic Republic of the Congo: South-Kivu...
ACTAAAAAGGATGTATGTATAAAAATTATTCATAAATAAAAAAAGCTTCCAAAATAAGGAAGCTTGTTGCGGAGAGAGCGAGATTCGAACTCGCGGTAGAGTTTAACCCCTACGACGGTTTAGCAAACCGTTGGTTTCAGCCACTCACCCATCTCTCCGAAGAAAATGATACCAATAGCTTATAAAAAGTTAAAATTATGAAAATCGGTTTAACACCCCGATTCATCGGGATCAGTCATTGACCCATATTCTAAGCTGAAAATTTGAAAGACAAAGATAATATCTTAAAGCTAATATTAAAAATATAATCTATAGCTTAATTTAAAGTTTATTCCTGCTTCTGGTATTATAACTTTAACACGAGATAAGTGATTTCTGTATTCTTTGTTTAATAAATTTTCTCCGTTTAATGATATGTTGTGGATCATCGATCCTGTTTCCAGAGAGTACTGAATGAAAGCATTAAGAACTGCATATCCTGCTGTTGGAGTTTCAAATAAATCTACCCGGTTTTGAGCTGCAGCAATTTCAGAACTGATTCCAGTTATGAAGTTTCCGTTAAGATATTTTAATTGAATAATATTTTTTAATGGAGGAATTTGCGGTAGAGGCTTATTTAATTCCTTAAAATTTCCGTAAGTGTAGCTTAGTGAGTTTGAAAGAATAAAATTTTCTAAAAACTTAAATTCAAAATAACTTTCAAATCCATAAAATATGGCGCTAACACCCTCTGTTTGATAAATGGGAAGCAGGGTTTGGCTGTTTATTTTACCAGTATTTCTTGGAGTTATGAAGTATGTAAAATCATTCCTAAAGAAAGTTAACATTAAAAATATATCTTCGTTTTTAAAGTAAGAAAATAACTCTGCTCCAATTCCATTTTCACTTTCAAGATATTGATTTCCTATTTCATACGAGTAAGCAGCTAAGTGCGGACCTTCTGAATAAAGCTCCTCAATAGTTGGCACTCGAGAAGTTTTGTTAATATTTATACCCAGTGAAACAGTTTTTTTTATTGAATAAAGTGTTGAGAGAGAAAGGGAATAGCTAAAGAATTTTCGATTGATAATTACTTCTTTATCACTACTTGGATTTGAATCATCAGGATGAAATTCATCGTACGACATTCGAAATCCAGTTTCGAAACTAAAATCAGTTAACTCAAAAGTCTGAAAAGAATATCCTGAGAGTTTAAAAGATTTTGTTGGCGGTGTAAATACATATCCGCCAATATTAAAATCTCTTGCTTCAAATGATATACCCGATGTTCCAAAATCCAAAAGTCCTATCTTTTTGTTCGATAAATCTAAACTTCCCCGAAGGTTATAGATAACAAACTGAGCGCCAATTATATCAGCCCTTTCATATTCAGTATGTTTATAATAATCACGCGAAAATTGGAACTCTAAATTTTCAAATGATTCAGAATTAATTTGATAGTTAATTTTTCCGTTTATCTGGCGTTTAAGCATACTAATATCAACGCCATTTGGATGAGCACCAACGAAACCACCTGGAACCCCATAATCAGATTTAAATTCTCTAATACTAACTCCTGTATAACCCCAACCATCAACATAGCTAAGGCCTGCACTAAAATTTTCAGTTGCGATATCTGAATTTTCCAGAGTACCAATAGGTGTTCTAAGATCATCTGCGCGTCTTTTGGTTGCCTCGCCTCGCAAAACAAATTTTTCGATTGGTAAGTGGGCAACTATTCCACCAAGATAACCAGAATTTACTGATTCACCATAGAACCCCGCATTTCCTGAAAATGACCCTGGAATTTCTTTTGGAATTTCATCTCTTATGATATTTACTACTCCGCCCATTGTAGTTGAGTTTTTTAATAAAACTTTTGGTCCACGAATAACTTCAATTCTATCTATAGTAAATGGTTCAACAGAGACTGCGTGATCGGGAGAGGTTGCAGATAGATCAGTTGTTTGTATGCCATCTTCAGTAATTGCAATTCTATCACTGCCCAATCCTCGAATAACCGGTCTAGCTGGTGCGGGACCCATACTTCTGATTGCTAAACCTGTTTCATTCTTTAGCGTTGAAGCCAAAGTTAAACCAAGCTCGCGTTGAAGTTCTTTCCCTTTAAGAACATTTATGAATTCGTTCATGTCATCAAATTTAGTATTTGAGTGTAAACCTGTAACCACAACAGTTGAGGTTTCAAAAGGAAGAGTGAACATATGAACTAATAAACCGGTATTGATTTCTTTATCAATCTTTAAGGTGACTTTAGTTGTTTTATATCCAATATAGGATATCTCAATATTGAAATCACCAAATGGAATTGACTTAAATTCAAAAATCCCATTCTTATCTGTAACATCAAATTTATCCAGCTCAATTATTTTAACAATTGCATTTTCTAATGGCTGATCTAAAGAGCCATCCAATACAATGCCCTCTAATGTTCCCAACAATCTTGATTGTGAATTTAAAGCTGTATTAATAGAAAATATAAGAATGACCATCACCCATAAAAGGTGATGATCAACCAAATTTAATCTAAACATTTACTGTACATTTACATTTATTGGAAACGAAACAAACTCTGCAACTCCGGCTACCATTAATTTAAAGGTTACAGTTGTTGAGCCTGTTGCTAAACCTTTTGCTCTGATTACCCAGGGTTCACCAGCTTCAGGTAAAATTTGTACAATTGATGAATTAGCAACTATAAAATCTATTGAGTGCAAAGGATATTCAGGTTGGTAATATCTGTTCTGGTCATCATAAAACTCAATTTCGATATGATCGGTTAGGGAATCCTTCTCAACATCCACGGAACCCGTTGATGTGATTTCGGTTGCTGTTGCAAGTACCGTACCATCTTCTTCATAGCTTAATCTTAATCCAATTGGTTCGCCGTAAGCAGTTGTGTCTTCTCTGATAATGACTGGAATTTTAGGAGTTTTTACATCTACGTGTCCTAAATGCATTACTTGTAACTCAAGTGAAGTAGTTCCTATGATTAAACCTTTTAGATGGAAAGCCCAATCTGTTGGACTATCTTGAGTAATAGTAAGCTTTGAAGGATCAGTTATAAGCCAGCCAAACTGATGATCAGGATCTGCTGGAGGATTTATAATGTTTTTATTTATATCCAAAAACTTTACATTATAATGATCTGAAAGAGCGTTTAGGGGTGCATAAAGTGTATCTGGAACAGAAGTGGAATTCCATATTGTTTGGATTACACCTTGCCATACAACAAGAATTGGTTTTGTGGTCGCATCTCTTACTACCCAACCTTCAGGTTCAAAATGTTCTGAAGGTGGAATTACGGGATCAGTTTCATCGCTGCAGCTAGTTGTAGTAAAAATTAGTAGACTAATAAGTAAAAAGATATAAGAATATTTTAAAATGAATGAAGTCATTTCCTTCTCCTTGAAAAATTAATTGTAATTATTTAATAAACGAAAATTTAGGAAATGGAAATGGGAGGAGCTCTTAGGCAAAAACTAAAAATGGTTTCTTTAATAGGATTTGGAGAAACAACGCTTGAATCAAATACTTCTGAATTTGTTGTGTAATCTTCGCTAGAGCTATCAAACGATACTAACGAATTGTTTACTGAACTATATGCAAAATGAACAACACAAAAGATCTCAGAGCCAATAAAACTTAAGTGGCCAGTTTGTTTTTTTTCAGATAAATTTATTGAAGAAGAGAGTTTCCCTAAATCAATATTGTGATGATGGAATACATTTGCTGTGGTTATTGTTAGATAACCTAACAAAACAATGTACGCCGAAAATTTTGATATTTTATTTATATGTTTTATCACTTAACAAAGATTAAATTATTTATTGAGTTTATCAAGGTAATTTTACTAAGACGAAGCATATTATAGATTTATATAATTAAAATTGTTTCTCTTATCCGGTTTTAATAATTTTCACCATTCAAATTTTAGAAAGAAAAAATGCTTAAATTCATAGGAGTAGACTATTTTAACCTTGATTCCTTGCTTTCCGAAGAAGAGTTGATGATAAGGAATACTGTGCGTGAATTTGTCAGCGAAGAAGTAATTCCAATTATTGAAGAACATAATAGAGAATCTAAATTCCCTCAACATCTTATTCTCAAAATGGCAGAAATGGGTTTATTTGGACCAACGCTACCAGCTAATTATAATTGCGCTGAGTTGAACAATGTTGCCTATGGATTGATTATGCAGGAGTTAGAAAGAGGCGATAGTGGAATCAGAAGTTTTGCTTCAGTTCAAAGTGCATTAGTAATGTATCCAATATTTACTTTTGGTAGTGAACAGCAAAAAGATAAATGGTTATCACCTTTAGCAAAAGGAGAAAAGATTGGATGTTTTGGTCTTACAGAACCTGATTTTGGATCAAACCCAGGTGGTATGATTACCAAAGCTGATAAAGTAGATGGCGGATATATTCTAAATGGTGCCAAAATGTGGATAACAAATGGTACAATTGCAGATGTAGCAGTTGTTTGGGCTAAACTTGATGGAGTTGTTCGTGGTTTTCTTGTAGAAAAAGGAATGAAAGGTTTTACCGCTCCGGAAATGAAAGGGAAACATTCACTCAGAGCATCAATTACTTCTGAACTGGTCTTTGATAATGTATTTCTACCAGAAGAGAACTTGCTCCCGAAGACTATAGGATTAAAAAATGCATTGATGTGTCTAAATCAAGCTCGATATGGTATTGCCTGGGGTGTTGTTGGTTCAATGATGGCGTGTTATGATTCTGCTTTGAATTATTCTAAGTCAAGAAAACAATTCAGTAAACCTATCGCTGGATATCAAATGACTCAAGAGAAGTTAGTGTATATGGTTACGGAGATTACTAAAGCACAGTTATTGAATTTACAACTTGGAAGATTAAAGGATCAAGGAAAGTTAAAACATACACAGGTTTCCATGGCAAAAAGAAATAATTGTGAGATAGCTTTAAACATTGCCCGTATGTCTAGACAGATTTTGGGAGCAAATGGTGTACTGGACGAGTATCCGGTGATGAGACATGCAGCCAATCTGGAATCTGTGATTACTTATGAAGGTACACACGAGATGCATACTTTAATAATCGGTGAAGATATAACTGGAATTCAAGCATTCGATTAATTTTTCTATTTTAGTTTGTGATAATTAAGGAATTATATGATTGATAAGAAATTTTTAGAAATCGGTTTAACGTTTGATGACATTTTGCTTGTGCCTGGTAAGTCATCGGTTCTACCGCGCGAAGTTGATATTTCTACGTATCTTACTCCTGAGATTAAATTAAACATACCTATAATTTCTGCGGCTATGGATACAGTGACAGAAGCATCAATGGCTATAGCACTAGCAAGAGAAGGCGGCATTGGTATTCTGCATAAAAATCTTAGCATCGAAGAACAATGTCTTGAAGTAGATAAAGTTAAAAGATCAGAAAGTGGAATGATTAGAAATCCTATTACTTTAACTCCAGATAAAACGATTGGCGATGCACTCGAAATTATGAGAAAATATCGTGTGTCAGGCATTCCGGTTATTAATATAGATAAAAAACTTGTGGGAATTCTCACTAACAGAGATCTCAGGTTTGAACCAAATAAAAAGCTTAAAGTTTCAGACCTAATGACAAAAGAAAATCTTATTACAGCACCGATAGGTACAACTTTAGAAAAAGCTGAAGTATTATTGCAAAGGTATAAGATTGAAAAGCTTCCTGTAGTTGATAGGTCGGACAAATTGAGAGGATTAATTACGTTCAAGGATATTCTCAAGAAGAAAAAACATCCCTTTGCTTGCAAAGATGAGTTGGGAAGATTAAGGGTCGGAGCTGCCGTCGGCGTAACTTATGATACTGTTGATAGAGTTAAGGCATTAACCGATGCTGGAGCAGATGCTATTGTTATTGATACTGCACACGGACATTCTTTAGGTGTATTGAAAGCAGTTAAGGATATTCGTAAAAAATTTAAATATATACAGTTAATTGTTGGTAATATTGCAACTTATGAGGCTGCACTTGATCTTATAAATTGCAAAGTTGATGCAATCAAGGTTGGTATTGGTCCTGGATCAATCTGTACAACAAGAGTTATTGCAGGAGTTGGAGTTCCTCAAATTACTGCAATTGCTCAGGCTTATAGTGCAAGTAAAAAATTTGGCATACCACTTATCGCTGATGGAGGTATAAAACAAACCGGTGATGTTCCAAAAGCTATTGCCGCTGGAGCAGATTCGGTTATGATTGGTGGACTTTTTGCCGGTGTTGAGGAAAGCCCTGGTGAGAAGATTCTTTACGAAGGAAGAAGTTTTAAATCCTACCGAGGGATGGGGTCATTAAGCGCGATGAAAAAAGGAAGTAAGGATAGATATTTTCAGGATGCCGAAGATGACATCAAAAAACTTGTTCCTGAAGGTATTGAAGGTAGAGTTCCTTACAAAGGTCCACTTGAAGATACGGTTTATCAGTTAGTTGGTGGGTTACGCGCTTCAATGGGATATACTGGTAATGCTAATATCAAATCTTTAAAGACAAAAAGTAAGGTCATTCGAATAACATTAGCTGGACTCAAAGAAAGTCACCCACATGATGTTATTCTGACTCAAGAGTCGCCAAATTATCAAAGTCATAAGTAGGATAAGTATTTACAATGTTTAAAGTTCTTGTTGTTGCATATTATTTTCCACCTTTAGGTCTCAGCGGAGTTCAAAGAACTTTGAAGTTTGTGAAATACATGAAGAACTATAATTGGGAACCTACAGTTATCACGACAGGTAATGTTGCTTATTTTGCACACGATAAATCCTTAAGTAAAGAATTAAGTCAATCAAATATTAGAATAATCAGGGTATCCGGAAGTAATGAACCAAATTCGATTCTATCAAAATTTGGAACTGTTAAAGTTCCGAGTGAATTTTTTAGAAACATTCTGGATAAACTGAGTCAAACATTTTTTATACCTGATAACAAAAAATCATGGTCAAAGCTGGCTGCAATTAAAATTGATGAGATTCTTTCAACTGAAAAATTTGATGCAATTTTTGTTACCTGTCCTCCTTTTTCAGCATTCGATTCTATTTCAAAAATTAAAAAGAAGCATGATGTTCCCTTATTTGCAGACTACAGGGATCTTTGGTACAAAAGTTACTTCGCATTTTATCCGACACCATTTCATAAAATAATTCATAAGAATAAAGAATATTATGCGCTAAAAGCTGCAGATAGAATTCTTGTTACGAATAGAAAGATAAAAGAAAAGCTTCTTAAGACATACCCATTCTTAACCTTTGAAGATATTGTAATTGTCTCGCACGGATATGATCACGAAGATTTTGAGAAGATACCTGCACAACCAAAACCTCAGAGCAAAATGGTTTTAATGTATTCTGGAATTTTTATGGTTTATAGTTCGCCAGTTTTTCTATTAAAAGCCTTTAAGCAGTTAACAATTGAAAGACCAGATGTTGCCGCTAATATCGAATTACATTTTGTCGGTTTCTTAAGAAAAGAAAATCAGAAAATTGTTCGCAAACTAAAACTACAAGATTTTATTAAAGATCATGGTTATGTAAATCATGATGAATCTATTGCAAAGTTAAAATCCGCTGATGTGCTTTGGTTTATGGTTGGTAGAAGAAGAAATATTGATGCAATACTTCCAGGTAAAGTCTATGAATACATCGGAGCTAAAAAACCGATTCTTGCTTGTGTGCCTGATGGTGCTGCAAAAATGGCAGTAGAAGAATCTGGTGCAGGTTATATCTGTAGTCCCGATAATATTGATGAAATAAAAAATACGATTCTTAAAATATTTAATGATTATAAAAACAATAATCTTCCTACTCCATCTGAAGAGGTTTTAGAAAAGTTTAGAAGGGATAATCTTACAGAAGTCTTAACGAAACAATTCCAATTAAAGCTGAGAGCTGAAGTTTAATGAATGTTTTAGTTATCGGTTCTGGTGGAAGAGAACATGCCATCGCTTTAAAGATCAATCAAAGCAAAAAACTTAAATCACTTTATTGCATTCCCGGAAATCCCGGCACAGAATCATTTGCATTAAATTTCACAAATGATGTTAAAAATCATAAAGCAATTATAAACTTTTGTAATGAAAAGAAAATTGATTTAGTTGTAGTTGGTCCTGAACAGCCTTTAGTTGATGGTTTGAGTGACCATTTACGAGGCGAAGGATTTAAAGTATTTGGACCATCGGCAAATGCTGCACGGATTGAATCGAGCAAATCTTTTGCAAAAAAAGTAATGACTGATGCATCAGTACCTACAGCGCAATATGTTGAGTTTTCATCTGCACAACTATCAGAAGCTCTTCAATATATAGAAACTATCAACTTTCCCATAGTAATAAAAGCGGATGGATTAGCTGCTGGTAAAGGTGTTTTAATTTGCAGCGATCAATCTGAAGCTGAATCCGCAATCAAAGAAATTCTTGAGCTAAGGATTTTTGGAGATTCAGGAAATAAATTAATAATTGAAGAATTTTTAGTTGGTGAAGAAGCTTCAATTTTTGCAATTACAGATGGAGAAAGATTTGTCTGCTTACCAGCTGCTCAGGATCATAAAAGAATTGGTGATGGTGATACTGGAAAAAATACCGGCGGAATGGGTGCGTATGCACCTGCTCCGATAATTACTGAAGAATTATTAAAAGAAATTGAAACTGTAATCATCAGACCTGTTCTTGATCAATTGGTTAAAACTAATAATAGATTTATTGGATGTTTATACGCTGGACTAATAATCACAAAATCGGGTCCAAAAGTAATTGAATTTAATTGCAGATTTGGTGATCCAGAGACTCAAGTGGTTCTACCCATATTAGATGGTGATTTTCTCGAGTTACTTTATTCTGCCGCAAGTGGGAATTTAAATTCTGATGCTGTTAAATATTCCGGCAGATGCTCTGTTTGCGTTGTTGCTGTATCCAAAGGCTATCCAGATAGTTATGAAAAAGGATTTGTGATAAATGGATTAGAGAAAATTGACGATGAAGTTATTGTTTATCACGCGGGTACCAAAAGAAAAGAAAACAAAATCTTAACTAACGGTGGAAGAGTTATAGGTGTAACCTCAGTTCTAAAATCATTTGATTTGAAACTAGCGAAAGAAAAAGCTTATGAAGCAATTAGCAAAATATCATTTAATGGAATGAATTATAGAAAAGATATTGCTGAGAAAGCGTTCAAGCATCTCAAATAAATTTAAGAAAAAATCTTTTCAAAGTTTCTACCTTTCATTAATTTCATATCAACTATTACAACTTAAATGATTCATCTGCACATACATACAAATTATTCCTTACTTCGGGGTGTTATCAGGATTGATGAGCTTATTAATATTTGTACGCAAAACAATATCAAGACAATTGCTGTAACGGATACCAATGCCATGAATGGGCTGATACAGTTTGCTAAAAAAGCAAGAGAAAATAAAATTCAACCAATTTTGGGAACTTGTATAACTGAAACAGGTGATGATAAAAGGTATGTAATTCTTATTGCAAAAAATAATGAAGGCTATTCTGATATTTGTAGAATTATCACTCAAAGAAAATTGAATGATGACTTTTCACTTATCAAAATCTTAAAAACTGAATGGAAAAATTTAATCATTATCACTCCGCATATTGAATTATTAGAAATCATAAATCAAAAAAATTCTTTTTACGCAGAAATCATACCAACAAGATCAAATAAAAAAAATGCACTTAAGACATATAACTTCGCTATCGAAAATAAAATTCCGATAGTGGCTTCAAGTCCGGTTTACTTTTGGGAGAAGAAAGATTTTGAATTACATAAACTTGTAACTGCAATTAGACTTAATCAAACTACCGCATCTATACCCATTGAAGAATTAGTTGATGAAGAATTTTACTTTAAGACATCAGCAGAAATTGAACACCAATTTAAAAAAATACCAGAGGCAATTGCTAATACCCATAAAATTGCTAAAGAATGTAAGGTTGATTTGAAACTTGGTGAGTATAAGTATCCATCTTATCAGGCAATGGGAAAAGAAAATTCGACTTCATTGCTTAATACGATTGCAATGAATGGTTTAGGAAAAAAGTATGATTATATAGATGAGAAAATTAAAAATCGTTTAGAGTATGAGTTAAGTGTTATAAGCAAGTTAAACTTTACTGATTATTTTTTAATTGTCTGGGATATTGTGCAGGAAGCTAAGAAAAGGGGAATGATGACAATTGGTAGAGGATCTGCGGCGAATAGTTTGGTAGCATATTGTCTCGGATTAACCCAAGTGGATCCAATAAAACTTAATCTTTACTTTGAAAGATTTTTAAATAAGGCGAGAAGTAACCCGCCCGATGTTGATATAGATTTTTCCTGGAAGGAGCGTGATGAAATTGTAAAATATGTTTTTGAGAAATATGGCTATGAAAGAGTTGCAATGATTGCAACTACAATTACATTCAGAGCACGCTCAGCATTTCGCGAAACAGCAAAAGCGTTTGGCATTTCTGATAGAGAAATATCTAAGTACAGTAAAAAAATTCCATGGACAAACGCAGCAAATCTGCCAAAGATTTCTCAGATGTTTCCTGAATCCAAAAGTTTAGGATTTGATAAGGAGCCATGGAAAACAATTGTAAAACTTGCATCTAAGATCGCCAACTTTCCCAGACATTTAAGTATTCATCCAAGCGGAATTGTAATTACTCCAACTAAAATTACAGACTACTGTGCCTTGGAATATGCAAAGAACAAAGGTTTAGGTTTGATAATAACTCAGCCGGATATGTATTCGATAGAAGATTTGGGTTTAGTTAAGATTGATCTTTTAAGTCAAAGATCACTTGGAGTTTTGCGAGATACGATGGATACTCTTAATAAGCGATCTAAAGATTAATGTTATTATTCTGATTTGAGTTTGAAAAGATCGGACCCAAAAATCATTAATAAAAAAGTACCAATTATCATCAAAGTATTTTCACCCAGCTTATATAAGCCAATCTGAGTTCCCTTTCCAAAACAGCCGCAATCAATACTTAATCCTCGGAAGAGACTGATGACAATTGCAATTGTAAATACTAAAAGCATAAAAAATACAATTGAAGAATTTTCTTTAACTGCGATTCCAAAAATCAACAAAATGCCCGTGACTAATTCAATCCAGGGTAAAGTAATTGCAAAAAAGTTTATTGCTGCTGTTGGAAGTAACCGATAATTAGAAATTGAAATAGCAAATTCTTCTGGGTCTGAAATCTTTTCGGCACCTGCATAAATAAAAATAAATCCTAAAATTATTCTTATAATCAACAATAGGTATTTATTTGAATAAAAGTTTTTCATCGGGTTAGTTTTTATTTATTGGATAATTATTATTTGTCCATTCTTCAAATCCACCAATGAAAATATAAACTCTTTTAAATCCCATCTCAAAAAGTTCATCAGCAGAAAGAATACTAATATCGCAATCAGCACCGCTGCAATACGTAACAACAATTTCATTTTTATTGAAACTGTTTATCACATTCAAATAATTTTCTGAACCATAAAAGGGAATATTTACCGCACCTTTTATATGTCCTTCAGAAAATTCATCCGCTGAACGCGCATCAATAAATTTTACACCATCCAAATATAATTTATACGCAAAATCTAATTTGATTGCTTTGGGCGCCTGAAATGATTTTATTGGTTCGTAATTTTTATCAATTAGTAAAGAATCAGAAGGTTTTGAAGAATTTAAATTTATTTCATCAATTGAAGTATTTAAATTGTCGGATTCAGAAAGAGAAACATCATCCCAATTTAAAACTCGTTCTTCTCTGATAATCTTTAGTCCGTCTGGATTAAAGTGATTATAAACGACAGCAAGTAGAAACGAAATAAAAATGATTGAAAATATTTTTAAAATATTCATTTAAATAATGTAATATTTTTTTACAAACTGATTTACAATAACAAAAAGTACTGCAGATTAAAAAAAAGCCTCCCCAAAAGGAGGCAAAAGTACCGAAAGCCGGACTCGAACCGGCACGAGGTGTAAGCCCCACTGGATTTTGAGTCCAGCGCGTCTACCAATTCCGCCATTTCGGCAAACATTCAAAATTTCTTATCAAAAGATAAAAAACTTAATGTTACTTACCAATACATTCGTGCATCATAAATGGACAACCCTATGATCAATATATTTTTTGAGACTATCTTATGAAAAAACGTGTGCGTTAGTTGTGGCACAATGCTTGTATAACAATCAATAAACTAAAAAGGAGTTAGCATGAAAAAAACTTACAAAACAAAAAACAGAAAGCAGCAGAAAGATAATGTTGTTTTCTTTTTAGTCAGTAATTGGGAGAATGTGGATGATTACAGCGAAGAAGAAATTGAAGATCTTCTCGAAGAAAATCACATTCCAGAGGTTTCTTATTTCGATGTAATTGAAAAACCAGAAAATATAGTTTTTGATTAATTTAATTCGGGATAAAATATGCGAACATACATCGGTCAGGACGGACACTACGACATTGAAGATGATGGTAAGATCGTTCAGAAAATGGTAAATGAATTTGGAAGATTTACAGGAATTACAAAAGTTTATTCTAACTTTAAAAGAATTCCAAATCTTTTAGACAGAGACAAGATTGAATATTTTCTTCAGATGTTGAATATTTATAAAGTTTCAGGACGGGTTTAGTAAACTTTTCTACTCGTCCTTTAACACTTTGCTTCTTCAAGGTATTCTGCATTTCTACTCTATTTAATTACTGTTCCACACTTACGCTTTAATCCATCTTTCATTATTTTTGTATCACACAACTAATATTGGAATTATGGAAAACAATATCTCAAACAGTAACGATTCTTTTAAAGAAAAATCCAAAAACTTTATTTACGAAATAATAGATGAGGATTTAAAAACTAATAAATGGAATGGAAAAGTTCACACGCGCTTTCCTCCTGAACCAAATGGTTATCTGCATATCGGACACGCAAAATCTATTTGTCTTAATTACGGAATTGCTCGCGATTACAAAGGGAAATTTAACCTAAGATTTGACGACACTAATCCAACTAAAGAGGATCAGGAATATGTAGATTCGATTATCGACGATGTAAAATGGTTGGGGGGTGATTTTGAAGATCGGATATTTTATGCTTCAGATTATTTTGATAAAATGTATGAATGGGCTGTTCTGCTAATTAAAAAAGGTAAAGCCTATGTGGATGATTCCGATCCGGAAACGATGCGCGGTTTGCGCGGAACAGTGACTGAAATTGGAACAGAAAGTCCAAATCGAAATCGTTCTGCTGATGAAAATCTTGATTTGTTCAATCGAATGAAAAATGGTGAATTTAAGAATGGTGAAAAAGTTCTACGTGCAAAGATTGATATGTCATCTCCAAATATGCTTTTGCGTGATCCTGTTATGTACCGCATCATACATTCGGAACATCATCGAACCGGAAATAAATGGTGTGTCTATCCAACTTATGATTGGGCTCACGGATTAGAAGATTCAATCGAAGGCATTACTCATTCGATCTGTACACTTGAGTTTGAGGTACATAGACCTTTATATGATTGGTTTTTAAATGAACTTCAAGTACATCATCCGCAGCAGATCGAATTTGCAAGATTAAATTTAACTTACACTGTTATGAGTAAGCGCAAGCTGCTTGAGCTTGTTGAAAAAAAATTTGTTGATGGCTGGGATGATCCAAGAATGCCTACTATTTCCGCTTATCGAAGAAGAGGCTATACTCCAGAAGCTATTCAAAATTTTGCAGAAATAATTGGTGTTGCAAAGCGCGATGCTATAACCGAAGTTGCTGTACTTGAACATGCAATTCGTGAAGATTTAAATAAAAAATCACAAAGAGTTATGGCTGTTCTTGATCCGTTAAAAGTTGTGATTACAAATTATGAAGGTGAAGAAGAACTTGAGGCAGTAAATAATCCTGAAGATGCTGAAATGGGTCATCGTAAAGTTCCTTTCTCAAAAGAAATTTATATTGAGAAAAGTGATTTCATGGAAAATCCGCCAAAAGGATTTCATAGATTAATTCCTGGTGGAGAAGTTAGATTACGCTATGCTTACATTATCAAATGTGATGAAGTTATTAAAAATGAAAATGGGGAGGTTGTACAACTTAATTGTAGTTATGATATTGAAACAAAAAGCGGAACTGGTACAAGCACCAAAAAGGTTAAAGGAACAATCCATTGGGTTTCAGTAAAAGAAGCAGTTGATTGTGAAGTTAGATTGTATGACAGGTTATTGACAGTTGAAGATCCTGCAAGTGAGAAAGACAAAGACTATAAAGATTTGATAAATCCTAATTCTCTTGAGGTCGTTCCAAATGCCAAGCTCGAACCATTTGTGAAATCAGCAAAACCTGGCGATCGTTTTCAGTTTGAAAGACAAGGATATTTTTGCATAGATACAAAATATACAACTAAGGAAAAACTTGTCTTTAATCGTACTGTAACTTTAAAGGATACGTGGGCTAAAACAAGCGGAAAGAAGTAATTTGAATTTATAATCTATTCTGTTACACTGAAATATAAAGTGTAACAGAATTTTAGTTTTATTTTATTCTCTCAATAGCAGTTTCAATTCTCCTAACAACTTCATCCTTACCAAGAATAAACAACAGATCAAACATTCCGGGTCCTGTGCTTTGACCCGAAACAGCTAATCTTAGCGGATGAATAAGCTTACCTTTCCCAACATTTATTTCTTCAGAGACCTTTGCTAGTGCGTGTTCAAAATCCTCTTTTGTTGGATCAATTAATGAAGCAAATTCTTCTATAAGTTTATTTAAATGTTCTGGAGTTTCAGGTTTCCAATTCTTCTCAATAGACTTTTGCTCATATTCTACTGGTGCTTCATAAAAATAAGCGCAAGTATCTATAAACTCTTTTACGAATGAAACTCTTTCTCTCATTGCTTCAATGAGTAGAGTTAAATAAGTATCCGAAAAATTTTGATCTTTAAATTTTGATTTTTTAATTTCTCCTTTAAGAAGCGATACTAAATCTTCGTTTGGTTTCTTTCTTAAGTGTTCAGCGTTCAGCCAGTTTAATTTTTGAAGATCAAATACAGCGCCAGCTTTATTAACTCTTTCCAATGAAAAACTAGAAATCAATTCATCCATATAATAAAACTCTTTATCATCACCAGCATTCCATCCAAGAAGAGCAACAAAATTTACAAGTGCATCTTTTAAATATCCTTTATCGCGATAGTCTTCAACTGCAACATCGCCCTGTCTTTTACTTAGTTTAGATCGATCGGGATTTAAAAGAAGAGGTAGATGAGCAAAAATTGGTCGTTCCCATCCAAACGCATCGTAAAGTAAAACGTGCTTTGGAGTTGATGATAGCCATTCTTCCCCACGAATAACGTGAGTTATTTTCATTAAATGATCATCAACCACATTTGCAAGATGATAAGTTGGATACCCATCACTTTTAATGAGAACCTGATCATCAACATTATTGCTTTCAAACTCAACGTGTTCACGAATAATATCATCAAACTTAATTGTATGATTTGGCTCGACGTTCAATCGTACCACTTTAGCAATTCCCGCTGCAAGATTATTTGCAATTTCTTCTTTTGAAAAATGAAGACAATGTTTATCATATTTTGCTTGTGGAAGCTTAAGTTTTTCTTGTTCTTCTTTTAAAGATTTTAATCTTTCAGGAGTACAGAAACAATAGTAGGCTTTACCTTTTTCAATTAATTCATGGGCAAACTTTATATAGATTTCCAATCTTTCTGATTGCATGTAAGGTCCAAAGTTACCTCCAACCTCAGGTCCTTCGTTATAATTCAATCCAGCCCAGTTAAGCGCTTTTATTAAATTCTCAACAGCACCTTCAACATATCGGTTTCTATCTGTGTCCTCAATTCTTAAAATAAACTTTCCGTTATTTCTTTTTGCAAAAAGATAGTTGTACAAAGCAGTTCGCAGACCGCCAACATGAAGATAACCGGTTGGGCTGGGTGCAAAACGAACTCGTGGAGTTTCATTAATCATTTTTGGAAATCCTTAATTTGAATAAATAAAAATACAAAAATGTATTTGTATCTCTGATACAGGAAAGGGAAGAGAAAAGCCAGCACTATTTTTTAATTACCTTATTCTCAGTATAGTATTTTACTTTTTCGATAAACTCCTGGCTATCTATCGGTTTAGGAATATAATCGGTTGCACCGGCTTCCAAACACTTTTCTCGATCGCCTTTCATTGCAAATGCAGTAAGTGCAATTATTGGAGTTTCTTTGTAATCATCAAGTTCACGAATTTTTTGTGTAGCTTCAAATCCATTCATTACAGGCATCTGCATATCCATTAAAATAAGATCATAATATTGCTGCTGAACTTGTTCATAAGCCTGCAGACCATTTTCAACAACTACAATTGATTCAAAATTATTTTTCTTTAGAAGTCTTGTAACAATTATCTGTGAATGTTTATAATCCTCAACCAACAATATCTTAACCGTATCTTTTACATTTTTTACTTCTTCAGGTGTTGCTGGTTCGTCATATCTATTAATCATTGCATTCACGGTTTCTGCAAGATCTTCAATGTTTGTGGAACTCTTCTGTAATAGGTCTGTAAACAGACCATCTATTTTTTTAAGATCATCCTGATAAGATTCTTTACCGGTGTAGATAATTATAGGAAGTTTTGCAAAACTCTTATTTGATTTTATCATCTTTATCAAATCAAAGCCATTAACCACAGGCATATCAAGATCAATGATTGCAAGATCCAAATTCATATTTTCAATCATTCCCATTACTTTGGATGATTGATGCTCTGCAACAGAATTAAATCCTGCTTGCTCAACTGCTTCTTTAATTAAATTAAGAGTTGGAATATCATCATCCACAATAAGAATGTTGGAATCTTTTTTGAGTTTATAACTTGTAAGAACTTCAACCAGATATTTATAATTAATTGGTTTTACAAAATACTCAACAGCGCCCATCATAAAAGCTTTTTGCTGCTCTGCTTCAACAGAACAAACAATAACGGGCATATGTTTTGTCAGCGGATTTTCTCTAAATTGTTTTAGAAGTTCAAATCCATTTGCATCAGGCAGTATGATATCCATTATCACGGCTAAAAACTGCTGGGTTTCAACAATCTTCATCGCTTGCTGCGCTGAGTTTACAATTGTAGGTTCGTAACCCCATTTGGATAAATAATTACTTAACAATTTTGAAGTTGCATAATCATCTTCTACCACAAGCACTTTATTTTTTGTACCGACAGGTTTTGGCAGTACTGATAATTGTCCTTCAATCGAAGTAAGAATTTCACCAGTTACTGAAAAAGTATAAGTAATTCCTTTTCCAATACCGCTGGATATACTGATATCGCCATTTAAGTATTCAATATATTTTTTTGTTAGTGTAAGACCCAAACCGGTTAAATTGCCAAACTTAGAACTTTGTAGTTCATTTAGTGCGAAGGGTTGAAAAAATTCATTACTTTTTTTAGCATTTAATCCTGGGCTGGTATCAGAAATTCGAAATACAAGTTTTTTGGCACTCGGTGCTGAAATCGATATTGAAATTTTTCCTCTTTCAGTTAAGCGCACAGAATTTGTTAAAATGTTAAGGAGTATATATCTAACTTTTTGAGTATCGATTTTAATGTTATCGGGAATTCCAGAATCAATATCTACCAAAAATTCAATTCTGGATCTTTCAATCTTAGAACTGAATAATGAAACTAATTCGTTTAAATAATCTTTAAAGTTTACAGAAGTTAAAGTTACCTTCGTAATTCCGCTTTCAAGTTTACTTAAATCAATCAGATCATTTATAACGGATAGTAGTTCAAATGCATTATCTTTTAATGTTCCCACATATTCTGTCTGAGAAGGAGATAGATTTTCTTCATTAAGCAGTGAGGCAAAACCCATTATGCTGTTGGTTGGTGTGCGAAGTTCTTGTGCTATATTAGAAATGATTGTGCTTAGTGAGTTGTTTAGAACTCCCTTACTTCCAATCCACAACTTTAAAAGATTTTTTAGATTATCACCTATAAGCTCAACATTATCTGTTTCACTTTTTGTGAAGGGAGTTTTTTTAGCAACCTTTACCAGAGCAGATTGTCCATCAGCAATATTTAATAAAATACATCCTTCGTTTAAGATATGTTCTGTAATATTGAGAGAACAATCAGGCTGAGTATTAAATTGATTAAGCTGGTTGTTGTCCGTGAGATTTCTACAATGAGGGCATGAGATTTGGCTCTCTCTCGATAAAGTCTTTTTTACAGTGATTGATTTACCAATCAATTCAAGGTGGCTGCCGTTGTTGACTTTAAAAATTGCCGCAGCATCCAGCTCAAATTCTTTAACAATAAAATCGCATAACTTATTAGGAAAATCCGCTGAGGATTGAATAGCGGTTTGTATCAACTCATTGTATTTACCTAGAAAATCTATTTTTGAACTTTGCATAATCCCTTTTTCGATTCTATAAAATTTACTTCCGAACTGCAATTAAACTAAATAGAAAAATCTTTATTGCAAAATTACTAAGAAATTAAATATTAATCTAAAATGTAAAAGTTGCATATAGTTAAAATTAAGTTAATACTGTCTTTATTAGCTGTTTGCTTTAACCTTGCGATGCTCTTCTTAAGAGGAAGCAAAAAAGGAATTCTTAATCAAATAATCAATTTAGCCTTGATTAAACATTTACCTTAATTTAGTTTTCAAAAAATAATTCTACTTCTTTTTGAAATCGACTAAATATCTCTATATCATATTATCATTTTCTTGTATGTGGCTAAACGAAGTCACTGCACAGAATGAATATAATTCCGTTGTTATATCGGATACAATTGCAATAAACTTTCAGAATAATTATCCTATTTCGTCCGTGAATATCATCCCGGGATCTGAGATGATTTTCTTAAAATCAAAAAAATTAAGTCTAAATGATTACTCATTCACTTATTCACAATCATTCTTTACTCTTTCAGATTCACTTCCTTATTCAATATTTGATACTCTCATTGTCACTTACAGATCTTTAAAGTTATCACTTCAAAAAGAATATATTAAGAGAAGCCTGGTCGTAAAGTATGATGAAAAATTTGGTGATACTGTTAGTGTTTTAACTTCAACTGGAGGATTTTCACCTGAAGCAATCTTTGGTGCTGATATGCAAAAAAGTGGAACGATTGTTCGTGGTTTTACGGTTGGAACAACAAAAGATTTTTCACTTAACAGTGGTTTACGATTACAACTTTCCGGTAGGATTTCTGAGGATATTGAGATTGTTGCAGCATTAACAGATGAGAACACTCCTATCCAACCGGAAGGAAATACTGAGCGGCTTGAAGAATTGGATAAAGTTTTTATTCAGGTTAAACATCCCAATGTTGTTGGAACTTTTGGAGACTATCAGGTAACGCAAAGATTTGGTGAGTTTGGCGTGATCGATCGCAAGTTGCAGGGATTGATGGGTGAGTTTTCATTTAAAGATGCTTATGGATATGTATCGATAGCAAACTCCAGAGGAAAATTTAACACAAATAATTTTAATGGATCTGATGGAGTGCAGGGTCCATATCGTGCAAGCGGAATAAATAATGAACGAGACATCGTGATAATTGCTGGAACTGAAAAAGTTTATTTAGATGGCATTGAATTAATTCGTGGTGAAAATAATGACTATACTATCGAATACTCTAATGCTTCGATAACATTTACTCCAAATCGTCTTATCACTTCTGCAAGCAGAATTAGTATTGATTTTGAGTACACCGACAGACAATTTACCCGCAGTTTTTTTGGTGCAGGATCATCAACAAAGTTTTTTGATGATAAACTACAACTAAAAGTTCAGTATATGCGTGAAGGTGATAATCAAGATGCACCAATTGATTTTTCCTTAAGTGAAGCAGATAAAATTATCCTGTCACTTGCTGGTGATGACAGAAATAAAGCTATAAAATCAGGAGTAAAACTGGCTGAGCCTGATTCACTTGGAGTTATAAAAGGTTTGTACATAAAAGTTGATACAGTATTTAATGGCGAACCATTTTCTTATTACATCTACAATCCCGGGGATTCGCTTTCAATATTTACCGTTAGTTTTAGTTATATTGGTGAAGGCAAGGGAGATTACATTAGACAAAGTCTTGGCTACTATAATTTTGTGGGGATTGGACAGGGAAGTTATCTGCCGATAATATTCCTTCCACTGCCGCAGCTAAAGCAAATGGGTAATGTTGTTGTGGATGTTAATCCATTTGAAAATGTTACACTAAGTTTGGAATATGCAGGAAGTTTGTGGGATAAAAATCGATTATCCGATTTAGATGATGACGATAATTATGGATATGCAAGAAACATATTTTTAAAAGTCGCTCAAACCCAGATTCTAATTGGTGATCTTGATCTGGGAAAAGCAGGGTTAACATTTCGCGATAGATTCATTCAGGATAAGTTTACTTCTTTAGACCGATTTAATGAAGTGGAGTTTGACCGTAACTATAACACCGCCTCACAGACTAAATCTGAAGATGAATCACTTCGCGAAATCGGAGTTTCTCTTCAGCCAATCCAAGAACTTACAATTAATTCCAATGCAGGATTTTTGCGCCAGGGTGATAATTTTTCTTCAGACAGATTTAATAATCTTTTTAGATTTTCTGATTCTAAAACTTTTAATGTTGAATACAATCTTGACTACGTTAAATCAACAAACCTAACTCTTAAAAGTAACTGGCTTAGACATAAAGCAAATGCTTTCTACACTTTTTGGCTTTTAAAACCGGGTATCGAATTTCTTGCTGAAGATAAACAGAATAATCAGGTACAAAAAGATTCACTTCTTAACGGAAGTCTAAAATACTTTGAGTACTCACCATATCTTGAGCTAATGGAAATTTATGGTTTTAGAATGTTCACAAAGTTTGGAGTGAGAGATGATTATTTGCCTAACAATGGTGTAATGATTAAAGAATCAAAAGCACAAACTTATTCTGTTGAAATGAATTATAGTGGGATACGCGAAGTAAACACAAATCTAGTTTTAACTTTCCGTGATAAAAAATATGAAGAGCAATTTAAGGCAAACGGATTTCTTGATAACGAAACTATTCTTATTCGTTCAAGAACAAAATTTAATTTTTGGGAGAGATTGTTAAATGGTGATTTTTATTACGAAGTCTCAACTCAAAAATCTGCAAAACTGCAAAAAGTTTTTGTGCTGGTAGAACAGGGTACAGGCAACTACATTTATCTTGGCGATCTTAACAACAATGGTATTGCTGATGAAAATGAGTTTGAACCTGCTTTGTTTGATGGAGACTATGTCCAGCTTCCTCTTCCAACAGATGAACTTTTCCCCGTGATTGATTTGAAGACCAGTACAAGATGGAAAATAAACTTTTCAGAACTTGTTGATGTTAAATCATTGATTGGCAAAATTGTCAGTCCAATTTCATCAGAAACATTTTGGAGGGTGGAAGAAAATAGTAGAGATTCTAATTATGCAAATGTTTATTTACTTCAACTCTCAACATTTCAAAATGAAAATACAACTATTCGTGGATCAAATTATATTCAACAGGATTTCTTTCTTTTTGAAAATGATCAGGATCTTTCTTTTAGATTTAGATTTACTCAGCGTAATGCACTCAGCCAATTCAGTTCCGGATACGAGCGATACTACAATCGTGAAAGAAGCCTAAGAATAAAATTTAAAATGGTAAAAGAAATTTCTAATCAAACAGATATTGTAAATCAGATTGATAATGTTAGTGCACCGGAGAACTCAAACAGAATCAGAGAAATAAATTCAAATAATATAATCTCAGAATTTTCTTATCGTCCGGATAGAAATATTGAAGTAGGATTTCGTATTAAAGTTGGCAAAAGTGAAGACACACATCCGGAAATCCCAACAATAATAGATATGAATTCAATGCTATTAAGGTTTAATCTTTCTTTCTTAAGCACCGGCAGATTGAGAATAGAAATTGAACGAGATGAATTAATTTCCAGTACAACCGAAAATTTTATCCCTTATGAGTTAACAAATGGGAACCAGATTGGTAAAAATTATTACTGGCGCTTAAATTTTGATCATAAACTTTTAACATTCCTTCAAACAACTATAAGTTATGATGGAAGATTACAGGGTGAAAGTCGCGTTGTACACACAGCTCGCGCAGAAGCCAGGGCGTATTTTTAATGCATAATTTTTAATTTAGAATATTGAATTGAAAAAGCTAAGTGTTTCTTTGTGTTCTAATTGCCTTAGTGGTAAATCTCTTTTTCTCACCACTTAGACACTTAGTTCACTTAGGTTCACGAAGAAAGAATAAAATGAATATAATATCAAACCTAATTGAAGCACACATTTTTCGTGAGCAAAACGGAAAATTAGAATTTCTTCTTCTTAAAAGATCTCCAGAACAATACTATCCAAATATCTGGCAAATGGTATCGGGAAAAATCAAAGAAAATGAAACTGCATTTAACACAGCGTTACGGGAAATAAAAGAAGAAACCAATTTAACTCCCGAAAAATTTTGGGTTGCACCAACTGTAAATTCTTTTTACACACCTGATAAAGATTACATTTGTTTACTGCCAGTGTTTGCCGCCAAAGTTAATTATGATTCCGAAATTAAAATAAGTAAAGAGCACACCGAGTATAAATGGCTCATTCCTGAGGAAGCAAAAAATTTATTAGCCTGGAATGGACAAAGAAAATCAGTTGATGTAATAGTTGATTATGTCATCAACAGAAATTCTTTTCTTAATTTTATAGAAATAGAATTGTAGGGATCGATCTGCTGATCGATCCAATTGATATATAATGAAGATGAATATTGTTTTGTAACATATTATCAATGACCAAAAACCCAACGGAATGGACGGGAGTCCATACCCTACAAATAAATATTGTGCATTCTGCGTGTATTTTTCTATTTTTCTGGCGTCATTAATAAATAATCATAATCAGGAGTCAGTTTTGGGTTTATTAGTCGTAGGTTCACTCGGTCTAGATACTGTTGCTACACCATTTGATAAAGTAGAAGATGCTTTGGGTGGATCAGCAACTTACATTTCACTTGCCGCAAGTTACTTTGGCGGTCCTGTGGAGTTAGTTGGTGTGGTCGGTAGTGATTTTCCTAAAGAGTATATAAAGATTATGCAGGATCATAATGTTGATGTTGAAGGTCTGCAGATTGTGGAAGGTGGAAAAACTTTTAAGTGGTCCGGCAAATATCATTATGATTTGAATGTGCGCGATACACTTTTAACTGAGTTAAATGTGTTTCAGGATTTTAATCCTGTTATTCCTGATAACTTTAAAAAATCGAAATACATTTGTCTTGGCAATATTGATCCTGTTTTGCAAACAAAAGTTTTGGATCAGATGGAAGATCCGCAGTTTATTGTTTGTGATACTATGAACTTCTGGATTGAGGGAAAGAAGGTTGAGTTACTTCAGTTGTTACCAAGAGTTGATGTGCTAATTATTAATGACAGCGAAGCAAGATTACTTGCACACGAACCTAATTTAATTCGTGCCGCAAGAAAGATAAGAGAAATGGGTCCTAAAATTCTTATCATAAAAAAAGGCGAGCACGGCGCACTTTTATTTGTAGAGGATATTGTTTTCTCAGCACCTGCTTACCCGATGGAAACAATTTTTGATCCAACTGGCGCGGGTGATTCTTTTGCCGGCGGATTTACTGGTTACTTATATAAAACACGTGATCTTTCTCCAGATAGTTTAAAGCGCGCGGTTATTTACGGAAGTACAATGGCTTCGTTCTGTGTTGAAAAATTCAGTACTCTTGGTTTAGAAGATTTATCTTATTTGCAGATACAGGATCGCTATAGAGAATTTATGATGCTTTCAAGATTTGATGAACAGGAATAGGTGATAAAATATTATTAAAGTGAACTCATCCCCAAGCCCCTTCTCTTAGAAAGAGAAGGGGTTGTTTAGTTTGAAATATAAAGTCCCTCTCTTTTTAGGAGAGGGATATAGGGTGAGTTCGAGAATTTAAATTATTAGAACAAAAATATGATTCTCCAAAATTATTACTCAATAAAATTTATAGAAGATCATCTTTCATTTTTAGATCAAACAAAACTTCCTTTAAGTGAGGTTTATGTTGATACAGATGATTATGAGCGTATTGCCATTGCAATTGAAAAATTAGAATTGCGTGGCGCACCGTTAATCGGAATTTCTGCTGCGTTTGCACTAGCATTATCATTTAAAAATGTTTCCACAAATCAATTAGATCATTTTAACAAAGTTTATAATAGATTAGCATCAACACGACCAACGGCTGTCAATCTTTTTTATTCGCTGGATAGAATGAAAAAAGTTTTTCAAGCAATCACTGATTTTTCAAAAACCTATCAAACCTTACTTGATGAAGCAGTTGCCATTTATAATTTTGAAGAACATTGCTCCAATAAAATGGCAGAGTATGGTTTTAATATCTTTACAAAAAAATTTAATGTTTTAACTCATTGCAACACAGGCTCATTAGCAACTGCAGGTTTTGGAACTGCATTCGCAGTAATCAAAAAAGCTTTTGATGAAGGATATGTAAACCATGTTTATGTTGATGAAACAAGACCGCTTTTGCAGGGATTGCGTTTAACTTCTTACGAGCTTGAGAAAAATGGAATTCCATTTTCAGTTCAAACTGATTCTATGGCTGCGGTTCTAATGCAGCAAGGCAAAGTTGATCTTGTAATAACTGGAGCTGATAGAATTGCTTTAAATGGTGATAGTGCAAACAAAGTCGGCACTTATAATCTTGCTGTACTTTGTAATTATCATAACATTCCGTTTTACATTGCTGCACCAACGACAACTATAGATAGAAAAATTCCAACAGGCGCTGATATAGAAATTGAATACAGAAACAGTTCGGAAATCTTATCCATAAACGGCAATCAAATTGCTGATTTAAAAATTAAAACATTTTCTCCCGCTTTTGATGTAACTCCATCTCACTTGATTAAAGGCATTATCACTGAGGAAGATATTTATTTCTTCCCTTATAATTTTATAAGATGAGCGATATAATTAAAACGGAAGCAGTTGTGCTTTCAAAACTTAATTATGGAGATACGAGCAGCATTGTAACGCTTTATACGGAGTCTGATGGAAAACTATCTGCCATCATAAAAGGGGGACGCGGACCAAAATCCAAAAGCGGAAAAATAATTGATCCACTTAATCATCTTCAGATAATCTTCTATAAAAAAAACACAAGGGATGTTCAGATACTTTCTGACGCTAATCTAATCTCACACTTTGTAAATATTAAAGAAAATCTGGATTCAACAAGATATAGTTTTGCGATTATAGAACTTCTTAAAGACTTAACAGTTGAACACGAAGCAAATGCAAAATTGTTTAAAGGATTAATAAAAATCTTAAATATGATAAACGATAAAAAGGAAGCTTCTGCGTTTTTATTTGGAAGATTTTTGCTTTTCTTTTTATCAGAACTCGGTTACGAGTTATCGATTGATAAATGTTCCATTTGTGGTAACCATGTTATTGCTAAAAAATCTTTAGGGTTTGATTACAATACAGGATTTGTCTGTCCAGATTGTTTTGAATCACACTCCGGGTTAGAAAATGTATCTGCGGAACTTTTTGAGTTAATCTTTTGTCTAAAAACCAATAGATTAGCAGAAAAATTTAGTGTTGATTTGATGGACAGATTTAATTTATTATTGGAACGTTATCTAAAATTTCACGTAAGCGATTTTAAAGGGATTCAATCATTACAAATTTTTAAGTAGAGGAATTATCGAATCAAGCGATACCAATGAATGAAAAGTGAATCTAATTACAAACAAAAAATATTGGAGATAAAAATGAAAGTTAAAGGAATTTTGGGAGCAGTTGCCCTTGTTACAGTCGGAATTCTTTTCGGCGCATTGCTGGTTTCAGGATTTGGATTGGTAAGACCAGGATGGGCAGATATAAATCTTGGTGCTGCAAATCCGCCTGTTAATTTAGATGCAGATGCTACATCATTTTCAAAAGCATTTATAGAAGTGGCTGAAAAAGTAACCCCAACGATAGTACAAATTAATGTTGTTGCAGAAAGAGATAATCCACATAATGATTTTTTCTTTTTCCCATTCGATGATAAACTTCCTAAAGAACAGCAAGGCTCAGGCAGTGGAATTATAATTTCAGATGATGGTTATATTTTAACAAATAATCACGTTGTTGAAAAAGCTACAAAGGTAAGTGTCGGATTATCTGACAGAAGAACATTTACAGCTAAAGTTGTTGGCACCGACCCGTTAACTGATCTTGCAGTAATAAAAATCGATGCTGAAAATCTAACAGCAGCTTACCTTGGTGACTCAGATAATCTAAAAGTTGGACAGTGGGTAATGGCAATCGGAAATCCGCTTTCACTTTCATCCACAGTTACAGCTGGAATTGTTAGTGCGATTGGAAGAGGGCAGCTTGGTTTAATCAGAGATACATATGGTGTTGAAAACTTTATCCAGACTGACGCAGTTATCAATCCTGGAAATAGCGGTGGCGCAATGGTTGATCTTTCAGGGGCAGTAGTTGGAATAAACTCAGCAATCGCAACTCAGGGAACAGGAACATACATCGGTTATGGTTTTGCTATTCCTATCAATCTTGCAAAAAATGTTGCTAAAGAGATTATAGCTTATGGAAAAGTAAATCGTGGTTATATTGGTGTTAGTATTCGTGAAGTAAATGATGCCTTAGCCAAATCTTTGGGAATGGATAAACCTCGTGGAATTATTATTGATAACGTTGTTGCTGGTGGTGCAGCTTCAGAGACCGATCTCACAGCGGGTGATATTATTTTATCGATTGATGGCAAAGAAGTTAACCAGCCTAATGAATTGCAAAGCTATGTTGCTTCAAAATCAGCAGGTACAGCAATCAATCTTAAAATATTCAGAGATGGAAAAGAGATAGATCGCAAAATAACTCTTAAAGCACGTGATGAGGATTCTACCACTAAACCGGTTATGCAGAAGGATGAAGAAGGAGCAAAGAAAGATTCAAAGTCCAGCACAGTAAGTTTTGAAAGCATTGGAATGACAGTTAAAAACTTAAGTGAAAAGGATAAGGAAAGTTTCAAGGTTAGTACAGGAATTCTAATTTCTAAAGTTGAAAGTTTTAGTAAAGCAGAAGATCAGCGTTTAGGAAGTGGATTGATTATCGTTGAAGCCGATAAGAAAAAAGTTAGCGATGTTTCAGCATTTGAAAAGATTGTTGACAGCAAAAAAGGTAAGGCTGTTTTGTTGAAGGTCCAGGATAAGGATGGCAATTCAAGATTTGTTGGATTAGAAATTCCAGAGTAACAGAATTGTAATATTTTAATTAGACGTCCCGATATTTATCGGGACGTTTTTTTTTATATATTTGCTAAAAGCATCGGAGAGTTAATGATCAGATTTCTTACTGCAGGTGAATCACATGGTAAAGCATTAACAACAATTGTAGATGGTTTTCCATCCAACTTAAAAATATCTGAAAATTATATAAATCATCAGTTGAAACGAAGGCAGTTTGGTTACGGCCGAGGCTTGCGTATGAAGATTGAAACTGATAAGGCTGAGATTTTATCAGGTGTAAGATTTGGGAAAACAATTGGATCACCAATTTCAATGCTAATAAGAAACGCAGATTGGGATAATTGGCAATCGTTGATGTCGATTGATCCTGTAAACGAAAAGACTCAGAAAATTTCAATTCCTCGTCCCGGTCATGCAGATTTAGTGGGAGCTTCAAAATACAATTTTGATGATATTAGAAATTCAATTGAAAGATCATCAGCAAGAGAAACTGCAGCTCGTGTTGCTGCGGGAACAGTAGCCAGAAAACTGCTTGAAGAATTCGGAATTACGATTGGAAGTTATGTGGAAAGTATCGGGGGAATTTACCCGGCAAATAATTTTTCCGAAAAACTTTTTAATAATTCACTTCCATCAAGTTTCAGTGCACTTTCAGTTTCCAATAAATCTGATAAAAGTTCAGTTAGAGTTTTAGAATCATCCCAAGAAGAAAAAATTATCCGGAAAATTAAATCTGCAAAGAAAAAAGGAGATACACTCGGTGGCACATTCATAGCTGTTGCAACCGGGGTATCTGTTGGTCTTGGCAGTTTTATGAATTACGATACAAAGTTAGATGCTGATATTGCTCATTCAATTATGTCAATCAATGCAGTAAAAGCTGTTGAGATTGGTGAAGGATTTTTACTTGCTGAAAAGTTTGGTTCTAAATCCCACGATGAAATTATATTGAAAAAAGAATTATTGTCCAGAAAAACTAATCGTGCTGGTGGAATTGAAGGCGGCGTTTCCACAGGATTGCCAATAATTGTTCGTGCTGCTATGAAACCAATTGCCACATTGATGTCTCCAATTGAAAGTGTAAATTTATCATCAATGAAAAAAGTTGACGCAAGACGCGAACGAAGTGATTTTGTTGCTGTGCCTGCCTGTGCTGTAATTGCAGAATCAATGCTTGCCTGGTCAATCGCAAAATACTTTTTGCAGAAATTTGGCGGAGATTCATTAGAAGAACTTAAGGATAATTACACAACTTATAACAAAAAATTATTCGGAAGAATTAAAAACAATTTTAAGAGTTAGTATTGATTCAAATTCAAAAATTCACATTCAATTTATTTTCTGAAAACACATTTGTACTTTGGGATGATGAATCCTTAGAAAGTGCAATTGTCGATCCTGGTTGCAGCGATTTATCAGAAGAAAATGAATTGGAAAATTTTATTACTGATAATATTCTTAAAGTTAAATATCTCATTAACACCCATTGCCACATAGATCATATTTTAGGCTGTGAGTTTGTGAAAAATAAATTTAATCCAGTCTATTATGCACCTGAACTGGATATTCCTTTAATACAAAACGCGAACCAGCAGGCAAGTTTTGTAGGAATGGATTTTTCAATCTCAATAACGCCTGATGAATATATAACAGAAGACAAAAAACTTTATTTAGGTAAATCAGAACTTTCATTTTTATTTACACCCGGACACACACCTGGTGAATTTTGTATTTATATTCAGGACATTAAAATCTGTATTTCAGGCGATGTGTTATTTTTTGACAGCATCGGAAGAACTGATTTATGGGGTGGAAACTATGATACACTTATAAAAAGTATCAATGAAAAACTTCTAACTCTTCCAAATGAAACAATAATTTATCCTGGTCACGGTGAATCGAGTTCAATTGGTCGTGAAAAAAATCTTAATCCGTTCTTAAATAATTAATCCAGCAGGAATTACATGAAAAATAAATTGGATGAACTATCACAAAAAAAAGAAACGGCAAAAATTGGCGGTGGTGAACAGAAGATTCAGAATCAGCATGATAAAGGAAAATTAACCGCACGAGAACGAATCGAGTTACTGGTTGATGAAGGAAGTTTTGATGAAATTGGAATGTTTGTAAAACACCGCGCTGCCGATTTTGGTTTAGATAAACAAAATTATCCTGGTGATGGAGTTGTAACGGGTTTTGCAAAAATTGACGGAAAACCCATTGCACTATTCTCCCAGGATTTTACAGTGTTTGGCGGTTCGCTTTCTGAAACTCACGCTGAAAAAAGAGTAAAGATTATGAAACTTGCAATGAAAGCTGGTATTCCAATTATAGGATTAAATGATTCTGGTGGCGCAAGAATTCAGGAAGGTGTTAACAGTCTTGGCGGTTATGCAGATATTTTTTTGTTAAATACACTTGCTTCTGGTGTAGTCCCACAAATTTCTGTAATACTCGGTCCTTGCGCGGGTGGAGCAGTTTATTCACCAGCTATTACAGATTTTGTTTTTATGACTCGTAAAACCAGTCATATGTTTGTAACAGGTCCAAATGTTGTAAAAACTGTTACACACGAAGATGTAACTTTTGAAGATCTTGGCGGTGCAGATACACATTCACAAAAAAGCGGCGTAGCACATTTTGCATTTGATAATGAAATTGAGACTTTATTAAACGTTAAGAAATTATTGAGTTACCTTCCATCAAACTTTAAGGGAAAACCAGAAAGAATAGAATTTGATTTTGAATCTTTAAAAGAAAATGAAAAACTTTGTTCAATAATTCCGGATAATCCTAACAAACCTTATGACATGAAGGATGTAATTTTAAATTTGGTTGATGATGAGGATTTTTTTGAAGTTCATAAATATTATGCTGAGAATATAATTTGCGGATTTGCCAGACTTGGTGGTATGAGCGTCGGAATTGTCGCTAATCAGCCGCAAGTTCTGGCGGGAGTTTTAGACATCAATGCTTCGGTAAAAAGTGCAAGATTTGTTCGTTTCTGTGATGCTTTTAACATTCCCTTGCTTGTTTTGGTAGATGTTCCGGGATTTTTACCTGGCACAGAACAGGAATGGAATGGGATAATAAGACATGGGGCTAAATTGTTATTTGCATTTAGTGAAGCCACTGTACCCAAAGTTACTTTGATCACAAGAAAAGCTTATGGTGGTGCTTATGATGTTATGAACTCAAAGCATATTCGCGGTGATTTTAATTATGCATGGCCAAGTGCTGAAATTGCTGTAATGGGTCCAAAAGGTGCGGTTGAAATTATATTTAAGAAGGAGATTGAGTCGTCTAAAAATCCTGATCTTGAACTTGAAAACAAACTTAATGAATACATACAAAAATTTGCTAATCCTTACATAGCAGCAGAGCGAGGATTTTTAGATGACGTTATTGAACCAAAGAATACAAAAAAAGTATTGATTAATGCATTTGAATTGTTAATAGATAAGGTAGATTTGAACCCCAGAAAAAAACATAATAATATACCCTTGTAAAATTTAAGTGATTATAATATTAAGCCTTAGCTTAATTGATTTGAACTTTTACTTGATTAAAACATAATGAACATTTATATTGCATAAGCTAAAATTTATTCCAGGAGTCCTAATGAAGAAAATTATTCTGATCCCTATAGTTGTTTTTGTTTCTTTACTTATCTCGTCTTGTGCAAGTTCTCCCGAGATATCTCATCAAAATCAAAATGAAGTAATACAAAATACTAATAGAGTAGGAATAGTATCTGAAATGCTTGAAGAAGCAAGACAATATTATGTCTTAGCTTTACGAAAGCAGGAGATAAATAGTACTAAAGAAACTGTAGAAAATTATGAGGCATCATTACGAATTATAAATAACTTAAGTTATTACCCTGGTATAGATGAAAACGCAGCCTATCTTGAACTTGAAAACTCAATTATTGAAGACTATAAAAACTTTGTCGATGGACTAGACGAACTTCCAGAAGGAATGTCTTTTGCCGCTTATGAAGAATGGATGAAAGATTCTGTCCCTGAAATCGAAATTGCTACCACAGAACTTGATGAAACTAAAAGAGTTATTATTCCTGCAGATATACCTTTAGAGATTAATTCCTATGTTGAACAGTGGATAACGTATTTTACTGGCACCAAGGGCAGCGTTGTTATGAGAAGGTGGCTTGAGAGATCAGGTAAATATTTTCCAATGATGACTGATGTTTTTGAAGAAGTTGGTGCACCAAAACAGCTTGTTTATTTAAGTATGATGGAAAGCGGTTTAAATCCTACTGCAAGATCTTGGGCAAGTGCTGTTGGATTATGGCAATTTATCAAGGGCACAGGAAAGTTATATGGTTTGGAAACAAGTTTTTATTATGATGAAAGAAGAGATCCAGTTAAGTCAACTTACGCAGCAGCAAGACATTTAAAAGATTTATACAATAATTTAGGTGATTGGTATCTTGCTTTGGCTGCATACAATTGCGGCGAAGGAAGAGTAACACGTGCAATGAGAAAAGCCAAAGATAATTCTTATTGGTCAGTAAGACCGCATTTGCCAAAAGAAACTAGAAATTATGTGCCTATTTATATAGCTGTAAGTATAATTGCTATGAATCCAGAGCAATATGGATTTACAAACATCAATTTTCAAAAACCGTATCAGTATGATACCTACACAGTTGATGGTGCCATAGACCTTAATTTCCTTTCCACTTGTGCTAATACTGATATAGCTACCCTGCAGGATATGAATCCGGAATTAACTCAACTTTCAACTCCATCTAACTTCTCTGGTGGATATCCGTTGAAGATACCAAAAGGCTCGATGGAAATATTTGCTTCAAATCTGAAAAATATTCCTGAATCAGCAAAAAGAACTTTTTTAGTCCACACAGTTAGAAAAGGTGAGACTGTAACTAAGATTGCTAATAGATATGGAGTATCGAAAAATGAATTAGCTGATGCTAATAATATTTCAACCAAATCAAAACTTTACGCTGGTGTACAATTAAAAATTCCGGTACTAACAAATCCTAGCATTAATGATTTCTCTGACAATACAGATACACAAATTGCACAAGATCAAAATAGTTTAAACGGCAGTGATAATTATGTATCACCTTATGTAAATCTTAATAATGAAAGTACATTAGTATCTGAGCAGCAAACTGAAACTTCAAATGAAATAATCGAAGATATTAACGAAGAAAATTTAGCTAGTAATGAGACTGAAAATATAATTGAAGAGTCTACAACATCCGTAATTCCAGAAGGTACTGTTGCGGTTTCTTATCGTGTTAAGAATGATGACAGTTTATTAGGCATTGCTGATCTTTTTAATTCAAGAGTTAGTGATATTAGAAACTGGAACAATATTCCATACACAACAACAATATTAGTTGGACAGGAACTTAAAATTTATGTTCCCGAGGAAATGAAAGATTATTACGCTTCATTAGATAAGACCACTGAAATTGAGACAACTAATAATGTGGTTACTACGAAGAATACAAAAACAACAAAGAACTCAGGAATTGTTTATCACAAAATTAGAAGAGGCGAAACACTTGGTTTGATTGCTGCAAAGTATGGTGTAAGCGTTAATCAACTTAGAGATTGGAATAATATTTCCGGTAATAAAATAATGTCTGGAAAAAATCTTCGCATCTATCCTGATGGAAATACTAGCTATGTTACTGTAAATGAAACCAAAAATACAGTTACTACAAAAAACAATATTTATAAATATAAAGTTAAAAGAGGTGATAATTTAAGTGAGATCTCTGAAAAGTTTGGTGTAACCGTTCAGCAAGTAAAAAAATGGAATAATATTTCTGGTGATAATATTGCTGCCGGAAAAACATTAAAAATTTACAACAGCACTAAAAGCTCATCCTATGGCGATAACACAACAAAGAACTCATCTAATGTAAATTACTACAAAATAAAACCGGGTGACTCAATCGGCAGCATAGCAGAGAAATATGGAGTAAAAGTTTCAGATATTAGAAATTGGAATAACATTTCTGGTAATAAAATACTATCTGGCAGCACTTTAAAAATATACTCGGATGCTAATGTAAATGATATTCCAGATGAGACAATCAAAACGACTAAAAATGTTAAGAGTACTGATACTTATACAGTAAAGAGTGGTGATTCACTTTATTCAATTGCATCAAAAAACAATACGACTGTTGCTAAGTTAAAATCATTAAATAATTTAACTACAAATAATATTAAAGCCGGACAAAAAATTAGACTTAACTAACATATTTATTTATTGAGCCGTTAGGGGTGTTATCCCGCTACCCGTGGGATATCTGAGATAATACCCTAAAACCTGATCTGGGTAATTCCAGCGTAGGAAAACGGGCTAAGAATGTTTTTTTTTGATAGCCGTTTCTCCAACGGCTATTTTTTTTAGGAGTACTATGATGAAAAAAACATTCATTCTTTTTTTATTAATAACATTTCAAGTTCTTCCACAATTAAAAAAAATAAACGGATTTGTAAAAGATTCCGAAGCTAAAACTTTTTTGCAATTCGCCAACGTATTGATAAAAGGGACTAATATTGGAACTACAACTGATGAACTTGGAAGATTTTCACTAACTGCAAATTATAATGATACTGATACGCTGTTAGTTAGTTTTGTTGGATTTAAAACTTCAATCATTAAGCTATCAGAACTGAATTCTGATTTGTTTATTGTTGAACTTCAAAAAATATATTTGCCCTCGCAGACAATCTTAATTGAAGCATCAGTTGGCAAAAAAGGATTTACTCCTATTTCATTTGATAAAATATCAAAAGAAGAAATTCAAAAAGACTACATTGTTCAGGATATTCCAAATTATTTATCACTTCTCCCATCTACAACTTTTTATTCGGAAAATGGGAATGGAATTGGTTACAACTATATAAGTATTCGCGGATTTGATCAGCGAAGAATTTCTGTTTCAATAAATGGTATCCCGCAAAATGATCCGGAAGATCATAATGTTTATTGGTTGGACTTTCCTGATTTGCTTGCAAGTACGGAACTGATTCAAGTTCAGCGTGGTTCTGGTTCTGGAGTTGTTGGATATCCTGCGATTGGCGGCTCAATAAATATTATTACCTCACCATTTTCGGAAAAACCTAAGTTTGATTTATCTGCCTCGTACGGAAGTTACAATACAAGAAAATACAGTGCCTCTTTTTCAAGTGGATTATTAAACAATAAATACTCCATCTACACAAAACTTTCTCAAATTTTAAGTTCAGGTTATCGAAATTTATCCTGGTCGAAGCTTAATTCATTTCATCTCTCAGTTGTTCGATATGATGACAAACTTACAAGTCAACTTAATTTTTATGGCGGACCAATTTCGGATGGACTAGCATATACTGGAATAGCAAAATTTGCAGTTAAAGATAAAGGAAAAAGGAAAGATAACTACTCATATTGGGAGTCTGACGAAAGCGGCTACACTTACACTTTAGACAGAAGACCTGACGAAATAGAAAATTTTTCACAGCCGCATTTTGAGTTGTTGAACGAATATCAGCTAAATGATAAAATTAAATTAAACTCAGCACTGTTTTTAGTTTTAGGTTCTGGTTTTTTTGATTATGATGGAAGCTGGTCTGTGTTTTATGATGACTATTTCAGATTGAAGTTAAATGGATTTGATTCAACAATGATTCCAACTAATGCTTTGATAAGAGCTCAAGTTGAAAATAAACAATATGGTTGGATTCCAAGGTTTAGTTTTGAACATGAAAATGGACAATTAATTCTTGGTGGCGAATTTAGAGTTCATCGATCTGATCACTGGGGAAATATTAATTACGCAGAAAATCTTCCTGCCGGTGTTACAAAAGATTATCAATACTACTTCTACAATGGAGCTAAAGATATTATTGGCGGATTTATTCACGAATCGTTTAACTTAACAGATAAGATAAATCTGCTTGGCGAACTTCAATTAGCTTATCATCAGTATAGAATTAATAATGAAAAATTTTTAGCAAATGATTTTACGGTTAATGGTTTATTTCTTAACCCAAGAGTTGGTATAAATTATAAATTTAATGAACATCAAAATGTTTTTATTTCGCTTGCAAGAGTTACAAGAGAACCAAGATTAAAAAACTATTATGATGCTGCAGAATCAAGTGCTGGGGAGATTCCCCAATTTGAATTAAACCCGGATGGTACTTTTAATTTTAATTCGCCTTTAGTTAAGCCGGAAACAATGAATGATTTTGAACTTGGAACATCATTCGCAAATGATTATTTGGTATTAAATCTGAATCTTTATTATATGCTTTTTGAAAATGAAATTGTGAAGAATGGTAAAGTTGATCGCTTTGGACAGCCAATAACGGGCAATGTAGATCAAACCACTCATATTGGAGCAGAGATTAGTGCGGTGTTTAAGTTACTTAATGGATTAGAAATATTTGGTAATGCAAGTTATAGTAAAAATGAAATCACTACAGGTAAGTATTTTATTAATGATACAGAATCTATCGATATTTCAGAAAACAGTATTAGCGGTTTTCCTGAATTTCTATCAAATATTGGAGTTCAGTATAACTTAAAATCATTGTTTCTAAAGCTTAATGCCAAATATGTTGGCAAGTTTTATTCCGATAATTTTGACAGCAATCTGAATCAATATCTTTTATCTTATCCAGACTTTCTTGATTATTCAGATAACGTAAATGATTCATATTTTATTGTGGATCTTTATGGAAGTTATGAATTCAATCTTTTTGATGGATGGACAAACTCAAAATTATTTTTACAAGTGAATAATATTTTTGATAACTTATATTCAGCTTATGCAATTGGTAAAGAATTTTTTCCTGCTGCTGAAAGAAATTTTATCGCAGGAATTCAAATAGGATTATAGAAATGAAAAAGTGTTTAATAATCGCTAACGGAAAATCGCCAACCAAAAAAGTGGTTGAATATTTTTATGCGAAAGGATTTAACATAATTATTTGTGCAGATGGCGGTGCAAACTCCGCAAATAAAATTGGAGTCATCCCAAATTTTATAATAGGGGATTTGGATTCAATTTCTTTATCAACACTAAAGTATTTCAAAGACAAATCAACAATTATTCAAATCAAGAGACAAAACGACACAGATGTAGAAAAATGTTTAAAGTTTGCAATTAAAAAAGGTTTTAAAGAAGCAATACTGCTTGGTGTTACAGGTGACAGATTAGATCATACAATTTGTAATCTTGGTATTGTAATTAAATTCTTTGATAAAATAAAAATTTATTTAACAGCAGAAAGTTCTTTTCTAACTCCGATTAATAATGACATAATCATCAAATCTAAAATTGGAGAAACAATTTCTATTTATGCTTTTGATAAAGATACTAGAATCACCTCAATTGGATTAAAGTATCATTTAAATAAAGCTTCACTTCCATTCGGTGTCAGAGAAAGTACTTCTAATGTTTCGATATCAAACGAAGTTAAATTAAAAGTTAGCAGCGGAATTATTTTTGTTATTCGTGATTTTAATTTTATGAAAAAGCATGATCTCTTTTAGCACGCTTGATATAATAATTATTCTTTTATTCTTTTCTTTACTTCTAATAATTGGATTTATCTCTTCAAGAAAAACCACATCAACTTCTGAAGATTACTTGTTATCCGGTAGAAAAATAGGCTTGTTGCTCTTTATCCTTATAAACGTTTCAACCTGGTATGGTGGAATAATTGGAGTAGGGGAGTTTACTTACCGATACGGATTAGTAAGCTGGGTTACGCAAGGGCTTCCATATTACTTCTTTGCTTTTCTGTTCGCATTATTTTTTGCCCATAAAATTCGTGCTGCATCTTTGTTTACTATCCCCGATAAACTTGAAGAAGTATATGGCAAAAAAGTCGGATTACTCTCTGCTTTAATTGTCTTTATTTTAGTTTCTCCTGCTCCATATCTTTTGATGGCTGCAAATCTTATTTCAATTGTGTTTGATATTAACATGATAGTTGCTTTGATAATTGCTCTAATTCTTTCTGCATCCTATCTGATTAAAGGGGGATTTCGATCAAATGTTTATGCTGATGCTTTCCAATTTTTTGTAATGTTTGCTGGCTATACAGTAATACTTGTCGTAAGTATTTTTTCGTTTGGTGGATTTGATTTCCTGCAAACTAATCTTCCTTCTTCACATTTATCTATAACCGGAGAAACTTCACCGGCTTTTATAACTGTATGGTTTTTAATTGCGCTGTGGACATTTGCTGATCCTGGATTTCATCAGAGGTGTTATGCTGCAAAATCCGGCGAGATAGCTAAGAAGGGGATACTTATTTCAATTATCTTTTTTGCTTTGTTTGATTTTCTCACAACCTCAACAGGATTATATGCTAAAGCAGTATTGCCGGATTTATCCCAACCTATGATGGCTTATCCACTATTTGCGGAAAAAGTTTTAGGATCTGGATTGAAAGGTATATTTTATGCTGCAATGTTTGCAACAATAATATCAACACTAAACAGCTTTTTGTTTTTAAGCGCGACTACTATCGGCAGAGATTTTATTTTTAGATTAAACAAAAATTCCAAAGAAGAAAAAATTAAATCTTACACAGTTATTGGAATAATAATTTCCGGTATCATCTCAATTCTTATCGCTTATCTGATTCCTTCTGTGATTGAGATTTGGTACACTATTGGTTCGTTATTTATTCCAGGAATAATTTTGCCGGTAATAAGCGCTTATTACCCCAAATTAAGAATTTCTTCAAGACTAATTATTGCGGAAATTGTTTTTGCAGTTAGTACTAGTATGATGTGGTTTGATTTTAAAAATACATTCAGTGGATTGCTGAGTGAAATTGAACCAATGATAATAGGATTATTCGCAGCTTTGCTAATTCATACATTTGGGTTACTGAGAAAATCTGTTTCTCTTAATCAGAGATAGAACGATTGATCCACCTAGAAAAAATAAAATAACAAAAAGAGATATTTCCGTTGGTATTTTATAAAATTCTGAAAGTAACATTTTAATCCCAACGTAGAAAAGAATAATTGCCACACCGTATTTTAAGTAAACAAACAAATCAACTAATCCTGCTAAAGCAAAATATAATGCTCGCAATCCAAGTATCGCAAAAATATTTGAAGATATAATTATAAAAGTATCATTCGTTATCGCAATTATGGCTGGAATGGAATCAACAGCAAACACAATATCTGAGGATTCGATTAGAAGTAAAGTAAGAAACGTAGTCGTGACATAAATTCTCTTATCAACTTTAATAAAAAACTTTTTGCCTTCATAAGCAGTATTTAATTTAAAATGTTTTTTGGAGAACTTAATCAGCCAATTATTTTCAACATCAATTTTTTGTTCGCCGCCAAATGCCATTTTATAAGAAGCTAACAACAAGATAATTGCAAAAACATAAATGATTGGATGAAAAAGATTTATTAATGCAACACCAGCAAAAATAAAAATGATTCTGAAAACGATAGCACTTAAAATGCCCCACTTAAGAATATGAGGCTGATTTTCAGGCTTAATATCCATTACACTAAAAATCATTAAGAAGACAAAAAGATTATCTACAGAAAGAGATTTTTCAATAATGTAGCCGGTTAAAAACTCCAGCGCTTTTTGATGTCCGTTTTCTAAATACAGGTAAATGAAAAGATTAAATAGAAGAGCGGTGGCAATCCACACACCGCTCCAAATAAGACTGGCTTTTAAAGTAATTCTTCCGCGTCTATGATCCGTAACATATAAATCGATGAACAGCATTATCGCAATAACTGCGACAAAAATAATTTCAAATGAATATTCAGTTATCAATAGTACCTTTTAGTGTTATGGTAGAAATACACCAACAGCAATAACTGTGGTCCATAATCCATTTTTATCACCTTCTGCTGATTGAGTAACATTGAAAGTACGAACAATTTTACCGGACATTTTATAAATGTCTTCTCTCTCACTCCAATCTTTTTCAGGATCAAATTCAACACCTAAAGTTGAAGCAAGCATTGTAGCTGCTAAGTCTTCAGCATATTCACCGCAAACTTTTTCAGGCTGCCCGTATGGATGATGTTCCGATAAATATCCATAAGCACCTGTATCTGCCGGCAATGCAACACCGATTGAAGCTGCGATTAATCTGTTTGGTTCGTTTGTTGAATTACGAGCCATCACGCAATGTGTAATTTGACCAGGTGTAATAAGTTTTACGCCTTCATCAATGGAAATTCGCTTACAGCCGATTGGAAAAATACTGCTGACAGTTACAAGATTGCAGATTTCGATTCTTGCATTTCTTAATGCAAGTTCAAAAGAGCTTAAATACTCTTTGTGCCTTCCAACACCTTTGGTGAAAAAAACTTTGGTTGGTAGATACAATGGCGTCCCTTTCTGATACTAAGTTAAATGAGTTTAATGAATTTACGTTTGCCAACTTTAAGAATCATTCCTGATTTTACAGAAATACTACTTTGAACATCGCTTATTTTTTCTCCATCAATTGAAACACCGCCTTGAGTCAACAATCTGCGTGCTTCTCCTTTTGATGGAGCGAAATTTACTAAAATTATTAAATCTAAAATATTGATATCTTTTTTATCACCAACATTAAATTCTTCAATTTCATCTGGCAGACCTTTTTTAATAAAAATATTATCAAACTCCTGCTGAGCAACTTCTGCGGCTTCTTTGTTATGATACATTGTAACTAAAGTTCTTGCAAGTTCGCGTTTTATATCTCTTGGATTAGTACTTCCATCACTCAACTGTGATTTTATTTCTGCAAGTTTTCGATTGGATACATTTGTTGCTAACTCAAAATACTGGTAGATAAGATTATCTGGAATTGATAGGGTTCTTCCAAATATCTGTGATGGTTCATCAGAAATGCCAATATAGTTATCATAAGACTTGCTCATCTTTTCAACACCATCAATTCCAACTAATAATGGCATTGTTAAAATCACTTGGGGTTCAATTCCGTATTCACGTTGGATATCTCTGCCAACAAGTAAATTAAACTTCTGATCAGTTCCGCCAAGTTCAACATCACTTTCAATCGCAACGGAATCCATTGCCTGCGCAAGTGGATACAAAAACTCGTGAACACTAATTGGTTCACCGGCTTTAAATCTTTTTGTAAAATCATCACGCTCGATCATTCTTGCTACTGTGTATTTGGAAGCAAGTTTAATTACGTCTTCAAATGACATTTTACCAAGCCACTCAGAGTTATAAACAATTTTAGTTTTTTCTTTATGCAGGATTTTTGATGCCTGTTCGAAATAACTGTTCCCATTTATTCTTGTTGCTTCAAGAGTAAGGGCAGGGCGGGTAGCATTTCTTCCGGATGGATCGCCAATCATTCCGGTAAAATCGCCTATAATTAATATTGCCTGATGACCAAGTTCCTGAAACTGTGCAAGCTTTCTGATCACAACTGAATGACCAATATGTAAATCAGGTCTGCTTGGATCGCAGCCAAGTTTAATGTTTAATGGTTTGGATGTCTTTAATGATTTCTCAATCTTTTTAACAAGTTCATCTTCTGGAATTATCTCAACAACACCGCGTTTGATAATATCCATTTGTTCGTTTAATGAAGGGAATTTAGCTGCACTCATATTCTTTTAGTTTTTATTCTTTCATTTGATTTTTTGAAAATAATTTTTGTCATTTCCGTGAAAACGGGAATCCAGTAACTTATTTATAGATTTCTGCTTTCGCGGAAATGACATTCTAACTCAAACTATTTACTATGAAAATTTTGAACAATCAATACTTGATTTTACGTTCCTGATCTCTTTGAAAATCTCTTTTAGCAATATCTGCACGTTTATCATAAACTTTTTTGCCTTTAGCAAGCGCTATCTCAACCTTAACTCTGCCGTTTTTGAAATAAAGTCTAAGCGGAACTAAAGTCAATCCTTTTTCCTTTGTCTTGCCAATCAGCTTTCTTATTTCAGATCTGTTCATCAATAATTTTCTATCACGAGTAGGAACATGATTGTTTATGTTGCCTTGCTTATACTCGCTTATGTGTAAACTGAGCAGCCAAACTTCATTGTTCTGAATCAGGGCGTAGCTATCAACAAGATTTGCTTTACCTTCACGCAAAGCTTTTACCTCAGTTCCAACTAAAACAATTCCAGCCTCAATGGTTTGCATAATGGTGAATTCGTGTCTTGCTTTACGATTGACCGCAATATTTTTTTCGTCAGGCTGTTGTTTCATTTTGTTCAAATTGGAAAACAAAAATCAACTTAAATGAGGTAAAATGCAAGAAATGACTTGTCCGGTGAAAATAAAAATATTGATATTGATTATGGTTCAAGTTTATGAGGCAGCAGTCTTTGCATTTTTAGGTTTAAGAATTTTACTGAGAAAATACTTGGATAAAATGATGTATATAATAAAAGGGCTAAATACATTTATTACTAAAATGTTTATGAAGCCAAAACCATAAACGAATAAAAAGGAAAGCGTTATAAGTACTGTATTTATATAAAAAGTAAAAATGAGGGATTTATATCTTATAGCCTCAACAGAATCATTCTCAATTTTTTCTTTTGTAAATGATATAATAAACAGCCCTACTAATATCAATAGAGCTGTTAATTCCTCAGAAACATGGTTTTCAATCACTTTGAAGTAATTAGTCTCAAAGTATTTAGAATAAACAGCAAATACTTTAATGTTTAAGAATTCCGGTTTGACACCAAAATAAAACCTTGAAACACCAAGTAATATTCCAAATAAAAGAATCACCCAACCATAGATTCTAACTTTATTTGGCAAAAATAATTTCAAAGATTTATTATCATAAACTAATTTGTGTAATCAGTAAAAAAGTATGAACTTGCTTTGGAACCATCTTCCATTTCAATTTCAAACCACACGAGTCCAAATTTATGGTTTACACGGTAAACAATATTTTTAATACCTGGAATTTTTGGGTCCTCTTCAACTTTAATCGTTTTGATATCGTAAAAACCGTAAGGGAAATCATCCTGATCAGTTCTTTCAGTTACAGTTCTTACAATATCAACTCCATCTGAATTTTTAATTGGATATGAATCGCCAACCTTTGCATCAAATTTTGCTATTGTATGATACTTACCTGGTTTTGTAAACCAGTTGTAATCTTGAATACCTTCGGAAGTACATTTGAACTGAACATCAACATTAATTTTACCATTCTGATCTTTATAACTGATTGGTACAGCATCATTAATCACATCTAAAGCAGGAATTTGTGTCAGATCAGCTTTAACTCTCAATGTAACAACACCATTATTATTGCTAACTATATAAACAGAATCTCCAACATCATAATAATCGTTTCCAACTTTTACTGATGCTCCAAATGAATTGCCCACTGTATTGATTCCAATATTCGTATCACCGTTAATTACATTTGGATCACTTGACTCGTCATCTTTTGGATCGCAAGAAATGAAAATGACAGAAAACAACAAAAGTGTAATGATGAAATGCAAAATTTTCATAAAGTTCTCCCTTGATATAAGTGAATCATAAATTGAGATATGTTTCCCTTTTTTAGCGTGCCTGAATCAACTATTGTTATTACTAACTGAAAATTAGCTTTTACCAATTTAATAATCAACTAAGCACAATAAACTTTCCATAAATATATTTCTTAAAAGTGAATGATGGATAAATTCTGTATCAAGTAATTAAACTTTATTCTCTATTTTTGTATAATTAAAATCAACTGGAAAATAATTGAAGTTAAAAATTTTTCTTTTTGTAATATTTATTTTAAGAATTAGTACCGCCCAACAGTTTTCAATTGAGAGAATTGAACCACCAAATTGGTGGGCGGGAATGAAACACGATACTGTTCAGGTTTTGATATATGGAAAAAATTTAAGTGATGTTGAATTATATCCACAACATGGACCGATAGAAATTATTGATGTTCACAAATCTGAAAGTCCAAATTATCTTTTTATAGATTTAGCAATCTCACCAGAAATAAAGACAGATTACAATTTTGAAATTGGTTTTGCAAAAGGGAATCAGGAAACTGTAATAAAATATCCAATCTTAGCCAGAGAGAATTCCAAAAATAAATTTCAAGGCTTTAATCAAAATGATGTAATGTATTTGATTATGGCTGATAGATTTTGTGATGGAAATCCAACTAACAATAAAATTGGTGATAGCCTTGATCAGTTTAAAGCAAAAGATTTGAATGGAAGAAAAGGCGGAGACATTGAAGGTATTACTTCCAAACTTGATTATATAAAAGATCTTGGAATAACTTCCGTCTGGATAACTCCTATGCTTGAAAATAATATGTGGATGAGTTATCACGGTTATGCTGCAACAGATTTGTACAGGATTGATCCGCGTTTTGGCAGTAATAAACTTTACAAAGAGCTAGTAAATCAAGCTCACGATAAGGGTTTGAAAATCATTATGGATCACGTTTCAAATCATATCGGAATAAACCACTGGTGGATGAAAGATTTACCGTTTGCGAGCTGGATAAACGGCACGGTTGAACATCATCTTCCTGCTAATCATAACAAAATGACTTTTCCTGATCCTTACAGTCCGGGTGAATCGATTGATTTGACATGGGATGGTTGGTTTACAAATTATATGGTTGATCTGAATCAGGCAAACCCTTTTCTTAAAAAATATTTAATCCAAAATGCAATTTGGTGGATTGAGTATTTAGGATTAGATGGAATTCGTGAAGACACTTATCCTTATTGCAATCAATATGCAATGGCGGATTGGAATAAATCAATTCTTGATGAATACCCGAACTTTAATATTGTAGGAGAAATCTGGACTGGCGAACCGGCTTATCTTGCTGCATATCAACAGAAAAATAAATTTGGTATTCATTTAGATACGCATTTACCTTGTGTTACAGATTTTGCTTTGTCTGATGCATTCCGAAATTACCTTAACGGCAAAAAGGGATTAGAGGGAATTTTTAACACACTTGCGCAAGATTTTCTTTATTACGATGCAAATAATCTTTTAACATTTTTTGATAATCATGATATTTCCCGCGGATTATTTGTTGCGAATAATGATATCGAGAAATATAAAATTGCACTTACAATTCTGTTAACAACTCGTGGGATTCCAAAAATATTTTATGGATCTGAAATTGGAATTGTAGGAGAAGATAATCACGGTACAATTCGTTCACCATTTCCGGGTGGATTTGAAAATGATTCTTTAAATGCATTTTCATCTTGTGGAAGAAACGAGTATCAGGAAGATATTTTTACTTTTACAAAAGAGTTACTGGAATTAAGAAAAAATCACAAGTCTTTATCCGAAGGAAAACTGACACACTTTTATCCATTCAATAATCTTTATGTTTATTTCAGGGAAACTAATGATGAATCAGCAATGATAATTGTAAATGGCAGTGATAAAGATTCTGAAATTGATCTTAATAATTATAAAGAAACTTTAGGGAAAACTTTAAATGTTGAGAACCTTAAAACGAATGAAGTAACTGATATAACTCATAACAAAAAAATAACAATTAAGAAAAAATCAGCAGAAATATTTTTACTCAAAAAATAATTACTAAATAATACACCTATTTATTTGTATGAAAGTCATTTCGAAGGAACGGAGTGACTGAGAAATCTTTAAGATTTCTCGCTACGCTCGAAATGGGCATAATAGTCAAAAAGTGTTGCTGGAATTTATATAAGTAAATACATTATATAAATTTACAGGAACAAAACTCAATGGTAGCTGAGAATGATGAAAAAAAACATTGTCCAAAATGTAG
>Ga0172367_10000881_pt1 | contig 45156 bp, 42 predicted proteins | sample Lak10m_FD_114542 | JGI IMG/M metagenome (GOLD analysis project Ga0172367, IMG submission 114542) | Freshwater microbial communities from Kabuno Bay, South-Kivu, Congo - kab_022012_10m | ecosystem: Environmental > Aquatic > Freshwater > Lake | place: Democratic Republic of the Congo: South-Kivu...
CATTCGGCTCTTGGTTATTTCAGCCCAATTGAATTTGAAAAACTAAATAATTTAAAAAATGTTGCTTGATTTTTCTAAATACTTTTTGCCTGATTTTTCTCTTGCTTTTATGGGTGCATTACATATTCTTTAATGCTTTCCCTACAAAATTGAATATGTTTTATGATGCAAAGTCTAAACTTGCACAAGAATATATGCAGCATTTCAGGAATAAAATTTATAATGATTTTGATATAGTATTCTTTAATGATTATAGTAGAAATCTTGCTTATGAATTAACTGTTTTATCTACAATGGGTATTAGATTAGATACAGGTATAGAATCTGAAAAGACTTTGTATTCGAGGAAGGGATTAACCAACAACTCAAATAATAACAAAGTATTTGATATTATGCCTGATAATATGAAAGCTGAATATGTAACAAATTATTCAAGAGAAAATGATGAACTTCATTCTTATGTAGAAGATTTAATTGAGAAAGAAAGACAAAGAACAATTAATTCTGATATTAATAATTCTTATGAGATTGAATTATTTCGATTAAAAGCTAATCGGAGTAAAATGAGAAATCGAGAATTCTAATTCCAGATTGCTCATTTTGACAAATTGGTTGTTCGTTTCGGTTCCGCCCAGCACCTGAAGTTTACACTGACGTGAATGCCTTAGTAGCATGTGTTCTAGTGTGAATTATTGCGGCAAGCGCTGACTGACAATCTTAAGGTTATTGCAAGCAGATTGGATTCTTACCGTAAATTCGATGGTTTTGATGCTTGTATAAATCTGATGGGTTCAGATACAAAAAAGCCCCGCAGGTTTGAGCTGCGGGGCTTTTTATTAATGTCTGATATCGGCGAGGGGAACTGCCGTGCCTCTCATGGCGTGTACTTTATTTTTGACAGGCAGTTGAATTTCTTTATTTACGTATTTCTCAAATTCATCGCGGAAGCGGGCAACCATAAATTTGACGGGCCAGGCAGCAGCATCGCCGAGGGCGCAGATTGTATTGCCTTCGATGTTGTTTGCAACTGTGATAAGCAGGTCAAGATCTGAAGATGTTCCCTTACCGGAGGCCAGTCTTTTCAGTATTTTTTCGAGCCAGCCAGTTCCTTCGCGGCAGGGAGTGCATTGTCCGCAGCTTTCGTGATGATAGAACTTTGCAATACGCAGGAGTACTTTAAGAAGATCGGTATCCTCATCCATAACCATAATGCCGGCTGTACCGATGGCGGAACCGGCTGCTTTCAGCGATTCGGCATCCATCCTTATTCCTTCGAGCTGATCACCGCGGAGCGGTGGCATTGAAGAGCCGCCGGGAATTACGCATTTGATCTTTTTATCGCCCGGAACACCGCCTGCGACTTCATAAATAAGCTCTGTGAGCAGCATACCTGAAGGAAGCTCATACACACCGGGTTTATTAACGTGTCCGCTTATACCATAGAGGATTGTGCCCGGATGTTTTTCAGCGCCGATAGATGCAAATTTCTGCCAGCCGTTGTTAATTATCCAGGGTACGTTCGTTATTGTCTCAACGTTATTAATAGTAGTAGGGCAGCCCCAGAGTCCGTTCTGAGCCGGGAATGGCGGTTTAACTCGCGGATAGCCTCTGTGCCCTTCAATCGAATTCATCAGAGAGCTTTCCTCTCCACATATATAAGCGCCGGCGCCTTTATGTACGTAAATATTGCAGGAAAAATCTGTGCCGAAAGTTGCTTTCATTGCATCGCCGACATAACCTTTGGCGTAAGCATCATCAAGCGCTTTCTGCATCATTTTAACCCATTTGTGGTATTCACCGCGAATATAGATATATGCGGTATTGGCTCCGATAGCATAAGAGGCAATAAGAATACCTTCAATAAGCTGGTGCGGATTGTATTCAAAAATTTGCCTGTCCTTAAAAGAACCTGGCTCGCTTTCATCGCCATTAATGCAGAGATATTTCGGCTTATTTGTGGTCTTAGGCATAAAACTCCATTTAAGACCGGCAAGGAATGCTGCGCCGCCTCTGCCTCTGAGTCCCGATTTTTTTACTTCGTCTATTATATCATCGGTTGATCTGGCGAATGCTTTCTTAGCGGCGGAATAGCCGCCGTTATTTTCATATACTTCAATCAGATGAAGATCTTTGATTTCCGGTAGAACAATTTTTTCCATTATTGCAGCGCGTCCAATATTTCGTTTACTTTTTCTTTGGTGAGATTTTCGTAAAAATCTTCATTAATAGCAATCATAGGCGCATAACCGCAGGCTCCCATACATTCAACTTCTTCGATGGAAATCTTACCGTCTTCAGAAACGCCCATGTGCTTTAACCCGTAACGTTCACAAACCATATCATAAATTTCCTGTCCACCTCGGAGCATACAGGAAACGTTGGTGCATACCTGGATGTGTTTTTTACCCATCGGTTTGGTATGGTACATGGTGTAGAAAGTAACAACACTGAGGACATTCACTTTATCGATACCAAGAACGGCAGCAATCTCACTCATAACTTCATCGGAAATATAACCGTTTTGTTCCTGCGCTATATAAACAGTATCCATAACAGCGGCAAGGGCAGTAGGATACTTTTTCCTTGCAGCTTCAATTCTCTGAAGATTCTCTTCCGTAAACTTAAAATCCACTTTAAATTTCCTTGATTAGCTTAGCAATTAATTATTTATCCGCTTCGCCCATCACAGGGTCGATGCTTCCGATAATAGCGATAACGTCAGAAATCATCTGACCGTTGCACATTTTCGGGAGCGCCTGCAGATTACAGAACGAAGGTGAGCGGATCTTTAATTTCCAGGGATGTCCCGAACCATTACTAACGAAGTAAAAACCGAGTTCACCCTTGGGATTTTCAACGGAAAAATAGGTGTCGCCAACAGGCGGGTTAACGCCGAAATTAACGATCATAAAATCATGAATAAGTTCTTCCATCCGGCTGTATATCTCAGCCTTATGTGGCAGGACTTTTTTTGGCAGATTTGCAATAATTTCACCCTGAGGGATTTTATCGAGAAGCTGCCTTAAAATTTTTATGCTTTCGCGTACTTCATCCACCCTGACAAAATACCTTGCAAGGCAATCGCCTTCGGTAAAGACGGGTACATTAAAATCCATATCCGAATAATAAAGGTACGGGTTTGCTCTCCTGATATCGTACTGAACGCCGGAAGCCCTGAGGTTGGGACCTGTAACTCCGAAAGCAATCGCATCCTCTTTTGTGAGAACGCCAATACCTTCGAGGCGGCCGATAAATATTTTATTTGTGTTGAGCAGTTTTTCGAAGTCATCCATCGTATGGTCGAATTCATCGAGGAATTCTTTAGTCATCTTAACAGCGACATCATCGAAATCTGAAGCTACACCGCCAATACGCGTATAACTTGTGGTAAATCTTGCACCGGCAACACGGTCGTAAATATTCTGTATTTTTTCTCTTTCGCGGAAAGTCCAGAGCACCATTGTAACAGCGCCGACATCCATTGCAAAAGTGCCGATAGCAACGAGGTGCCCCATAATTCTGGAGATTTCAGCGATTATCATCCTGATATACTGAGCTCTTTTCGGAGCTTCGATGCCGAGCAGTTTCTCTACCGCAAGGGCATAAGCCACGTTATTGGACATCGTGGAAGTATAATCCAGACGGTCGGTATGAGGAATAAATTCGTTAAACGACATTGCCTCAGCCATTTTTTCATAGCCGCGGTGGAGGTAACCGAGCTCAGGAACAGTATTTACTACGGTTTCGCCATCGAGACGCAGCACAAGGCGGAGAACGCCATGGGTAGCAGGGTGCTGCGGACCCATATTGATAACCATTTCGTTATCAAGCGCATCCTCAATAGTAATATCAGGATCATCCTTTAATAAAACTTTTAACAGTTTTTCATCATTATGCACATCAATCATAATCTTAGTCCTTAGAGGGAAGTGGAATAGAACCCGGGATACCCATAACCGGGAATTCTTTTCTCAGAGGATAGTATTCAAAAGCTTCGGGCATATACATCCTTCTCAGATCGGGATGACCCTTAAAAATAATTCCATACATATCGTACGTTTCTCTTTCGTACCAGTCGGCGCCTTTCCAGACTGAAGTAACGGAATCCACCGAAGGATCATTGCCGCTCAGATTTACTTTAATTCTGAGGAAACTGCTGAGTTTGAAAGAATAAATATGATATACGGCAGTAAATCTGTTCTTCCTGGCAGCCCAGTCAATAGCAGTTACATCTTTGCAAATCAGAAACTCAAGATCGGGATCATTTTTCAAAAAAGTGCAAACCGGAATAAGGTTTTCCGGAGCCAAAGTAATAGAAGCATCATCCCTGAAATCAGTAAATTCAAGAACGACTCCTTCCTTGAATTCATTGAGCTTATTTAAAAGAAGTTCTTTGTATTCCATAGTATTAATTATTTGATATGACGAGATTCCGGCGGTCCAAATTCTGGTAATCCCGGGCTTTTGATTTTCCGATTTTATCCTGTATCTGAATTAAAGCATTAAGCAGGTTTTCAGGACGCGGCGGGCAACCGGCTGTATATACATCAACAGGTAAAAACTGATCGATGCCCTGAACAACCGAATATGAACGGTACATACCTCCCGATGAGGTGCATGCGCCCATTGCTATAACCCATTTGGGGTCAGGCATCTGATCGTAAATTTTCCTGACTACATGGGACATTTTATATGTAACCGTTCCAGCCACAATCATAAGATCGCACTGGCGGGGAGTGAACCGGAATACTTCCGATCCGAAACGTGACATATCGTATTTAGGATCAACGGCGGACATCATTTCAATTGCACAACAGGATATTCCCATTGGCATTGGCCATACCGAATTTTTTCTTGCCCAACCGACTAAAGCGTCAATTGTCGTGGTGAGAAAGCCGTCCGTTTGTAATTTGGCTTCTAATCCCACTTCAATCCTCCTTTCATGTAAATGTATAAAAATCCAATTTCGAGAACTATCAGGAACACGAACATTGGCAAAAATGCAAAAATTCCAAATTCAGCCCATAACGATTTGAATTGTACCGCCCATGGATAGACGAAAATAACTTCAATATCGAATATTATGAATAGCATTGCAACAAGATAGTATTTTATCGATACCCTTTCTTTCGTATTGCCGAAAGGCTTTTTGCCGCTTTCATAAGGACTTTCTTTGATCTTATCCGGTCGCTGGGGCCCGAAGAGTTTTGAGGAGAAAATAACTGCAACTCCAAATATTGCCGCCACAGCAATTACAAAAAATATTGGGATGTAGTTCTGTATCATAACCGTCGATTTTTTTTAATTTCAAAATTTATCTAAAATATGATTCAAAGTCAATTTAAAAGCAAGATGCGGGGTTTCAAAAGCTGAATTGTGCGGTCTGAATTTACTCAGGCGAATACCTGAGAAAGCAGCATGTTGAAAAAAACTTAAAATTGCTCCGCCCTTGTTTTTTGAAAGACGGAGCAATTATTAAAAAGTTTTACTTCGGCCTGTTCCGATAATATCTGAACGATTAAAATTTCCTTAGATAAACGTTGCCGTTTAGCGCTTCAATTTCGGCGGTGATATCTCTTTTAATCCCGGAGAAAGTTGATATGGCGGTGGATTCTCCGAGTACCTTGGTATCGAACCCAAAATCAGTGACTATTTTACCGTAAGTGCTGTAAAGTTTATAATCTCCTTTCAATTCATCCGGCAGATAATAAAAGATATCAGCGTATCGGTTCTTAATAAGAGTTTTTTGCGGCTCTTTCAGCGCTTTGATCAGGATCTTCCCGCTCTGATTAACAATATTGATTTCATCGGCTGTTAGTCTCTCGATCTCCAGGGTCGAGTATTTTATATCTGCAATAAAATTCCCGTTTATCCTGTCTCCATCAATGGTACCGGAAGTTGTACTTAAATTTATATCTCCGCTTGTCTCTGAAAATGAGATACCTGAATACCCATCCCGAATCATAAGCGCGCCTTTTGTATCCCTGAATCTCAGCTTTCCCGATTTCGAGGTAATCTTATTTCCGATTTTTTCCGAACCTGCCCCGGTTACCGAAATAGTGGAATATGGGGCATCAATAGTAAAGGGTCCTGCCTCAGAGATTGATATATCGCCGCTTTGATTTTCAACATCAACTTTTCCGGTAATAGCCCTGATCTGCAAATTCGAATATTTTGATTCAACCGACAAATCACCCTCGATACCGTCGATTGTTATCCCGGCGCTCTGAGATTTAAGGATACAATTCCCTTTGATCCGCCCTAATTTTATTTCGGCATATTTAGCATCAAGAGTTACATTGCCGGTAAAATCAATAATATTCACTTTACCGCTTTTATTTTCCAATTTGAGATTTCCGGCAGAATTCCTGATGTTAAATTCGCCGTAATCGTTGCTTATTTCCTCGATGCCATTAATTTGTTCGAACCAGATTTTATTCGATTTCCCGATAATTCTCAGCGGTGAATTGAATCCATGCATATTGATATCGGAATAGGCAATCCGGAGGGTAGTTGAACGTGCCGGCAGGTATATTTTGCCTTTGAGATCGGAGCTGAAACTGAAATTGAGGCTGAGTGTTATTATATCCCAGAAGGAATAGTCAGGCGAGACGGAAGGTTCATCAAAAATTATCACCCTTTCATTACCAACCATTTCAGTTTTAATTTTGAATTCATCGAAATACTCTTTCTCAATTTTCTTTTTATTGGATTTAACAGAAAGCGCAAGTTCAAAAGCAACCTCATCCTTATCCCAGGCGACAATATCGAAACTACCACCGGAAAGTCCCTCGATCCTTACTTTCTGTCTTTTATCAACGGGATAATTTTGTTTGAATTCCTTAATCTTTTCGGCAAAAAGGCTGCCAGCCAAAAACAGGGAGACGATCAAAATAAGCTTTTTCATTTTTCCAACTCCATCATTATAATTTTATCAATAATTTCGATTTTCATTTTATAAAGCGCGATTATCCGTTCGAGTTTTTCAGCCCTCAAATTGTCATCCTTTTCTTTTATCTCGGCAAGCGCATTATTAATGTCATTAAGCTGCTCTTTTCGTGCAACAAGTTTGCCGTCAACCTCAACACCGGTATTTTTACTGAGTTTTTTCTCCATACTGTCCTCAAAAAAGGATGCTGCCCGGCTGTATGTATTTATCACTTCTCCGTTTCCCTGATACGTCCGCGATTCAGAAAAATCATTTAAAAATGAAATAACGGCAGGAACAAGGAAAAGGATAAGGACAGTTGCAGCTCCAAGGACAAAACTTTTGAGATTGAAGGCAGAATACTTTTCCGGCTTGCGGATATCTCTGCGAACTTTCCACCAAATTTTCCGGCGGGCAAATTTCCCGAGTTCTTCCTCCGCCGAATAGAATTTATCAGTATTGCTCATTATTTATCTCCGATTCAATTTTTGACCTTAAAATTTTTTTTGTCCTGAATAAAATGATCCTCGAATTTTCAGGGCTGATACCGAGGATGACAGAAATCTCATTGTGTGAATATTCTTCAAAAATGCTGAGAATAAAAACTGCTTTGTTCAGTTCGGGAATTCCGGAAAAATATTTTTTCATTTTATTTTCCCACTCAAAATCTTCAGCCGGGTTTTCGCAATGATCTCCGATCTCTGTTGTTTCAGAAATATTATCAAAAAAATTATTTCTGCGCTTTGATTTTTTCATCAGATTGATCCCAATCCTGAAAAGCCAGGTCGAAAATCCGGATTCACCTCTGAAAGATGCAATATTTTGATAGGCATTCACAAATGCCCCCTGAACCCAATCCTCAACCTCATCACGCTGACCGGAGAATTGAAAAAGGAATCTGTAAAGTTTAGGGGCATAATCATCAAACAATTTTTTAAATGCCCGGTGATCTCCTTTTTTTATCTTTTCGATAAGATAATTTTCGTTTTGCATTCTATTTGTTTTTGTTTAGTATTTAGAGTCCTGCCGGGAGAAATTTGTTACAAATCGGTGCGGCTTTTTTGCAATTCCAGAAACATAAATACGGCTTATCCCTGCTGATACAGGGACATTAACGATTTCCGGGTATTTCAGCATAGTGTAAATATTGTCAGTTGCGATAGTCCTTATAAGAATAGCACTTAAGAATGATCTCCCATAAATGATTGATATTATTACAGTAATAAAAATCCGGGAATTGCTTTTTATACCTTATAATTTTAGATTTACATTCTTTGATTTTTTTATTTCGGAGGATTTTTACAGCATGGGCATGATGGCTCGTATGCGGAGTTTGGCTCCGTGGTTTATAATTACCGTTGGAGGACTTTTCGTACTCTTCATGGTTATTTCGGATTCCAAAGTTCTTGAGAATTTTGGTCAGAGATCAAACGATGTCGGTTCAATTGGCGGAGAGAGGATCACTTATGAGGAGTTTTCCAATTTTGTTGAAACAGCCCGTCAGAATCAGATGCAATCGACAGGTCAGGAAATTGACGAAAGCCAGATGGATAGATTTCGTGATCAGGTTTGGGATGCTATCGTAACTCAGAAGCTTCTTGAGAATAAGATTCGGGAATTCGGTATAGAAGTCTCCGATCAGGAAGTCAGGGATAAAATTCTTGGAGACAATCCTCCTGAGTTCTTACGAAGAAGTTTTATTGATTCAGTTGGTAATTTCAACAAGCAGATGTATGAGCAGGCAATCTTTGATCCAAAGAACAAAGAAATACTTGTACAGGCAGAAGAAGCAGTTAAGCAGCAGCTTATTCAGGAAAAACTCCAGAATATGATTGAAGGAACTATTCTTGTCTCACCAGCCGAAGTTAAAAGATCGTATCTTGAAAGAAACACTACAATAACCGCAGAATATGCGCTTGTTGAATCTGTTGTTTTAAAGGATGATGATATTAAGTATGATGATGGTGATCTGAAGGATTTTTATCAGGAAAAAATCGACGATTATAAAATAGAGCCGCAGAGAAAAGTTAAGTATGTTGTATTCAAACGTGAAGCATCCAAGGATGATACACTGAATATTATTAATACACTAACCGGTGTCAAAGGTGATTTTGCAAGAGATTCAAGCGATTTTAAGTTTTATGTTGATACTTTTTCAGATCAGCCTTACAGTCAGGATACAGTTGGATTTTCCCTCATTCCTGAAAGCGCATGGGATCTGATCGCAGGTGCAAATACCGGATCGCTCGTTGGACCAGTTATCACTCCTGCCGGATATGTCCTTTATAGAGTTACGGGACAGGTATCAGGTTCTGATGAGATTGTCCGCGCTTCGCATATTCTCATTGAGATGAACGGACCTGAATCAGTAGTTAAAGCTACGGCCGATTCACTTTACGAGGCAATTAAATCAGGACAGATTGGATTTGAAGAAGCAGCAAAAACCAGATCAGCCGATCCCGGCAGCGCTAAAAAGGGCGGTGATCTTGGGTGGTTCGGAAGAGGACAGATGGTTCCCGAATTTGAAAAAGCTTCTTTTGAAGGTAAAGTTGGTGAAGTCCAGAAACCGGTTCAGTCTTCATTTGGATTCCATATCGTAAAAGTGACCGGAAAATCGGACAAAAAATATATCCTCGAAAAAATAGTCAGGAAAATTGAACCCAGCGCAACGACTATTGACAAAATTTACAACGATGCTAACGATTTTGCTTATCTTGCTGATAAATATGAATACGAATCTGAGGCAGTAAACCTGAAATATCAGGTACTTGAATCAGCTCCTTTCAAAGAGGATGCTACTTCAGTTCCCGGACTTGGTGCAAGTAAGGCTCTCATCGAGTTCGCATTCAATAACGACCCGGGTGACGTAAGTAAAGTTTTTAAGGTTCCTTCAGGATATACTGTCGTAACCGTTTCTGAAATTATTAAAGCTGGATTTAAGCCTTTTGACGAAGTAAAAGATCAGGTCAAAATTGCTTATATCCGGGAAATGAAGAAGAAAAAAGCTTTGACAATTGCTACGGATGTTCGTAAAAAACTCGGAAATAAAACTGATCTGAATGAAGCAAAGAATTTATCGCCGAATGTCAGATTAGCGCAGGCTAATAAATTCACTCCGAGCGGCAATGTTCCTACTGTCGGCAGAGATTATGCATTTATCAATTATGCATTGAACGGTGATATCAATAAAATATCTGAACCGGTTACAGGAATTAAAGGTGCATATCTTATAAAAGTAACCGAAAGAACGCCTTTCGATTCATCAAAGTTTGCTATGCAGAAGAATTTGTTGAGGGATCAGATGCTTCAGCAGAAAAAAGCTCAGGCATATCAGCAATGGCTTGAATCATTGAAGAAGGAAGTTGAAATTATAGATAACAGGCATCTGTTCTACAGATAAAAGTTCTTAAGCCCCGCCACCTGAAAGCGGGGCTTTTTTTTTGTTCCCTTACTTGTGTTAGGAAATTAACCCAAAAGTTTACAAAGCGGGAATATTCATGTCATCTTTGAAGATAAAAGCGAGAGGCTTAGATAATTCTATAAAATTTGTTATTATTGATTTGTCAAATCACAAAGGGAAATTATGTCTGGCAGAGGAAGCACAGGAAATGTAATTGCAGCTTTGGCAAGTTTATTTATCCCCGGTTTGGGCCAATTGCTGCAAGGAAGACTTTTGATGGCACTCATTCAATTTTCTTTGGCAGCAATCCTATGGGTTGTATTATTAGGCTGGATTATTCACCTTTGGTCCATTCTTGATGCTGCAAAATTTCGGGGAAGAGATTAATCTTCCTCCGCAGGTAATCCATTCTCAGTAACATTATTGATACCCAGCATATTTGCGGATTCTGCTGCGGGTAATTCCTCAACACCGCTCAGTTTCCTTTCAATCACTCTTGTTCTTGTTGCTGCCTCGCCGATTGTCTGACTCGCCTGATCAAGTTTTGTTCTTGTTTTTTCAAGCACATCACCGAATTTCTTAAATTCAGTTTTAACACTGCCAAGCAGCTTCCAGACCTCTCCCGATCTTTTTTCGATTGCGAGTGTCCTGAATCCCATCTGCAGACTATTGAGGATGGCGGCTAAGTTTGTCGGTCCGGCGATAACTATTTTCAAATCCCTCATAAGATGTTCTGTCAGACCAGGTCTTCTAAGAACCTCAGCATAAAGACCTTCAACAGGCAGAAACATAATTGCAAAATCAGTGGTGAAAGGCGGGTAAATATACTTATCATGAATTTTTTTAGCTTCGCCTTTTATGCTGTTTTCCAAAGATTTTGAAAACTTTTCAAATTCCTGAATCTCTCCCTGCTCATACATATCAAGCATTCGCTGATAATCTTCAATCGGAAATTTTGCATCAATCGGGAGCATAACAATATCGCTGCCATTCTCATCCCTGCCTGGCAGCTTGACAATAAATTCAACACGGTAACCAGATCCCTTCCTGACTTCCACATTAGCTTCAAACTGTCCGGGTGCAAGAATTTGCTCGATAATATTCCTGAGCTGAATTTCGCCCCAGGTTCCACGGGCTTTTACATTTGTGAGCACCCGCTTCAGGTCACCGACTCCCGAAGCAAGTGTCTGCATTTCGCCGAGACCCTTATGAACTAATTCAAGCCTTTCACTCACTATCTGGAAGGATTGCCCAAGACGTTTTTCGAGTGTTTCGTGGAGTTTTTCATCAACGGTTTTCCGCATTTCCTCAAGTTTTTTATCATTTTTCTCAAGGATACTGTTCAGGTGTTCTGAAACCTTTTCTTTAAGTTTGTCGAGTTTTGCTTCATTGGACGTAGTCAGGTTTTCCATTTGTTTCCCAATCTCTGAAAGTTGATACCGCTGAAGTTTTGTTATTTCTGAGAGATTTGAGTTAACCTGTTCGCCAAAAATTTTTATAGAGTTTCTAATCTCCTCGCGGATAAGATTAATTTGAGTCTGCTGTTCACTTCTGGATCTTGAGAACTCATCCCGGAAAAGCGATTCTGATCTGGAATTCATCTTCTCGATATCGGATAATGTATTACGCTGATCTTTCCCAAATATTTTTGCTGCAATAATTATTGAAAGAATAAGAATAATAACTGAGACAAATAATTCCAGACTCATTTGTTTCCCTCTCCGTGAAAAGATTTCCTGTCAAAATATAAATAAAAACATATTTTTGGAGAGTAAAATTGATGCAACTTGTAATAGAAAACAATTAATGTTTAAAAGACTTAAATATATTCCAGGGGGATTTGCTCTTCTTTTACTTATCTCCTTTATTATAATTTCCGTTTATTATTTTCATCTTAAAGTCTCAATACCCGATTATTCAGATGATTTTGGAGAAGCTCCTATCCGGGGGGACAATATTAAGATTCACAGGAATGAAAGAGGATTTCCTTTCATTTACGCTGAAAACAATCACGATGCATATTTTTCCCTTGGATTTCTGCATGCACAGGAACGATTATTCCAGATGGATGTTATGCGGCGTGCAGCATCGGGGACTCTCAGCGAAGTATATGGTGGAAAGCTGCTTCAAGTCGATAAGATGGCGCGTGTAATCGGATTAAAAAGGACAGCCGATCAGGCATTCAAATCTTCACCGCCTGAAATAAAAAAAATGCTTGAAGCTTATTCCGAAGGTGTGAATTATTATATGGAGCAGTCGGAATTTTATTCAATTGAATTTGATGTGCTGGGCTATGTTCCTGAAAATTGGAAACCGGAGGATAGTTTCCTGACATCAAAAATCATTTCATGGCTTCTAAACCTTAGCTGGTGGAATGATCTTGCATATCTTTCGATTGCAGAAAGGGTCGGGACCGAAAAAGCAGCAAATCTGATCATTTCGGATGATGGTAATACAAAATTTAAGTTCCCTGAGATAAAAAAGGAGCAAGGAAAATCATTTGGATTTCTTGATGCAGACAGACAACTAAGAGAATTGCTCGGATTTGAAAGTACATCAATCGGGTCAAATAACTGGGTGGTATCAGGTTCACGTTCGGTAAGCGGGAAACCTATTATAGCAAATGATCCGCATATCTCTCTTTCACTGCCGGGGATATGGTATTATGCATCACTGAGAAGTGACAGTCTTAATTGTGATGGATTTACAGTTCCCGGAGTGCCGGTTTTTGTTATCGGTAAAAATCAGCATATATCCTGGGTCTATACGAATTTAATGACGGATGACTGCGATTTCTATGCCGAGCAAATTGATTCGACAGGTGATAATTATTTTTTTGACGGCCGCTACATTCCCCTTAAAACTATCCATGAAGAAATTAAAGTAAAAGATTCTATCTCTGTTTTTTTTGATGTCCATCTAACGCATCGTGGTCCGGTTATAAGCGGTGTGCATCCATTTAATAATAAAAACAGCAATAATCCTTTTGTGCTGAGCATGAGATGGGCAGGCTATGATTTTAATGATGAAATTCTCTCAGTGAAACTTATTAATCAGTCAAAAAACTGGGATGACTTCAAAAACGCAGCATCATATTTTTCAACTCCCGGGCAGAACCTGATCTATGCCGATGATACAGGAAATATCGGATATATCTGCGCCGCGAAAATACCAATAAGAAATAGCGCGAGTCCTCCCGGAATTTTTGACGGAAGAACCGGCGACTATGACTGGAAGGGATACATTCCTCTGGAAAAATTGCCTTTAGTATTTAACCCTGAAGCAGGTTTCTTAGCATCTGCAAATAATAAACCGGAAGGCAGCTATGATTTTTACATATCTAACAGTTGGGAACCTGATTCGCGGATAGATAGAATTAAACAGCTCCTGTCTTCAAAAGATAAACATTCGATAAAAGATTTCAGAGAGTATCAATCCGATATTATTTCACCCTATGCAAATTCAATTCTGCCTTATATCCTCGCTGCATTCGACAGCGTCAGGATCAGGCATAATAACCTTGAGACAGCTCTCGAACTGCTTTCACATTGGGATAGCCGAATGCATTCAAGGAGTCAGGCACCTGCAATATTTAATACATTTAAATACTTTTTTATAAAAAATCTTTTTAGTGATGACCTCGATGAAGAATTGCTTAATGAGTATCTTATGATCTCAAGTAATTCGAACAGGGTTGTTTCTGCATTCTTAAAGGGGAATGACACTCTCTGGTTCGATGATAAAAGGACGGATGAGATTGAAGGAAAAAACGAAATAATCAGACGGAGTATGGCAGAGGCAATAAGTTGGCTCGAAAACGAACTTGGCAAAGAACTGGCAGAGTGGCAATGGGGGAAAATACATAAGGTCACTCTGAAACATCTTTTCCACGGGCAGTTAAGTATATTAGACCATTTTATTGATTCGGGACCATACGAAGCCGGAGGAGACGGCACGACAATATTTAATACTGATTTCAGTTTTACGAATCCGTTTGATGTCCGTGTTGGTCAGACGTTGCGTTTTCTCTACGATTTTGGCAATCCGAATGAGTTGCAGGTTGTACTGCCCGGAGGACAGTCGGGGCATCTTTTGAAGGATTCTTACAAAGACCAGACTGAATTATGGCTTAAGGGTAGAAATATTGTACTTGATATTTCGGGTTCAGATACTCAGAAATATTTTCCTCTTCTAACTCTGATCAGCAGACGTCAGGACGAAAAATGAAGATTTATTATTAATATATTATCTTTACGAAACAGGATATCAGGATATAATGAAAGTAATTGAACATCTGAATAAAGCCGAGAGAACATTAATCAGCTTTGAAATCATTCCTCCCAAAAGGGGAGGGGATATCAGGGAATTGCTCCAGATCCTTGATGATATTGTTAAATACGAACCGCCTTTTATTGATATTACAAGCCACGCCGCTGAAGTTATGTATGAAGAAACTCCGGACGGCGGCTATAAGATGAAAATTAAAAGGAAACGTCCGGGGACACTTGGATTATGTGCTCTTATTCAAAATAAATACAATGTGGATGCGGTTCCCCATGTTATCTGCCGTGGATTCACCAAAGAAGAAACGGAAGATTTCCTTATTGAGCTTCACTATCTCGGTATAGACAATGTCCTGGCTATCCGGGGAGATGAGAGCGGATTCAGTAAACCTGTTAAATGGGGTAGGAGTGTAAATACTTATGCGGCTGATCTCGTACACCAGATAAGCAATGTAAACAAAGGAATTTATATAGAAGATACTTTGCTCGATGCAAAGCCTATGGACTTCTGCATCGGGATAAGCGGTTATCCTGAAAAACACTTTGAAGCTCCAAACCTTAAAACAGATATCAAGTTTACAAAACAGAAAATTGATGCAGGCGCTGAGTATATTGTAACTCAAATGTTTTATGATAATAAAACCTACTATAATTATCTGGATGTATGCCGGGCTGAAGGGATCACGGTGCCAATTATCCCGGGCATAAAAATTCTTACCGGGAAAAACCAGTTGACAAGCCTTCCTAAATCGTTTTTTATTGATATACCGGATGAACTTTCGGGAGAAATAATGGAAGCGAAGAAGGAACATGTGCTTGAAATTGGAGTAAACTGGGCATTAAAACAGGCAGAAGATTTACTGAATAATAATGTTCCTGCAATACATTTTTACATAATGCAGAATTCCGCACCGATCAATATGCTGATGAAGAAGATAAAAATATGAAAATGAAATTGAGAAGAACAAGCAGACCCAAATTAAGATGGGGAATTATTGGTTGTGGAAAATATGCCGAGACTGGATTTATTCCGGCATTGATGGAATTAAAACGGAGCAGACTGGTTTCAGTTTACAGTCATGATATCAGCAGGGCAAATTCGATTAAAAACCGTTTTTCCGCTGATTTCGCTTTCGATAATCTTGATAATTTCCTCAGCAGCGATATAGATTCAGTGTATATCGGAAGTATTAATTCAGATCATTATGAGCAAGTGATAAGAGCGGCTAAAGCCGGCAAAGATATTCTCTGCGAGAAGCCTCTTTCGCTTACTTCGGAGCAGGCTGAGGAAATGGTCAGGGTTTGTGAAGAAAACAATGTTTTATTAACGATTAACTACGTCCTTCGATATCATCCACTTGTTATTAAAGCAAAAGAATTAATTGATAAAGGTGTGCTGGGTAAGATTATCACCATCGGGAGCAGTTTCAATATCAATTATCCGCCTGATGATAATTACAGATTCAAGAAAGAATTAAGCGGCGGAGGGGCACTTTGGGATCTGGGAACCCACATTATTGATCTGTTTCGTTTTTTGAACGGAGACATTAAAGAAATAAAAGGTTTTACGGACAATATTATTTATAAAAGTGAAGTTGAAGATTTTGCGAGCGCTATTTTCAATTTTGAAAAAAGTGGTTACGGTTATTTTACCGCTTCATATAATTCCCGAAAAGCTTTTAACAGAATAGAAATCGTCGGCTATAACGGTGCACTCGGCATTGATAACCTTCTTGGAAAAAAAGCCGGACCTGTCAAACTGATTATAGAGCTGATGGGTGAAACTAAAAAATCGTTCCGGAAGCGCGGGAATATACAACTCCTCCTTTTGAAGGATGTGGAAAAATCATTTCTGCACGATCAGCAGCCGATGATCAAAGGATTAGACGGATTACAAAACATTCGTTTACTTGAAAAAATTGAAAACAGATGAATTCCGGTTCAGAACTGATCCGTTTCTGCCATAAGGTATATGAAAAAGAATTTGTGGCCGCATATGATGGAAATCTTTCAATCAGGCTGGATAGCAGCCGGGTGCTCATTACTCCTTCCGGAAAGAATAAAGGTGAATTGAGTGAGAATGATTTGCTTGAGATTGATTTGGAAGGTAAAGTTCTAAGAGGAAGCGGGAAAGTTTCCTCAGAGTTCCGGTTACATACCCATATCTATAAAATAAGACCTGAGCTGAATGCTGTGGTTCATTGCCATCCTGTTTATACAACTGCTTTTGCAACAGCAGGAGAAGGGTTTACCACTCCGGTATTCCCTGAGTTTATTCTGCACCTTGGTAAAGTACCGCTTTGCCGTTATGCGACCCCTTCCACCGAAGATCTGATCAGATCAATAGAACCCTATGCTGCATTTTCTCACGCTTTTCTGCTTGAAAACCACGGGGCTGTTACTGCAGGCAAAGATATTTCAGATGCATATTACAAAATGGAAAAATTGGAGCATACTGCGAAAATTCTTTTTACCGCCAGGAAACTTGGCAGAGAAAAAACAATACCCCGGTTTAAATTAAAAGAGCTTTACGAAGTTGCAGAGAATAAATTTGGCATTATTCCCGACAAACGAAATAAATTCATCTAACTTGTGAAATCAAATGAATAATAAACTTAAGATCGCAGTACTTCTTGGAGGCACCTCACCGGAAAGGGAGGTTTCGAAATCAACTGGTAAAGGGATCATTGGCGCTTTGCTCAATCTCGGTTATGAAACAGTTCCGATTGATCCGGCTTACGGTGATCAGCAGCCGGATTTTGGAGATTGGTATTATAATTCGGTTCAGGATAGTTTTCCGGATGATAATTTTATCACTTGTATGAACTCCGGTCTTTTTAAGGAGGTTGGTCTTGCTTTTATAGCACTTCACGGAAAATGGGGCGAAGATGGTGTCATTCAATCGTTACTTGAACTCAAAGGTATAAAATATGCCGGATCAGGCGTGCTTGCAAGTGCCCTTTCGATGGATAAAGCTATGTCCAAAGTGATGTTCAGGCATTTTGATGTTTCTACTCCGGATTGGTTTGTTATGAATTTTTATGTGAAAGATAACAGCGGAATCATACAAAAAATTGAAAAAGAAATAAAATATCCCTGTATTATTAAACCGAATGATCAGGGCTCAACTATCGGACTAAGTATTGTGGACAATCAATCCGAAGTTGAAGTCGCAATAAAACTTGCTTTTGAATACTCAAAGACAGTGCTTGTGGAACAGTTCATCGAAGGCAGAGAAATAGCTGTCGGGGTTGTTGGTCCAGACACACTTCCACCGGTTGAGATCATACCAAGTCATCGGATTTACGATTATGAATGCAAATATACAGCGGGTAAGAGCCGCTATGATGTCCCGGCAAAACTAAGTCCGGAACTTACCGCATATCTTAAGGCAGAAGGGCTGAAAGCATATAATGCACTTGGATGCTCAGGTTATGGCAGGGTCGATTTCAGACTCACATCAGAGGACATTGCATATTGTCTTGAAGTCAATTCGCTTCCTGGTATGACTCCGACAAGCCTGCTCCCAAAGATGGCACAATGTCAGGGACAAAGTTTTGAACAGCTTGTCGAGAGGATCATTCAGATAGCTTTATCATGAAACTGAGCAAATACAACACACGGAAAAACCGTTTCCTTGCTTATGTTGCAATTTTTCTTATTGTGCTTGCATTATTAGCTTTTAATGAAAATGGACTGATTAAATATTTTTCTCTTAAATCGTCAGTAAATGAACTTCAGGAGGAAATTGCACAGCGCGAAAAAAAGATAGAGGATATGAAGAAGGAGATCGATTCTCTGAAGACAAATCCAAATAAAAAAGAAGAAGTTGCGAGAGAAAAATATCTGATGCGCAAACCTGGTGAGAAGATCATCATCGTCAAAGAAAAAGAGGTTAATGATTAATAAATATGGGCAATAACCCTGTAGTACCCAAAATACCCCTTGCAGAAAGAATCAGACCAGCCGAATTAAATCTTATACGCGGACACGAAAAATTACTTGGCAAAAACGGTCCGCTTCGGAAGATGATAGAGCAGGACAATTTATCATCTTTTATTCTTTGGGGAAGACCGGGTTCGGGTAAAACCACGATTGCAAAATTGATTTCCTCAAAAACAAATTCAGTTTTTTACAGCATAAATGCAGTGTCCTCTGGTGTAAAGGATATCCGTGGAATAATAGAACAGGCGAAAATTCATTTTGCCGAAGACAAGCGGACTATACTCTTCATCGATGAAATTCATCGTTTTAATAAAGCGCAGCAGGATGCCTTGCTTTCTGCTGTTGAGTCAGGTGAACTCATTCTGATTGGCGCCACAACGGAAAACCCGTCATTCGAAATTATCCCGGCATTGCGATCCCGGATGAGGATATTTGTACTTGCTGATCTTTCTGAAGATGATCTTTCAGCCATTCTGGATCATGCTTTAAAGAATGATCCTTTCCTTTCCGGCATTACATTTACGGTTATCGACCGGGATTATCTCATTTATGCGTCCGGCGGGGATGCACGGCTTTTGCTTAATATTCTCGAAGCTGCCGTAATTCAGAATTTGCCATCCGATACCATCGCACTCGATAAAACCTCAATTGATGAAGCACTTCAGCGTAAAAACACTTTATACGATAAAGGCGGAGAAGAACATTACAATATCATATCCGCATTCATTAAAAGCCTCAGAGGCAGCGACCCCGATGCTGCACTCTACTGGATGGCAAGAATGCTGGAAGGTGGAGAAGATCCGCTTTTTATTGCAAGGCGAATGTTGGTTCTGGCAGCGGAGGACATAGGAAATGCATCGCCAAACGCACTGGTTCTGGCTGAAGCTGCTTTTTCCGCAGTTGAAAAAGTTGGTATGCCTGAAAGCAGGATAATTCTTGCTCAATGTGCAACTTACCTTGCAGGCTCGCCAAAAAGCAATGCTTCTTATATGGCTATTGAAAAAGCATACGGAGATGTGCGGAATAAAGCCGCATTCCCAGTCCCTCTCAGATTCAGAAATGCCCCTACTTCATTCATGAAAAAACTTGATTATGGAAAGGAGTATCAATATGCCCACAAGTTCGAGAATAACTTTATTGAAGAGAATTATTTTCCCGATGAACTTGAATCAACACAGTATTATTTTCCGGGAGAGAACGGGCAGGAAAAAAAAATTAAGGAATATCTGAAATTTTTATGGCGGAAGCGCAAAAAGTATCCGTAATACCCCTGTAAATTAATTTTATTTTGCCTCTCTCCTTTATGCTCTGGTAATTGCAGTGAATTAGTTTATTGTTTACATAAAATGCGGTTTGTTTTAGATAAGTGAGAAATTTTTACCAGGTGTTTGGCGAACAACTCCTTTAAATTCAAGAGATAAGAGGTTTATCAGGCAATCCTGAATGTTCATTCCGCAATCAGCAGCAATTTTATCGATATGGATCGGATTTTCTCCGAGTGCATCAAAAATTTTCTGTTCAAATAAGTTCATCTCAGGAGGCGGGGTTTTTACCTGACGGGGACTGACTTCAGTTTTTAACTGAAGATAAGTCAGTATCTCATCCGGTTTCGTAACGAGTTGAGCCTCACCACGTTTGATCAGTTCGTTGGTGCCATCGCTCATGCCCGATGTTACGTTTCCAGGAACTGCGAAAATTTCTCTGCCCTGGTCGAGAGCAAAAGCAGCAGTATGCATCGCTCCCCCATTCACCCTCGTTTCGATAAGCAGCACACCCATAGAAAGTCCCGAAATAATTCTATTCCTTCTTGGAAAATTTATTGCATCCGGTTTGGTGCCGCAGCGGTACTCTGTAAAAATAACCCCTTGTGCGGCTATTTGTTCATAAAGTTTCTGATTTTCAGGAGGATAACAAACATCAAGTCCGCTTCCGGTTACTGCAATTGTTCTGCCGCGTGCGTTGATTGCCGAACGGTGAGCAATAGTATCTATTCCCCGTGCGAGTCCGCTCACAATCCTGACTCCCTGCGGAGCTATCTCTGATGCAAATTGTTCAGCAATTCTCGTACCATAACCGGAGGGATTACGGGTGCCGACAATTGCCAGACTGCTGTGATCTTCTTCGGTATAATTCCCAATTGAATATAGTATGACCGGTGGCTGGAAGATATTCCTTAACGGCGATGGATAATCTTCATCCCAAAACGTAGTGAGTTTTCCGTTTAGTTTCTGAAGCTGCTCAAGTTCACGATCGAGATTGTTCCGTATTTCAGAATTAATCTCACGGGAAGATATAATTTTTTTTGCGAGTATTTCACTTATGCCTTTTATCTTCAGGAGGGAGGGGTAAGTTGCGTTAAAAATATCTTCAGGGGAATTAAAATGCTGTGAAAGCAGGAAAATTGTTCCCGGACCAATGCCATCGATTGAAAGGAGAGAATAGATTTTTAGGAGGTCTTCATGCCTCATGCGTTTTCAGATCACTTCTCAGAGATATCCATATTATCAACAACGGCAACTATCATTGTATTTACAGGGGCATTTGAATGGCCTAAAATCTGCTGGACAGCATCGCCTTCTTTTACCACAAGGACTGTATCCCCAATGCCTGCGTCAGTAAGATCGAGTGCAATCGTATCATCCTCAGACTTAAAATTTCCTTCAAGGTCTATATTCCGTATGAGAAGGAGTTTATGACCGACAAGGTATTTATTCTTCTGAGTGGCTACAAGATTCCCCGTAACTTTTGCAAGGTTCATCGTAGTTATTTTACTTTGATATTGCCTGTGTTTTCAGCATGTGATTCGGTGTTTAGTTTATGCTCTTTTTGTTTTTTCGTATAGAAAATAGCTGCCGGGAAAATAATCAGGTAACTCACGAGTATAACAACCGGAGCAATAGAGAGCGAGACCGGATTATCGAAAGGTCCAAAGGTCATAAGGTAGAACCCAATAACGAGGACAACTAATCCGAGTCCAAATAATATATAATTGGTATTCTGCCAATAGTCGCGGAAAGGTGATTCAAATTTTACTTTCTTAGATACAATTCGTTTCGATTTTACTTTTACTTTTGCCATTTGAAATCAGTTTAAAATTAATTAACTAAAATATACAATTAATGACTAATAAAAAACCCGGCGTTGGGGGGAGCGCCGGGTTAAAAAAATGCTAATAATTAAGTTTAGCAAAATAAAAATAACATATTCTTCATGAAAGACCAAATCAAATTCTCAACCGAAATGGATAACCTGTTTATTCTTTGAATTAATACATCTCCGGTACCCGGAATAGGAAAGAGGGAAATCCAGGGAACATAGAATTCTATTTATCAATATGATAAACAATTTTCCTAATAGTATCAAATTGCAGATAAGGATATTCTTCCCTAAGGTAATCTATTGCTTCGGTGGCGCTTATTTTATTCGATCGAAGGGACTTGAATTTTTTCCTTATTGTATAATCCCTGAGTGTTTTTTCATTGATAAGACCCCGGCTACTTAAAAGATCATATATCTCATCACTGATCAGGTCAGATAATGGATTTATCGGGTTTTCGTTTACGCTAATTCCTTTCATAGTTGCTCCTATTAAAGGTTAATGTTAATGATCCGTAAAGATTTACCCAATATTCTCCTGTTGATTAATATGCAAGATAAAATTTTTGCTTAACTAATAAAAATCTAATATGTGTAAAAATGAATGCACTATTATTCATTTTGTGAGACAAAACAAAACAACAAAAGGTTTCAATGATCAGGGTATTTGTGATGAAAATCAAAATTATTAACAGTTACGTATTCATTTAAACAGTGATAGTCTCTTTGATAGGAAAATTAATTTGCAGTTCGTAGGCGGGTATATTTTTGAATTTTTGGCTAAATAATTCTATCACAATTTTATATCAATGAAAAAATGCTGAACAAGAGCAATTCCTTTAACCTTAATTATTTTTTGTTTAACTTTGTAAGTTAAATAATTATAGATTCTTAGAAGAAAATCCAGAGGTTTGAATGTCATACTTATTCACATCAGAGAGCGTATCGGAAGGACATCCGGATAAAGTCAGCGATGCAATATCCGACGGGATATTGGACGCGATAATTGCTGAAGACCCCGATGCGCGTGTTGCCTGCGAGACTTTTGTTACTACAGGGCTTGTTCTTGTAGGGGGAGAAGTTACCACAAAATCGTATATTGAAGTTCAGGACATTGTACGCACAACAGTTAAAAATATTGGGTATAACAGTGCCGAATATAAATTTGATGCCGAGAGTTGTTCTGTTCTTAACGCAATTCATTCACAATCTCCGGATATAGCGATGGGCGTTGATACAGGCGGAGCGGGCGACCAGGGAATTATGTTCGGGTATGCTTGTGATCAGACACCGCAGTTAATGCCGATGCCGATTATGTATGCACACGCTCTTGTAAAAAGGCTGGCTGATATCCGCAAGATGGAAGCCGGACTAATGCCTTATTTACGTCCCGATGCAAAATCACAGGTAACTATTGAGTATGATGAAAACCATCAGCCTCTCCGGATTGATGCCATTGTTGTCTCGACCCAGCACGACAGCGATGTTACTCAGGTTAAGATTAAGGAAGATGTTAAAGAACATGTTATCGGAAAAGTTATCCCAGCAAGGTTTATTGACAGCAATACAAAGTATTTTGTTAATCCCACAGGCAGGTTTGAGATCGGTGGTCCCCATGGTGACAGCGGACTTACAGGAAGAAAAATAATCGTGGATACATACGGAGGCTGGGCACCACACGGCGGCGGTGCATTCTCGGGCAAAGACCCAAGCAAGGTTGACCGCAGCGCTACTTATGCCGCAAGACATATTGCTAAGAACGTTGTTGCAGCGGGACTTGCCAAAGAGTGCCTTGTTCAGGTTGCATACGCTATCGGAGTTGTTGATCCGGTATCAATTTATGTGGATACCAAAGGAACCGGTAAACTCAGCGACAAAAAAATAGCAGAGATAATTGCCAGGGAAGTTGATATGACGCCGAGGGGAATTATTTCAAGGCTACAGCTTAAAAGACCGATTTACCAGAAAACATCGGCATACGGTCATTTCGGACGCGAAGAAGAAAGCTTTACCTGGGAGAAAACGGACCTCGTTCCAGCCTTCCAGAAATATTTATAATAGTAATTTAATTTGATTTATTTAATCTTAGGAGCAGTAATTAATCATGGATCATAAACAGGGAAAGTACAAAGTAAGAGATATTAAGCTGGCAGAAGACGGCAGGAAAAAGATTGAATGGGCAGAATCACGTATGCCGGTTATGATGAAACTACGTGCACAGTACAGCGAGACTAAACCCCTCAAAGGCTATAAGATTGCAGGATGCCTTCACGTCACAAAGGAAACGGCAGTTCTTATTGAAACCTTAAGCGCCGCAGGTGCACAGGTTAGCTGGAGCGGATGCAATCCTCTTTCAACACAGGATGATATAGCGGCAGCGCTTGCAGAAGCCGGTACTGAGATTTACGCATGGCATGGACAGTCGGTTGAAGATTTCTACTGGTCGATCGAAAGAACTCTCGACATGAAACCAAACCTTACACTTGATGATGGTGCAGATCTTATTTTCACCATTCACAACAAACATCCTGAACTTGCCAAAGAAATAATCGGCGGCACCGAAGAGACAACCACAGGGGTTCACAGACTAAGAGCAATGGCGGCAGACGGTAAACTCTTATATCCTGTTGTAGCTGTTAATGATGCAGAAACAAAATGGGATTTTGATAATGTTTATGGAACCGGACAATCTTCAATTGACGGCATTCTTAGAGCAACATCTATTCTGCTTGCCGGAAAGAATTTTGTTGTAGCAGGTTACGGGCATTGTGGAAAAGGCTGCGCAATGAGAGCCGCCGGACTAGGTGCGAATGTAATTGTTACAGAAGTAAAACCAACAGCAGCGCTCAAAGCAACTCTTGAGGGCCATACAGTCATGACAATGGATCAGGCAGCAAAAGTCGGAGACGTTTTTATAACTGCAACTGGCGTTAAAGATGTAATTACAAAAAAGCATTTTGAAAAGATGAAAGACGGCGCAGTTGTTTGCAACACAGGTCATTACGATTGCGAAATCAACATTGAAGATCTCGAAGCTGTTTCGAAATCACGCAGAACGGTCAGAGCAAATAACGAAGAATTCGTAACAGAAGACGGCAGAAAAATCTATCTCCTTGCACAGGGAAGATTAGTAAACCTTGCTGCAGCCGAAGGCCATCCTTCTGAAGTTATGGATATGTCATTTGCGAATCAGTTTATGTCGCAGCTCAGGCTTGCTAAATATGACAAACAGGGTATCCTGCTGGATCCCGAAGTGATTGATATCCCGGTTGAGCAGGATCAGGAAATAGCCGGAATCAAGCTAAGCACAATGGGTTACAAGATTGATAAGCTCACAAAAGAACAAGTTGCATATATGGACGATTACAGCGCAGGGACATAAATCAGACTGCCTGAATATTTGATTCATTTAGAGGCTGCCTCAAAAGGGCAGCCTCTTTTTTTACATTTGGGCATTCCTGCGCGAATGTTTTGTTGATTTGCAAAAAATTCCATATTCTTTTATAGTTTTGATGACAAAAAATTTGAGTGATCTATGGACCTGACATCTGTTCCGCGTATCAAACTTGCAAATCTGCCGACTCCTCTCGAAAGAGCAGAGCAATTGGGTAAGTATCTTGGGATTGAACAATTCTATATTAAAAGAGACGACCTAACAGGTTTGGCTCTTGGCGGAAATAAGGCAAGAAAGCTGGAATTTGAACTTGCCTCAGTGAAAGCTGCCGGCTTTGATACAGTGATTACTGTTGGAGGACAGCAATCGAATCATGCGCGAATGACTGCAGCAGCCTGCAGGAAATTGGGCATTGATATTAAACTGGTGCTTGGAGGAGAGGATTTCTCGGAACTGAAAGGAAATCTGCTTCTTGATACATTTTTTGAAGCGGAGATCAGGTATCTCACCGGCAGCGATGAAGATGCAGACCTCGAAAATATGATGAACCGGTGGAAATCTGAGCTCATTGCTTGCGGGAAAAACCCTTACGCCATGCCTCTCGGCGGGTCAACTCCGACCGGTGTTCTCGGTTATGTTGAAGCGATGAGGGAAATCGGCACGCAGATCAAACACAAAAATATGCAGTTGATACTTCCTGTGGGATCATGCGGTACTCTGGCCGGAGTAGTTCTTGGAGCAGACATTTTTCTTGAAGAAGCCGGAATAATTGGAATCAGTGTATCACGAACCAAAGAGAGCATATATGAGAGGACGAGAAAGCTGATTGATGAAACCAAAAAGAAATTCGGGCTTCGGGAAGGATATAAAATTCAGGATTTTGATGTTTATGATAATTATTATGAAGTTTACGCGCGACATATCAAACCCGCGAAGGATGCTGCCCGGGTATGTGCTATGACTGAGGGCCTCATCGTTGATCAGGTTTATACAGCTAAGGCGATGGCAGGATTTTTTGATCTTATAAGCAAAGGGATTATCAGAAAAGAATCGCCGGTAATTTTTATCCACACTGGGGGTATGCCTGAGATTTTTGCCGAAACTATTAAATATGGTGAATACAAAGGTTGCGTTAAATTCTCAGCGGAAGAATACAGGAGCGGCAAATAATTTGATCAGAACTGCATTTATAATCGGCATAATTTTTATTTCCGGACTTAACGGAATATTTGGAAATACCAATTTGTTCTCGGATTCGTTATTCTTTACAGGGAAGGATTCAAATGCAATAATTGATTTTTCTCGGGAAATCGCGGATACTGAAAAAATGATAGAGTATCTGATGAAAGAATATAATGTGCCCGGACTCTCTATTGTTATGATTAAGGCGAACAAGATCGTTTATAACCGCAATTTTGGAGTTGCCGATATAAGGGATGGAAGTCCGGTAACCGATTCCACAATTTTTGAAGCATGCTCAATGTCAAAACCTGTTTTCTCTTATCTCGCGATGAAAGAAATTGAAACCGGAAAACTTAAACTTGATAAACCAGTCTGGGCTGTTTTTGATGATCCGGCTTTTATGGGGCAGGAGAGCCGAAAAAAGATCACACCGCGGATGCTTCTTACACACTCTTCAGGATTGCCTAATTGGAGGGAGGGTGAAGATGAGGAGAATGGATATTTACCGGTCGAATTTGAACCGGGCTCCAGGTACAGCTATTCGGGAGAAGGGATGTATTATCTTCAGAAAGTTGTAGAAAAGCTCCGGGGAGAATCCCTCGATTCGTTCAGCAGGAAAAATCTTTTCGAGCCATTCGGGATGAAGCATTCCGGTTTTATTCACATTCCCGAAATTGAAAATAATCTTGCGGCAGGCCATGATACCAGCGGCAATTTTTTACTGAAAACATCTTACTCAAGGGCAAATGCTGGTTACACTCTTTATTGTTCTGCTCTCGATTACGCCGGTTTCCTCATTGAGATGATGGACAGGAGCAGCAGCACTGAGTTTACATTGGCTCCGGCCTGGAAGGATAGTATGCTTACCCGACAGATTGCGGCTGAGAGCAGGGAACCGGTTGAGCGCCCTGGCAATTTTAGCGGAATCCGGGTGTTCAGAGGATTAGGCTGGGTTATCGATTCAACGAAGTTCGGTGATATTTTCTATCATAGCGGAGCGAACAGTTCAGGTTTTCGCTGTTACAGCCAATTCAATCAAAAAGCAGGAACGGGACTTGTTATTATGATGAATGGAATGGGCGGGACACAATTATGGCCTGAGCTGATAAGAAAAACAGGCAAATTATAGGACGACTCCATCTGAAAAATTTTTAAATAATATTTCTTTGGTAAACATATTAGAAACCTCAATGGCAAAGGCTTCTTAAGGATATTGTCGCCACATCTACAAAAATTCCCCCGGTTTTTTACTTTTTCTTAGAATATTCACAAAAAATTTGATTATTTATTTCCTTCTAAAAAGAAATTATTTCCAGAAATCTGCTTCCATCAAAATATTTGGGGAGCAATTCGCTTTTTCGCAAAAAAATTAACTTCCTCTAAAAATTTTTGTTGACTTTTCTTCTGAAAATACCTAATATGAAATAAAAGTTTCATTAATTATTCAAATTGTAACAATGGATTCACGATGACTGATAGCAGATTGATTGAAATATTTACGGAACTGGTGCAGGTTGACTCTGTTTCCTTCAAAGAAAGAAAGATCGCTGATCATCTCAAAAATTATTTCGAAAACCTGGGACGTAAATACTCAGGGGAAATCAAACTCAGGATTGAAGAAGATAGTACTGCAAAAACGACCGGAAGCGAATCTGGAAATATTATTTGCGAAATTGGAACGGGAGGAGATTTTGTTTTGCTCTCCCATATGGATACGGTGGAATCGACAAAGGACCTGAATCCTGTAATAACAGAAGACCGGATTATGACGGAGGGTAAAACTATTCTAGGCTCAGATAATCGTGCCGGAATTGCCTCTATTCTTTATGCTTTAGAAAGTGTCCTCGAGAAAAAACAAAATACCCGGGATTTCACTATTGCTTTTACAACGTGCGAAGAAACCTCAATGGGAGGATCACTCAATATTGAATTAAAGGATAACATAAAATCAGGTTTTGTTTTCGATTCCTCTTACAGACCAGGTAAATATATTTATTCAGCCTGCGGCGCTATTGCATTCAAAATCGATGTTCACGGCAAGGCGTCTCATTCCGGCATTTCACCTGAAAAAGGAATTCATTCTATTCAGATTGCAGCTAAAGCCATATCCGAATTGAAGGTTGGCAGAATTGACGAAGAAACAACTCTTAATATCGGTCTGATAAAGGGCGGAAGCGCTGTGAACGTGGTTCCGGAACTGACTTCGATAACAGGTGAGATCAGGTCATTTGACACGGATAAAATTTTATTGGAAAAACAAAAACTAATCGATGTTTTCAACCGGGTAATTAAAAGCCACGGTGCAACTTACACTTACAGCGACAACTGGGATTTCAGACCATATACTCATTCAACAGATGCTGATTTGATTAAAACACTTGAGAAAGCCATGAAAAAAGCAGATATTAACCCGAGTCCAACAATTTCATTCGGAGGAAGTGATGCCAATTCGCTGAACGGAAGGGGCATTAATGCTGTGAATATTGGCATCGGTGCTCAAAATCCTCATAGTGTCGAAGAGTTTATACTGATTGAGGACCTCATCGCCTCATCGGCTATTGCAAGAAATCTGATAATTAAGGATTAATGAAAAAACAGGAAGAAAATTGAAACACATTTTATACTTAGCAGCAGCAGTTTTTACAATAATCAGTTCTGTTTTTGCTAATCCCGGAAATGCCGGGAAGGGTGATAATTTTCCCAAAGGACACCTGTTTATTATTGGTGGAGGATACAGGGACAGTTTATTGATGGTTGAATTCGTTCAACTCGCAGGCGGTACGGGCTCAAAGTTTCTGATAATCCCTAATGCAAGCAGTGAGCCGGAAGAAACCGGAAAGGAACTTCTTAAAGAATTTAGCGGATATGGATGTACCAATGTACAATCAGTGGTTTTTACAAGAGAACTTGCTGAGTCCGACAGCCTGATAGAAGTTTTCCGGGATGTTGATGGTATATGGTTTTCGGGAGGTGATCAGGTAAGGCATACTGCTGTTCTGAACAATACAAAATTCTTAGATTTCATCAGAGAAAAATACCACACCGGGGCTATCATCGGAGGCACGAGCGCTGGCGCTGCAATAATGAGCAAAATAATGATCACTGGTGAACAGCTTAAAATGAAAGAAGATCAGGCATTTGTTACGATAATGCCTGGAAACATTGAAGTAAAGGAGGGATTCGGATTCCTTCCGGGTGTTATTGTTGATCAGCACTTTATTCTTAGACGCCGTTTTAACAGGCTTTTAAGCGTATGTCTTGAAAATCCGACTCAAATAGGCATCGGTATTGACGAGGAAACAGCAATAATTGTTTCTGACGGAAATAAATTCCGGGTAGCCGGAAACAGGACAGTTCTGGTTCTGGATCCTGTAAATTCTGCGAATATCTCCACTAATCCCGAAGGACTTTATTCTGTTGAAAATATCAAACTCTCACTTTTACAGGCAGGTCAAAAATATAGTATTTCAGAGCGCAGGGTAATCGAATGAGTAACCGAAAATTCAAACTGAAACTTCCGAATACCTATCTGCTGATTTTTTCTCTGCTTATACTATTCGTCATTTTTACCTGGATAATCCCCGGTGGTGAATATCAGCGGCAGGTTATCAACGGGAGAGAAGTTGTGGTACCAGGTTCATTCCAGTTTACCCAAAGTCATCCGCAGGGGATTTTCGACCTTTTTATTGCGCCAATTAAAGGATTTGTTGACGGAGCGCAGATAATCGGATTTATCCTTCTTGTCGGAGGTTCCTTTAATGTGATGCAAAGAACACAGTCTATTGAAAAATTCATTCAGAAACTTACAAGGGCATACGACAATTCACCATTCCTGAAAAAAATGATGATACCCATTCTGATCACTCTTTTTTCATTAGGCGGCGCCACCTTCGGAATGAATGAGGAGATCATCCCGTTCATCATAATATTTGTTCCGCTTGCTCTCGCCCTTGGATATGATTCGATTATTGGAGTTGCAATACCGCTTGTCGGGGCTCATATAGGATTTGCCAGCGCTTTCTTAAATCCCTTTAACGTTGGAATAGCCCAGGGGATATCTGAGGTCCCGCTGTTTTCAGGAATTGAGTACCGGATGATAACCTGGTTTATCATAAATGCAGTTGTGATAGTATTCATTATGTGGTACGCCGCCAGGATCAGAAAAAAACCCGAACTCAGTCCGATGTATGAATCTGATATTGAGAGAAGGAAAGAATTTCATCTTCAGATGCAGAATAGTAACGGAGAAATAACATTCAGTTTAAGGCATAAACTGGTTCTGTATGCTTTTATCAGTTCGCTGCTGGCGATCGTTTTCGGTGTAATTTATTTTAGCTGGTTTATTGAAGAAATTGCCGCTGTCTTTTTTATTATGGGAATTCTCACTGGAGTAATTGGAGGTTTGAAGGGAGATGAAATTGTAAGCAGTTTTATCGACGGGGCAAAAGATCTGGTGGGGACTGCCTTTATTCTTGCTCTTGCAAGGGCAACTGTTGTAATTGCTAATGACGGGATGATAATTGATACGATCCTCTATAAACTCTCGCCGCTTGTTGCTTCATCGAATCCCGTTTTTGCATCACAAAAAATGTTTGTGATACAGGCGGTCATCAACTTTTTTATTCATAGTGGAAGCGGACAGGCTGCTCTCACGATGCCGATTATGGCGCCGCTTTCTGACCTGGTCGGAGTTTCCCGTCAAACCGCAATCCTGGCTTTTCAGTTTGGAGAACTGACGAATATAATTATTCCGACATCCGCAGTTACAATGGGCGCCCTTTCGATGGGAAAAATTCCTTTTGATAAATGGGCAAAATGGGCATTACCCCTTACGGTTATTCTCGCAATTCTGGCATTTATTCTTCTTATTCCACCCTTTCTGATGAACTGGCAGTGATGATATGAAATCAATTCATTTTAATTAATTAATAGGAGAAGTTATGAAACAAAAAATGACTGTTTTTTTATTGATAAGCTTGTTTTTCGCAATCGATAATTTCGGTCAGGCAGCGTTTGAAACCGGCAAAATAGCCATTAACCTGAGTGATTACGGCAGGATAAGGGTATTGGCACCGGATGCAAACACGAGGCAGATTGACAGGAGCAGTATTCTTGTCGCAAAGAGTGCAAATGAAGTATTCGATTATTATAATGACGGTGAAACTGAAGAAGTTGCTATGCTTATAACCTCACCATTTGCAGATTTTACCGCATACGGATCGACAAATAATAACTATAACAGCCCTCCGGTACCTCCAAATGTTATTTCCAAACTATATATTTATGGATGGAGTGGTCAGGGATACGTTATTGTTAAAAGTGTTGTAAAAAGCACTGAGACTGCGGCTTTCGATGCAATTGTCGGGCTGGAAATGATCCCGCAATTGGATGGAGTTTATGGAAATGAACTTCTGACCTGCGATCTGGCTGCGAATCTGCTGATGGCTTCCACTACAAATTCCTACGTTGGTTATCAGATGCTTGGTGAAAATCTGTACAGTTCAAAATCAATTGACTGGTATGATGGATATCAGGTTGATTCAGATTATTATACCTGGCTTACCACTCCGGCTGCTGATCACAGCTTGCAGACCGGCGGCGATGGCGGAGTCGGGATGTTCGCAAAAAATCCTGTTACAGTTGCTCCCGGCGACTCGGTTGTAATGTATTTTGCAATTGCACATGCAACATCTGAAACTGAAATGCGTGCCAATCTTGATCTCGCAGGAGCCGCTTTTGATCTGATCACTTCGGTTAATTCCAAAGGCGATGCTATGCCGACTGGCTATTCACTGCATCAGAATTACCCGAATCCGTTCAATCCCAGTACAGTAATCGCCTACGAATTACCTGAACAAAGTTTTGTCTCGATAAAAGTATATGATGTTCTTGGTAAACAGGTAGCCTCGTTGGTAAATGATGTTCAGAACGCCGGATATCATCAGGTCAGCTTCAATGCCGGAAATCTCTCAAGCGGTGTTTATTTTTATCAGATGGAGACTCCGGGTTTCACAACTATGAACAAGATGATTCTTTCAAAATAATTCTCAAGTATTGAGCCGGGGCAGCAGCAGAAAGCCCCGGCATTATAAGAAAATGCAGAGCAAAAAGAATAAAAAATTGTTTACTTACTCCGAATTAAGACAGATTATTCATGATACTCATAAGCAGCTTCCCTCCAATCAGAAAAAGCTGGCTGAATATTTCCTCGAGTATATAAATGATATTCCATTTATGAGTATTCAGGAAGTATCGGCAAAATCATCTTCGAGCGTAGCCTCTATTGTGCGGTTGTCGAAAAAAATTGGTTTCAAAGGTTACGCCGATCTACGGGAGAAAATAGCTGAATCACTGCAGGATCAGATAAACAACAAGGAATTCTTTTCCCTGATAGACAGCAGCAACATACAGGACGATACCCTGAAGATTGTTGCTGAAACTGATATCCGGAATATTAATGAGACACTTGCAGTCATGAACCGCGAAAGTTTTAACGATACCCTGACTTCAATACTATCTGCTGACCGGGTTTACACTGCCGGGTTGGGTATTTCATTCCTGCTCGCTGAGATTTTATCTTATCAGTTAAATCAGGTTGCTGTTAATTCTGCCAGTTTCAGGAGGGATTCGCTGTTATTTTATGAACAGGCGATGTTTCTTGGGGAGAATGACCTGCTCATAATTTTTTCCTTCCCGCCATATTCTCAGGAAACAATCGATTTGGCGAAATTTTGCCATGAAAAAAAAATCAAAGTGATTTCAATAACGAATAAATCATCAGCGCCTGCGAGTTTTTATTCCAGCAGCACGCTGGTTGTAAAATCGAAAAATCTGCTTTATACAAATTCATTTGCGGCGATTTCTGTGCTGATCAATGCGATTGCAACAGAAGTTGCTGTCAGGAATAAGTCGAAAGTTAAAAGCTTTTATGAACAGGTTGAGGCTAATACATAGTATTAAATTCAGGGCATCCTGACCAGTTAAGGCGAAAATGGGTGCCGGAAAAATTATTTCACTAAACAAGTGAACGGTTATGAAAAAGTTTTTAGTATTAATATTGTTTTTACAAATTTGCATTCAGGCAGGAGTAACCGGAAAACTTGCCGGTAAAGTCACCGATGCTACAACCGGTGAAGCTCTTGTCGGCGCGAATGTTATGATTATCGGGACTACACTTGGTTCAGCGGCAGACCTTGACGGTAATTATGCTATTTTGAATATTCCTCCCGGAATTTACTCTGTTAAAGTGAGTTATTTGGGCTATCAGCCGAATATACTGAACGAAGTAAGGATAGTTGTTGACCAGACAACTTTGATAGATTTCAGACTGATAGGCGAGACAATCAAAGTTGACGAAGTAGTTGTTACGGCAAAAACTCCTCTTATTCAGCGTGACCTTACGAGCAGTAAATCAGTTATTTCAAGAGAAAAAATTGAAGCATTGCCGGTTGCCACTTTTACCGAGTTATTAGCCCTTCAGGCAGGTGTTGTCGGCAGCGGTTCAAATCTTCATATAAGAGGCGGAAGGTCGAACGAAGTTGCTTATATGATTGACGGGATGTATGTAAAAGATCCGCTTCTCGGCGGACTTGCCACACAGATAAATAATGATGCAATTCAGGAAATGAGTCTTTTAAGCGGGGCTTTTAATGCGGAATACGGCAACGCACTCAGCGGTGTTGTAAACATTGTTACACGGGACGGCGGCGATGTTTTCAGCGGTAAACTTGAGGGCAGGACCTCCGAGTTTGGACTCGACCGATACACGAATCTGCATGAAAACAGAGTAAACGGAAGCATCGAAGGTCCCATTATTCCAGGGAAGCTGAGATTTTTCACTTCTGCAGAAGTTGACAACAGGGGAAGCTATCTGCCATTCGGATATAATAAAAATTATACTGTCTTCGGCAAATTGAGTCTTGTATCTATTCCGGATATGAGAATCGCTCTTTCCACGAGAGGCAATAAGGATAAAAGGCAGAGCTATAATCACAACTATAAATATATACCTGAGCAGTATTATCGTTATAAAAGCGATAGCTGGCAGACAACAGCAACTCTTACTCATACTATTGGCAGTAACTTTTTCTATGATCTGAGGGCATCCTATTTCGATCAGGGATATTATAAAGGATTGGAGAAAGACACATCCCTTTATGTTCCGATTGCTGAGGAAACATATTTCTCCGACTATGGGAATGGATTTGAATTTCTTTCACTATCCGATCCGGAAGAGATAATAGACAGCCGGACAAAAACAATCGATATTAAATTTGATGCTGTCTGGCAAGCCAATAAAATGAATGAGACAAAATTCGGACTCCAGTATAAGAGTCACGATCTGAGACTTTTCAGCATCTATGGTCCGAAAAGAACTGCTCCATATCTGAATAATTATTCCAGCCGTCCTTTTGAAGCGGCAGTTTACGTTCAGGATAAAATTGAGCTCGAAAATCTCGTTATCAATCTTGGTCTCAGATTTGATTATATGAATGCAAATGCAGAATTCCGGAGCAACCCTCTTGATCCGAATTCAATAATAAAGGTTAAATCCAGGCAGCAGTTAAGTCCGAGGGTAGGTATAGCACATCCGATCTCAGACAGAACTAAACTCCACTTTTCGTATGGTCATTTTTTCCAGAATCCGGATTTCCAGTTTCTTTTTGAGAATCAGCAGTATGATCTGAATGTGCGGGAACCTCTTTTTGGACAGGCGAATCTTGATGCACAGAGGACGATAGCTTACGAAGTTGGCGTTGCCCACCAGTTTGACGACAGGGTTGGAGTTAAAGTTGCAGCTTACTATAAAGATGTTACAGGACTAATCGGGACCAGATATTCTTTCCCATATTTTGAAGGCAGATATGTCGGGTACACCGTTTATGTGAATGAGGATTATGCCAATATCAAAGGATTTGAAATAAATCTTGATGTCAGACAGGACAGATATTTTTCGGGCGGGCTCACTTATACGTATTCAGTTGCAAAAGGCAGCGCTTCATCGGAAACAGAACAGTATCCCGGAACTCAGGAATCGACTCAGCTCTATTATCTTGATTTCGATAAAACACATGTATTTAACTCGACATTTACATTTGTAATTCCTGAAGAAAAAGGTCCGGAAGTTTTCGGAAAAAGAGTATTCGAGGATATGGATTTCAGTCTTATTTTCAAATACGGTTCAGGTTATCCATATACACCTTCAGGCAGGGATGTGGGATTTGTTGAAAGGAATTCACTCCGGTCACCTTCCACATATTCGCTTGATCTGATGATCGGGAAAGAATTTTATGTTACCAAAAGGATGAGAATAAGATTGTTTGCAGAAATATTCAACGTTACAGATCATAAGAATGTACTCTATGTTTATCCCGATACCGGTGATCCTGATTTCACTCTTACAGGCAATTACAGTGATGAATATATGCGCGATCCTTCGAATTATGGAGCGCCGAGAACAATCAGGCTGGGAACCAGCATTAAATTTTAGAAATATGATTAATTAAACAGCATAAGCGAAAATTATGAAAATACAAGATTCAGGCAGAAATAAAATGAAGCATAAAAGTTATGCCACCGGATCTGCTGCAGGACTTTTCAGGCTGTTAGCCTTTGTTTTTATTGTTTTGCTTTCAGTTCAGACTATTGCCCAGGACAAGTATAAGAATAATCCTGACAGCAGGGATTTCCTTTTGAATAAAGAGAATACGATAATTGACCGCGCTGGCGGAACCCATAATGCGAGCAATATTGGACTCTTTTTCGAGAACAGGGGTAAACTTTATCCCAGAAGGCTTTCGCAGGGACCTTCCGGCGAATTTCCTATTAACAGCGCAAGACATTATATATACAGGATAAATCCAATGGTGGGCATTCCAAATAATGTGGTGCAGGGCAGATACACTACAAATGAGGAATGGGAAGCTGTTGGCGGCTACCATAATAATCAGGGCTCGAGAATCGCGTTCAGCGATAATCCTCTTACCTGGCATCCTGTGAATGGCTGGCCTGTTAAGGATGCGAATGGCAATCCTGTATTCAAATCTGATCAGGATAGTTATTGTGTGTATTCTGACTCAATGAATAACAGGGAAGTATTGGGAATAAAAGTTATTCAGACCGGATATGCTTACGGACTTAAATTTGCGCATAACCTGCTTTTCTTCAAATATGAGATCGTCAATGACGGAAGGCGCAATCTGACTGATTTGTACTTTAACCTCTACTGCGATATTGATATTGGTGATGTCAGCGGCGGAGTTGCGGAATATGAAGATGACAGAATAGAATTCGATAAACAGAATAACTTTGTTTACTTTTTTGATGATGGTCAGACATCGGAATGGCCCGACCCCAGCACAGGACTGATAGGAGTTACTTTTCTGAAAACTCCTCAGATCAATGGCGCTGAAGCGGGTATTACCGATATGCATTATAATCTTTATAATGATGACCGCGATGTTGACTCATTACAGTATTATATAATGTCCTCAAGCCCAAATCTGTATAATTCCACCTTGGGTCCCAAGTATTTTCATATTGGAAGTAATACAAATCTGCATTATGATGATCCGGCAACAATACCTGCATCAGGTGCAGACCTTCTTGCAAATATTGCTTCGGGTCCTTATACCCTAAATATAGGTGATACACTAAGTTTTCTTACTGCGATTGTTGCAGGTGAAACCCTTGAAGAACTGTATGAGTATCTTGCGAATGCACAGAGGGTTGTTGAACTCGATTTCGAACTGAGTAAACCGCCGGCAACCCCCCGGCTAAGCGGATTTTCAGGTGACGGATATAATATTCTTTCCTGGGATGATGCGGCTGAGAAATCGAAAGATAATTTTTCAGGGCAGTATGATTTTGAAGGCTACAGGCTTTATCGCTCAATTGATAATGGAGTAAACTGGAAATTGCTTGCTGATTTTGATGTGAGGAACGAGATCGGCATTGACAGGGGACTTCAGTACAGTTTTACGGACAACACTGTTACGAACGGATTTGAGTACTGGTATTCTGTTACATCTTATGACCGCGGGGACAGCACTGTCGAAAGCCTGGAAGCTCCTCTGGGTAAAAACACTGATGCAGTCAATATTGCTATACTTACTCCTAATTCTGTTTCTATCGGCAGAACTCCTGTAAGCGCTTACGATATATCCCAAACAGGTTCCGGGATCAGTAATTATGAGCTAAAGATAACTCCTTATGATGATTCACAGCTTGCAGGCAATGAATATACCTTAGGATTTAATTACACTCAGCGGAATTCATCCGGAGCGCCCGGAACGAAGGTATCTGCGGTAATAACGGATTCATCGAAAACAAAGCCAGAAAATTACGGCGTTTATTTCAAAAGTCCGACTAAGTTTGACCTTGTCAACCTGACTACCGGAGATAACATCAAAGAAAATTCGAGCTATATATTCACCAATCCCAATCAGGTTTATACAATAAATTCAGGGATGAAGGTAAAATTATTCGATAGCGCAAACACACCCGCAGAATTATTGCCAAAAGCCGGCGACAGAATTTTACTGGAGTTTTCTTCATACACATTGAGGAACGGGATAGATACTGTTATTGCACCTCATGCATTTCTTTTTGGAAAACCTCAGGCTACAAGCGACGGCGTTATTTTTGAGATGAATCCGCCTGATATTATTCAGAATCAATCGAAAGTTGGCGGAACTGACAATATTGAGATCAATTTTACTGTCTCGAATGAAACTGCTGTCGTGAAAAACAGATACCTCATAACTACCACAGGCAGAGGCACTTTGCCTGATGGAAAAGGATTTATCTCGATTGAAGTCAAGGACTCTTCTCTCACTGTTATCTTAACTGCGGACAGCCTTTTTACACTTTCGACAATAACTTTTGACGGAATCACAGGACTGATTACTTTCCCTTCTGTAAATCCACCTGCTCCCGGAAATATCTACTCGCTTGAGACAGTGCTCCCTCTTGCCCCGACTCTGAGGGACAGGTTTTCCTTTAAGGTAAGGGATGCTGTGGTCAGCAATGAGATTATTCGGAGTAAATTGTCAGGAATAAAGGTTGTGCCGAATCCTTATCTTGTTTCATCACTCTACGAGATTGAGTATGGCGAGCTTCGCCGTGAACCGATAAGACAGATTAAATTTATCAATTTGCCTCCGGAATGTACGATATACATATTCTCAATGGATGCAGATCTTATTAAGACAATTTATCATGCTTCCACTTCCGGCACCGCGACATGGGATTTGCGGGCGGAAGGAGGCAGGGAAGTGGCGCCGGGAATTTACATTTATTCAGTTAAATCGAGTGCCGGTGAACATCTCGATAAATTTGCAATTATCAAGTAATTGAAAAACTTAAAAAGACAGCTATGAAAATGAAAAAGCTTTTTTTGTTGATAATAATTTTTGCCGGGACAGCCCTGGCACAGTATTCTAATCTTGGATCAGCCGGCGCGCAGTTTCTGCAAATTCCGATCGGCGCCAAACCTGTTGCAATGGGTGGTGCATTCATCGGGCTTGCAGATGATGCTTCAGCTTTTTTCTGGAATCCTGCAGGATTAGCCCATGTTAATAACTGGGATGCTCATTTTTCGTATCATAAATGGTTCGATCTCTTCGATATCAGTGCGGTATCGGTGGCATACAACCTGGAAGATATCGGAGTGTTTACTGTCGGGCTGGTATCGGTCACATCGGAGAAAATGGAAATTACCACCGAATCACAGCCGAACGGAACTGGCGGTTATTTTGATGCAAGCGATAATCTTTTCGGTGTTTCTTTTTCACGAAAACTCACGGATATGTTCTCGGTTGGAATTACCGCGAAATATGTTTACCAGAGAATATGGAATGAGGTTGCAGATGGTTTTGCATTCGATGTTGGAACGCAATATAATCTGGGGATGAATAACCTTATTATTGCCATGAGCTTTTCGAATTTCGGACCAGATATGAAATTTGAAGGACCTGATCTGAATATCACATACAGCAAGGATCAAACTCTGCCGCTAAGCCGGCTTGCTCCCGGAAGTTTACAGACAGATGAGTTTCCGTTGCCCCTGCATTTTCAGGTTGGGATAGCAATGGATTTATACACGGCTGATTTTATGAAGGTCAGAGGCGGGTTGGACGTAACGCATCCAAACGATAATGTTGAAAGGATTAATATCGGGACTGAAATCTCTGTTTTCGACAGGATTTATTTGCGCGGCGGCTACAGAATAAACTATGATGACGATAAGTTTGGTTTCGGTGCAGGAACAAATTTCCCGTTATCGGGGACGCTGCTTAGTTTTGATTATTCTTATTCAGTTTATGATCTTCTCCCGAATGTACAGAGGATATCGGTTGGGGTAAAGTTCTGAGAATATTCAGGCAAAGAGAGAACGAATTCATTTTATTTAATTCCGCACTGGGATGATGTATTTAATGAAAGACAATTTTCAGCGGGTTTTGGGGGAAGCTTCCGAAATACCGGCGATCGATCTGATTGAGATTATTATTGTTGATCTGCCGTTTGTTTCGCCTTTTTCGATAAGTTCATACACATGGACCGGAAAAGAAGCGCTTCTTATTAAAATAAAAGCCGGGAATTATACCGGCTGGGGTGAATGTGTCGCTGATCCCGACCCGTTCTATAGTCCTGAGACAACAGTTTCCAGCCAATATATAATTAAAGAATTTCTTATCCCGCAGCTTACTGCTTCGAAAAACCTGGCCGAGTATCTCGAATACACAGGGCGGGTTCGCGGTAATATGATGGCTAAAGCTGCAGTTGAAAACGCATTACTCGATTTGACAGCTAAAATTAAAGGTGTGCCTCTTTACGATTTATTAGGACTTCAGCCTTGCCGGATAATGTCGGGTATCAGTATCGGGATAAAAGATAGTATCGGGGAACTTATTAGTTCGGTGCAGGAGGCAGTGGACCTCAGATATCACCGCGTGAAAATGAAGATCAAAAAAGGGAAGGATATTGAATGGGTTGCCGCAGTAAGGGAGAAATTTCCTGATCTCCCGTTAATGGCTGATGCAAATGGGGATTACAGTCCTGATGACGCAGAGCATCTCAAAAAACTCGATGAATTTAATCTTACGATGATTGAGCAGCCGCTTTCTTACAGCGATATTTATTTCCATTCAAAGCTGAGGAAGGAAATCAAAACTCCTTTATGCCTGGACGAATCAATTCATTCGCTCGAGGACGCTAAAACTGCGATTGAGCTTGGAAGCTGCCGTATCATCAATATAAAACAGGGACGGGTCGGGGGAATGATAGAAGCCCTCAGAATAGCTGATTATGCGCGGTCAATGGGTGTTCCTGTATGGTCAGGCGGAATGGATGAAACGGGAATCGGCAGGGCATTTAACCTGCATTTGCAGTCTTCTGCAGCCTTCACACTCCCCGGTGATACATCGGAGACTAAGCGTTATTTCGCAGAGGATATTGTATCTCCTCCGGTTGAACTTGACCAGGACGGATATATCGATATCCCCGAAGGACCCGGTATCGGCGTTGTTATGCTTGAAGAAAAGGTTAAGAAATTCGAACTGAGAAGGGAGACAATTTTCAGGAGATAATTCTCAACCGGACGGGTACCCCCTTAAGCAGAATATTGTATCCGGCTTCACTTCAATTCTTTCTATCGATTACAGTACTTGCAGAGCCTGCATTTTCAGTTTATGCACTTTTTAATCCCTTCCAAATGAATTCTAATGCCGAAAATTATCTGATTTGAAATTATTTTCAGCTAAATTATACTTGCCGGTATTGCCGGACGCCGATTGGTTTTGTATTTTTCCCGCTTCTCAATAGATTGAACAACATAATTTTCGGGGAATTTACGATCAATTATTTATTTGTTTTTTTCGGTTCAGCAATCGGCGGAGTTTTACGTTACTGGCTCTCAGGATTCGTTCAGAAATTCAGCAGCCCGGTTTTTCCGTCAGGTACGCTTGCAGTAAATTTTGTCGGCAGTTTTATTATCGGCATTGTTATGTTTTATCTCGATTCAAATGAAATGATTGACTCGCGGACAAAACTTTTTCTTACCACTGGTCTTTGCGGGGGACTTACAACCTTTTCCACTTTCAGCTATGAATCTTTCCAGCTTCTGAAAGATTCGGAAATATTATTATTTTTTATTAATATCACTTCTAATGTTCTTCTGACCTTGCTGGCTGTTTTTTTGGCATTTATTTTAAGCAATATTATTAACGGAAGGGGATTGTGGAAATAAAAAAAGATGCTGCATTACTCAGGGTAATTATCGGTGAAACGGACAAGGCGGGTAAAGTGCCCGCTTTCGAAAAAATTGTAATAGAAGCCAGGAACAGAGGACTTGCAGGCGCTACGGTTTTCAAAGGTATTATGGGTTACGGGCGTTCAAGCCGCATACATTCGTCTAAAATATTAAGGCTTTCCGAAGACCTTCCGGTCATTATTGAGATAGTTGATGAGATTAATAAACTCATGGAATTCCTTCCTTTTGTCACCGAATTATTTGAAAACAATAATCTTGGCGGAATAGCCACCCTTGAGAAAGCAGAGGTGATTTTCTACAGAACAGCCGAAAAATGAAACTTGCAGGTGTTTAGTGTTTGAGATAATCCCATTCGACCCCGGCAGCGATCTGATTGCCGGAAATTATGATGAACTGCCTTTATGGTCATCATATTTCGGCAGACATATTCTGGATAGAGCGGAATATCGTAAAGGTATGAATGTTCTCGATATTGGCTGCGGCACTGGTTACCCGCTGATTGAACTTGCGATGCGCTTAGGGCAAAGTTCACACTTAACCGGAGTGGATATGTGGAAGGCGGCGATCGACCGGATAAGGAAAAAAATTGAGTTTGGCGCGATCACTAATGTTACGCTTTTGCAGAATGATTATCTTTTAGAGGATTTCCCGGAAAATTCTTTCGATCTTATTGTATCGAATAACGGCATTAACAATATTCCGGATCAGGAGCAGGTTATCCGGAAAATTTCGCGTGAATTAAAACACGGCGGTTCATTTATTTTTACTTTTAATCTGCCTGAGACAATGTATGAATTCTATACTTTATTGCGGGAAGTGATGGAATCTGCCGGCGAAAATGAAGGGCTGAGGCTGCTTGACGAACATATTCATTTTAAAAGAAAAAATACAGAATTTTATCTGACTATTCTGAAAAATGCAGAATTTGAATTGATATCGGCGGATTACGATAAATTCAGTTATCATTTTGCAGATGCGGAGAGTCTGTTCAGTCATAGTTTTATCCGGCTTGCATTTCTTCCTTCCTGGATCGGGTTATTACCCGGCAATGGAATGAGAAAATATCTGGAACAGGTGACAGCGCTTATGAACGAAGGTGGAATTGTTACTTTAACTGTACCTTTTGTATGTATTAAATGCAAAAAAAAGGAGAACTAATGGGAAAGAAAACATGGAGGGAGAAGCTTTACAGCAGCGGCGATCTGCCTAAAGTGGAAAGACTTGAGGGCAAAGCGGCAGCGAAGTGGGGGGAAGTGTTGATGGCTATACCGGCGCCTCTCGAAGTTTATGAGATTATGTCAGGAGTTTCATACGGCAAACTGCTCACTGCTTCAGAGATACGCCAGATAATTGCCGCTAAACATAATGCCGATATCGGCTGTCCGCTGACTACGGGAATCTTTACTGGAATTTCTGCCAACGCCGCCGAAGAAATTGCCGCCATTGAAGGAAAAGATCCAATACCTTACTGGAGAACACTCCGTGCAAAAGGAGAACTGAACGAAAAATTCCCGGGAGGAATACAGGCGCAGATACTAAAACTTGAAGCCGAGGGTCATACTATAATCCGGAAAGGAAGCAGGTTTTTCGTCAAGGATTTTGCCGATCAACTCGATACCTCACTGATGCAGTAAATTCACCTGTGTTTATTTATTCCCTGCGATACAAACCATCACTTTTTCTGCATGGAAACGTGAGTTCTCGATATACCATTCTGATGTATTTAATCCTCCGCAGACTGTTCCTGCCACAAATATACCGGGAATATTTGTTTCAAAAGTATCAGCATTGTAAACCGGCTTTTTATCGTTATTATCATCGATTATAATTCCTGCCGAAGATAGGAAAGCAGTATCGGGGAGGAATCCGGTCATAGCAAGAACGGCATCACAATCCAGATTTATCAGGCTTTCAGGAGTCTGCACTTCAACTGAATTTTCACGGATATTAGTGACTGTCGAGTTAAAAAAAGCCTTTATTGATCCATCTGCTATTCTGTTTTCAATATCAGGACGAACCCAGTATTTTATTCCTTTATCCAATTCCGGTTTTTTAACAATAAGAGTTACTTTCGCTCCTTTTCGGAAACATTCAAGCGCCGCATCAACGGCAGAATTACCTCCGCCGATAACAGTCACATTATTATCAATAAAGGGATGAGCATCTTTGAAATAATGATGAACATGCGGAAGATGTTCGCCAGGTATATTCATGAGATTCGGTAAATTATAAAACCCAGTTGCAAGTATTATATTCGCAGCCCGGTATAATCCAATATCGGTATATACTTTAAGGGAGCCTCTTTTCCCGGAAATCTTAAGAGCTTTTTCATTTGTATGTACGTTAAGATTCCAGCCCTGCTTTACTCTTCTGAAATATTCGAGCGCTTCTATCCTCGTTGGTTTACTTCCATGGGAAATGAAAGGAATATCTCCCAGTTCAAGTCTTTCGGAAGTGGAAAAAAAGGTCATATTTGCAGGAAAATTATAGATTGAATTTACAAGGCTGCCTTTTTCGATAATTATATGGCTTAATCTTTTCTTAACGGCTTCAATTCCGCAGGAAAGCCCTATTGGTCCGCCGCCTATTATAAGTACATCGTATTTATCTTCAGTAATATTTTTCATGTGATCCGGATTGATTGAAAAAATTTAAACATCAAATTATTATTGGCTTTTATTAAGCTGAAAACAGTGAAATATTTTCTATTTTTATAATAACAATAATATTGAAAGAAAGGTTTTGAATACGCTATGAAAAACAGACCGGATTTTTTCTACCGCCAGTCCGGTGTGATACCATTTTACAAAGAGGACGGGAAATTAAAAATAGTCCTGGTTTCCTCGAGGAAAAGAAAACGATGGATTTTCCCGAAAGGAATAATAGAAAATCACCTTTCGGCGGAGGAATCGGCGCTTAAGGAAGCCTATGAGGAAGCCGGTATTAAAGGCATTGTTGTGGCTGGTATCTCCGAGAATTATCTCTACGAGAAATGGGGCGGCACTTGCGAAGTCCAATATTTTCTTATGGAAGTAACCGAAAAATTAGATTCCTGGCCTGAAAAAAATTTACGTAAAAGAATTTTTATTGATTTGGAAAAAGTTGAAAAAGTTGTTGATAATGAGAGACTGATCGAAATACTGAATACATTTACAGAGAGAGAACTGAAGGGATAGGGAAGTGTGGTGATTTGACGTGAGGGGCACGAAATAGACTATGTTTTAATGCGGCTGCGTTACAAAATAGTGATTTTAACAGAACGCCGGCAAGTTGCTTCAATGCTCATTGCTGAACTTTTCAGAGCCGCGTAAAACTGAGCATCAAATAGTAATCAACAGCGCTGCAATATTTTTTCAGTTTGTTTTTTACAAACATTCAACTGCTTCCTGATCAATAACAATAATTTTTTTCCAAAACAGTGCAGAATTCAATTTAGCTGTCAATCAGTGTTTGCAAATCCTGCATTTACGATCAATTACTAATATGCCGAAAGTTATGAGAGGAGTTACTGCCCGGCTCCACGATATAACGGTGTGTCGTGAAACTTATTCGTATAATGCCGATAATGGACTGAACGTTTCCCTTTATTTGCGTCATTTGACGGGTAATTTCAGGACAATCCGAAATATGATAGTTTACCGATACTGTTGTAACCTA
>Ga0172367_10000882_pt1 | contig 45119 bp, 54 predicted proteins | sample Lak10m_FD_114542 | JGI IMG/M metagenome (GOLD analysis project Ga0172367, IMG submission 114542) | Freshwater microbial communities from Kabuno Bay, South-Kivu, Congo - kab_022012_10m | ecosystem: Environmental > Aquatic > Freshwater > Lake | place: Democratic Republic of the Congo: South-Kivu...
CACGCTCCGGATGTGCGACGGCGAGCCCATCCGGTCGATCATACCGTCCCCGCCCGTGACCTTGCCCCGGAGGTAGTGGTACATGCCCGGCGTGCCCTCGCGGACGATGTGCGAGGTGCCGCTCAGGAGCGCCTGCAGCTTCGCCACCGGCCCGTCGGCCTGCTGCAGGGCCATCGTCAGCGACGGATGCTCGTCGCGGTGCAGCGTCCAGTGGTTCGGGTGGCTGTGGATGTGGTGGTTGTCGTCCACCCGGCGGAACGAGCGGAGCCGGTCCTGGCCGGTCTCGGGCACGGCCGCGAGCACGGACTGGAACCCGAGCCGCCGGATCTCGTCCTCGGACAGGTTGGTCTTGGGGATGGCGAGCCGCTTGTGGCCGGTGCCGACGAAGTCGCCCCGGTCGTCGAGCTTCTTGGTGTAGCTCACCCACTTCCGCAGCAGGTCGTGCGGCGGGGGCGGGGCCGGGTCGCTGACGAGCTTCTCGACGGCTGGCACGTCGCCGGCGATCCCGGCCTGCTCGAGGGCCGCCGCGTCGAACGCGGTCTTCGATTGTGTTGGCGCCGCCACAAAGCGGCCCGCTGCGGCGAGGGCGTCCAGAAACGACGCGGCCGGCCGGGGCGACGCGGCCCCGGTGCCGAGCGCCTCCAAGCCGGCCACCACTCGCTCCCAGGTCATTTCTTCTCTCCGCCCTTGTCCTTCTTCTTGGGCTCCTTCTTCGGCTCGGCCTTCGGGGCCGGCTTGTTCACGCCCACCCCGGCGCCGTTGGCGATCTGGCGGGCGTCGTGCCGCCGCTTCGCCCCGCCCAGCGCAGTGGACGCGGCGTTCGCCACGTCGTCGACGTACACCCCGGGCTCCATCCCGTCGGCCAGGTCGATGCCGGTCTCGGCGCTGAGGGTCGCGCCGAGCGGGATGTTCGACAGCACGGCGGCCGTCGGGCTGGTGGCCTTCATGGCCGCGTTCCGCTGCACCACCCGCTGGCTCAGGGCCGACAGCGGGCCGCCGACGAGCGGGTTGAGCATCCACTGCACCTTGTGCCGCTGCTCGTTGTACCGGTTGCCGGCGAGCAGCTTGTCCATCGCCAGGACCCGGGCCGACTGGTCGACGGCGTACGGCCCGTCGGCCTTGAAGATCCCGGCCTTCTTCTCCTTCTTCTTGCCCTTCTCGTCGTCCTGCGCGGCGAGCTGCTCGTACAGGGCCGCCTCCTGCTTGTCCGACTCGGGCTCGAGCTCGTACGGGGCGATCCGGTCCTGGTAGATCCCCCGGGCCTTCTCCTGCCGCTTGCCGCCGCCGGCGATGGCGGCCGCCGGGGCGCCGACCAGCGACAGCGGGTTGAGCGGGAACGCGCCGCTGAGCACGCGGAACGTCGGGCTCGTGGCCCGGCTGGCGTTCACCCGGCGGTCGAACCGGTGGCCGAGCTCGGACAGCGGGCCGCCCACGAACGGGTTGAGCCAGTAGTGGAACGGGTGCTTCTTGCGGTTCCGGGCCAGCCCCTGGATGATCTGGTCGTCGGCGACCACGTCGGCGGCCGAGTCGGCGGTGTACGCGCCCAGCGCGTTCGCCAGCTTCATCACCGCCTTGTCGGAGCACGGCTTCTTCTGCCGGGCCTTCTGCCCCGCCTCCCGGACCTCTTGGACCGAGATCAGGGCGGCGAGTTTCACCATCGCGGTCGCCTTGCTCATCGCACGCCTCCCAGCAGGGCGGCCATCTTCTCGACGGCCGACTTCTCGGGCCACTTTTTACCACACCGGTTGCAGGTTCCGGAATACGGGTCGCGCTCGAGCCGGGCGTCGCAGCTCGGGCAGTACTCGCCCTCGGGGCCGCGCGCCTCGGCCTTCTTGAACCGGCCGGTCTCGGCAATCGAGGCCCGGCGGTTGTCGAAGTCGTAGGAGAACCCGTCGCCACAGCCGCCGCACACCGCGTTGGCGAAGGTGCGGTTGCCGTCGCGGGCCGTCTGCATGGCCCGGGCGCCGCTCGTCTTGGTGCTCCCGCAGCGCGGGCAGGTGCAGCCGAACCGGGGGTCGCCGTCGCCCCAGGCCGCGTGCTTGGTGGTCTCGCCCGGCTTGAGGACGCTCTTCTTCCGCAGGCCGATGGTGATGTGGAACTGGGACTCGCCGTTCTTGGGCGTGTTCGCCAGGCCGTAGGACTTGCGCAGGTTCTCGAGTTCGGGGCTCTTGACCTCGATGAACCACACCTTCGACATCTCGGGCCAGCCGGGCGGCTCGACCTCCTTGACGGGGCCGAGGGTGTAGCGGAAGTGGTGGCCGCGCTCGCTGATCTTGGCCGCCCCGCCGATCTGCTCGAGCTCCTCGGGGCGGATGACGGAGATGTGGGCGTTGAGCTTGCCGTCCTTGAGCGGGAGCTGCGCGCCCTGCTCGTCGAGCGCGTCGAACGCCCCCCGGACGAGGGCGTTCGGCACCCGGAGCAGCACCCACTTCCCGCTGGCGTACAGCTCGCCGGAGAGGGCGTGGACCTTGACGGCGTCGCCGCCGGCCTTGAACATCAGGCCGAGGGACTCGCCCGCCTCGTACCGGAGGCGGGCGATCTCGTTGGCGGTCTTGTAGAAGGGTCGGGTCAGGCTCGGGAACATCCGTGTTCTCCGGTCAGGCGGCGGTCTGGCTCTCCGGGGTCGCCGAGGTGTTGCTCTGGCCGTACGTCTGCTTGCGCTCGGCCAGCCCCACCCGGACCGTCCTCAGCTCGCTGATCGTGGTCTCGAGCAGCACCTTCAGCTCGGCGTTCTCGGTCTGGCAGGTCTCGTGCTGCTTGGTGAGGAGCTCGACCTTGTTCGACAGGATTCCGACCACGTCGCGCAGGTCGTGGACCTCTTTGCGGGCGATGTCGCGGGCGTTCTGGTACTGGACGATCAGGTCCTTGTACCCGGCGACGATCGCCTCGTGGTGCTCGAGGTCGATGCGGCGCTCGAGCACCTCGACCTTCTTCTCCTCCACCTCGATCTTCTTCTCCTCCACCTCTACCTTCTCGGCCTCGACGTCGATCTTCTTCTCGTGGACGACGTTGCGGCTCTTCCCGATCAGGTAAGCGGAGATGGCCGTCGCCAGGGCGCCGAAGCCGCCGATGACGAGGCCACCGATCGCGAGCAGGGTCTCGGTGTCCATCGCAGCCTCCGTGCCGCTAGGGACTTGGGTAAGGAAAAGGAGCCCCGGCCGGTGAGCCGGGGCTCCGTTGTGGGCCGCCGAGGGGTCGGCGTTCTCCGGATCCCCTTCCCGGAGTCCGTCTCCCGCCTTGCGAGCAAGAGAGTCGGGGCGGAAACGAGTGCGTCCGCCACCTCCACCTGCTGCGTCGGACGGCTCTCGCCAGGACGCAGGTTCCCGTCACAGCCACGATCGTCCTAACCGCAGCCGTGACTCCTAACCGGTCGGCACTCACGACCAACGCCGGGTTCGCACCCCGGCAGCCCACGGGGTTCAGTATCGCCGATGGGAGCCCCGGAGTCCAGATGGTGTTCTTCCTCCTTCCATTCTGTCACTCGTGCATCTACAATGCGCACGCACGCTCGTACAACGTGCGACCCGGCAAGAGGCTGAGTCGGCTTGCTTCAACACAGCCCAGGGGGTCCAGGCATGCTCGTCATCACGCGTCGGGAGGGTGAGAAGATCCACGTCGGCAAGGACGTCGTCGTGACCGTCACGCAGGTGCGCGGCGGTAAGGTGCGGATCGGGGTGGAGGCCCCGAAGGAGACGCTCATCTGGCGGGGGGAGCTCGGCGAGAAGGTCGCCCAAGCCCAGCCCGAGGAAGAAGTCAAAGACGGGGAACTCGTGCCGGCGTGAGCAACGGTGCTTGGCGACGCTCACGCCGAATGCTAGAATGTCCGCGTTCACCACTCCTCTGCCCCACCAGGGTGCGTTCCCGGCGCACAACCTACCCTGGTGGGGCTTCTCTTTTACCCATCACGGAGTCAGGCAATGAAGCTGAAGGACTTGGGGCCGTTCGCGGTGTTCCGCTTCGAGGGCCGCGTGTACGTCAAGAGCTCTGGGATGATCCAGATGCTCGACCGCTCGGGCAGCTACTTCGAGGCCAACAAGACGGGCATGAACGTGTACTGGCCGGAGGACACCGAGGTCGAGAAGGTCGACCTCACGTCCCCCCGCGAGGTCCAGAGCTGCGAGGTGTGCTTCGGCGGCGGGTACGAGCCCGGGAAGTGGCACGACAGCGCCCACGGGTACGGCCGCGTGCGGTGCCCGAAGGGGTGCCTGGTCGAGGGCAGGCCCGACCCGGTGGCGGAGAAGCCGAAGGAGCCGACGACGTGCGAGTGCTGCCAGCAGCCGCTGTTGGACTGCGAGAGGGGCGCCCCGCCGGGGATCAAGGAGAAGACCGGGTCGATGGCCGGTTAGCTGTAGGCGACCCGACCGAACGCCACACGATCGGCCGGTCGGTACACGTCGGAGATGTCGAAGAACAGCGGCGGGTCGCCGAACTGCCGCTTGCGGGGCCTGGGCCTGTACCGCCCCGGCCCCAGCGTGTCCTCGATGAACTGCTTGATGTCGAGGTCGGCGTTGCGCCGGCTGATCGCCTCGGCGCAGGCCAGCCATTCCTGGGGCGTCATTGGCACGGGTGGGTTCGGGTACAGCGGGCCTGGACGATGAGCTCGGCCCGCTCCAGGTCCTCGATCGCGGCCTCGCGGGTCGCGTAGTGGTAGGTCTCGGTGACGACGTGGAACTTGTAGGTCCCCTTCAGCAGCTCCGCCACCTGCCACCAAATGTCCTGCACGTCCGGGTGCCAGAACCACGGCTCGGGCTGGTCCTTGTCCGAGTACAACGGGTCGGGCATCTCAGTCCTCACGGCATGTCCACGATCTTCACCGGCTTGTCGGTGTCGACGAGCCGGTCGAGCTCCTCGTCCGAGATCGCCACGGGCGGCAGGATCCGCCTCAACAGACTCTCGCCGCCGATCCCGCCGCCGGGGTAGTTGCCGGTGAGGTGCTGCTCGAGCTCCTCGCTCGTCAGGACCTCGCTGTACAGGATCAGGTTCGGCAGCCCCGGCCACCAGATCCGGAGGATGGGGAACCGGTCGCCCTCGCACTCCTCGTCGGTGTCCGCCCCGGCCGCGCGGGCGTCCTGCTTGCGGTGGCACGGGCAGTGGTGGTCGTTGTAGAAGTACTCCTGCAGCGCCTTCACGCCCGTCGCGTTCAGGTGGTTCCAGTCCTCGTCGAAGCCCGGGAACCACACCTGGTCGAAGTCGTCCCAGGCGGCGTACATCTTGGCCTCGTACCGCTTCCCGTCGGTGCGGTCGAGGTACTCCACCCGCAGGTCGTAGCTGCCGCTCTTGGGCATGTGGGCGGCCCACCAGGCGGGGTCCATCGCCAGGTGCCACGAGCCGTGGGCGTCGGCGAAGTAGTGCTCGCGCCAGGAGGCGTGCTGCGGGTGCTCCAGGTACATTACGCCCCTCTCAGCCTCGAGTACCAGTCATTCCCCATCAGTTCGCTGTAGTTGAACGGCGACCCGAGGGCGTTGCTGACGTCGATCATGTCGTCCTCACCGCTCGACCCCAAGTAGGTGCCGTTGTAGGTGAAGATGTGCCGGGGCAGGCGGAGCCGACCCATGATGAACTCGAGGCCGCTGTTCGTCAGCCGCCACGTCCCGCTGGTCCGCTTGATGTCCTCTTCCTCGGGCTCTCGGTCCAACTGCTCGATCACGCCCCAGTAGCGCGAGGTGGCGAAGTTGCCGCCGTGCATGTTGTCCTTGAACAGCTTGCTGTCGGTCAGGACGCGGACGTGGGCCGGCTCCATCCGCACCAACCTGTACATCTCGATCAGGCACACCGCCATGTTGCGGTTGAACTTCCTCGAGTACAGCTTGGCGAGCTGGTCGCAGCAGGGGCACGTCACCCCCTGGTCGAGGTTACCCATCACATGGGCTCGGGCTTCTCTGAGCGTCGTCACGGGTCGGACCTCCGTTAGGTGTCCGCTTCCTTGCGCTCTCTCACTCCGTCGACCTCGGGGAAGTGCTCGTCCAGGTACTTCCCCAGGTCGTGCTTCAGGCCGGTGTCCTCGATGAAGTGAAGCAGCACGTCACGCTGGTACGCCGGGTCGTTCTTGTTGACCGAAATCAGGTCGTAGGCGAACGGCTCGTTCGGGTGGTCGTCGAACTTGTCCTTCTCGCCGCTCATCGGCAGCCTCCGGGCAGCAGGCACAGGCCCAGGACGATGATGAACACCAGCCACCACTCCCACGGGTCGTGGGAGGGCGGCGTGTGCTCGTTCTCGTATGATCGGGTCATGCGGCCTTCGGTTGCTCTTCGGTCTCGAGGATCTGCGGGCCGGTCGCCTTGTCGGGCGACGGGGCGCCGTCGAGCGGGATTGCCCCCGCACACGGCGGCGTCATCGGCCGGGTCATCGACCACAGCCCCATCGCGTTGGCCTGGCACTTCTCGAACAGGGCCGCCTTGTCCTGCGGCGTCAGCTTGTCCGGGTCACCGACCTGCTTGAGGGCAGTTCCGAACAGGGAGCGGGTGGCGCGGTTGACTTCCACAACCGCCTTCGACAGGTCCGTCTGAGGCATCGCAGCACTCCTTGCCTGGGTCTCTCTCGTACGGCCGCCCCGAGGCCATCGAGTCGTAGAACCGACCGCAGTTCCCGAGGAACCGGTCGCGGGGCAGTAGCTTGGGGTCGTACTCCACGCCCAAGATCTTCGCGATCTTAGTGTAGAAGTCCAACCAGCAGATGTCGTCGAACTCCTGGGCCAGCGTGTACCGGCACGCCTCCTCGAGCTCGTCCTCTTTCGTGACCCGCTTGGGCGGGAAGGGTTTGGTGAGCACGGCCCACACGAGCCGAGCCCGCAGCTTCACCCGCTGCCACCACGACAGCGCCTTGTACTGTTTCGACGGGGACGGTGGAGGCGGCTGGGTTTGTGCTACCTCTTTGGCCTTGCGCCGCTCGAGCTCGCGGGTCGCCCAGGCCATCTCCCTCCCCCGGACTATCATCCGGTCGAGCAGGGCGTCGCGGTACTTCTTCAGGAGGTCGAACCGCTCCAGCAGTTCCACTAGCCGGTCGAACAGGCGGAAGTACTTCTCGTCCCACATCGGGGCGGCGTTCGGGGCCGCCAGCGTGAAGTCGCGGAACAGCTCCGCCCCGGCCTCGATGATCTCCTCGGGTACGTTCTTGAACTTGGCCTGCTCGCGGTCCTCCTCGTCCATGCTCAGGAGCAGGTCGAGGCGGGTCTTCGCCAGGGCCAGGATCGACGCGTCGCGGGTGATCTTGGGCGGCGGCTCGGGCCTGGGGTCGGTGATGAACCACACGAACTCCATGCCCGGCTCCAGGTACTCGGCCCGGAGCGTCTTGGCCGGCATCGCCACGCGGGGCAGGTGCATGGTGCCGGTCCACACCTCCACCGTGGCGGTCTCGCCGTCGTACTCGAGCAGTTTGCACAAGGCGGGCGTTGGCTGAACCATGACTACCTCTTGGCCGACACCGCGATCTGGATCGAGGTGGGCTCGTTGGGGTGGCGGGCCAGGTACAGTTCGAGCGGGAAGTCGGGGCTGTGCTCCTTGAGCACCTCCTCGCAGACGTGGCGCATCTCGTGGAGCGCCGGCTCGGTCATGTTCGAGGTGCCCAGGTACGGCTGCAGGGCGGCGACGCACTTCTGCTCGGCCGTCCGGCACAGCTCGTTCACGTCCAGGGTCACGATGTTCCCCCAAAAGGGTCCGGGCTCGAGGCGCTGGTGTTGGTCTCCGGCGTGGAGGGCGTCCACTTCGAGAACGGCTTGAGGTTGCCCTCGATCAGCTTGTTGGTGCCGTGGCCCTTCGGCTGCTTGCGGACGTAGAACCCCTCGAGCTTGTCGGCGAACCGCTTGTCGATCTGGTTGGCGTAGTACAGGAACGCGGCGGTGAGCGGGATGGCGCCGGCCTCCATGCCGCCGATCGCGTCGTACTCCTTGACGGCGTAGAACAGCGTCTTCCACAGCGCGAAGCCGACGCCCTCCAGGGCGTCGCCTTTGAGCAGCTTGCGGATGTCGATGTAGAAGTTCGACTTGGCCCCGGAGGCGAGGGTGAACTCGCCCCGCTGGATGCACCGCGAGTCGATGAGCTGCCTCAGCATTTCCATGTGGTTCATGTCAGGGTGTCCCGTTCGTTGTGGGGTTCGACCTCCCGCATCCCTGCGGTCAACCTGTCCGCGACGTCCTTCGCGTACATCGCCAGCCACCCGTTGGTGTAGGTGGTGGCCCAGTGGCCGTACGGCGTCTCGCCGCCGACGAGGCCGGACTCGCGGACGAGCCGCTCCACCACGCCCGGGGGAAGGTGGTCGCGCATCAGGTCGTAGAGGAAGGAGACGAGCGGGGAGTGGCCGACGACCTTGCCGGAGCGCTCGAAGAGTTGCTGGTCGGGAACGGTGCGGTCGGCCATCTTAGCCTTTCGCTGAAGTGCTGACGCCCAGCCGGGGCGGGCTGGGCGTGAGTTGCGCCGGCTGGATTTGAACCAGCGACCTCGAGGTTATGGGCCTCGCGAGCTGCCAGACTGCTCCACAGCGCAATAGGCGGTCGGGGTGTCGTATACTTTGGGTTTTGGACACCAGGACCGGGTAGCTACTCCAGTCCACTCTCCGACCGTGTGTAAGACGACAGTCCACGCCCGCTACACTGCGACCTCGGGCTCATCTGACTCGCCCGGTGGGTTTACAGCCCACCGGGCCAGCCGTGGGACCCGTTCGGACCGCTGCTCCCCTTTCGGGGTGGTACATCCGGACGGGTCAAGCCGGACGGACAGCGTCCGGGTTTCCCAGGCTTTTGGGGTGAGTGCCCCGCAGTCCGGTTGGCCCGATTGCCGTCTCACATACGATTATCAGGCCAACCGGGGCGTGTCCAGCCAGTTTTCGTACTTTGTCCCCCTGAGCGCCTTGACGATCTCCGGGTAGTTGGTCACGCGAGGCTCCACGCGGTCGTCGCCCCTCTGCCGCAGGTAGGCCGGGCTCACGTCACGCTGCTTCTTGAGACCGAGGAACTTCTGAACCCTTTTGGCGGCGTCCTGTGCCCGCCCGTTTTCCTTTCGTACCGCAGGTCGAGCAGGTCGTGGTCCTTGAACCGCTCGTCGACGTCGGCCCGCTCCTTCTCCCACTTCTCGAAGTACCCGAGCATGTAATCGCGGCCCAGGTACACCGGCTTGCGGGCCTTGCCGGCTGCCTCCAGGTCCCTCGGAAGGACCCGCCACCACCCGCTGGCCTCGGCCTCGCGCAGGGACAGGGCCATGTGCAGCATGTTGTCCCGCCACAGCTTCACGACCTTGACGGACTTGTCGGCCGCCAGCAGGTCGAGGAGGCCGGTGCTCCACGACCCGGCCCCGCTCACGCTCGGGTGGAACACGCACCCAACGGCCTCGAACCTGGCCGCGTGGTTCTTGCTCCACAGGGCGGCGCACGCGGCCGCCGCCGTCCACTCGCTCATGGGGAACGTCGGGCGGTGCCGGTTGAAGACGTTGGCCGGACACAGTACGTCCGGGTGGGCATCGAGCATGCTCGCCATCCAGTGGCTGCCGCAGCGGGGCTGGGCGACGATAACGAACTTGATCACGGGCACCTCCGTTGTGGATTCGTCAAGACTTTACTTCGACAGCATCTTCCGCATCGACACGGCCTGCCGGGCCATGTCGTAGTTCGGGTCGCTCGGCGCGGCGGCCACGCCCTCGATCGCCTTCCACGCCCCGGTGTAGTCGGTGATCGCGCCGTTCGACACTTCGCGCACCGTCTTGATGACGAACGCGTCGAGCTGGCGAGTCGCCTCGGCCTTGAGGGGCGGCGACATGCGGGCCACCATCGCCCCCATCCGCTCCGGCTTCATGCCGGTCAGGTCGGGCAGGGCGCCGTTCATCTTCACCCCATTCTCGGCCGCGAACTGCTGCAAGGTCGTGGCCTTCGACACGCCCGCCGGCGCTGCGGGCGCCGAACCGGGCTTGGGCGGTCGGCCCGGGGACGTCGGGACGGTCGGCGGGGCGCCCGTCGCCTTCTCGGCCGTCAGGTCGTCCTGCCGGGCGGCGTGGAACTGGTCCACCTGCCTGATCATGGGCAGCAGCGGGCTCTGCGGCTGCGTGGCCTGCAGCTCGGCCTGGAACTTCGCCCGGTCCTGTGGCTGCAGGGCGGCCAGGTACTGCACCGCCTGGCGGGCCGGCAGCTTCCCGGCCACCATGTCCGCGTACTGCGGCATGCCCTTGAGGCTGTCCAGCCGCACCTGCCCGACCGGGCTGGCCCCGGTGACGTTGTCGGTCGAGTCGGCGAACCGGTTGAGCACCTCGCCGTTGCGCTGCTCCTGGCTCTTAGTAGCGTCCATCCAGAAGTCCTTCTTGAACAGCTTGCCCAGGTCGCCGCCGGTCATCTTGCTGGCCCCGAACCCGGCCCCGAGCAGGCCGAGGATCGGCAGCCACGCCCCGCCGAACCCGAACATCGCACCCATCATGCCCACCACCCCGAGCGACAGCCCGGCGAACGTGAGCATCTTCTCCATCGGGGCCATCTTCCCGAAGATCCCCGCCCCGACCTCGAGCGGGACGTGGCGGTCGAGCACCGGCCGTCCCTGGTCGTCCACCTGCCCGGTCTCGATGCCGCCCACCTGGGCCAGAAGATACTGGTCGATGCGGGCCTTGATCTCCTTGCCGATCGGGCTGGCCGGCTCGGTCAGCGGCTGCCGCACCACGCTCCCGTCGGGCTGGCGGACGAGCTGCGTCAGCGGCTGCCCGTCGGGGCCGAGCACCGGCTTGGTCTTCTCGGCCTCGCCCAGGAAGTCCTGCACGCTCTTGATGGGCGTGCCGTCGTCCTTGAACCCGCCGACCACGGCCGCCTTCCGCATGGCGTGGTCCAGGTACTTCTTCGAGATGTCCTGCCCCTTCGCCCGCAGGGCGATGAGCGCGTCCTGGTCCTCCGGGCTCATGGGCGTGCCCGGCGGCCGGCTCTTCATGGCCCCCATGAGCCGCTCGTACTCGCCCTGGAAGGCCGGCAGGTCCTTCTCCCGGGTCTGCTTGAGGACCGTCTGCTCGTAGTGCTCCACCGCCCGCCCCTGGACAGTCTTGTTGACCTCGTGGAGCTGCTTCATCTTGTCCTCGTACGCCTTCCACATCTCGGGCGGGACCGGCTGCCCGGCCTGCTGCAGGGCCTGGGCCTTCTGCCCGAGCTCGACGACTTCGGCCTGCAGCCCCTTGTACCGCTGGTACGTCCCCGCCCCGCCGGCCCCGCCGTCTATGAGCTGGCCGAACTGGGCCTCGTCCATGCCCTCGAACGAGGTGTGGTCGAGCGGGGGCGCGAACATCCGCAGCGGCAACCGGGTCGGGTCGCCGCCGGCTTTGGCGAGGGCCGCGTCGTACGCCGCTTTGGCCCCGGCCGTGTTGCCGGTGACCACCGCGTTCCCGTAGTCCGACTCGAGCCTCGCCACCTCGTCGTCGCCCACCGGCTCGGGACCCGTGGGGCCGCCCGGCTCGCCCGGGGGCTTGGGCTTGTTCTTGAACGCGCCGGTGGCCGGGTCGAACTCCCGCGTCCCACTCGCGTCGTTCTGCACGGACCCGACCATCCCGGCCGGGTTGGCCGGGTCGATGTTGTACTTCTCGAACACCTTGCGGGCCTGGGCCTTCACTTCCGGCGGGTACTTGGGGTCGGCCGCCACCTGCCGGGCGGTCTCGATCTCCTTGCGGTACGCCGCCATCGCGTCCGCGTCCCGCTTCGTCAGCCCGGTCCGCCCGAGCTGCTTCTCGACGGCCTTGAGGTCGCCCTCGAGAAGCTTCGCCTTGTCCCCCAGGGTCGGGTCGGCGGGGTTGGCGGCGGCCGCCTGGCGGGCCGCCTCGAGCTTGGCCGTCAGGTCGCCCTTCTGGTCCTCGAGGGCCATGTGCCGATGGATCGCGTCCTGGCCCCGGGTGTCCACGGCCCCCAGGTTCTCCTCGCGCTTCTTCTTGGCGAGCGCGAGGGTGGCCTGGAGCTTGGCCCGCTCGGGCGAGTCGGGCGGCAGCGCCTCGAGCTTGTCCTCCAGGTCGAAGAGCTGGGCCTCGGTGTTGGCGAGCTCGCCCTTCGCGTCCTTGCCCGAGCCCATCATGTTCCGCATGCCGGTGAACGAGTCCCCGGCGGCGTTCGGGAGCACCCGCCCGAACGTGTCCTTGAACCGCTCCCGGGCGAGCGGGTTGTCCGGCAGCTCGCCCACCCCGGTGCCCAGGTTCTTGAGCCCCTTCCACCGCTCGTTCATCTCGACCAGCGGGTTCGGGCTGTCCTTGTCGCGCCACTTGTTGTCGCTGAACTGGTCGTGCAGCCACGTCGCCCCCTGGATCGGGAGCCACGACCCCGGCAGGAACTGGTGCATGATCACGCTCTTCGGGTCGCCGGTGCGGACGAACCCCTTCTGGCCCTTGATGGCGGCCATCTCCTTGCGGGCCTCCTCGACTTTCTTCTGCACCTCCGGGTCGGCCGACAGCTCGTTCTTGGACACGAAGTCGTTCAGGTTGTTGAGGCGGGCGTTGCCCTCGGCGTGCCCGCCCGCCCCGCTGCCCAGGAACGGGAGCGCGGCCCCGCTCAGCCCGTACCCGGTGGCGGCCCCCGGACGACGCAGGGCCATGTTCCGCAGCGCCCCCTCCCCGGTGATCGCCCGGAACGGGGTCGCGACCGTGCGGAACGCCAGATTGCCCAGTCGGGAGACCGGCTCGGGCAGGTACTTCAGGGCGTGCTGGAGCCCGTGCTCGATGTTGTAGCTCAGGTTGGTGTGGCCCAGCACGCTGCTCGTCGGCCCCCGGTCGGCCAGCAGGTCCTTGCGGCGCTTGAGCACCTCGGCCGGGCTGAGCCCCTTCGTCCACCTGTCGAGACCCTCGCCCCACGCCTTGCGGTCGGTCCACCCGGTCCCCCACCGCTGCAGTAACCCCTTGCCCGCCTCGGGGGCGGCGCCCGACCCGACCACGGCGTCGTCGAGCGAGTACGGGTTGCCGGGCGTGCCCGGGGCCGGCTTCGAGCTCGCCACGTCGTCGGCGGCCCCGGCCGGCGCCTTGACGGCCGACGCGGGTCCGGCTTTGGCCGCGTCCAGGCCCTTGTACACGCCGTACAGGTCCTTCTCGGCGTTCCGCAGCGCCTTGACCGCCTCCTTGTACTCGGGGCTCGACGCCATCGCCCGCCGGTACGCCGGGGACAGGCTGGCGTCCTTCATGCGGGACTCGAGGGCCGCCACCCGTTCGAGGGCGGCCTTCTGGGCGTTCTCGGCCAGCACGAGCTTATCGCCCCCGGCCGCACGCATCCCCTCGAGCTCGGTCTTGAGGGCCGCCTGCTTGGCCGCCAGGTCGGCCGGGATCGGCTTGCCTGCGGACGTGAGGCGCGCGACCTCGCCCTCGACCTTCGCCAGGCTGGTGGTCGCGCGGACCATGTTGGTCGAGGCGAACGCCTGCACGGCCTTCTGGCCCGCCCCGACGGTGGCGCCGCCGGCCCACCCGCCGCCCATGCCGCCGGCGATGCCGGCCACGACGCGGAGTGCGGGCTTGTACTTCTGGTCGATGGGCGCCATCTCGACGCCGGCCATCGCGGCGCTCGACCCGCCGAGGCCGCCCATCATCATGCCCGTGCCCCGGGCGGCGTTGCTCGCCAGGCCGACGGGCAGGAGGGTGAGGCCGGTGAGCCCGGCGTCGAGCACCACGTCCTCGAGCTTGTTGCTGATCTGCCCCGGCTTGCCCGACCAGTCGATCAGGTGGGCCTTGTCCGGGTTCTCCATGATGAACTTGAGCTGGGCCGTGTCGCCGCCCAGGTAGTCCAGCCCCGGGCCGTCGCCGGTCACGGCCCCGCCGATGCGCGCCCCCGTGCGGTAGATGGGCGCCATCGTGGCCCCGGCGTTGAGCACCGTGCGGTCGACCCACTCGTACCCGAAGGCCGGGTTGTACTTGAGCTGGTAGCGGGGGTCGTTGTTCTGCCGCAGCCCCCGGTAGTACTCCAGGGCCTTCTGGTCGGCGATGCCGCTGACGTACCCGCGCATGGCCGGGTTCAGGCTGTTCAGGTGGGCCTGGATCGGCTGCGGCACGCCCCGGTCGGACCACTGCCCGCCGTTGTCCTTGAAGGCGTTCATCAGGTTCACGTTGTGCGGGTTCGCCTTGAACTCCTCGAGCTGCTTGTTGAACCGCTGGCTCAGGTACACGGCCGCCTGGCGGGCGTTCTCGGCCCCGGTCGCGTCGCCGGCCTGGGCGCTCGACTGGGCGGTGCGCATCAAGTCGTTGATGAGCATGGTGCGGTCGGTCGGGCTCATGCGGTCGGCGTACCCGGCCCGGGTGGTCTCGTCGGCTTTGGCGAACCCGGCCGCCCACGACGACGCGCCGGCCCGCTGGGCGTACGCCTCGGTCTGCCCGGCCACCGACTTGATGTACCGGTCGTAGAAGTGCTGGGCGCCCGAGCTGTACGGGTTCGACTGGCCGTAGTCGGTGATCTTGTCGCGGTAGACGGCCTGCTCCTTGACGCCGCCCCGGGGGTAGTTGACCTGCGGCTTCACCAGCTCCCGCTCGGTCTTCTTGGGGCGGAACCAGCCGGTGGTGGTCGCCTCCCACCCCTTCGGGCTGTGGGGCGAGACCCCGCCCACGGCGCTGTTGGGGTCCTGCAGCGCGTGCTGGATGACCAGGTTGCGGCCGTGGTAGAAGTTGGCCTCGTCGGGGATGGCCCCGAGCTTGGCCTTGAGCACGTCGTTGTAGATCTTGTCCTTGCTCTGCTGCCACTTGGCGGCCACGTCCCCGCCCATCGTGGTGCCCGGCCCGACGCGGCGGGCGGTCTCCGCCTCGGCCTCGACCTTCGCGTCCTCCTCCATCTCCTTGCGGTAGGTGTCGTAGTCCAGGCTCGCCAGGTACGCGGCCCGCTGCCGCTCGGTGCCCCGCATCTGCTCGCGGAACCGCACCTGGCTCGTGGCCCCGCCCTGCTCGGCCGCCGTCAGGCCGGCCTTGAGGTCGACCGGGGCGGCCGAGCCGAACTCGGCGTAGTTGATCTGCGCGTACGCCTGCTGGTACGCCTGCTTGGCGGCGGTCAGCTCGCCCGACTTCTTCACCGTCTGGTACCAGTGGTGGCTGGCGTCGTTCACGCCCGCCTGGCCCATCTTGTCCACCTGCTGGCGGGCGGTCACCATCGCCGCCCGCAGCGTCGGGTCGTCCACCCCCTGCTTGTACCTGTCCATCCAGGCCGCCTCGGCCGACTTGTACGCCGTGACCGTCTTGACGTACCCGTCGAACATGCCCCGCTTCGAGGGGTCGAGGATCGTGGGCCGGTAGCTCTCGTACTCCTTGACCTTGTTGGGGTCCTTCGCCCAGGCCGTGCTGGCCGTGAGTTCCTTCTGCACGCGCACCAGCTCGTCGGACAGGCCGAGGCGCACGGTCGTCCTCTGGTGCGGGTCGAGGGCGTTGGTCCACTCCTCGAGCCCGGCCCCGCCCGTCTGCTGCATCCACGGCAGGAACTTGTCCCGCAGCCCCGTGGTGACCGTCTGGCGGTACTTCGGGTCGTTCCACTGCTGGTACAGGTCCTTCACCGGCTGGTGGGCGCCGTACGCGTGCAGGTCCTTGCCCGGCTCCGCCTGGAACATGTTGCTCCAGCGGGGCGCCGAGCCCGGCTTGTACGCGTTCGGGTCCGGCTGGTCGTCGGCCCCGTACCCGGCGAACGGGTCGGCCGCGTCCGGGTCGGGCTTGGGCGCGCCGGGGGACGCGGGGGTCGGCACGGCCAGCCCCCGGTCCACGAACTGCTGGTGCTTGGCCTGGGCCGCGTGGTACGCGTTCATCGCGGCGACGTACTTCGGGTCGGTGCTCGGCACGCCCTGCGAGATCAGCGCGTCGTACGGCTTGGCCGCCGCGTCCATCTCGGCCTTCGCGGCCGCGTACTCCTCGCCCATGTACGGGATCCGGGCCTGGTGGGCCTGGTCGATCTTCTCTTTTAGCCCCGGCAGCGCCTCCCACGCGGCAGCTTCCTCCGGGGTGCCCGGCTTCGAGCGGTGCAGCTCGATCCACTTCGCGTGGGCCTGCTGGTACGCGGTGTTCGCCTGGGCGTACCCGTCGTTCAGCCCCTGGTAGTTCACGTCGGGCTTCAGCCCGCCGCCCGGGGCGCTGCCGGGAGGAGCGCTCGGCTTGTCCTCCCCGGCGGGGATCGGCGCGGGGGTCGGCGGCGTGTACCCCGGCGGCGGGGTCTGGGACGGGTTCAGTTTCGGTGCGGGCGGCTGCGTCGGATTCCACGGGTTGTTCGGCTTCGGCGGTGCGGCCTGGGCCGGTTGTGTTGGCGCCACCACTTTTGGCGTCGCTGCCGGGGGAGTGGCCGCCGGGGGCTTCGCGTCGAGCTTCGGGGCGGTGGCCGGGCTGTCGGTCGACAGCGGGCTCGTGCCCGCGTCCATCTTCAGCGGGCTGTTGTCCGCCAGCTTGAGGAACTCCTCGCGGACGGCCGGGTCCAGGGCCGCCGCCTTCTCGATCGCGGCAGCCAGTTGCGCCCCACGCAGGCCCATGCCGTGCCACTGACGCAGGAGTCGAGGCGCAACCCCTGCATCCGTGCCGACTTGCTCAAATCCTTGCTTGAACAGTGCAGACGGTCGCGACTCGGACGGAGCGACGAGTCCCCTTGTTTCGAGGGTGTTTCCGCTGCCGATCTTAACATTCCCCATCCCATCTTCACTCAGTACCGCCTCTACCCCCCTCGCCACAGCCTCCCACGGGGTCACTCCCCCTCGGTAAGAGGTACCCAACCCTTCCGCTCGAGGCAGTGCCTGAGAACGAGCCCAACGCCCCAGGAAGCCCGTCTTGCTCATCAGGGGCACGCCGAGGGGTCCCAGAGGGGGTTGCGGCTGTTGGGGCTGTACGGGCTGCTGGGGGGCCGCCTGGGCCTGTTGGGGGGCCTGCTGCGGCTGCTGCGTGAGGTTCTGTGCGGTCTGCTGGACCTGCTGTGCCGTCCCCTCCCCCAGCCGGGGGGTGTTCGAGATCGGCTCGGTCGAGAGCGTGGGGACCTTCGGCTGAGGGACCAGCGAGGGGATCTTCGCCACACCCGAGTTGCCGCCCAGGGACACGGTGGGGGGTTTGATCGTGGGCTTGAGGGGCGCCGCAGCCGCACACTTAGCCAGGGCCTTGATGTGCCGGGCGGCGAGCGTCTTCAGCGACGGGGTGCTGGTCATCACTGGCGTCCTTGCCTGTAACGAAGAGGGCCGGACTCGAGTATCAGTCGAGACCGGCCCATTGTAACTCAGAGGGTGTGGAGGGGGCGAGATCAACGCTTCAGGCGCTGCCGGGCCTCGTGGCGTTCTTTCGCCGAGGGGCGTTCGGCCATCCGCTGCTCGCGGGCCGAGGGGACGTAGTGCGGGTTGGGGGCGTACAGGCAGAAGAACGGGGCGGCGTACACCACGTCCATGCCCAGCATCTGCTCGGGCAGTTGGCCGTTCTTCTTGACCTTCTCGTACAGCTCCGGGCCGCCCCACTCGTCCTCGGTCCACTCCCGCAGGACCTTGATCATCGGCCGGGGGACGTGCATCAGCTCCGGCTCGATGCCGTAGGCCGCCACGAACCCCTTCACGGCGTTGCAGATGCCCTCGCGGGTCTTGGGGAACGGCGCGAGGACCATCGCGAAGATGCGGTCGTCCGTGTCCACTGTGTGAATCGGCATGGTCAGGCAGCTTCCTTTCTGCCGCCGGTGTCGGCCCTGATGATGTCGCCGGCCAAGACCTCCTCGGCCCAGTACACCTCGATCAGCTCCACCGGGGAGCCGACCGCCTCGAACTTGTGCCACTGGCGGGGCGGCACCTTGAACTGCTCCCCCGCCTTGATGCGGTAGGTGTTCTTCGGGAGCACCGAGATCTCGCTCTCGAAGTAATGCACGAGCAGCTCGCCCTGCATCACATAGAACTGGTTCCACTTCCAGTCGTGGAAGTGCCTCGAGCACCAGGTGTTGGGGTCGATCGAGGCGTGATGCACCTCGCAGTTCGCGTTCGCGAACACGGGGCGCGTCCTGCCCCACACCTTCGGCTGCACGCTGACGTGGGTCGGGCCGTCCATAGCCTTCACCTCGCACATGGGGAGGATCGACTCCTCCGGTTCGGGCTCGCCGTTCCTTCGGCGGGCCAGTCGCGCGTTCTCCTCCTCGCGGTCGGCGGCAGAGATCTGCCCGATGGCGAAGAGGTAGTCGTACAGCGTGTCGTACTTCGCCGCCGTCGGGGTGGTGAAGTAGTCCGCGTAGTAGTACCGGGTGTACCCGTCGTAGAGCTTGGTGTCGCCGGGGATCATGTCGTCACCGGGCGGCTCGGGAAAGTCTTGGCGCTGCTCACTTTGCTGCCCGCCTTGCGGTTCAGCTTCTTGACCGAATCGTAGATCTCTTCCCGCTGCCGGCGCTCCTCATCGGCGACGGGACGGCGATCCGTATTCTGCTCGCGCATCCTGCTCAGGCGGATCAACAGTTCGGCCTGGGTCTTCTTCTCGATCATGTACGGAACGACCTGTTCGAGCAGCTCGGCGATCTCCGGCCTGCGCAACCACCACAGGTGCATCGGCTTGTGGGTGCGCGGCGGCCTGGAACACGTCGACCCGAATCCGGTCGATGCAAGGAAGTCGATCACCTTCCGCGACGACATCTCGATCCTGACGTCGGGGCAGTGGTCGAAGCCGGAGTTACCTCGTTTGGCTCGCCTGTTGATGGACAGTGAGCCTTCGCCGTCCAAGATGCCGGCTATGTAGGCGGCCTGCGAAACACTGAGAGTGGGCATGTTCACTTCCTGTTGGGGCCGTTGGCGAGGGCGTCGCGGAACTTCGCGTTCCACTCGGCCTTCGCGTCCTCTTCCGTGGCGTGGAACGGCATGTTCCGGATGCGGGTGGACAGCACCAGGCGGGCGAACCAGTCCTCCTGGTGGTCGAGGATCTTCTCCCAGCCCTTGCTCGTGTCGACGTTGAGGCAGACCCACTCGGCGATCGCCCGGGACGCCTCGGTGTCCTTCTGGGCCTTGATGTCGCGCCCGCCCTGCACGAACAGCGACCAGCTCTTCTCGCCGATCACGTCGCACACCTGGACGTTGTGGCCGTACGCGCTGCGGGCCACCCGCTCGCCGTGGAGCGAGAGCTCGAGGAACGCGTTGCCCATCAGGTAGTAGATCGGCTCGGGCAGGCCGTGCAGCTTCTGCTCCATGATCAGCGGGCGCTTGCCGCAGTCCACGGGCGTCATCATCGGGTTGAACAGCGGGGTGCCGAGCGCGACCTGCCCCATCGCCTCCTTCTCGGTCAGCCGCGTCATCGGCTGCTCCCAGTGGAAGTGCCACGGGTCGAAGTTGGCCGTGCCGTTGGTCTCCACGATCCTGTCGGGGGCGACGGCGGGCTCGTTCTCGACGTCCGGCTTGGCGACGAACACGCCCAGAGCCGAGGCCGAGACGTGCAGGAAGAAGTCGCGACGGTCCATGTCGAATCAGGCGGCCTTTGCCGCCCCCTCGTTCTCGGGGAATGGGATCGGGACCAGTTTGTCTTGACGGTAACACTTTGCGGTCTCGACCGTGGCGGTGGTGCCCTCGGCGTACACCTTCTGGATGATCCCCCGGAAGCAGCGGTAGAACCGCGCCGTAATGTCGGGGAAGTCCTTCTCCACGATCGAGTCGAGGCGGGCCAGCATGTTCTCCACGGGCTCGCCCGGGATGAACGGCACGATCAGGCCGGCCTCGCCCTTGAACGGGTCCTCTTGGAAGCGGAACGCGTAGAACGTGTGGGCCTGGTGGTACAGGCTCTTCACGCGGTCCCTGATGTGCTCGTGCAGGTCGCCGGGGCCGGGCATGATCGGCTCGGCCGTGGGGATCTCCTCGGGGGGCGGCTCGGCCACCTCGAGGTTCGGCTTGATGGTCTGCAGGTCCGCGATCTCCATCTCGCGGTTCAGTCGCGCCTGCAGCTCCTCCTGGTACTTCTGCTCCTCGGCCATCTGCGCGGCGACGCGCCTGAAGTCGAGGCCGATGCCCTTCTGGCACTTCTCCGGGTCGATCTGCAGGCCGTCCATGAGCTTGCACTTCGCCGCCTGGGCGTCCTTCGCGATCTGCGCCTGCAGGGCGATCTCTTCCTTGAAGTCGTGGCGGAGCTTGAGCGGCGCGGTGTTGGGGCCGTAGAACGCCGGCCCGTGGGCGATGCTGACGACGAGCTGGCCCTGCGCGTTCACCTCGGCGCCCAGCACCCTGCTGTCGGCGGGCAGCTTGATGTGCCCGGCCGCGTCCAGCATGTGGATCAGTTGGCGGAGGTCGAAGACGTGCTCGACGGGGGACACGTCGTTCGGCAGAAATGCCTGCATGGGAATCCTTTCCCGGGTTCAGAGGTCCAGCCCCTCGCGTCTGTAGGGGTGTTCTTCGACGGGCTGTCCCTGTCCGTTTTCGATGCGCAAGTTGGTGAAGAGTAGAGTAATCCCCAGAGTGCCCGGCTGCAAACCCCCTGTCTGAATGTAAACGTGGCCGGCGCCGTCGTGGATCCGCTGCTGGGGGATCGAGGGCGGCGTGAACGTCTGGAAGCCGATGATCGGCAGCTCGACGCCGTCGATCAGCAGCGCGTACTTGCCGTCGGGCTGTTGCCTCAGCGTGAGCGTGCTGCCCCACTTGGGGAACGCGATGTTCCCCTGTTCGAGCAGCGAGTTCAACAGCCCGAGGTTGCTCACTTCTTGTCGACCCCCGTGACGGGCACGTCGGTGGGCACCTGCACCATGCCCCGCATGCCGCCGCCGCGACTGCTGGCCGTGGTGACCTCCACCGCGCCCTTCGCCCGCGTGTCGTTCTTGCCCGGCTCCTTCTTGTTGTTCTCCGGGTCCACGAACGGCAGGAACTGGTGGTTCGAGAGCTGGATGCCCAGCCCGTGCTGCAGGTACGTCATCGAGATCGGCGGGTTGGCCCGCAGCGTCTTGCGGGCGTGCTCGACGAACTCCTTGAGCACGGCCATCTTGGTGCGGAACGCCTCGGCGTGGTCGTCGGGCTCGCCCGCCGGCGGCTGCTGGTCGTTCAGGTAGCAGTTGACCAGGTACTGCAGCAGGTCGGGGTCCTGGTCGGTGGACACCACGAACCCGAAGTCCCTACGCAAGGACTCGAGCATTTTTGGGTCGATCGGCATCGTTCTCTCCTAGAGGTCCAGGGGTCGTCCTTCGGGCAGCGGCTCGTCTTCGGGCTTCCGCGACAGCCTCGGGGGCGGCGGGGGCGGGGGCGGAGGAGGCGGGTACGGGTCGGGCGCCCCCACCATCGACGCGTGGGCCGACCGGCGTGCCCGCTCGCGCATCTGCTCGGCCCGCTGTTGGTCCTGGCGGTCCTGGTTGTACTGCTGCTGCCGCACCGCCTCGGGGTTGTTGTACGTCCGGGGCGCGCGGATCGTAACGTCGCTGTTCTCCTCGGTGACCTGGTAGCCCCACTGGGACAGCCCACGGTCGTCGATCTTCTGGAACAGCCGCACCAGCAGGCGGAACCGCAGCCCGTTGTCGGTGGGCGCCAGCACCTTGAACACGAACGTGCGGCAGTTGTTGCGCACCGGGGCCGAGGCGTTGACGGTGTACTTGCACCCGTCGAGGGTGAAGTTGCGGGTGCGGCAGATGTCCCGCATGCGCAGCACCAGGCTCTCCACCTGGTCGCTCCGCAGGCGCGGGTCGAGCTGCCGCTGCTCGATCTCGTCGCTCGACCACGCGGCCTTCGTGGTGAAGCCCGGGTACAGGGGCGGCGGGGTCGTGCCCGCCGTGCCCGTGAACTCCAGGGCGGTGTCGCCGACGGCGCTCGGCCCAGAGCCCGTCCACTCGCGGACCTCTTCCATGCTCAGTTCGTTCATGTCGCGCCTCACGGCGAAGTAGTAGCTCAGGTACTGCCGGTTGCGGTCCTGCAGGTATCGCTCGAACTCGGCCCGCAGCTCCCGCAGCAGGGCGTCGATGGCGTCCGGGTCGTCCTCGATGACGGCCTGGCTGAGCGTGGGCCACCCGGCGATCACGGCCTCGAGCTGGTCCCGCAGGCGCTCGGGCACCGTGTCCCGGTTCTCGATCGTAACATAAGCGACCCGTGCTCGCTGATCCAACGACACGAGCGGCCGGGGCGTCTGCTCGTAGGTGAGGGGCGGCTGGGCACAGGCTTCCTCGGCCTGGAGGTACAGCACAACCTCGTGGGTGAAGGCTTGTCGCCCCTCCTCCACCATCGTGTACTGGCTCAGCATCTTCCCGATGAACATGTAGTGGTGGTACTGGGCCATCGAAGTCGGTCGGCCCAACACCTGGGCGTAGCGAGCCCGGGCGGTGGACAGGTTGTCCCACATCTGCGCGAACAGTTGCTCCTCTTCCTCCTGATGCGCCCACGCCCGCCGGATGTCGGCGGCCGTGGCCTCGTTGACGAAGATCGCGTTGTTCTCGAGCACCGTGCGGCGGCTCACCAGGCCGCGCTCGAGCAGGGCCTGGAGCTGCCGCTGGGCCGTCGTCATCGCGGCCAGGGCTGTGCCCTCGGGCGTTCCCACGAGCAGCTCGCGGGGGACGCCCATGTTCTGCATCATCTGGTTCTGCGCCTGCTCGATCATCTCCCGGCAGCGGTTGATGTAAGCGCCGTCGCCGCCCAGGGGCAGGATCTCGATCTCGGGCGCCGTCACGTTGTCGACGGCAGCCTGGAGGTCGTCGGGCGTCATCCCGGCGTCGACCAACGCCTGCAGCAGCCCGTCGAGCTCGCTGCGGACCTGGCCCGCCTCCTGGTACGCGGCCTCGGCCTGCTGCAGGGCCTCGCGCATCTCGGGCTCCACATAGCCGTCGACGCGCCTCGCCACCTGAACGACATACGGGTCGCTGGTGCCGTCGTACTCTTGGATGCGGGCTTCGCTCACAGGTCCATACCTCGCATGAGGGTGCCCTCCACCAGCTCGAACTGGTGGCTGCGGCCGGTGCCCTTCGCGGCCGTCATCGAGCGGATGCGGTGGGTGATCTCCTTCACCTGCACCGTCTCGCTGTTGGGGTTCTGGACGTGGTAGCGCCAGTCGGGCAGGAACCCGTGCCCCTCGATCTCCCGCACCTCGACGGTGATCATCACCTGCAGCTTGCACGGCTTGTGGACCTTGATGAACCACTGCCGCCAGTGGTCCTCCACGAGCGGCATGTTGTCGTGCAGGGTGAAGTCGAGGTCGCCCACCACGTTCTTGGGGCGGTAGTCCGTCATGTACTCGATCAGGTCCTGCAGCCGCTCGATCAGGTCCGAGCAGGCCGGGCTGAACGACTTGATGTTGGACTGGAGCTCGCGCACCCGCTGCGCGGAGAACACGCTCTCCCGCAGCCACGGGAAGAGCGCGTGCGGGTTGCCCATCGGCTGCGTGGGCGTCGTGCCGCCGACGGGGAGGAACAGACCGCTGCTGGTCTGCACCACGTTCGATACGCCGAGGTCCCGGATCTCTTCCGGAACCTCGGCCGGTTCGTTGAGGCACATCCTAGCCTCTTTCCTTGTTACAGGTCGATGGCCCGTTCGCCGACGCCCACCTCCGCCTCGGGCAGGCGGTCGCGGACGAAGTCCCCCGACGCGTCCATACGGATTCTACTGAGTTCCACGTTCCCGTTCTGCGGGTCCTTGATGACCGCGTCCAGGGCCTGGTCGTTGTTCCAGTCCACGTCGACCTCCAGGCGGCCCACCGGGGCGGCCGTCAGCATCGCGTGGAGGCGGTACCGCAGGTGGACGAGCGCCATGTCGGCGGCGGGCATGGCCCCGTCGTCTACGGTCGGGTCGAACATCTGGCTCAGCACCCGGGCCAGCTCCTTCTTCAGCTCCTGCTGCCGCTTGGCCCGGCGGGTGTTCTCCACGTCGCGCTGCCGCTGCTCGCGCTCCGCCGCGATGCGGGGGATGGCGTCCATCGCCTCCTCCAGCACCTCGCGGGTGAGCTGGCCGGGGACCGCGTCGCCGCTGCCCAGGATCTGGCGGACCAGCTCCTGGTCGAGACCGGCCTCGGAGTCGTCGATGACGATCGTGTTCGACCGCAGGCCCCGGATCCGCTCCGGGTCCTGCTGCATGGGCGTCTCGAACGTCCCCTGGTTCGTGGTGATCTCGATCCGCCCGTCGGCCGTCGAGCGCCCGGTGGCGATGCCGAACGTGTACTCGCCCTCCCGCGCCTCGCGGACCATGCCGGTGTCAGGGTCGATGGTGACCCGCGTGCCGGCCGGGATCGGGCGCTCGTTGATCGGCTCGCCCTGCGCGCGGACGTCCCGCATGTCGATGAGGCCGTGCTGACGCTCGAACGCGTCGGCCCATCCGTTGCGCAGCACCTCCTGCCTGGTCTGCTCGTCGGGCTCCGGCTCGGGCGGCAGCACGATCTCGGCGCACGGGTTGCGACTCGTGGTTGGGCTGCCGTACCGCGTGGCCCGGTCGTTGCGCACCCTGGCCCGCGCCAGGCAGCTCAAGCCCAGGCGGGTGAGGTCGTCGAACTCGCGGATGTTGTTGCGGATCATGGCCGCCTGGATGGCGCTGGCCCGGGCCTCCGGCTCGCGGATCTCGTCGCTCGTGTAGTGCCCCAGTACGATCAGCCGCTCGACCACCCAGCCCTCGATGCGGTCGAGGTCCATCGGGTGGTGCGAGGCCATGAACTCGTGGAACGTGTCGATCACCCGCTGGCTGTTGCGCGACGTCCCCTGGGCCAGCATGCGCAGTCCCTGAGCCCGGACGCGCGGGGGCAGCATCGGGAAGTGCTCGTACTGGCGGATGATCTCGCGGATCCGCCCGACGTGCTCGCGCCCGGCGCCCTCGGAGACGATCAGGCGGTTGGCTCCGTCGCCCATGATGACGCCGGCCCGGTCGTCCTGCCGGACCCAGCCCACCATCTCGTCGGTCAGCCCGGCCCAGAAGAAGTCGTGGTCCCACCGGGCGCGGATCGGCCGCCGCTCGAGCGGCCGCCGGCTGGCGAACGTGGACTCGTCGGCGGGCATCGCCATGCAGCGGATCGTGTCGTCCACCAGGTTCCAGTACACCTGGCCGATCTCGGGCCACTCCTGGTCGGCCCCCGTGGGGTCTGCGGGCGGCTGGGCCTGGACCCGCCACATGATGCGGTCGTCGCTCTGCAGCTCGCTCGGGGCGTACAGGTTCACCTGGCGCGGCACCCACTGGCCCTCGCCGGGGGTGTGCGGGGCGACGCGGAAGGACAGGGACTGGGGGTTGAAGCGGGCGCTGCGGAGGGCGGTGAGGCCGCAGGCGCGGCGGTACACGACGAGCAACAGTTCGCCCACGGACGCCGCCACCCTGTTCCGGTCGGTGTGGCGGATCCGGGCCTGCCAGACCAGCGAACTCCCCTGCTGGGTGCTCATAGGACTCCTGATTGTCTTGGCGCCTCCTCAACGGCGAGGAGGGACGCCAGGCGGAGGATGCCGGCTTCCTTGCTGAAGTCCGGCTTGACCGGAGTTCCCCTGGGGTACGAGATCGCGACGCCGTGGTCCTGGCGCGTTTCGCCGGCAGCGTGCAGCTCCCGACGCATGTTGTCCGAGCCCTTGAACGCCCGCCCGGTGCGGCCGAACTGCCGCTTGACGGCCTCCTTCGCGAGGCCGGCGATCGCTTCCTTGCTCAGCATGACGTGCCCTCCGTGGCCGTTGGGCACATCTTAACCGGAAAATAGGGCCTTGACAAACTAGAAGCGTGCGGCAGCCGTGTGGTTCGCGTGAATGATGGGGAGGAACTTGCGCAGGCGGTCGAACCCGCCGAACCACGCCAGCTTGTCCTGGTCCTCGCGGGGGGAGAACATGTCCACCTCGCGGGCCTCGGCCACGGGCACGGCGATGTTGAGGAGGTCGATGTCGGACCGCTGCAGGGCGTCGAGGCCGTTCCAGCCCCGGGGCGTCTTGCCCATGTACATGAACTCCTCGACGAAGTAGTCCACGTTCACCAGGCTGATGCAGCGGCCCTTCGAGACCGAGAAGTTGTCGAGGTGCAGCGGGAGGAACGTGGGGCTGAGCCTGGAGTCGTGGCTCACCCACGCGATGTACTTGCCCCGGGCCAGTTGCAGGCCCCGGCGGCGCAGCGGGTTGCCGTACATGCCGATCGACCCCTGGGGGACGTAGTTCGGCACGAGGGTGATGTTGTGGTTGCTCTCCGGCACCCGCTGCTTGAGGTTGTCGATCATCCGGTGGACGCGCGGGTGCTCGCCGTCCTCGATGATGATCCACTCCCACCCGTCCTCGAGCTGCCGGGACATGTCCCAGTACAGGCCGGGGAGCAGGTTGGCGCGGCCGAACACGGTGGTCACAACGGTGATGTCGGGCGGTCCCATTCGCATTGTTGACTCACATGTCGTACATCGCCCGCTCGTGGAGCAGGTGTGTCCAGTGGGTGTACTTGGCCTCGGCCTTCTTCATGTACTGCAGGTACTCCTCGTCGATCGCGGAGGAGTCCATGTACCACGGCAGGTGCCGCGCGGTGTAGGGCGGCGCCGCCCGGACCGAGCACATGGGCTCGAGCCAGGAGACGCACGGGCGCTTACGGTTGTACAGCGCGAAGGTGTGGCCGACGGGGGCGTGGAAGAAATCGGGGTCGAGCTTCTCACGCCAGAACTGTGCCTCCCACTCGAGCACCTCCTGCTTCTGGGGGAAGTGGTCCGGCAGGTCGTCGACGCGGAGCGACAGCCCCGCCTTCTGCACGGTCGGGTAGCGGTCGAACGCCTTCATCAGGTGCGCGAGCACGTCGTCGGGGACCCCGCTCACGTCGAGGTCCGGGTCGGACACGACGTACCAGTCGGTGCCCCGCTCGTCCCACACCACCCCGCTCTTCCACGCCGCGTTCTGGCCCAGGTTCTCGTAGCAGCGGAAGACGGGGTAGGGGCACTTCGCCAGCCAGTCGACGAGCGGCCCGTAGGTCGAGCCGTTGTCGACGATGACCACGCGGGCGTCAGGCAGGCGGCTTAGGCGCTCCGCCATCGCGCGCAGCGAGGTGAGGAGGTTGAAGCTCGTGAGGTAGATCGGTACGGGTGCGGGCACTGGTACTAACCCTCTTGGCGTACACAGCCGACTCGCAGTTCGAGCAGAACTCGCGCTGCATCTGCCGGAGCACGTCGGCGTACTCCTGCGTGTCGCGGACCTTCTTGAGCGGTGTCTGTTCGACGTTCCCAACAATGTACCGCTTCTCGTGGTCGTGGCAACACAGATACACCTCGCCCCGCACGCCGACGTAGAGGTTGGCGAGCTTGCCGGCGGCGCAGCCCACGATCGGGTCGCTCTTGCGGGTGCCGAGCTGCAGCAGGTCCTGGGCCTTGAAGTCGGCCTGGCAGGTGCCGGTCATCTGCCCGGCCCGGGTGATGATCTTCACCATCTTGATGTCGACGTTCGGCAGCGGGGCGAACTTCTGGCAAACCTCGCGGAAGTTCTTCAGGTGGTCGGCGTCGCCCACCCCGTTGACGTCGATCTGGTGGCGGTTGCGGCTGTGGCCGATGAAGAACGCGATCTGCGCGACGACGCGGTCCACGTCGAACGTGCGGTCCACGATCTTCTTGTACGCCTCCTTGTCCACGGCCGGGAGGTTGAACACCGTGGGCCAGTCGTACCCGTCGCGGATCATCCGCGCGGCCCGGTCGGGCGTGAGGGCCGTGCCGTTGGTGTAGGCGGCGTAGACGAGCTTCTTGCGCTTGAGGAACTCGAGCCGGTCCTCGAACATCGGGTCGGCCATCGGCTCGTTGTACGCGGCGTGCGACACGCGGCGGTACCCGGCCTCGACCCCCTGGAGCACGACCTTCTCGTACAGCCAGTGGCTCATGACCTCGTTCTTGGGGGCCGGGAAGTGGCGGTTCTGGCAGAACCAGCACGCCAGGTTGCAGCGCGTGTTGGTCTCGATCTGGAGGAGCATCCTACCCTCCGAGGAGTTGGACCCAGGCCGCCACGAACCGCTCGCGGCGCGACTGGAGGTTGAGCCGCGAGTTGCGGCGCAGGTCGGCGATCCCCGTTCGGGTGTTGAGCAGGTTGACCACCACCCGCCGGAGCTGGTCCCAGTCCGGCTTCACGAACGGCACCAGCCGCTCGTTGAACGAAAGCTCACAGGGCATCAGTATACCGTTCGTCGCCTGTTTGATCACCTCGTTGGTCGGCGGCACGTCGTACCCCACCACCGGCGTGCCCATGCACAGGCTCTCGAGGGCCACCATGCCGAACCCCAGGATCTCGGCCGGGTGGACCACCAGGTCGTGCCGCCCGTAGACGAGCGGCGTGCGGCTCCACCCGGTGCGGTCCTCGAGCACGCACACCGTCCCGCCCTTCGACGGCGGGGACAGCACGCGGTTCACGTTCGACAGGCTGTGGGCCTCCATGCACTTCGGGGTGATGGTGACCGTGGCGTCGACCCACGGGCACGCCTCGACCACCTGCATGGCGGTCAGGGCGACGAGCTCGGCCGTCGTCCGCTGGGGCTGCGTGCAGTGCAGCGGGAACAGCACCCTGGCCCGCTCGCTCGACACGTCCTCCCCGGCCTTGCGGGTGATGGGCAGGCCGCAGTCCCACGGGACGTACACCACGTTGTCGAGCTGGAAGTGGTCGCGGACCAGGTCGGCGGCCGCCTCGGCCGGGGACACCACGGCGTCGGAGATGCGGAACGCCTCGGCCGAGCCGGGCGGCAGGCAGTCCCACGGCGCCAGGCAGATCGTCTTGGCCCCGTGGTGGTTGCCGCTCTGCACCCAGGCGGGCGGCGGGGCCTCGGCGTAGACCGCGACGTGGCACTTCGACAGGAACGCGTCGAACCCCTGGTCCCGCTCGCTCACCACCCGCACGTTCCAGTCCGCGTGCAGGTTGGGGATCCGCCGCGTCGAGCCGTGGCTGTACACCAGCACCTCGTGCCCCAGCCGGCCCAGGAAGTCGCCCAGTCGCATGGCGGCGTACACGGCGTCGTGCCGGCGGTACTGCTGAACGATTCCGATGCGCATGGCAGCACCCTCATCCGGCTCGCTTGCGAAGGTAAGCAGCCATCGCTTCGAGCAGCAGTGGATCGTCTTCGGCCTTGCCCAGCACGAGGTTGCAGCGGTTGCACAGCAAGCCGCGAACCCGCTTCGTCTTGTGACAATGGTCGACCGCGAAGTTGTCACCCTTCGGCAGATCGGGTTTGTCCGTCTTACAGATGGCACACAGGCCGCCCTGAGCCTGGTACATCGCGTTGTACATCTCCGGCGTCGCGCCCACCCTCTTGAGTGCCGCCTTGCGGTTGGACCGACTCATCCTCGCCTTGCCGAGTGGACTCCGCAAGTAGGCCAGGGCCTGAGCTTTCCTGGCCGCCTTACGCTCCTCCTCTGTGGCATATTTGGGCTTCCTGCCCATCTTCTTTCCCACGGCGTCCTCCTGACCCGTTAGTTGTGAACGTAGAGGTAACCATCAATCTTAGCGATGTCCTTCGCGTCGAGCCCTCGAGTCAGAGCTTCGATGTAAGTCCAGTCTGCCGCAAACTCTGTGGAAGTCCAGGCGGTCTCCGCAACCAGCCCGGCGTCGGCCAAGAAGCAGCCCACGTCGATCTTGCCCCTGCGGAGCTCGGTCTTCATGGGCTGCCAGAGCTTGTGGGAATGGATGAGGTTGCAGAAGCCGAAGGCGGCCTCGCGCTTCAGCATCTCGGACGCCATCCACTCGAAGTAGGTCGGGGCGTAGTACACGTCGCCGTTGGTGAACCCGACCAGGTCGCACCGCTGGGCGAGCCCGACCCGCACCATCTCGCGCAGGTTGTGGCCGTACTGGTTCTTCCGCTCGGGGGAGTGGACGAACGAGAAGCGGTCGTCGGTCGAGTACTTGAACCGCAGGTCGTTGATGTGCTGCGGGTCCCACGGCCCGTCGTGGGCCACCACGATCTGGAAGTTGCGGTGGGTCTGGGCCTGGAACGACAGCAGCAGGGCGTCGAGCGAGTGAGATTGGCGGTAGGTGGCGACCGCGACGCCGACCTTGAGCTTGTCCACGGGCGGGAACTTGCTCTGCTCTTTGAACTTCTTCCAGTAGCGCATCCGTGCGCCTCCAAATGAAACGCCCCGGCGGGCCGGGGCGTTAGTCCTTCCTGAAGTGACCCTTGCCTTCTCGGCCCTTGACGGCGCCCTTGCGGGACACGCCCCGGTAGTGGAACACGAAGCTGCCGGGCACGATCCCCACGGCGATGCCCTTCTTCTCCCAGCGGCCCTGCAGCTCGTCCTCGTTCTTGGTCAGCTTGAACTTGCGCCCGGAGTCGAACACGAACTCCTTCGTGTGGGCGCCGAGCCACCACGTCTCGGTCTTGGCGGCCATGCAGAACCCGTTGATCCGCTGCGGGCTCCACAGCTCGAGCCGCCTGTCCACGGACAGGCGGGCCGCGATCTTATCCAGGTACGACTGGTCGTCGTCGACCTTGTACCCCTTAACCAGCCCCCTCACCTGCTGCCGGGGGCGGTGTCCCGGGGCGTTGGTGACCGGCCCGACGAGAACGGCGGCCCCCCGGTTGAGGACCGCTTCCAGGGGTTCCCACCACAGGAGGGGGAACTTCACGTCCGAGTTCGTCGGCACCGCGTACGGGATCCCCTGCCGCCGGGCTTCCGCCAGTCCCCAGTTCCACGACCGGGTCAGGTTCCGGTCGTTCTTCTCGAACCGGTGGGTTATCAGCCGGTGGTGTGGGAACTTCTTCCACTGCTCCGGGTTCCACTCCGGGCTCCCGTCGTCCACCAGCATCACCAGGATCTGCGGGTGGCTCCGCAGCGCCGTCTGGACCGCGATCTCCGCGTAGTCCATCTGGTTGTACGTCGGGATGATCACCGCCACCTTCGGGCGGAAAAGTGACGTCAGCCGGCTTTACGGCTTCCTCCTTCGGCACCGCCGGGATCGGTTGGTTGATGTAGTCGAGGACCTTCTGGTCCTCGACCTTCTGGATCTGCTCGATCATCTTCTCGCCGGGCGACTTGGGCGGCGGCACCGGCTTCAGCTTCGACAGGTCGTACTCGTCCCGGAGCTCGTCGAACTCCTCGGGCAGGACGTAGCCCTGGTCGCCGGGCAGCGGCCACTCGGCCGGGCGGACCCACACCATCGTGGTCTTGCGGCCCTTCTCCTCGTCGAAGGGCGTGCGCACCTGCACGTCGAGGCCGGGCAGCAGGCTGATGTGCTTGTCGACCAGGTGGGCCGAGCCCTTCGTGTAGTCGCCCTGGTAGTAGCTGTCGACGAGCAGCACGGTCTTGGCGTGCAGCGACTTCTTGGCGAGCAGGAAGCTGCTGCGGATCGCCGACAGGCTGCGCGGGCCGCCCAGGACGATGAGGTCGACGACCGGCACCTCCTCGGGGTTGAGGCTGATCTTGGCCTTCGTCTTGCCCTTGAGCAGCTTCTCGACCGTGGCCTTGCTGGGCGGCAGCACGTCGAGGAACTGGTCCTTGATGTGCTGCGGGGTCGCCCGCTCGAACAGGTCGAACCCGTAGTACTCGATGTTCGGACGGCCCTTGTTGAACGCCTCGTTGAGCACCTGGACGGCGAGGACACCGTCCCCGACGCCGAAGTGGAGAACGCGGTAGGGCTTGTGGGCCTTGCTGTTGGTCGCGGTGGCTTCCACGGCCCGCAGCACATGGGCGTATCGGTTCGGCTTCGGCATCGGTTCGTTGACTCCGTTCTAGGGGTGGGCGAGCGGTTGAGTTATTCGCCGGCGCGTTTGGAACACCCGCCGGACGTGGCGCACGTCTTGGGCGCGGTGAGCTCGCTGTCGTCGGTGATGCCGATCTTAACGAGGATCGGGTCGCTCGTCTCGGGGCAGGTCCCGTGGTGGGTGAAGCCGGCGATCGACTTCTCGGTGAAGCTGTCGAACTCCAGGTCCTCGTGGTCCTTCCCGCAGCGCGGGCAGTTCTTGACGTCGACGTTGATCTTGCTTGCGCCTGTGGCTGCCATGATGTCCGCCTCCTGCAGACTCGGGGGTAGTGGTCCGTCCGTGACCCCGACCACTATGGGGACGTAAACCTTCTTCTCGACCTCCACCGGCACCTCGACGATGCGCGGCTTGCGGTTGTGAATGCGGTTGAAGAAGAACAGGAACAGGCCGAACGAGATCGGCCCGATTACCGCTGCAACGATTTCGCCGGTCGTCATGCCCGGTCCTCCGATTGTCTTGGCGCTAAGAATAGGCCGTCCCGCTCGAGGAGCGAGACGAACTGTTCGGCCGGTGTCATCGCGGACCACGGCTTGCGGCGTGGGGCGGGTTGGCGGGTTGCGACGGCGGCGACGATCCCGGCCGCCACGCACAAGAGTCCTAGCAAACGCATGGCCCCTCCGTGGGCTCTACCCGCGCTGCGTCTTGACCTCCACCACAGCCCCGTCGGACTTGGCGGTGCCCCACAGCGTGTTGCCGGGCGGGCCTTCCTGGCCCTTGTTCGCCTCGCAGAACTTGAACGTCTCGTCCAGGTTGCTGGCCTGGTCCGAGCACTTCTTGGCGGCGGCCTTGAGCGCCTTCTCGAGCGCGTCCTTGCTGTCGGCCTCGATGGTGATCTCGGCCCGGTACTTCCCTGCACCCAGTGGCATCACTTCCTCGCTTCCTGCTTCGCGTGCTCTTCGCACAGCCAACTGTCGACGGCGATCAGCTCGGCCGGCTCGTCGGGCGTCTCGGACACCGATTCCATTTCGGTGACCCGCTTGGTGCCCGGCCGGTTGCAGCCCGGGATCTTACACCGCTGGACCTGGGCCGTGAAGTCCTTCCCGGCTTTGAAGGCGGGGCTGCAGCACGGGTTGGTGGCGCGGACGCTGCGGCTCATACGACCTCACTTTCGATCGTTGTTGGTCTTGGGCATGGACCGGTTGTATGTAGAAGTGTCCTTCGGTGGGGGCAGTTTGTCCAGGTTAAGTTCCTTGCGCAGGCGCTCGTAGTCCTCCTGCGCGGCGTCGGCCCCGATGAACGGGGACAGCGACATCACATGCACGCCCCGGCCCCGGAGGGCCGACCGGACCTCGGCCGTGCGCTCGCGGTACAGCCTGTACTGGTCGTCGGGCTGCAGGCCCAGCCAGCGGACGTGCTGGTCGTGGGCGTGGTAGTCGCCGCCCAGGGCGGCCGCGTCGCACCCCACGAGGATGATGTACTTGGCGCCCAGCCGGGCCGCCAGGTCCATCGCCGTGGTCTGGATGCCCTCGCCCAGGTAGAGCGTGTCGGCCGGCTGCGTGCGGATGCAGTCGATGTCGTAACTCGTCCCGAACACATAGTACTTCGGGTCGTCGAGCTCGAGCCTCTCCATCGGCGGCTTCTTCTTCACCACCCACCGCGTGGGGTGGCCCCGGAACGTGTCCTCGTACTCGAGCACGAGTTCCGGGTGGACGGTGATCGACAGGGTGGGGCGGATGTGCTTCCAGCTTTGATTCAAGCCTATGGTCAGCTTGTCCTTGAGGAAGTCGAGCGGCATGCAACGAAGACTCGGGCCAGTGCCGACGATGTACGCCGTCTGGCCTTTGTACTTCCCGTATAGGCTGGAGATCCGCATCACTGCTCCAGGTAGTTCGCCGCTGACCGCAACAACCCGGGGTCATCAGCGAAGTTGCCGATCCCGAGATTGCACTTCCCGCACAGAACACCACGAACACGTCCCGTCGTGTGGCAGTGGTCGATGTGCGGCTTGGTGCTCTTCGCGTCCCCGAACTGGCGACGACAGATCCCACACACGCCGCCCTGAGCGAGCAAGATACGCTGCAGATCTTCCTCGGTGATCTTGTAGACCCGCTCTAGCTTTCGTCGCCTTTCGCTGGCCTTCCTGGCCGCCCGGTACTTCGCGTAGTTACGCGAGTTCTTTGTCTTCTTGGCAACCTTCTTCTCTTCTTCCGTGAAGTACTTCTTTCGCATGGTGAGCCTCCTGCTCGCCGCTGGTCACCACATCCGCATGTTGAAGGACTTCTTCCACTGCGCGAAGATGACGGCCGTGAACAGCTCCTTCTGCGACCGCAGCCCGATCCCCATGCCCGGCTTGCCGCTCGGCTTGTTGGGGCCGACCAGGTCGCGGTTGTTGAGGAACCGGTTCTCGACCACGTCGTCGGTCAGCTCGAACACCTCCCGCACCTCGGGGTCCGAGAGCAGCGAGCGGAACAGCTCGCGGATGGGCGAACTGTTCCTGGCTGGCATCGAGGGCCGGCCGATCACCCACTCGTCCGTCGGCGCCCGCCAGCCCGTCTTGCGCTTGCGGGTCACGAACCGGGGCAGGTTGCTGTCGTAGGCCGCCCGCATCAGCGGCTTGTTGTTCAGGTCCCAGCCGCCCAGCGTCTCGTCGGGCGCCTTCATGTGGCCGGGGATGCCGCGCACGAAGTCGCGGAACTCCGAGCACATGAACGGGAACCGGGCCTCCATGCCGAACGCCGCGCCGATCTTGTCGCTGCGGGCGAGGAAGTCCTCGGCCAGCGTGTGCAGGCAGTCGGTGTACATGAAGTCGTTCAGGGCGTCGCCCGTCAGGCCGCCCGCCGGCAGCCACGACTCCAGGTACTCGACCTGCTGGTCGACGGTGATCTGTAGGGCCGGATTCGACAGGCCCCGGTGGCCCGACCGCAGGCTCTCGAAGCGGGTGCGGAACGGGGGCGTGGTGTAGTGCTTGTACCCGGCCAGGAGCTCGTCCCCGCCGTCGCCGCTCAGGGTGACGACGACGCCGTTGTCCCGGGCGACCTTGTTGGTCAGGTAGTAGGCCGGGTGGCTCTTGCCCTGGCGGGGCTCCTCGAGGGCGACGACCGACTTCTCGAAGTTGTCCACCCAGAGCTGCTCGGTGACCAGCACCTCGCGGTGCCTGGTCTCGTACAGCTTGGCCGTGTCGCGGGCCACGTCCGCGTCGCTGTTGTAGACGTGGTCGACGCCGGTGGTGCGGAACCGGGTGGTGAACGTCCTGAGCGGCTTGGCGGCCTCGTACAGCACGGCGCTGCTGTCCATGCCGCCGCTGAGGAACAGGCCCAGCTTGCGCAGGCCCGAGCTCGCCATGTCCACGGCGTCGCTGAGGCGGTCGGCGAGCAGGGCCGGGATGTCGGCCTCGAAGCCGGAGAACCGCTTCACCGGGGTGTCGTTGAGGTTGAACCGCGAGTGCGTGTGGTTGTGGATGCGGTAGGTGACGACCTCGCCGGGGACCAGCTTGTAGATCCCCTCGAACATGGTCAGCGGGCCGGCGACCAGGCCCGCGTTGTAGAAGTGCTTGAACGCCTCCCGGCACACCACGCGGTCGAGGCCGAGGGCGAGCAGGCTGCGGACCTCGGACGAGAAGGCGAGGCGGCCGTTCTTGAACGCGTAGTACAGCGGGCGGGCGCCGTTGCTGTCCCGGGCCAGCGTGACGGTCCCCTCCTCCCGGTCGTACCAGGCGAGGGCGAACATGCCGTCGACCTTGCGCAGGAAGTCGAGCCCCTGCTGGTCGAGCCCGACGGCCAGCGTCTCGGTGTCGGTCTTCGTGCGGAACAGGTGGTCGAGGCCGACGCGGAGGGCGAGGTGGTTGTACGCCTCGCCGTTGTACACCAGCTCGTACCGCCCCGCGTGCGACCACGGCTGCTCGGACTGGGCCGGCGTGTCGGTCACGGCGAGGAGGTTGTGGCCGAGCGAGATGACCGCGTCCTTCCACACGCCGACGCCGTCCGGCCCACGGTGTGCGGCGGCGTCGATCATGCGCTTGAGGGCGCCGTCCTCGGCCCAGCAGAACCCGTGGATCGCGCACATTACTTCATCTTCCCCGACCGGCGGTGGTGGCCCTTGTCGTGCCCCAGGTACGGCCCGAGCGGGCTGAACTGGATCACCGTGTTGTTCTCCCCCACCTTCGTGGCGAGGTCGATCGACCGCACGTTGTCCTCGGTCTTGGCCCGGCGGACGGCGATGCCGAGCTGGTGGCAGTCGTCCCAGCGGCGGTCCTCGCGGTACCGGCCCGTGCGGTACCGCTCGATCATGTACTTCAGGACCTTGCGGCCGCCGTTCTTCAGGTGGTACCCGACGACGCCGGTCTCGATCTCGGTCCGGGTGCTCTTGAGGTAGATGCACCCGATGCGCGGGCTCGGGAACCACTTCTTCACCACGCCGGGCGTGACCTTCTGCAGGAAGGTGGCGTCCGAGTCGACCCACATCATCGCGTTGTGGGTCGAGTAGTACTCGTCGGCGGCCAGCTTGGCGCTGAGCACCTTGCGCAGCCAGCGGAACGAGTTCTTGCAGAACCAGTACCCCGGGCACGGCAGCTTGTGCTTCTTGCTGTTGACGTCGAACGGCCCGCCCTTGCACTTACACTCGGGCGGGTCGAGCGAGCCCCCGAGGGCCGCCGGTATCACGGCCGCGTTGTCCTTCAGGAACCGCACGAGGAACGGGTGGTCGTCGATGCGCATGCCGACGATCCGGTCGCCCTTCGGCGGGTCCATGCCCTCGCAGAATACCGCCAGCGTGCCGTCGGTCTTGGTGGCGAGGAAGGACTCGATCAGCTTGTGCCCCGTCTCCGCGTACAGGTCGGCGGAGAAGGTGGTGGCCCACAGGACGTTCATGGCTTCCCCCTAGCGCCCGAAGTAGGAGCGGACCACCTTGACGACGTGGGCGACGTCGTCGTCGGTGATGTACTGGTGCGTGCCGATGTAGAAGCCGCACCCGTCCAGCTTCTTGGCCGCCGGGTACTGGTTGATCAGGTTCTTCCCGTACAGCTTGTGGTACACGGGCTGGTTCAGGAGCGGCAGGAGGTCGCGGGTCTCGACCCCGTGGTCCTCCAGGTGCTGCACCAGGCCCGCCTTGTCCTCGGGCGTGCGGGTCACCAGCGGGTACATCATGTAGACGTGCTCCACGCCCGGCGCGACGGTCGGGAGCTGGAGCCGGTCCTGCATGTCGAACAGCCCCCGGTAGTACCCGTTGGCGATCTCCTTGCGGCGGGCCACGATCTGGTCGCGGCGCTCGAGCTGGGCCACGCCCAGGGCGGCCTCGAGCTCGGTGCAGCGGAAGCTGTGCCCGGCCTCGATGAACCGGAACCGGCGCGAGATGATCTCCTTCAGCTCCTCCTTCGTCTTGCCGTCGTCGTCGTCGATGCTGATGTAGATCCCGTCCCGGCCGTGGTTCATCAGGCTCCGCAGGTCCTTCGCCAGCTCCGGGTCGCTCGTCGTGGCGAGCCCGCCCACGCCGGTCACGACGTAGTGGGCCATGTAGGTGCTGAAGCACCCCACGTCGCCCCACGAGCCGACCGGCTTGCCGTGGCAGTCGGCGAACGCCGTCTCGCACGAGTCCTCGATCACCGAGAGGCCGTACCGCCACGCGATGTTCTGGATCGTGGGCATGTCGGCCGGCTGGCCGCACAGGTGGACCGGGATGATCGCCCGGGTGGTGCCGGGAATGACCTTCTCCTCGATCAGCAGCGGGTTGATGTTGTACGTCTGCGGGTCGACGTCCACGAACACCGGCTTCAGCCCGTTGTGCAGGCACACGTTGGCGGTCGCCACGAACGTGACCGAGGGGACGATCACCTCGTCCCCGTCCCGCCAACCGCAGCGGTTCTTGAGGGCCTGCACGGCGATGTGCAGGGCGCTCGTGCCGCTGTTGCAGAACACCGCGTGCTTGGCCCCGTGCGCCTTCGCCCACTCGGCCTCGAACCGCCGGCCGAACGGGCCGTACGACAGCCGCCCGCTCCGCAGCACCTCGTCGACGTACTGGTACTCTTTGGGGCCGGCCTTGAAGTCGCCCACCGTCACCTGTCGTCCCTGACTCATGGATAACTCCCTCCCTGGAGTTACTTCTTGGCCGAGACCAAGAACTTTCTGTAGTGCGGGTGCAACCCGTTGGTGTTGCGCCAGTCCTGCTTCTTGCCCCACTGGCCCAGGGCCTCTTCCATGTCGGCCCGGGTGACGTCGCCGGCCTCGAGCGCCTCGACGAGCTCCTTCTTCCACAGGCCCGCCAGCGGGTGGTCGGGCTTGTACCAGGGCTGCTCCGGTTCTTTCGTGTAATGGAGCAGCTTGGTCACTCCGCTCTTATAGATGTTGAGGTGGTTCCACTCAATCGGAAGCGGGCCGGCGACCGGCATCCCCTCGCCGTGCATCAGCTTGGCGTAGTTCTCGTTGCCCTGGTTCTGCCGCAGCCACCCCAGGACGCTGTTGATCTTGAACTGCCAGTGGGTGAACGCCCGCCAGCAGTCGAGCACCATGACCGACGTCTGCGGCCACGGCTCCTTCGAGTACTTGTCCGGCTGGTAGGTGCAGGCGATGATGGGCGAGTTCGGCTCGGCCGGCAGCAGCGCCCGGCCCAGGTCGTACAGCTCGGCCACGTCGCCGAACACGATCTGGTCGCTGTCCAAGTAGATCGCGTGCCCCTGCCACCCGCAGGCGTGGGGGATCATCCACCGGCGCAGCGAGAAGCCCGTGCCGACCTTGATGCCCTCGATCGGGTACTCCCACGCGGGGCCGATCATGGGCACGATGTCGACCGGGCGGCTCGCGTGCTTGCGGATGGTGCGGGCGAGCACCTTGTACGCAATCTGCGTCTTGGGCTCGACGCCCACGAAGATCCGGATCGGGTCGCTCACTTGATCACCGCGTCTTTGGCGTTGATGACCGGGGGGAACCAGGGGAACCACCCGCCTAGCGGGCCGGGCATGATCATCGGGACGCCGGGCGGGGGCACGTCCTAGGAGTCGGGCAGGTTCTGCATCTGCAGGCGGCGGCGCTCGGCCGCCTCCCGCTCCTTCTGCCGCCACAGGTTGTCGCGGCGGGTCATGTCGGCGAGCTTCTCGCGGATCCACTCGTCGCTCTTGCCGTCGCTGATCCACTCCTCGACCAGGATGCGGGTGGCCCGGCGGTAGGTCGGGTAGTCCCCGTCGGCCGACGTCAGGCCCTCGGCGGCCTGGAGGTACTTGCCGTACTTCTTGTGGTTCTCGGCGCAGGGGCCGCCCTTCTGGTCCGACCCGTAGACGTACCGGAACTCCTTGTCGCAGTACCACAGGCCGTCGATGGGCGGCATCGGGCGGAACGAGTTGACCCGCTGGTTGTGCAGGCGGGTGAGCAGCTTCGAGGCCCGGTTGCGGACCTCGGCGTCGTCGCTCTGGGCGGCCTTCAGAAGGGCGGACTTGGCGTTGGTGCCGGCGGCGGCGAGCAGGGTGGTGGCGTTCTCGCGGGTGCGCCAGTCCTCGCTGCTCAGGAGCGGGACGAGGATGTCGGGGTTGGCGAGGGCGATGACGATGACGGCGGCGTACATGGAGTCCCTCCCGGAGCGAACAGGGGCGTCACCGTGACCCCCCTGTTCTTTTCGGTCTGCCGGATCTCCTTGAACTGGATGTCGAAGGAGGGCCGGCCATTGACCAGTAGCGTCTTTTTATCAAAGTTCGGGGCGTAGCTCGAGCCCCCGTCCACCCCGAGCGTGAAAATCTTCTTCACGCCGCTCATCGCCAGAAGGTTCACCGCCGCCACCGCGCTGAAGTACCGCACCCGGACCACCGGCCCCCGGCGCCGCAGCTTGTGGGGCGCCTGCGAGCTGTTGTAGAACATGAGCCGCCGCTGCGCCGCCATCTTGGCGAGGTGCGGCCGCCCCTTCAGGTGCTGGTCGAGCGTCACCTTCGACGGCTTGCACCCCACGTTCGGCAGCCACGGCATCACCAGCCTGGGGATCTCGCGGACCGCCTCGCCCAACTGGTCGATCACCTCGATGTCGATCGCGTGCCCGACGAACGCCGGGCTCGCCGCCATCGCGTGGTTCAGGGCCAGGACGTGGTACTCGTCCCAGTCCACCTCGTGGGCGCGGGCGAACGTCGGCCCCTTGCCGACGACCACCCACGGCTTCGACTTCGCGTGCAGGTCGAACCAGTCGAACCAGTGCAGGGCGGTCACAGCGGCGTTCCCGTGAGGCGGGCCATGAGCCGGCCCGGGTCGCGGACCAGCTCCTCGTACAGCCGCCCCTCGATCTCCGCGTGCCGGTGCTCTTCAATGTAGTGGTCGTAGACCCCGGCGAGCATGGAGCGGGTGACCGGCTCGCGGCTGCCCGCCCCGTGGTGGTAGAAGATGTGCCCGTACACCCCGCCGAAGACGGGGTGCGGGCTCTGTCGGTTGGTGCGCACCAGGGGCAGGAACCTGCCGAGGTCGCCCCACAGGTGGGTGCCTACGTCGACCACGTCTTTCCACAACAGGTTCTTGCACGGCGTCGTGGTCCACTCGCGGACCATGCCGATCTCGCTGCGGTCGAGGAACATGGCGCACGGGTGCGGGAACGTGTCCAGGTTCTCGAAGCGGATCGGGGCGGCCGCGTGCTTCTTGTGCTTCTCCATCAGCCGGGTAAGCACCGTCACCCAGTTCGGGCAGATCGGCCAGGCGTCGGAGTCGAGCAGCAGGAGGTGCGTGTACTCCGCGTTCTTGTGGAAGAAGTCCACGATCTGCTCGAGCCCCTGGACGTGGCCCAGGTTGCCCGGGGCCACGGCGATCACCTGCGAGTTCTGGAACGGCGTCGGGTCGACGCCGTTCAGGAACAGGGCGTGGGTGAACGGCACGTCGGTGTACGCGCCGAGGAACTGCCGCTGGAGCGCGTACCAGACCGGGTTGCGGTCGGACGGGGAGAAGACGCTGGCGACGAGAACCTTCACGGCTCAGCCCTCCGTGGGAGCCCAGATACCGCCCGGGGTGTTGACCTCGACCTCCTCGACGACGAACGCGTTGGTCACCGGCGGCCGGCCGAAGTCGACGCACCAGAAGATCCGCCCGGAGGCGTCCTTAGCGAACGCCAGCCCGACGTGCAGGTAGTTGCCGAGGATGTTCGCCTTGTGGCCGGAGGAGTTCATCCACGCCTTCATGACCTCCTCGGCGGTCCGCTGGCCGGCGGCGATGTTCTCGCCCACCGCCCGCCAGTAGTACCCCTCCCTGCTCACCCGCTGGCCCACGGTCGAGCCGCCCTCGCCGATGTGGCTGAGCACGCCGTGGGCGGCCATCCAGTCGGCGTGCTTCTGGGCCGCGTCGGCCAGGTCGCCGTTGATGACCAGGGCGGGCAGGTCGTACACGGACCGCGTCTTGTTGTGCAGGTCGTACAGCGCGCGGATGATCCGCGCCCGCTCCAGCTCCGGGGACGGCGGTGGAGGGGGCGGCGGGGGAGAAACGGGCGGAGGGGGCGGCGGCGTGGGCCGCGACCCCCCGAAGAGCATCCGCAGGAGATCCCGCAGCCCCATGACTTACCCTCCGCCGAACTGTTGCTGCATCACCGCCTGGCCGCCGGCCGTCTGGGCCTGCTGCCGGATGTTGTCGATCGTGGACTTCACGAGGGCGTGCAGCGCCGGGTGCTTGCCCTTGAGCTTGGTCATCTCGCTCTGGCGCTGGCCCTCGCCCATCGCGAGCAGCTTGTTGGCCCACTGCTCGGCGATGCCCTGCATCTCCTCCATCGTGGTCTGCTGGTTGGGCATCGGCGGCTGGGCGACCGCCATGCCCTGGGCGGCGGCGTCGGCTGGGCCTGCGGGCGCGCCTCCTTGCGCTCCCGCAGGCGCGGCGCCTCCCTGCGCCGCAGCGGCGGCGGGGTCTGCCGGGGCTCCGCCCGGAGGCGCCATCCCTGGCACCTGACCCGCCGCCATCTGGTCCATGAGGGCCGACGTCTCCATCTCCTCTTGGATCTTGCCCTGCTCCTCCTGCTTGAACCGCTCCTCCTCGAGCGTCTGCCGGGTCTCCTGCTTGAAGTCCAGGCCCAGGCCCCGGAGGGCGGTCGTCTGGCTGATCTGCTGCGCCTGCATGAGCTGCAGCTTCGCCATGACGTTCTGCATGTCGTCGACCATCGTCGGCTGCATGAGCGAGCCGGTGGCGGGCTCCCAGCCGAGGGAGTCGGCGAGCGACGTCAGCAGCCAGTGGATGAACCCGTTGTAGCTGTGCGTCAGGTAGGTCCACGACGACTGGAACAGCCGGATGGCCGGCAGCATCGCCTGCAGGGACAGCGTCCCCTTGTACAGCTCGGCGGGCATGCCGAAGCCGTTGAGCAGCATCGCCACGCCCTGCTCCAGCAGCTCGCTCGGGGCGAGCTGGTTCGCCTCCCCGCCGAGGATCTGGTACTGGATCGGCTGGCTGAAGAAGTGCCACGTCGCCGGGTCGATGCGGTGGCGGCGCAAGGCCCAGTCCACCTCGCCCCGCAGGCCGCCCAGGTCGATGCCGAACAGCGGGTCGCCCGCCTCGGGGTTCGAGCTGGTCTGCGGCGCCGGGGTGAGCACCCGCACCGGCACGATGTAGTCCATCGCGATCGCCTCGTTGTACCGGTGCAGCACCTGGGTGTACCAGGCGTGCCGGAAGTTCACGAGGGTGCGCGAGATGCCCCAGCCCCGGGCGCGGACGCCCGAGAGCGTGGGCTCGTACATGTGGAAGACGACGCCCTTGTCGAACAGCAGGAAGCCGCCCCGGTCGATGGCCTCGACCACCTCCCAGGGCACGCCCTCCAAGATCTGCGGGTCGCCCCGCCGCACCTGCGTGCGGTAGTCCTCGGGGATCCGCCAGACGTACTCGCGGTGGTCGCGGAACGGGTCGTACCGGATCTCCATGTCGTACGCCGGCCAGCGGTGGACGCGGACGTCCTTCTCGCTGGCGCTGCGGCGGTCGACGCGGTGGAACACGCCCTGGTACTTGCAGTTCGGGTTCGGGCACCGGCAGTGGAACTTGGGCATCTGCCAGCGGAAGCCCCACTGCTCCTTGTGCGCGAGGATCTCGCGGAGCGGGGCGTCGAAGTAGCACTTCGGGCAGACCAGGTACCGGCGGAACGGGATGATCAGGCTGGTGAAGCTGTTGCCGTAGCACAGGAAGTCGAGGCCGACCTCGTGCAGCACCTTCTTGATGTCGAGCGTCTGGTCGAGGAACGTGCTGTACTTGTCCTGCTCGTCCTCGCCGAGCCGCTCCCCCTTGAGCCCCTTCACCTCGACGGACGTGATGAAGTACGAGAGCACCCGGCGGGCCGCCTCGCGCACCATCGAGTTCGAGTGGAAGATGAACTCGCAGAAGCGCAGCGCGTCGCGGATGTTCTCCGGCATCACCGTGCTGGCGTAGTCGCAGAACGGGTCCGGGAACGGGTTCGACCCGGGGCGGTTGAGGCCCCAGGTCTGACCGACGTTGCTCTCGAACAGGCTCATGGGTCATCCTTGCCCGGTGAGGCGAGCGGCCACTTCCTGGGCCATTCGGGTGGTGGCGTGGTCCTCGAGGTCAGAGGACCCCGCCGGCCCCGCCTGCGGTGAAGTCGAGCCTGTCGACGAGGCTTCCTTCGCGGGCTGGGGCTTCTTCTCCTGGGGCGTGCGCCCCTCCTCGATCACTCCCCTCTTCTCCATCGAACTGGCCCTCCGTGGCCGGCGGCTCAGAGGTCAGCTCCTCCTGCCCGCCCATCTCGGGCGGCAGGGCTTGCTCCTCCGCGATCGGAACCAGGCAGAACTCGAACGGGTCGTGCTTGAACAGGATCGACCCGGGCTTGAGCAGGTACAGCTTCTTGCCGTTCTCGACGTACGCGCCCATCGGCTGGTCGGTCCCGCCGGCGAGCTTCGAGGTGTACGGGTGGAAGTCGGCCCCGCCGGCGTACCGCGTGTCGGTCACGAACACCAGGAACCCGGGCACGCGCTTGACCGCGTGGTACCGGAAGCTCATCGACGCGTAGCCGGGGATGTCGAAGTGGACGCGGACTTGTGGCGGCGCCACGACATTTTGGGCCAGTGCCGCCGCCGGGTGGTTGTGGGCTCCCCCGTCCACCGTGTCGGCCGGGGTGCCGACGCGGACCGGGGCGGCCGCCTGGGCCTGCTGCTGGCGGATGCCGGCCAGGACCCGCTTGCGCTCCTCGGGGTCGAGGTGGCGGACGTTGGGCGGGGCCTTCTGCCCGCCGGCGGCCCGCTTCTCGAGGTCGATCGAGGTGCAGTTGTCGTAGCCCGGGTCGACGATCACCTTCGTGATCTTCTTCTCCGGGCAGGTGGTCCGCTCCGCCTCGCTGGCGATCTTCGCGGCAGTGGTAGGTTCCGGCATCCCGTTCTTCCTTGAACGCGGCGAGATCTGGGTGCTTAGCCCAACATTATGCGGCTTTCGGCACCGAAGTGCAACCTGGCTCTTTCAACAAGTACGCAATGGCCGCCCGCAGGAGCTCGACGCTGTCGTCGAAGTGCCCGATCCCGTTGTTGCACTTTCGACACAGAAGACCACGAACTACGCCACTCTTGTGGCAATGATCGACTGCCAGCCGTGCTCTGCCTTTCTCTGGTTTCCTACAGATTGCACACAGATCGGCCTGGGCAGCTTTCAACTCCGTCAGCCGATCGCGGGTGATGTCGGCGCCGGCCTTCTTCAGCTTCGACACCCTGATCGAGTCGTTGTGCTGCTCGCGGTTGTTGGCCCGCCACTTCTTGTTGTCGGCGTTCGAGCAGCTCTTGCACCAGATGCGCAGGCCGTCTTTGGTCCCCTTCTGTTTCCAGAACTGGGTGACCGACCGTCGTCGCTTACACATCTTGCACTGCTTGGTCTTCATGCCTCGTCTATACCGTCTGCATGAAAACCCGACAATAGCTAAAGGAAAGAGCAGACCGGGCGGGACTTTCGTCCCGCCCGGATCGCCCTACCCCTTACCCGCTGTCACCCGGTGAACTTCTTCGACCACCCCTCGCGGAGCGATTCCAGGTCCACCGTGATGGGTCCCTCCTCGAAGCGCAGGCCGTTGCGCCCCTGCCCGTCCTCGCAGATGACCTGGACCGAGGCCCGCTGCGACGAGTCGACGTTCGGCGCCCGCTCGAAGATCTGAACCGCGTTACCCAGGGAGTTCGGGCAGAACCGCACGTCCCGGAGCACCAGCCCCCGGTGGGTGAAGTCCCGCGCCTTGATCGTCTGGGCGGCCACGAAGTTCATCGTCTTCTCGCCGAACGTCTTCACGCACTGCTCGTAGCTGTTGTACACGGCCAGCGGCAGGATGTCCGCCAGCGGCGTGCCGGCCTTCACCTCGACCCCCGGCTGGACCCACGGCCGCAGCACCGCCTGCAACGGGAACTCGGGCTGCAAGCCGTCGCCCCCGAAGTTGACGATGATGTTGTCCGTGCCGTCCTCGCCCTTCAGCACCTCCTGAATCGTCCCGTCGCGGGTCGCGACGACGCAGGGGTGGTCGGGGCCTTTGTAGCTCGGCCGGAGGGACTCGAGCACGCACCTGCGGGTGTAGGGCGTGATCTCGGGATCGACGGCGTCGATCTGCTCCGGCCGGAACGCGGCGTAGTAGTCGGGGATCTGGAGCCGCATCGCCGGCGCGGCCTTCCCGTCCGCCACGATCTCGACCGCCGCGTCGAGGTCAAGGCCCAGGCGGAGGGTCGTCCGCTTCCTGGCGTCGATGATCACCCCGCCCGGGCTCGCCCGGTCGAACGGCGGGTACTTCAGGTCGTAGGCGCAGGCCATGTTGTTGGCGCCGCCGAGCACGATCCGCC
>Ga0172367_10000884_pt1 | contig 45100 bp, 43 predicted proteins | sample Lak10m_FD_114542 | JGI IMG/M metagenome (GOLD analysis project Ga0172367, IMG submission 114542) | Freshwater microbial communities from Kabuno Bay, South-Kivu, Congo - kab_022012_10m | ecosystem: Environmental > Aquatic > Freshwater > Lake | place: Democratic Republic of the Congo: South-Kivu...
ACGATCTCGGGGTCGCCGACGAAGTCGAGCCAGTCGTCGGTCTCCCACGGTGCCGGTCGCTGTTGGCGGGGTGACGCCGAACGGATCGGCTCGCGGGTGGGCCGCATCGGTGTCTCGGGAACCCGCGCCCGGACGCTCGGTCGGCGGTCGTCGTCGCGGTCGACCCCTGCACCGGTCGCGGGCGCGCCGGTCGCAGTGGGTGCCGTCGCCGCTGCCGGTGGGTCGATGCGGGGACGCTCGGCTCGGGCGCCGACGCGCGGACGCGCGGCCTGATCGACTCCGGCGCACCGCCACTCGACGAGCAGCTCGGGTCGGACGACGAGTTCGTGGGCGAAGGCGAGCACCGTGGCGACGGCGTGCTTGCACGGTGCCTCCCAGTCGCTGCACGTGCACGAGGCCTCGATGTCGCGCGCTTGGGGCACGAGCGAGTTGATGACGTTGCGCAGGGTGCGTGGCGAGAGATCGGCAGGTCGCGGCTTGGTGTCGACGGTGATGATCGTCCGGTACGGCGACGGGTCGGTGCCCTGCACCGTTCCGGTGAGGGTTCCAGCCGTGAGGTCGAGACGCTGGACAGCACCGTCGATCAGGTACACCTTGCCGCGACGGAACCGGCCCACCTCGCACCGGCCGGCCATCGCGACCGACAGCAGGGTCGAGGCCAGCTTCCCAGCCTGATGCGGCTCGCCGATCACGGCGCCCGGCGTGATGGTGGTCATGTCGACCTCCCGCCGTGGGCGACGTGGGGGCTGAGCGTCACGAGATCGCGGAGGCCGGCGTTGTCGAGTTCGCTGACCCACGCCTCGCCCTGCGCACCGACCACCGCGCCCGCGAGGCTCCGCTTGTCGTTGATGAGGGCGTCGATGCGCTCCTCGACCGTTCCCTCACAGACGAGCTTGTGCACGAGGACGGCGCGCTTCTGGCCGATGCGCCAGGCGCGGTCGGTGGCCTGGTCTTCGACGGCAGGGTTCCACCAGCGGTCGTAGTGCACCACCTGCGAGGCGGCGGTGAGGTTGAGCCCGGTGCCGCCGGCCTTGAGCGAGACCAACAGCAGCGGACTCGGCGCGGTACCCGCCTGGAACTGCTCGACCATCCGGTCGCGGTGCGTGCGGGTGACGCCGCCGTGGAGGAACGGGACGGTGAGGTGCAGTCGCTCGGCGAGGTGTTGCTGGAGGAGGTTGCCCATCTCGGCGAACTGGGTGAAGACGAGTGCCTGCTCGCCCGTGTCGAGGATGTCGTCGACGATCTCGTCGAAGCGGTGCAGCTTGCCCGACCGACCCGAGAGTTTCGAGCCGTCGCCGAGGGCGTGCGCGGGGTGGTTGCAGATCTGCTTGAGGCGGGTGAGGGCGGCGAGCACGAGCCCGCGCCGCTTCATCCCTTCGGCCTGCTCGGCGGCGTCGAGGAGATGGTCGACCACGGCCTGGTACATCTGGGCCTGCTCGCGGGTGAGCGGCGCCCATGCCACCTGCTCGACCTTGTCGGGAAGGTCGGGCACCAGCGACTTGTCGGCCTTGGTGCGCCGGAGAAGGAACGGGGCGGTGAGCCGGCGGAGTTCAGCAGTGGCCTGGGCGTCGCGTTGGCGCTCGATGGGTGCGGCGAAGCGTGAGCGGAACGAGGTCGAGCTGCCGAGCAGCCCGGGCACCACCGTGTGGAAGATCGACCACAGCTCGCCGAGCCGATTCTCGATCGGCGTGCCGGTGAGCGCCAGCTTCTGCTCGGCTGGGATAGCGCGAGCCGCCTTCGCCGTCTTGGTGTCGGGGTTCTTCACGGCCTGTGCCTCGTCGAGTACGAGGGTCGACCAGGCGACACTTTGGAGGGCGGGGAGGTCGCGCGCCGCCACCTGATAGGTGGTGATCACGAGGTCGTGATCTGCGGCCTCGACGGCCAACTGTTCGGCATCGAGTCGCTGGGTCCCGTGATGGATCATCGTCCGCATCATCGGAGCGAAGCGGGCGGCCTCCGACTGCCAGTTGCGGACCACCGAGAGCGGACACACCACGAGGTGCGGGCCGGGAAGCCCCGCCAGGTGGGCGAGTGTGGTGGGTGTCTTGCCGAGACCCATGTCGTCGGCGAGACAGCCTCCGAGCCCGAGCCGTCGGAGGAACTGCAGCCAGCCCAGACCGCGCAACTGATACGGGCGGAGGGTGGCGGTGAAGCCGTCGGGCACGACGCCGTCGTGGAGGTGGGCGTCATCGAGGCTGCCCAGCAGTTCGGCGGCCCAACCGGTGCCGGTGATGGTGTCGCCGTCGAGCGCATCGATCGCGGCGATGTCGGCGGCCTCCGAACGGGCGGCGGCTTCGTGGAGCGTGCGCTCCATCTCGGCGGCGAGCGCCAGCAACTGGAGCGGCGAGAGCTCGGAGTGCTCGGACCGGTGTTCGGCGAGTCGGGCGAGAGCGCGCCGGGCTTCGTTGCGGTCGACCTGCACCCAACGCCCGCCCGCCATCAGCAGCGATGCGCCCTCTTCGGCGGCGCGTCGGAGTACGGCCTCGGGCACCTCCTCGCCGCCCACGACCATCGTCCACTCGACGAGAGCGTTGGTGTTGAAGCGGCTCGGGCCGGGCGCGTCGTCGCGGTCGTGCGCCTGGACGGTGCCGCGTGTGGAGGGGGTGCGCTTGACGAGGCTCTGCGGGACGATGACCTCGATGCCCGCGCCGGCCAGATCGTCGATGGCGCCGAGCAGAGCGGACGCTCCGTCGAGCGAGACGGTGCCGGCGTCGGACCGTGCGGTCGAGCTGTGGTCGAGCCAGGTGGAGAGCGCTGGCACGGCGGCGCGGATGGTGGTGAGTGCCGCCTCGAGCGGTTCGTCGAGGCGCGCCAGATAGCGGCGGTCGCCGGCGACGAGGAGCGCCGCATCGGTGCGGAGCCGGACGTCGTCGGCGCTGCACCAGCGGCTGCGATCGTCGGCGTCGACGACCTCGAGGTCGAGCGGCCAGCGTGCGGCAGCGGGGTCGGGAGGGAGGGGTGCCCAGGCCGCATCGTCGGCGTCGCCGCGATCGCTGCCGTCGCCTGCCGCATCGAGTTCGAACTCGAGGTCGGCCAGCAGGTCGCGCGCTCCGAGGTCGAGATCGTCGTCGGCTGTCGGGGGAGCGGGAATCGCGAGGCGGAGGCGGATCCGGACCACCGGCAATCCGTCGGCGCGTTGGGTCATCAGGTCGAACTCGTGGGCGATCTGGCGGACCACCGGCGAGAGATCGGGCGGGACGGCGAAGACGGCCGACGGTGTCGACAAGGCCTTGGCCACGGCGCGCACCGCGCGTGCGCTCGGAGTGCGCGTGTCGGTGACCGAGGCGGCCCACTTGGTGATGACCAGCGCCTGCCGCGCCAACTGGTCGGTCATCAGGCGGAGGATGTCGGCGACGACCACCGGCTGGCCCCCGGCTGCGACGACCGGCGGCATCCGGCGGCGGAGGTCGTCGGTGCGTTCGAGGTCGCCGGGCAAGGGGACCCACACGGCCTCGAACATCGCCGGGCCGACGTCGTCGATGCGCGGGACGACACGACCGCGGTTGACCAGTTCCTCTGCCAGACGGAAGACGGCACCGAACCACGCCACCGAGGCGCTGACCCCGTCGTCGGGGCCGAGCCGACCGAGGGCCATGAGGCTCCCGGGGTGCAGCCGCTGGCACATCACCTCGACGGTGTCGCCGGGGATCTCGAGCCGCACGAGGTCGGTGCGGTTGGCCTCGCGGTGGACCTCGCGACCGCCGAGACTCGTGAGTTCCTGCTGCAGGTTGCCGCCGTAGATGCCCCGCGAGGGCTGCCACGCGATGGCGCCACCGTCGAGCCAGCTGAGCTGGAGACCGGGCGAGGGCGTGCGGGGCATGGGCCGAGTGTACGGAGGGGGTGTCCGCAGGGTCGCCCGAGCGCCGTCTCCTGCGCGGGACAGTGTGTGACGGATACCCACGGGGGTATCTGTGGAGGGGCTGCTATGGTGTCGGCATGGCAACGACCAACCTGACCCTCGATCAGTTCGAATCGACCATCTCGTCCGACGGGATCGTCCTCGTCGATTTCTGGGCGGCGTGGTGCGGCCCGTGCCAGCGCTTCGGCCCGACCTTCGAGGCGGCCAGCGAGAAGAACCCCGACATCGTGTTCGCCAAGGTCGACACCGAGGCCGAGCAGCAGTTGGCCGCATCGCTCCGCATCCAGAGCATCCCCACTCTCATGCTGTTCCGCGACGGCATCCTGCTGTTCAACAGCCCTGGCGCTCTCCCTGCTGCCGCACTCGACGACCTCATCTCCCAGGCTCGTGGTCTCGACATGGGCGCCGTGCGTGCCGATGTCGCGGCGATGGAAGCGCAGCAGGGTTCTGCCTGACCAGCCTCCAGTGTGTCAGGCGGTGGTGCCGTCGAGGACCTGGAACATCTTCAGGTCGCTGTAGAAGTCGAGCGCGTAGTCGCCGCCCTCGCGGCCGATGCCGCTGATGCCACATCCACCGAACGGTGCAGTGAGGTCGCGCACGAGGAAGCAGTTCGTCCAGATGGTCCCGGCGCGCACGGCCCGGCCCATCCGCTCGGCCCGCTCCGCCGAGCCCGTGTAGACGATCGCCGAGAGTCCGTAGGCGGTGCTGTTGGCGAGACGGATCGCATCGGCCTCGTCGGTGAAGGTCTGGAACGTGAGCACGGGGCCGAAGACCTCGTTCTGCACGACCTCGCTGTCGTTGGAGCGGGGCTCGATGAGCGTCGGCTCGTACCAGAGGCCGTCGTCGCCACCGAGTGGTGACCGCTGACCACCGCGCAGGATGGTGTCGCCCGCAGCCCTCGCCCGCTCGACGAAGCCGGCCACTCGTGCGGCGTGATCGGGGTGGATCATCGGGCTGATCGTGGTGCCCGTCTCGCGTGAATCGCCGAGGACGTGCTGGTCGGCGAAGTGGTGGAAGCGCTCGAGGAACTGCTCGCGCACCGACTCCTCGACCATGATGCGCGTACCGGCCAGGCAGACCTGACCCGAGTCGTCGAACTGTCCGGCGGCCTTCTTCGCTGCGGCGTCGAGGTCGCTGTCGGCGAACACGACGAACGGGCCCTTGCCGCCGAGCTCGGCGGTGAACGGGACGATGTTGCGTGCGGCCGCGACACCGATGTGGCGCGCCGTCTCGGGCGAGCCGGTGAACGAGATCCGCTTCAGCCGCGGATCGCTCACGAGCGCCGCACCGACCTCCTCGCCGATTCCCTGCACGACGTTGAACACGCCGGCCGGCATCCCGGCCTCGTGGCACAGGTCGGCGAGCAGGCTGCAGCTCAGCGGACTCCACTCAGCGGGCTTGAGGATCACGGTGTTGCCGGCCGCGAGAGCGGGCGCGCACTTCCAGGTGCTCAGCATGAACGGGGCGTTCCACGGTGTGATGACCACCGTCGGCCCGGCCGGCATGCGCATCACCCGATTGGCGGTGCCGTTGCTCGACCACACGCGCTCCTCGTACTCCTCGGCGAGGTCGGCGTAGGCGCGGAAGTTGCGCGCCCCACGCGAGAGGACACGAAGCCGGAGGCTCTCCTCGAGCATCGCCATGTCGAGGCACTCGACGGCGGCCAGTGCAGGGACGTACTGATCGATGAGGTCGGCGACGCGCCGCATCACCTCGCCGCGACCCTTCACCCCCATCGAGGCCCACTCGGGGAAGGCGTCGAGGGCCGCGGTCACCGCGAGGTCGGCGATCGCGGCGTCACCACGAGAGACGTCGGCGAGGTGCATCGACCAGTCGAGCGGCGAGCGGTCGTCGAACGTGGCCGCCGACGCGACGCGTCGCCCACCGATGTAGTGGTCGGTGCTCACAGGGACACCACCCACGAGCGTGCGGTTGCCGCCGGTGAACGGCTCGAGGTCGGTGGTCACTGCATGCCCTCCGGGAGTCTGGGGTGGATGCGCGGGAACGGGAGCTCGGAGCGGTCGGTGTTGCGCGGCCGACGCTGGCCACGCAGGGGCCATTCGCCGCCGAGCGCCGTGCTCAGGACCTCCTCGGTCTCGGTGGGCTGGGCGCCCACCTCGTCGCTCACCGGGGCAGGCCCCTCGACGATGTGGTTCGTCAGCGCCCCGAGGCCCTCGACCTCGACGGTCACGACGTCGCCGGGCTGCACCGGACGACTGATCGCGGGAGTGCCCGAGAGGATGACGTCACCGGGCACGAGGGTGATGAGCCGGGCGATGTCGGCGACGAGGTAGTGCATGTCCCAGGCCATCTCGTCGGTGCTGCCGTCCTGCTTGACCACGCCGTTGACGATCGTGCGGATCTGCTTGCCGCGGAAGTCCCAGCCCGTGACGAGCCCCGGTCCGAGCGGGCAGAGCGTGTCGGCCCCCTTGACGCGGAGCATCGAGCCGCTGTCGGTGTCGCGGAAGTCGTGCAGGCCGTAGTCGTTGGCCACGGTGTAGCCCGCGATGTACTCGCCGGCCTCGGCGTACGAGACGTTGCGACACGTGCGCCCGATGACGATGGCGACCTCGCCCTCGTAGTTCAGCCACTTGCAGTTCGACGGTCGGACGACGGCAGCGCGGTGCGAGTTGAGCGAGCTGATCGGCTTGTGGAAGTAGGTCGGCGCGGGCGGCAGCGACACGCCGAACTCCTGCACGCGGCTGACGTGGTTGAGGTGGCAGCAGATGATCTTGGTGGGCTCGACCGGCGAGAGGTGGACGGCCTCGTCGACACCGATCGCGCGCCCGTCTCGCGCCACCAGTTCGTCGCCCTCGCGCACCATCACGGTCGGCGTGCCGTCGAGCAGGATCCTGCGGATGTCGGCGGTCGGTCGGTCGGCCATGGCGATGCCTTTCGGAGGGGCCGGACGGGCCCGAAAGCTGCCGTCCTGAGGTCGTTAGGTTCCAAACTATAGTGAGCCGCCATGAGCACGTCCGACGGTCTCCAGGGTTTCATCTTCCCGCGCACTGAGCACGGGGGCGCGTCGATGCTCCCACCGATGCCCTGGCACTACAGCGGCGACCTTCTCACGGTCGAGTACCGCACCGATCCGGGCCGTGTGCGCGAGCTGCTCCCCGAAGGGCTGAGCCTCGTCGACGACGATCAGGATCCGGGTGCCGTGGCGATGATCTTCGCCGACTGGCAGAGCTGTGGGCCCGACTTCGCCGAACTCGACGACCCCATCAGGGCGCAGTACAAGGAGGCGTTCGTCGTCGTCCGCTGCCAGTACCGCGGCCAGATCTTCAGCCGCTGCGTGTACATCTGGGTCGACAAGGATTTCGCCCTCGTGCGGGGTCACTTCCAGGGGTACCCGAAGAAGCTCGGGAGCATCTGGCAGACCCGCCCCGTCACCATCGGCAAGGCCGGTCCGCGCATCGCCCCCGGTGGACGCTTCGCCGGCACGGTGTCGTACCACGACCGTCGGGTGGTCGACATGCGGGTCACCCTCCGCGAGCCGAGCGAGACCAATGGTTTCGTCAACGGCCACGCCATGATCCACTCGCGCTACATGCCGCGTATCGAGAACGACGGCACCGACAGCTTCCACGAGTTCGTGACCATGCGCGGCGTCGACGTCGAGGTGAGTCAGGCGTGGCGTGGTGACGGCGAACTCGAACTCTCGGCAAGTCCGATCGAGGAGGTCGCCCGCCTCGAGGTGCGCGAGGTGATCGGTGCGTACTTCCGCAGCGTCGGCACCACCTTCGCCGGTGGCACGACCCTCGAGTCGCTCACCCATCCGGAGGTGCAGTCATGAGCAGCGGTCCGACCCCCGAACTCGACCTCGGGCCCGACGACGTCGACATCGTCGACCCCGACGCGTACACCGAGCGCTTCCCGCACGCCACCTTCCAGCGCCTGCGCGACACCGACCCGGTGAGCTGGTGGGAGGAGCACGACGGGGGCAAGGGCTTCTGGGCGGTCACCCGGTACGACGACCTCCTCCACGTGAGCCGCAACGTCGAGACGTTCTCGAGTGCGCAGGGCATCACGCTCGAGGAGATGGCGCCCGCCGACTTCGCCGCTCGCCGCAACATGCTCGAGTACGACCCGCCCGAGCACACCCGTTATCGACGCCTGGTGAGCAAGCCCTTCGCACGGCGCGAGGTGTACGCCTACGAGAATGCGATCCGCCTGCTGGCGCGCACCGTGGTCGAAGAGGCGCGCGACCTCGGCGGCGAGTTCGACTTCGTCGACCGGATCGCCAAGCAACTCCCCATGCGGATGCTCGGGCGCCTGCTCGGAGTGCCCGACGAGGACGGCGATTGGCTCGTCGAGCGCGGCGACGCGCTCCTCGGCAACTTCGACCCGGAGATGACCGAGCACCCGCTCGACCTCACCGACACCGACGAGTTCAAGCACATCCCGTTCCGCTCGCCGGCCGCTCTCGACCTGTACCGCTATGCGGAGGAGCAGGCGGCTTTGCGGCGTGCGAACCCCACCGACGACGTGATCACCCGGCTGCTGGCACCGACCATCGACGGCGAGCAGATCACCGAACTCGAGTTCAAGAACTTCTTCGTGCTGATGGTCAGCGCCGGCAACGACACGACCCGCTACACGATGACGGCTGGGATGAAGGCGCTCATGGAGCACCCCGACCAGCTCGCTGAACTGCGCGACTCGGTGCTGGCGGGCAACACCGACCTGATGGATTCGGCCGTCGAGGAGATCCTCCGCTGGGGCACGGTGACCATGCACTTCCGTCGCACGGCGACCCGCGACACCGAACTGCAGGGCCGCACGATCCGTGCGGGCGACAAGGTCGTGATCTGGTTCAGCTCGGCCGACTACGACGATCGGCAGTTCGCCGACCCGTACCGCTTCGACATCCACCGCACCCCGAACGATCACGTGGCGTTCGGTCGCCTGAGCCCGCACCTGTGCCTCGGTTCGCAGCTCGCGCGCATGGAACTGAAGGTGCTCTTCGAGGAACTCCTCCCCCGCCTGTCCGACGCCCGACTCGCCGGTCCGACCGAGCGTCTGCGGAGCAACTTCATCTGCGGCATCAAGCGCATGCCCGTTGCCGTGGGCTGGGCATGAGCGCCGACCGTCTCCCGTCGCGTGCGCCGTTGATCGGGCTCTCGGGCCGACGGTGGTCGACCGAGGACATCCCGCTGTTCGACTACGCCGCGCTGCGCGGGGAAGAGGTCGACGTCCACCTGAGCGAGTACCCGAAGGCGCTCGAGAAGGCGGGGGCTCTTCCGGTCCAACTCACCCGCAACACCGACCCTGAGCTGATCGTCGAGCGGCTCGATGGCCTCGTGATGACCGGTGGCGCCGACCCCGATCCGTCGCTCTACGGCGAGGAGCCCTCCCCCGACCTCGGGCGCGTCGAGCGCGAGCGCGACCTCTGGGAACTGGCTCTGATCCGTGCGGCGCTCCGAGTGCGCCTCCCGATGCTGTGCGTGTGCCGTGGCGCGCAGTTGCTGAACATCGCGATGGGCGGATCGCTCGTCCAGCACCTCGGCGCCCCCGAGCACGCGCAGTGGGACGCTCACCGGAGCGAGCGCTGCCACGTGGTGCGCGTGTCGGCCGGCTCGCGTGCGGCCGAGCTCTACGGCCCGGCCATCGCCACCAACAGCCTCCACCACCAAGCGGTCGCTCGGCGTGGCACCGGTGTGATCGTCACCGGGACCACCGACGACGGCGTCGTCGAGGCGTTCGAGCTCGAGGGTCGGCCCGAGGTCTTCGCCGTGCAGTGGCACCCCGAGATGCTGGCCGAACAGGTCGACCCGGCGTTCACCTGGCTCGTCCACGAGGCCAGCACCCACCGTCGCTGACCGACCCGACCCGGGTCAGAGGTCGATGGCGTCGACCGTGCGGAGCACCGCACGCAGCGATGCCGCCAACTGATCTTGCTCGGGCTCGGTGAGCGCCTGAACGACCAGGGATTCGTGGTGGTTGAACGTCGGCATGATCGTGTCGATCACCTTGCGCCCCTTGGGCGTCAGCGACACGAGGATGCGCCGACCGTCGTTGCGGTCGGAGCGACGCTTGATGAGTCCGCGCCCCTCGAGTGTCTTCATCACTCCGGTGAGGGTGGCGGCGGTGATCCCGGCCTCGCCCGCGAGTGAGCGAGCGTCCATGTCGCCCCACACGCGCAGCACGAACAGGGAGGTGAAGGCGCTCCACGAGAGCTCGTACTGCTGGAGCACGCCGTTCTCCATGTGGTTGCGCACTGCCGTGGCGACCCGGAAGATGTTGCTGACCGTGCTGAGGGCACGGAGGTCGAGCGCGACCCCGTCGAAGGCGGCGCGGACATCGCGTTCGGCGCGGACGAGATCGTCGTCGTCGTCACTCGCGAACAGGCGCGGCACGGATCAGCCCTTCATCTCCGAGATGGTGGCCGAGATGATCTCGCGCGTGCGGTCGCGCAGCGCCGGGACGTCGTCGAGCGTGAGGCCGGTGGTCTCGATCGTGTCGAGCACGCGCACCTCGGCGTGCGTGACGTTCATCTTCCAACTGCCCTTCACCAGGGCCTCTCGCGCACCGACGAGAGCGAGCGGGAGGATCGGGCTCTGCGTCTCGATCGCGAGCCGGAAGGCGCCGTCCTTGAACTCGCCGAGCCCGCCGTGCTGGCTGCGGGTGCCCTCGGGGAAGACCATCACGCTGAGCTTGCGATCGAGCCGTTCACGGCTGCCCTTCATCGCCGACACGATGCTCTGCTTGTTACCGCGCACGATCTTGATGTCGTTCGACATCATCATCATCCAGCCGAGGAACGGGAAGCGGAAGAAGGTCTCCTTCGACATCCACTTCATCTCCCACGGGAGCTGCGAGATGGCGATCATGTCGACGAAGCTCTCGTGGTTCGACACCACGACGTAGGGGCGGCGCGGATCGGTGACGGTGCGGCCAGAGGTCGTGAACGACCACATCGGGTTGAGGAACTTGTAGGCAACGCAGACACGGCGGAAGACGAAGCCGGTCCAGTAGCGGTCGCGGTCGAACGGCGTGGTCACGACCCAGACCACGAAGGTCATCATCGTCCAGACGATCACGAGGAGACCGAGCGACAGCCAGCCCCACACCGACAGGACGGTACGGGCGAGTTGGCTGCCCATGAGGCGCTGTCGGACGGCGAGGGAGGACATGTCCCCATCGTGGCACGCCGCACCGTGGGTACGGTGATCGCCGTGTGGCGACATGACGTGACGAGGGTCGACCGGCGTCGGCGTTGTCGGCGCGGGTGGTCGGCCGTGGTGTTGCTGGGCGCGTTGACCTCGTGCGGCGACCTTCCCGACACGGTCGCGCCCGCTCCGGACGACTCGGCGCAGGTCGAGGCCTGGCCGGTCGAGACGTGGGTGTGCCACGTTCCTGCCGCGACCTCGTCGCCCTGGTACGCCGGACTCGCGGCCCGTCGCGACATCACGGCGTCGGTACTGGCCGAGCGGGTCGCCCGCCGTGTGCCCGCCTATTTCCGTGAGGTCTCGGGTGGGCGCCTCGCGCTCGACGTGTCGACCGGAGGTGAGGTCACCCTCGGTGTGAGCGACGGGGCCGAGGAGTGCGTCGACATGGTGGTCGGTCGAGCGGCGAGTTCGACCCGACTGGTGGTCGTGGTGGCCGATGCCGAGCACGTCGAGGGTCGTCCCGGCGGGCTCGGCGGGGTGATGGCCCGCGAGTCGTCGGCGCCGGTCGGCATCTCGGGAGTGGGGTACGCGTACGTGGGTGCGGCCGACCTCGCGCCGTCGTGGGGCGACGACCCGCCGATGGATCTCGTCGAGCACGAGATCGGGCACGCCCTCGGGTGGCATCACAGCGGGACCACCGACGACGCGTACGACAGCGCCCTCGATCTGATGAGCGACAGCGCCGCGCCCCGCGCCATCGACCCCTCGCGCCGCGACGCGCCCTGGCCGTTGGCCGTCGACCTGCTCGCCAGCGGCTGGCTGACGCCCGACGAGTTGCTCGTCGTCGACCCCGTCGTGGGCGGATCGACGAGCACCACGCTCCAGGTGCTCACATCGGCCAATGACGGTCGGCGGCTGATCGTCATCCCGGTACCCGGCCGCGACGACGTGGTCATCACCGTCGAACGCCGTGCGCCGATCGGAGCCGACGACCACCTTCCGGTCGCCGGGCTGGCCGTCCATCGGGTGGAGTTCGTACCGCGACTCGGAGCCGACGCCGCACCGGCACCGACGACCGACGGGGGTACGACCCCGCACACGTTCGACGGGAGCGGCGTGCGCCGGATCGTTCCGCTCACCGGCAGCGCTCCGTTCACCGATCTGGTCGAGCCGGGAGAGTCGCTCGAATCCGACGGCTGGCGGATCACGGCCGACGCGGATGGTGTGGTCACCGTCGGCCTAGTGTCGACCCCATGACGCCCTCCCAGCAGGAACTGTTCGATGCGGCCCGCGCCGCCCAGCAGCAGGCCTACGCGCCGTACTCGAAGTATCTGGTGGGTGCGGCCGTGCGTGGCCGGTCGGGCAGGGTCTACGCCGGGTGCAACATCGAGAACGCCGCCTACCCGCAGGGTTGGTGCGCCGAGGCGAGCGCCATCGCCCACATGATCACGGCGGGCGAGCGCGAGATCGTCGAAGTGCTGACGGTCTGCGACGGTGAGTTGATCGGCACGTGTTGCGGCGGGTGCCGTCAGAAGATCCGTGAGTTCGCGGCGCTCGACGTGCCGATCCATGCGTGCGGGCCCGAGGGCGTGCGGGCGTCGTTCACCCTCGAGCAGTTGTTGCCGCACTCGTTCGGCCCCGAGCACCTGGCCTGACACGGTCGCCCGCCGAGGGCGTGGTCGGCCCGACCACGGTGCCAGACTGAAGCGTGCTGAGCGCCCGGACACCCCACCTGACCGCCAAGCTGCAAGGCTTCGGGACGACGATCTTCGCCGAGATGTCGGCTCTAGCGATGGCCACGGGGAGCGTCAACCTCGGCCAAGGGTTCCCCGACACCGATGGTCCGCGCGAGGTGCTCGACGCCGCGATCGAGGCCATCAACTCGGGTCTCAACCAGTACCCGCCCGGCCCTGGCATGCAGGTGTTGCGCGACGCCGTGGCCGCTCACCAGCGCCGGTTCTACGGTGTCGACTACGACGCCAACTCTGAGGTGCTCGTCACGGCGGGCGCAACCGAAGCGCTCGCCGGCACGCTTCTCTCGCTGCTCGACACGGGCGACGAGGTTGTTGTCCTCGAGCCGATGTTCGACAGCTATGCGCCGTGCATTGCGATGGCGGGTGCGGTCGTCAAGCCGGTGACGCTCCGACCGCCGCAGTACACCTTCGACCCCGACGAACTACGCGCCGCCTTCAGCCAGAAGACCAAGGTCGTGCTGTTCAACACGCCGCACAACCCGACCGGCCGCGTGTTCACGCGCGAGGAAGTGCAGATGGTCGCCGACCTCGCGATCGAGCACGACGTCATCGTGGTCACCGACGAGGTCTACGAACACCTCGTGTTCGACGGCCTCGAGCACGTCGCCCTCTCGTCGCTGCCCGGTATGCGCGAGCGCACGGTGGTGATCTCCAGCGGAGGAAAGACCTTCAACACCACTGGCTGGAAGATCGGCTGGGTCTGCGGTCCGGCTCCGCTCGTCTCGGCCATCCGCACGGCGAAGCAGTTCCTCACCTACGTCAACGGCGGGCCCTTCCAGCCGGCCATCGCCCTCGGCCTCGGCTTCCCTGACTCGTTCTTCGCCGACCTCGCGTCTGATCTGCAGGCCAAGCGCGATCACCTCGTGCCCGGTCTGAAGGCCGCCGGATTCGACGTGTTCCCGACGCAGAGCACCTACTTCGTCACGGTCGACGTGCGTCCCCTGCAGCCCGACGGCGACGGCATGGCGTTCTGCCGAGCACTGCCCGAGCGTTGCGGTGTGGTGGCCATCCCTGCCGAGGTGCTCTACGCCCGCAAGGCCGAGGGGCGACACATCGTGCGGTTCGCCTTCTGCAAGAAGCTCGACGTCATCGACGAGGCCGTGCGTCGGCTCTCGACCCTGCGCGGCTGAGCGTCTCTGGGGTCGCCGTCAGCGGCGGTCGGGCAGGAAGCGGAACCTGTCACGCACGTCGGCGACCTTCGCCGGGTCGATCTCGGCGAACAGGATCGTCTCGCCCTGCGAACCCGTGGCCAGCAACTCGCCGAGCGGGTCGACGATGCGGCTGTCGCCCGAGTACACGAGGCCGTTGCCGGTGCCGACACGGTTGACGCCGATCACGTAGGCCTGGTTCTCGATGGCCCGGGCCTGGAGGAGGGTCATCCAGTGCAGACGACGCGACTCGGGCCAGTTGGCGGGCACGAGGTAGGCGTCGGTGGTGGGTGCAAGGCCCCAGAACTCGTCGGAGAAGCGCAGGTCGTAACAGACGAACAGCGACAGGCGGACGCCCTCGACCTCGACCTGCACGAAGCCCGACCCCGGCCGGAAGTGCTTGTCCTCACCGCCGAAGGTGAACGGGTGGATCTTGTGGTAGCGGTGCATCGTGCCGTCGGGCCCGGCGAGCACGAACGAGTTGGCGGGCCGACGGTCGGCGGGGTCGGAGTCGGCAGGGATCTCGGGGCACGATCCCCCGACCCAGCAGCCGTGCCGGCGGGCCTGTTCGGCGAGGAACTGCGACGAGGGCCCACCCTCGGGCTCGCCGAGATCGGGGTCGTCGACGGCGAAACCGGTGGAGAAGGTCTCGGTGAGCAGGACGAGCCGAGCGCCGTTGGCGGCAGCAGCGGCGACCATCGGAGCGAGACGCGCGAAGTTCGCCTCGCGGTCGGCCCAGACGATGTCGTGTTGTACCGCCGCGATGCGCATGGCCGCATCGTAGGTTGGCGCGCAGGCAGTGCGTGAGGCGTATCGTGACCTCGTGCACGAACTACGGACAGAACCTCGTCAGCAACGCAGCCAGCAGTCGGTGCAGGCCATCCTCGATGCGACCGAGCGGCTCATCCACCGTGCCGGTCACACGAGCTTCACGGCCTCCGAACTGGCCCACGAGGCCGACATGTCGATCGGGCGTGTCTATTACTGGTTCCCCGACATCCCGTCGGTGGTGGCGGCCCTCGCCGATCGCTCGGCACACCGCATGGCCGAGGTGTTCGGCGGCGCGATCACCGGCCAGGAGAAGGTCACCACCCCGCTGCTCCTCAAGCGGGCGATGGCCGCGCTGTGCCAGTACATCGACGAGAACCCGTCGACCGTGGCGCTGTGCCTCGCCGACAACCACCAGGGTCCTGGTCGCGTGTTGTTCGAGCAGATGACCGAGCAGTCGCGTTCACTCGTGGCCGACCGCGTCCCCGGCATCTCGGAGGAGGAGGTCGACTTCGTCGCCCGTACCGCCGTCGGCCTCACGCTCGGCATGCTCCACGGCTACCTCGCACCCGGAGCCCACAAGCGCCTGATCGAGCAAGAGCTCGTCTACGCCCTGTCGGCGTGGCTCTATGCGCGCTACCCACCGCCCAACGACTTCAGCTGGCGCGAGGTGCGTCGTGCGGTGCGCCCGGTGCGCCCGTCGCGCACGAACTTCGACGAGTCCGACGTGGTGTACGCCGCGATGGCTCCCGAGTTCCTCACGCTCCCCGAAGACTGACGAGGTCCGCTCGGGTCAGGCTCCGGTCGGCTCGGGTCTGTCGTGGTCGCGGCCCTCGGGTCGCGTGGGCTGGTGCGACTCGGTTGGCGCGTTCCGGGTCAGTCGCGAGCAGCGAGTTCGAGTGACAACAGGCTGACCGACTTCGTGCCCCCGTCGGTGTCCTGCTGGCCGACCTCGACGAACCCGAGCGCGTGGTGGAACGTGAGCGACCGCTCGTTCATCGGGCGGGTGTTGACCTCGCACGTGATGCGCGCGTGCACGCCGCTGTAGCGCTCGACGAGCGCGGCGTAGAAGGCGCGACCGATCCCGTACCTGCGGAACTCGGGCTCGACCGCGATCCGGTCGAGATAGGCGAAGTCGTCGTACGTGCGAGAGAACCACGCGTAGTTGAGGCTCCCGTAGTCGCAGCCGGGCGTGAGCACCCAGCAGAACCCGGCGAACGAGCCGTCGACCTCGGCGACCAGCGCCGCATCTGCCATGGCCGCGAGACGCACGACGCCGTCGGAGTCGAGCTCGCTGAGTTCGGGGACGTTGGCGTTGTTGAGTGCCGTGACGGCCTCGATGTCGCGTGGGGCGAAGGGGCGGATCAGCACGGGCACGAAGTTACAGGCGGTCCTGGCTGCAATAGCCTGAGCCCATGCTCTTCCGCCACAAGACCGAGATGGTGTCGGCGCAGGACGCGCTGCCCGGTCGAACCGACCAGACCATGCCCGTCCCCGAGCGGCACTTCGTGCTCGACGCGCCGCTCGTCGGTCCGTGGCCCGCCGACACCGAGCTCGCCTGCTTCGGCCTCGGCTGCTTCTGGGGTGCCGAGCGCAAGTTCTGGCAGACACCTGGCGTGTATTCCACCGCAGTGGGCTACGCAGGGGGCTACACACCGAACGCCACCTACGAGGAGGCGTGCAGCGGTCGTACCGGCCACACCGAGGTGGTGCTCGTCGTGTTCCGACCGGCCGAGCTCTCGTACGAGCAGCTGCTGCGCGTGTTCTGGGAGAACCACGATCCGACCCAGGGCATGCGCCAGGGCAACGACATCGGCACCCAGTACCGCAGCGCGGCGTACACCACGAGCGACGCCCAGGCGACTGCCGTCGTGGCGAGCCGCGCGGCCTACGGGGCCGAACTGGCGAAGGCCGGGTACGGCGCGATCACGACCGAGGTGAAGCCGCTCGAGGAGTTCTATTACGCCGAGCCGTACCACCAGCAGTACCTGGCGAAGAACCCCAACGGCTACTGCGGGATCGGCGGCACCGGTGTGTCGTGCCCGATCGGGATCGACCTGTCGCAGGCCTGAGCTGTTCGGCCGAACCGGTCAGCCCGGAACGACACTGAGTGTCGCAACGACCGGACCAGTTCGGGGAGCCGGTGGTCAGGCCGGGCTCGGCGCCAAGCGAGCGTGGGCGGCGAGGAGCGAGGCGCGGAGTTCGTCGAGGCTGCGGACGACCTCGTCGAGCGAGCACTCCATCATCAGGTTGACCACCTCGTTCGGGAAGCGCTGGCGCCAGTCGGTGTGGAGTCCGATGCCGTACTTGCCGAGGGCGTAGGCGTAGCCGAGTTCCCACGCCGTGCCGTCGTCGGTGGTGATGCCGTTGAGGTTGGCGACCACGACGTCGCAGGTGTCGATGCCGCGCTTGTCGTTGAGGAAGATCTCGCGGACGTTGTGCTCATCCTTGGGCGGGTTGTCGCGGTGGGGCAGGAAGGTGACGAATCCGCACTCGGCGACGAGGGCCTCGACCTTCTCGATGAACCACCGTTCCCCCTCGTCGAACAGGGGGCCGGCCACGTAGGCGCGCAGGGTCGTGGTCATGTCGGGGTGTCCTCCGTGTTCCATCCGCGGGCGCGGATCTCCTCGCCGTCGGCGTCGATCTCGCGCCCCTGCCATCGCAGTGCGCCGGGCGTCGCGCTGAGGCGGGCGACGAGACCTTGCATCGGTGTGCCGTCGAGCTCGACGAGCGATCCGCGTGCGACGACGTGCGGGTCGGCGCTCACCTCGGCGACGTCGAGCACCGGTCCGATCGCGGCCTCCGCAGCCGTGAACACCTCGATTACCTCGTGGCGCGGACGGGCCGCGCACCACTGCGTCATGATCGCCTCGAGTGCGTCGCGGTGTTCCATGCGGTCGGGGAAGGTCGCAAAGCGCGGGTCGTCGCCGACGCCCAGTACCTCGAGCACGCGACGCGCCACCGAATCGGCCGATGCAGAGAGCCCGACCCAGAGTCCGTCGGCGCAGCGGTAGGTGCCGCGTGGCACCGTGTAGGGGAGGCCGGCGCCCATCTTCGGCTGCAGGTATCCCGACACGGCGTGGAGCGACACGAGCGGACTCATGATCTGGAACATGCTCTCGAGCAGGTTGACGTCGACCACCTGGCCGACCCCGCTGTGCAGGGCGACCATCGTGGCGAAGGCGGCGACGATGCCGGTGAGTTCGTCGGTGAGGGCGATCGGTGGCAGCAACGGTTGGCCGTCGGGGAGTCCGCTGATCGAGGCCAGACCCGACATCGACTCGGCGATGGTCGCGAACCCCGGCCGTTGCGCGTAGGGGCCGTCCTGGCCGAAGCCGGTGACGCGTGTGATGACGAGCCGCGGGTTGGCCGCGAGCAGCACGTCGGGCCCGATGCCGAGCCGCTCGAGCGTGCCGGGTCGGAAGTTCTCGACGAGCACGTCGGCCTCGTCGGCGAGTCGGCGGAACACCGACATGTCGTCGGCGTCCTTGAGGTCGAGGGCGATCGTCCGCTTGTTGCGACTGACCATCTTCCACCACAGGCCGGTGCCGTCACGGGGGTCGCGCCAGCCGAGGTTGCGCATGCTGTCACCCGTGTCGGGCCGTTCGACCTTGATGACGTCGGCGCCGTAGTCGGCGAGATAGCGGGCGCAATTCGGCCCGGCCAGCACCGTGGCGATGTCGAGCACTCGCAGACCCGCGAGGGGTGGACGCGGCGTGTGGGGACTGTCGTCGCGCTCGGTCACTGCAGGACGTTGTGCCCCTCGGGCAGCGGCTCCCGGCCGGAGAGGGCGAGGATCAGCGAGACGGGTGACGCGAGCTCGGTGAGGACGCTCAGCACGACGGCCGACGTGTCGGGGTGCAGGTTGGGATACTGACGCGTGGCGCGCTGCAGATCGAGTGTGTGAACCCCGATCTCGACCACCCGGGTGGCGAGGTACTCGATGAGTGTCATCGAGCCGGCGAAGGTGTTGACACGGTCGTCGTCGGCACACCCGGTGACGACGCCGAGCACCCGGGCCACCACGGCCTCGGCCTCGCCGAGCGGGTCGATGATCTGCCGCGACGCCTGCTTGGCGCGGGCGTTGACGCCTTGGTGGACGGTGGGGTCGTTGAGGACCACGCGGTAGTACTCGGCGGCATCGGTGATGACGCGGTCGACCGTGGGAGGAGCGCTGAGGTAGCCCTCGACGGTCACGAACGCCCGCATCGTGTGCGCCGCCAGCTGGCGCACATTCCACTCACCGAGTGCACCGAACTTGTCCCAGTCGCCGTCGTCGATGGCGCGCATCGTCTCGAGGAACGTGCGGGCACCTTCTTCGAAGCCGGCCCTCACCTGAGCGGGATCGTGCAGCATCGGTCCTCCAACCGTCCGAGGGCGTACGACTCGTAGTCGATGCCGAAGTCGCTGTAGAGGTGGCGGCACCGCTCGCTCCACGCCAGGGCGTCGGGAGTGCTGATGCGGTGCACGACCTGCATGATGCCGCCCTCGTACACGCGGTACTCGGCCCACGTGCCGGGGAAATCCTTCACGCAGCCGATCTCGATCGTGGGGGCACCGCACCGCATGCGTCGGACCCTGTGCCGGTGCGTGTGGCCGGCCGTGTAGGCGACGAGGTTCGACTGGCGGGCGAACACCGCATCGAGTCGATCGCTGGCGTCGGGATGGAGGCCGAAGTACCCGTCGCTGCGATTCCCGTCGGGCTCGGCGACCCACTGCTGGTGGTGCCCCATCACGAGGACGGGCACGGTGCTGTCGGCCGCATGGGCATCGAGCCAGTCGGCCTGCTCAGCGGTGAACATGCCGGTGGTCTGGGTGGAAATGACCGTGTCGAGCAGCGCCACGGCGACGCCGGGGAGTTCGATCCACTTGTCGCCCGCGTGGATGCTCTGACCCTTGTAACCGTCGTGGTTGCCACGGACGACGTGCAGTCGCTCACCGAAGGCCAGGCCGTAGTGCTCGTCGAACGCCGTGAACTCCTCGGGGAGTCCGTCGTTGGTCAGGTCGCCCTTGACGATGACGGCGGCCGGGTCGAGCGCCGCGATCTCGGCGATGGCCCCGGCGTTCATCGTGATCGGGTACGGGGCCTCGCCGGGCAGTGGCCGTTGGATCGGACCCTGCGGGTGGTCGTCGATGCGCCCGCACTCGACCTCGCCGAAGTGCACGTCGTTGACCGTGGCGATGCGACAGAGCAACGCTCCGGGCGGAGTGTCGAGCGTGGTGATGCGCGTGCCGTGCACCTCGTGCGTGGAGCCCGGGTCGAGACCCTCGAGACGGATGACGTGCGCACCGTCGTGGCACACGATCAGGTCGTCGGCGACGGTCGTGACGTCCATGTCGTCACCGTAGCCGAGCGGCCGAGGCGTCGGACCGGCGAGTGTGGGTGAGGGAGTGGCACCACCTCACCCGTGACCGGTCCTCAGACCCGGACGACGTGGGTGCCGGTCATCTTGTCGTGCCAGGTCTGCTTGTCCTTGTCCCACAGCATCCAGAGGAAGCCGAGATAGCAACACCACCCCGACACGACGTGAAGCAGCAGACGCCCGAAGGCCTTTCCAGCACTCACGTTGCCGCCGGTCTTGGCATCGATGACCCGGATGTTGGCCACCTTGTGGCCCCAGGTCTGACCGTTGGCCATCTTCTTGCAATAGAGAACGACGCCGATGACCGCGCCGACAGCGAACAAGGCAAGACCGATGGCCAGCCAGCCACCCTGCAGCGCACCGTCGGGGCACTCGACCGAGGTGGTGCCGTCCACTGTCTCGTACGAGATGCAGTTTTCCACCGCCTTGACAACACCGAACAATCCAGCGATGTAGAAGGGGATGCCGATGAGAAAGCGGACGAAGCCATCGATGAGATAGGCACCCAACCGGGCGCCAAAGCCGGCGAAGTTGCGGCCTGCGGCCGAGCCTCCACCCGAGTACGACGGCGGAGGAGCGGGCGGGAAACCGGGCGGCGGCGGGGGCGGGGGCGGCATGCTGCTCATGGACGCGACCGTAGCCGCGCAGCGGATGCCGTTCGGACGACTCGGACGACCCGGGTCGGTGTCAGCGGTAGGGGCGGTCGCGGCGCGAGGCGAGCGGACGCGCCCACCACCGCGAACTGAACCGCCATGTCGGTACACGCAGCGGACTCTGCTCGCCCGGGATCACGACGGGGCGCGGCCACAGGGCCTCGACCGCGGCCGCGATGGCCACGGCTTCCTCGTCGGTCGGAGCGGGGGAGATGTGCGGGTCGGACATGGGCGGCGGAGTGTCTCGTGCGGTGTCGGTCTCGTGTGGCCGGCTCAGAGCGGCATGTTGCCGTGCTTGCGGCGGGGGAGTTCCTCGCGCTTCGTGCGGAGCATGCGGAGGCCCTGCACCAGCTTCTGGCGGGTCTCGGCCGGGTCGATCACGTCGTCGACATAGCCACGCTCGGCCGCGTTGTACGGGTTGGCGTAGCGCTCGGTGTACTCGGCGACGAGTTCGGCGCGACGGGCCACCGGGTCGGCGGCCTGCTGCAACTCACGGCGGTACACGATCTCGACGGCACCCTGCGGGCCCATCACGGCGAGTTCGGCGGTCGGCCACGCGTAGGCGAGGTCGGCACCGATCGACTTGCTGTTCATCACCACGTACGCACCGCCGTAGGCCTTGCGCGTGATGATCTGGATGCGCGGCACGGTGGCCTCGCAGTACGCGTACAGCAGCTTGGCGCCGTGGCGGATGATGCCGTTGTACTCCTGGTCGACACCGGGGAGGAATCCGGGAACGTCGACGAAGGTGACGAGCGGGATGTTGAACGCGTCGCACGTGCGCACGAATCGAGCGGCCTTCTCGCTGCTCTCGATGTCGAGGACTCCGGCGAGGACCATCGGCTGGTTACCGACGATGCCGACGGGGTGGCCGTCGATGCGCGAGAAACCGCACACGATCGACTTGGCGAAGTGCGGGAAGTACTCGAAGAACTCACCATCGTCGACGCAGTCGCGGATGACCTTCTTCATGTCGTACGGCTGGTTGGGCGACGCCGGAAGGATCGTCTGCAGGTCGGGGCACAGACGGTCGGGGTCGTCGGCGCTCTCGGTGGCGGGCGGCTCTTCGAGGTTGTTGCTCGGGAGGAACGAGAGCAGGAAGCGCACGTCGTCGAGGCACGACTTCTCGTCGTCGTTCACGAAGGTGGCGACACCGCTCTTGCTGGCGTGGCTCATCGCGCCGCCGAGCTGCTCGAGCGTGACCTCTTCACCGGTCACCGTCTTCACGACGTCGGGGCCGGTGATGAACATGTGGCTCGACTCGCGCACCATGAAGATGAAGTCGGTCATGGCCGGGCTGTACCCGGCGCCGCCGGCGCACGGTCCGAGGATCACCGAGATCTGCGGCACGACGCCGCTGGAGAGCACGTTGCGGTAGAAGATCCCGCCGTACGAGGCGAGGCTGACGACACCTTCCTGGATGCGAGCACCGGCGCCGTCGTTGAGGCCGACCACCGGAGCACCGACCTTGAGGGCGAGGTCCATCAGCTTGTGGATCTTCTCGGCGAAGACCTCGCCGAGGGCGCCACCGAAGACCGTGAAGTCCTGGGCGAACACGAAGACCTTGCGACCGTCGACCGTGCCCCAACCGGTGATCACACCGTCGGTGTAGGGACGCTCCTCGAGACCGGCTGCGTGGGCCCGGTGGCGAGCCAGGAGGTCGAGCTCCTGGAAGCTGCCCTCGTCGAGGAAGTACTCGATGCGCTCGCGGGCGAGCAGCTTGCCCTTCTCGTGCTGGCGCTCGACCGAGCGGGGCGAACCGGCGTTGTAGGCCTGCTCGCGCCTGCTGCGCAGGTCGTCGAGCTTGTCGGCCATGGGATCGTTGGTCACGGCTGGTCACGCTAGTGGCCGAGGGGGTGCCCGCGACACCCCCGGCGGCCGTGGCGAGCCCTCGCCAGCGACGCCGATGCCCCGTCGATGGGCCGATCGGTGCCGACCCGCCGACATCGCGGCCCCGGGAAGGGCAGGATGTGCGGGTGCCCCACGACCCCGCTGCCCCGCTGACGGCGCCCGCCCCGATGCTGGCGACCCTCTCGGAGACGATCCCGCGCTCCGCCCCTGGGCACGACGGCCCATCCGAGTGGCACTACGAGCCGAAGTGGGACGGGTTCAGGTGCATCGTCGTGCGCAACGGCGACGAGGTGCTCCTCAGCAGCCGCAACGAGCGCCCGTTCAACCGCTACTTCCCGGAGCTTGTGCCGGTGGTGCTGGCCCAGTTCCCGTCGCGCTGCATGGTCGACGGTGAGATCGTCCTGCCGCGGGCCGACGGTCGTGGGCTCGACTTCGACGCCCTGCTCCAGCGGATCCATCCGGCCGAGTCACGCGTCCGTCGGCTGGCGGCCGAGACACCGGCGTCGTTCGTGGCGTTCGACCTCCTCGCCGAGGGTGACGACGATCTGATCGCCGCTCCACTGGCCGAACGGAGGGCGCGTCTCGAACGGATGGCCGCCAGATGGGTCGCCCCTCTGCACCTCTGCCCGGCGAGTTCCGACCCCGAGGTCGCGGCGCGGTGGTTCCACGAGTTCGAGGGCGCCGGTCTCGACGGCATCATCGCCAAGCGCCTCGCCGACCCGTACCAGCCCGACAAGCGCTCACTCACCAAGGTCAAACACCGGCGCACGGCCGACTGCGTGGTCGCTGGGTTCCGGGTCCACAAGGACGGCAAGGGCGTCGGTTCGCTGCTGCTCGGGCTCTACGACGACGAGGGTCGGCTCCACCACGTCGGCGTCGCGTCGTCGTTCTCCGCGGCGCGTCGGGCTGAGTTGCTGGTCGAGCTCGAACCGCTCACCGACGGTGCGACCGAGGTCCATCCGTGGCGGGATTGGGTCGAGATGGCGACCGTCGATCAGGGCCCCGGCGGCCAACGGATGCCCGGTGGTGTGAGCCGGTGGACGGCCGGCAAGGACATGGGGTGGATCCCGCTGCGGATCGAACTCGTCGCCGAGGTCACCTTCGGCCAGCTCGAGTCGGGACGGTTCCGCCACGGCTCGAGCCTGCTGCGGTGGCGCGACGACCGGACTCCGTCGTCGTGCCGCTACGACCAACTCGAGGTGGCGAGCCCCGTGGAGTTCCTGCGGCTCGTCGCCGAGGGTGGCTGACCCGCGTGCGGCGGTCACGGTCGTCGCAGTCGGCACTGCCGTCGCGGTGCTTCGCCGGTCGTTAGTGTGCGCCCGGTGAAGCGCGCCGAGACACCTGGACGGGTGTGGACGCTCGTCGAGCGCGTCTCCTTCTGGGGCCTGGCCCTGCTGACCCTCGTGGCGGTCGGTTTCGTCGATCGGACTCCGCTCATCCGGATGCCGCTGCTCGCCGACCTCGTCGTGCTCGTGCTCTGGACCATCCGCGTCGCGGTCGTGAGTCGTCGTCGGCACGGGTGGCGGGCGCTCGGTGCGATGGCCGTCGTCGGCGGGATCGTCGGCGGGTTCGGCGTCGTCACCGGTCTTTGGCTCGACCCGCTGTGGTCGCCCACCTTCACCGTCGCTCCGGTCGAGGCGTCCTCGATCATCGACCTCTCGCGGTTCCGTTCGTGCGCGGGCCACGACTACTCGGGGCCGGCCGTCGGTTCGCCCGGACAGAACGAGACCGACCGGAGCATGAAGCACTACGTGTCACTCGACGTGCGCTACGGCGACGGCATCGAGGTGGCCGTCCGTGCGATGGCCGACGGTGTGGTGTCGGCGGTCGTGACGGGCGACGAGAACGGCGACTTCGGTGGCGACATCACCCTGACGATGTCGGGGTTCTCCCAGTTCGGGTACTGGGACCTGCGCTACATGCACGTCGTGCCGACCGTGGCGGCGGGCACGCGGGTCCGTGCTGGCGACGTCATCGGGCTCCTGCCACCGACGTCGTGGAGTGAGTACCGCGACTCCGCCGACTCGTCGGCGCTGCTCCCGACACATCCGATCCAGTTCGACCTCGCGCTCGGCTACCACTCGCTGATCCCGTTCGGCGAGCAACTCGACTCGTTCGTGTCGCACCTCGACCCTGCCCTCGCCCTGACCCTCGGCGACGCAGGGTTCACCGTCGACGAGGCCGTCGTGGCGCGGGCCGAGCGTGACACCCAGCCGTGCGACGGGACGTACAACGCGGAGCCCGATGCCGACTGGGTGTTCGGCGACCGAGCGCGGCGTGCGGCCGACGAGGAGGCCGGTCGCGACGACGAGACCACCGGCACCACCGCTCCGGTCGACGAGTTCGCCCTGCGGCCGGTGTGCACCGAGGCCGTCGTGTCCACGAAGTGGATGGCCGAGGACGGCACCCTCTGGACCTGCGCGCTCGACGCGGCCGGTGTTCCGACCTGGCGCACGGACTGACGGCGGGTTCGTGGAGCGCGGCACGGGGTAGCGCGTGCGCGCCGGGCGCTCCGCGCTCAGGTGCTGACCGCGGGGTCGGTGCCGGGCTCGCTGTTGCGGGTCAGGGGGCGACGGTGGTCGTGGTGGCCGTCAGGTCGGCGGCCGATGCGACGTAGACGTCTTGCTGGGCCACCACGTTGGGGCCGACGCGCACGACGATGGTCCAGTTGCCCGACGCGTTGAGGGTGAACCCGTCGTCGGGGTCGAGGACGGCGGCACCCGTTCCGGTGAGCGGAATCGGATCGAGAGTCATCCCCGGCGTCGTGTACTGGGCTTCGATCGGCGGCTTGAAGTCGACGGCGAGCCCCGAGAGTCCGGTGGAGGGCTGGAGCACCTCGATGCGGACGTCGTTCTGTCCGACTCGCTCGGTGAACCGCACCGAGACCTCGACCGCCATCGACGAGTTGATGAAGCGGTGGTCGGGACCGAGGGCGAGTGCCGGACCGGCATCGGCGGCGAGCCCGGGTGCGGCGAGCGTGACGAGCCACGACGAGAAGACCATCGCAAGGATTCCGATGACGGCCTCGATGCCGAGCACCCGACGCAGACGCTCGGCCATCGGCGCCTCGAGTTCCTCGAGATCGCGGAAGCGCATCTTCACGAACGTGCGTGATGCCATCGCGACGACGACCATCAGCGCGACGACGAGGGTCTTGGCGACGGTGACGAGCCCGTGCGCCGAGGTCAGGTCGCCACCCGTCAGCATCAGACCCTGCAGGACACCGCTGACGACGGCGACGGCGATGACCGGCGGCGAGAGCTTGGCGAACCCGCGGACCGCATCGGTGAGGTCTTCCTCGCCGGGTCCGGCCACCACGACCCGGGCGACGAGCACGAGGCTGCCGAACCAGACCGAGATGGCGACGACGTGCACGAGGCCGAGTCCGATCTCGATGAACCCCGAGTCGGCACGGCTGAACGCCATCGTGAGCACGGCCACGCCCGGGCCGGCGATGGCGAGCATGGTGCTGTTCGGGTCGACGATCCGCTCGGGGCGGAGCACGGCCCAGCCGGCGGCCACGAGCAGCAGCATCCGAGCGATGGCGGCGATACCCGGGGTCGTGTCGAAGAGCGCTCCCCAACTGCTGGGTGTGAGCGCGGCGCCGATGCCCTTGTTCTCGGTGACAGCGCCGAGTGCCCCGACGTAGAGGTAGGTGACGGCGAGGCCGGCCATCCAGATGGTGCGGAGGAACCTCACCGTGAGGACGTACTCGATGCCCTCACGCCAGTAGAGGGTGATCAGCACGATCGCGCCGAAGAGTATCGCGACGAAGAGGTCGCTGAGGAGCCGGAACAACGACATCGGGCCCTGCGACACGCCCTCGCTGTCGACCGTCACGCCGATGCCACCCCCGGCGGTCGGCACGGTGGGGAGGGGGACGGTGCTCGCCGTGGGGTCGAGCGAGGTCGTGGCGCCGGCCACGGTCGTGGTGACGGCCGGGTCGTTGGCGATCGTGAACTGGAAGCTGCCGTTGCCGGCGGGCTGGAGAGCGGTGTCGGCGACCTGCCACGAGACGGTGCAGACACCCTTGTTGATCGGGGTGGGGACCGTGAGCTGCACCGAGACGCCGTCGGCGAGGAGGACGGCGGGAGCGGTGGAGATGATCTGGCCCGGATCGCCACAAGTGAGCGTCAGCACGGGGCCGGGGCCGACCGGGTTGGCGAACGTGACGTCGATCGCCGTGGGCGAGGTGTCGATGGTGGTGCCGGCGCCGGGGGTGGTGGCGACGATCGAGTTGTCGACCGCGTAGGCGGGGGTCGCGCTCGCGAACAGACCGACGACGACAGCCGCCATCGCAGCGACGAGGGCGGCGAGCGAGAGAGCGGCACGCGGGCGGGGAGCCCGAGAGCGAGGGGTCGGCATGGTCTCGTGGATCACGGTGCCACAAACGCTAGCCCCTCTCCATCCCTCAGATACCCCATGAGTAGAGTCGCAGCGATGGCCGTCCAGTCTCTCTATCGCCGCTACCGACCGCGCCGCTTCAGCGAGGTGAAGGGCCAGGAGCACGTGGTCCAGGCGTTGCGCAACGCCGTGATCAACCACCGCGAGGGTCAGGCCTATCTGTTCTCGGGCCCGCGTGGCACCGGCAAGACCACGTCGGCGCGCATCCTCGCCAAGGTGCTCAACTGCACCAACCCGATCGAGGGCGAGCCCTGCTGCGAGTGCGACTCGTGCCTGTCGGTCGAGCGGGGCACCTCGTACGACGTGCACGAACTCGATGCCGCGAGCAACAACGGCGTCGACGCGATGCGCGACCTGATCGAGAAGTCGTCGCTCGGGACCCCTGGTCGCCACAAGGTGTACATCCTCGACGAGGTCCACATGCTCTCGAAGGCCGCCGAGGCGGCCCTGCTCAAGACCCTCGAAGAACCGCCGCCGCACGTCGTGTTCGTTCTCGCCACCACCGACCCGCAGAAGGTCAGCGAGACCATCCGCAGCCGCACCCAGCACCTCCAGTTCCACCTCCTCCCGATGGACGTGATGGAGTCGCACATCAAGTGGCTCGCCGGCGACGCGGGGATCGACATCGACGACGCTGCGCTCCAGGCCGTCCTCCGTCAAGGCGGCGGCTCGGCGCGCGACACCGTGTCGGCGCTCGAGTTGGTGGCGTCGGGCGGCGGTTCGTCGCTCGACTCGGTGCCGCTCGACGAGTTCATCGAGGCCTTCATCGAGCACGACCCGGGCCGCGCTCTCACCGTGGTCGCCTTCGCCGTGCAGCAGGGGCGCGACCCCCGCACCCTCGCCGACGACATCGTGCGCCACCTGCGCGACTGCTTCTTGTCGCTGATGGCCCCCGAACTCGTGCAGCTCCCGTCGCAGCGTGCCGAGGAGGTCCAGCGTCTGGCGCAGCGCCTCGGAGCCGCCACGCTCGTCAGGGCGATCGAACGGGTCGGCGAGACCCTCGTCGAGATGCGCCATGCCCCCGACACCCGGCTGTTGCTCGAGGTGGCACTCGTGCAGCTGACCCATGAGGCGTCGAGCGTCGACATCTCGACCCTGCTCGACCGCATCGAACGTCTCGAGGCCCAGGTTGCCGCTGGAGCCACGGCTCCCGCCGCCCGCCCGGCGCCTGTCGACCCGGCCACCGGGCGCGCCCAGCTGGGTGGGCGTGCGCGTGCGGCCGCTCCGGCTGCTCCGGCTCCGGCCGCCGCGTCTGCTTCGGCTCCGGCGCCAGCCAGTGCTCCGGCGGCGGACGCCGCGGTTCCTGCAGCAGGGGCCGCGCCCGCTGCTGCTCCGAGTCCGGCGGCCTCAGCGGCCCCGGCTGCTGCTCCGGCTGCTGCGCCGACCCCAGCTCCTGCTGCTCCCGCCGCTGCGGCTCCGGTCGACGGCGATGCGGCGGCGCGGGCTGTGGCGGTCTGGTCGACGCAGATCACCACCGGCCTCAAGGGTCTTTCGCGGGCGATGTTCGCCGCCACCAAGTTGGTCGGCGCACGCGACGGCACCATCGTCATCGCCGCCCCCAACGACACACATCGCCAGAAGTGCCAGCAGGCCGTCAAGGATCTCGACGCGCTGGTGCTCGCCGCCGTCGGTGTGAAGGTCCCGATCCACGTCGTCGTCGACGGCGCGGTCGGTCTCGACGACCTGTCGCTGTCCGAGCAGGTGGCCGCTCCGCCGCCCGCCCCCGTCGTGGCCGAGGACGACGACGAGATCGACGTCGCCGAACTCGTCGACGTCCCGCCCGGCTCGGTCCAGACCACCGACGACAAACTCCTCGAGGCCTTCCCCGGCTCGAGCTTCGTGGACGAGTGATCCGTGGCCGTCTACACCCAACCCGTCCAGACCCTCATCGACGAACTCGGCCGTCTGCCGGGCGTCGGCCCGAAGTCGGCGCAGCGCATCGCCTTCCATCTGCTGAAGGTCCCGGCCGACGACGTCGCCCGGCTGGCGGTGGCGATCACCGACGCCAAGGCGCGGGTCCGTTTCTGCGCCCGGTGCTGGAACGTGGCCGAGGCCGAGCTCTGCCCGATCTGTGCCGACGACCGCCGCGACTCGAGCGTGGTGTGCGTGGTCGAGGAGTCGCGCGACATCGTCGCCATCGAGAAGACGGGTGAGTTCCGCGGCCGGTACCACGTGCTGCTCGGAGCGATGAACCCGCTCGAGGGGATCGGCCCCGAGCAGTTGAAGATGAAGGAACTGTTCGCCCGACTCGAACCGGAGGCGATCGAAGAGGTCATCCTCTGCACCAACCCCAACACCGAGGGCGAGGTCACGGCCATGTACCTGGCGCGGATGCTCAAGCCCTTCGGAGTGCGGGTCTCGCGGATCGCCAGCGGCCTCCCCGTCGGAGGCGACCTCGAGTACGCCGACGAGCTGACCCTCGGCCGGGCCCTCGAAGGCCGCCGCCCCCTCGACTAACCACCCCTCCGATCTCGGCGCGTTCCGTTCCGGTTTTCGGGACGATACGGACCGAGATCCGGCGCAGGCAGGGTGTTCGGCGTCAGGTCGGCTGGCGGTAGGCGATGACGCGGGCCGGATCGATCCGGACGTACTGGGCCGCACCCGCGAAGTTGGCAGCGAACCCTTCCCCGTACCGGGGCACGTAGAAGTCGAGCATCACCTGGCGGACGTCGGCGTGCCGCGAATCGGAATCGTCGAGGAGATCGACGAGGCAGGCGGTTCCGTGCACGGTGACGGCGAACTGTTCGGACGGCACATGGGTGATGCTGACCCACGGCGAACGGGCGATGTGGCGGAGGCGGACGGCCGTGTGCGCAGTGCCGAACCACCAGCGACCGTGGACGAAGAACCCGTCGACGGGCGCTCCGATGGGCCGACCGTCGGCGGTGACGGTCGACATCGTCGCCAGGCACATCGCCGGGAGACGGTCGCAGACCTCCTGCGCCGGTGGGCTCCACTCGGGCGGAAGGGTGTCGCGGAGGTGTTCGCCGCCGCGGGCGAGTCCGTCGTCGAGCAGAGCTTGCAGTTCGGCGAGTTCGGCCGGTGTCTCCTTCACCCGAGCGACCCTACAACCCCTGCTCAATCCGAAGATCTCGGTCCGTATCGTCCCGAAAACCGGAACGGAACGCGCCGAGATCGGTGGGGTTGGGGTTTCCGTGGGGGAGGGTTCGCTGTCCCCAGTGGGGGTGTGGAACTCCTGACCCGCCTGACCCTCCATCCGCGACGCGGATTTCGACCCTGTCCAGATGTGATAAGTGTGCGGCACACACATCAGTGTTCGACATGGGGGTGTCGGAGAATGATCGTGGTTCCCGTTGATGGCGAGGGCGTCGACGTCACACTGTTCGGGCGCGTCATTCGCGCCTGGACGACCTGTCCCACGAGCGGTCGATGGATGTTCGTCGGGGCCGTTCCTCTGGTCGCCCTTGCTGCGTCGACGGCGGCCACATCGTCGGCCCATGGGGCGTTGCTGGCCGCCAGCGGGCTCGCCCTGCTCCTCGCCGCTCTCGTCGATCGCCATGAGTTCCGCCTGCCCAACGGGCTCGTGGCCGTGGCTGGGGTGGCCGCACTGGTGGCGGCGGTGTCGACATCCACCTCAGGTCACGGGGCAGCTCCGCTCGCTGGGGCGCTCGCCGGTGGAGCCATCTGCGGTGCAGCGATGCTCGGCATACACCTCCGCCGAGGGGTCGGGATGGGTGATGTGAAGACCTCCGCCGTCGTCGGAATGGGCTGCGGATCGGTGGCCGTGATCGCCGCACCCGTGGCGCTCGCCATTGCCGCAACCGTCGCCGCGCTTACAGGGTCGATCACGCGCCGACAGCGCCTCGCGATGGGCCCATCGTTCGTCGCTGGTTGGGTCTGTGCTCTCGCCTCGGCGGGATGGTGGTCGGCGTGAGCGGCGCGTCGCTCCTCCGTCGTCCGTCGGCCGTCGGGTCGGGTCGGACGCAGTGGTTCGCGCTCGGTGGTGCGCTGGTCATCCTCGCCGGCGTGCTGGTGACCTGGGCGCTGTCGAACGCCTCGGGCCGCACCGACGTCGTCCGGTTGGATCGCGACATCGCCGCCGGTCAGGTGTTCAGCGCCGACGACTTCGCGATCACCGGCATCGCGATCGACCCGGGGGTCGAGGGTCTGGTCCCGGCGAGTGCCCTCACCGACCTCGTGGGCCGTGTCGCGGCCCGTGACGCGAGGGCCGGAGCCCTCGTGCAGGTCGGGATGTGGCGCGACCGGTCCGATCTCGACACCGACGAGTACAGCGTCGGTGCACGACTCGCTCCCGGGCACTTCCCGGCCGGCCTTGCCCCGGGCGACGCCGCCCTCGCCGCCGAGCTGTCGACCGGACTCGACCTCGTGCCCACCGGCTCCGACGGGATGGGCGACACCGTCGTCGAACCGGCGAGCGGCCCGTCGACGAGCGTCCCCGCCCCCACGGCCACCGACGAGGCGATCCCGGTGCGGGTGCTCGACGCCGTCGTCTCCGCCGACGGATACCTCGACGTGACCCTCGCCGTTCCTGCGGGCTCGTCGGTCGACGTCGCTCGCTGGTCGGCGAACGACCAACTCGTCCTGGTCGGCCTCCCGATGGTGACCCCGTGATCGTGGCCGTCACCTCGTGGCGTGGGGTGGGCACCACGACCACGGCACTCCTGCTCGCACTCGCTGCAGCAGCCCGCGGCGGTGCTCCGTGGCTCCTCGAGGCCGACCCGGCCGGCGGTGTGCTCGCCGGGCGGATCCCGTTGCCGTCAACCCTCGTGGGCGGGCTCGAGCGCCGGGCCTTCCCCGGCTCCGACCGCGTGTCGCTCGCCGACGTCGCCGCTGAATGGCACGGGGTGCGTCTGGTCTCGGCGCCGGCCGATCCGTTCCGGGCTCACGCCTGCCACCACCCTGCCTCGCCGTGGATCGACGAGGTGCGCTCCCTCGGCGACGGCGCGCCCGTCGTGATCGACGTCGGCAGGATGCGCGCCGGAAGTCCGGCCGCACCCCTGCTCGACCTCGCCGACGTGGTGCTGCTCGTCACCTCCCCCGAGGTCTCGGCGGCCGTGGGTGCGAGCGAGTGGCTCGCCGCAGCCGGTCGGATCTCGGCGGTCGACACGGTTACGACCGGGACCGACCTGCGCGTCGTGGTGGTCGACTCGCCCGGTGGCCGGGCGTTCGGTCGCTCGTTGCTCGCCGCGGAGATGGGCGATCGGCTCATCGGGTGGCTGCCGTGGGACGCGGCCTTCGTCGAGTCGGTGCACCGCAGCGGTCGACCCGCGATCCGTCGCCGGAAGGCTGCATTGGCGAACGGGGTCGACTCGCTCCTCGATGCGATCGAGTCGGTGTGCGGCCGGGAGGACGACAGCGCGGCGGCGACAGCGCATACCGCCACGATCGCCGCCGCACCGGCCGAGACCCCGCTGCTCATCCCGCCGTCCGCCACTCCACAAGGCGACTCTGACTCCGCTCGGAGCGACTCGTGATCGACGACATCGACCAGCTCGTCCTCGACACGCGGCGCCAGTGGGGCGACCGCTTCCCTCTGCCCTCCCGCGACGAGTCGGCCGCCGAACGCGACCTCCGCGAGCGAGCCACACGCGACGTCCTCGAGCGTGTCGTGCTGCCCGAACTCGATCGGCAACGAGCGGAGCGCCGGTCCGATCCGCTCGACGATGCCGACAAGGCTCTCCTCGTCGACCTCGTGATCTCCGAGGTCTTCGGTCTTCCTCGCCTCCTCAACGTGCTGCGCGACCCGATGGTCACCGACGTGCTCGTCTTCGGCTGCGACCCGGTGCGCGTCGAGCGCGCCGACGGCACGCACCAGATGCTTCCGCCGCTCGTGCGTCGCGACCGCGATCTCGAGCGGATCATCTACGACACGGCCACCGCGCGCCGCCGACCGTTCAACCGTGAGAACCCGTTCGTCGATCTCGAACTCGAGCCCGGCGTCCGCTTCCACGGCGAAGGCTTCGACGTCGTGCAGCGGCCCCTCGTCACGATCCGTCGAGCCTCCGTCTTCGGCTCGTCGCTCGACGACCTGGCCACCCGCGGCATGCTCCCCGTCGGAGCGGCGCGCCTCCTCCGGGCTGCCGTCGCTGCGGGGCTCCACGTCGTCGTGTGCGGGCGCATGGGTGCCGGAAAGACGACGCTCCTCCGATCGCTCGTCCACGAGATCGACCCGTCCGACGTGATCGTCACGGTCGAGACCGACTTCGAACTCAACGTCGCTGCTCTCGGCCGTCACCCCTACGTCCACGCCTACCAGGCGCGGCTCCCCAGCACGTCGGACGGCGCAGGGATCTCGTGCGAAGCGATGATGATCCCGGCTCTGCGCACGCGTGCCGATTGGATCATCGTGGGCGAGGTGCGTGGTGCCGAGGCTGGTGCCCTCGTCCAGGCGATGTCGATCGGTCAGGGCGCCATGGCCACGGTTCACGGTGGCTCCGCGCGTGACGGAATCGAACGCCTCGCCGAGCTGATCGCCTTCCACACAGGAGTCGAGCTGCGCACGGCGCGCTGGCAGGTGTATCGCAGCGTCGACCTCGTCGTGCACGTCGACGGCGACAACCGCGCTGGCCGTCGGGTCACCGAGATCGTGGCGCCAGGTGTCGAGGAGGACGGTGCGCGTTTCGTCGTCCACCGGCTGTTCGCCCGGGCCGGCTCGTCGGGCGACACGATGCCGTCGAGCGCGCCGCAACGGCAGATGCTCGAGCGTCTCTGCCACGCCGACCCGACCTTCGACACGACGATCTGGCATCCGGTGGCGGACGATCCACTCGACCTCCGCGCAGCGCACGGTCGGAGGTCGCGGTGAGCCTCCCTCCGCTGGTCGTTGCCGGAGCGACGACGACCCTCCTCGCCGGTGCTCTTCTCTCCGTGGCCATCGGCTCGTCACGAGCGTCGAGTGGTCTGAGTGGCCGACGCGACGCGAGCCCAACTGCCTCGCGCCGCAGCACGGCGCTCACCCTCTCGCGCCCGCGGCTCATCGCCGCCGCCGTGGTGGCGTTCCTGGTGCTGCTCGTCTCGGGTTGGCCGGTCCTCTCGATCGTCACGGGGGCGGCGATCGTCATGTGGGAGCCGTTGATGAGCGACCGCGCGGCCGACGAGGAGAGGGAGCGGGTCGAAGGGATCTCGAAGTGGCTCGACGACCTCCGTGACACGTTGCGCGGGTCGTCGATGGGCCTCGAGGAGGCGCTCGAGCAGTCCGCGATGCGCCCGCCTGCCGCGATCGAGCCGCCTCTGTCGGCGTTCCTCGTCCATCGCCGTCAGGGCTTCCGCACGGAGGATGCACTCGGCTGGCTCGCCGACGATCTGGCTCACCCGCTCGGCGACTCGGCGGTGGCGGCGATGAGGCTCGTGGCGAGCGGAGCCGCGGGAGCCGGTCGCCTGCACGGCACCGTCGAGGCCCTTGCGGCGAGCGCACGCGACGAACTCGCCGCCCGCGAGCGCATCGATCGGGCGCGCGCCGTCTACCGCCACAGCATGCGCCGACTCGTGGTCATCGCGGCGCTGCTCATCGGATACCTACGGCTCGCTGCGGCCGACCTCGTCCGCCCGTACGGATCGCCGACGGGTCAAGTGATGTTGCTGATTCCGCTCGCTCTCTGGGGAGCCTGCATCCTCTGGCTCCGCGCCCTGTGTCGCGACGACTCGACCACCGCTCGGCAGCGCGCGGTCACGGGGGCGACATCGTGAGCCCGGCGCTGGTCGGAGTGGTAGTGGCCGTGCTGGTGGCCGGTGCACTCGGCGCACTCGGCCGCGGGGTGTCGGCGACACCGCGATCACTCGCTGTCGCCCGCGCTCGGCTCGCAGGTGCTGGGTATGCGCCACGCTCGGGCGGGGCTTCTCACCCAGGGTCGTCCGACCCGGTCGGCTCCTCGCTCGTGGCCCGCTGGCTGGGCGATGGCGCAGCCCTCGCCGACCAGTCGGTCGAGGGTGTGCACGGGCGCGCCCTCGTCGCAGCCCTCGTGGCAGGGGCCGCAACGGTCACGGCGATCGGGGCGCTCGCCACGATGGGTAGTGCACCGCCGTTGCTCATGTCGGTGGCCCTGGTGCTCGCAGCCCCGGTGATGGCGGGTTGGACGATGGTCTCCGATGCGCGGAGCAAGGCTCGCCGTGCGCACGCCGACCTCCGTCGCGCCACCAACGATCTCGTGCAACTGGTGTCCATCGGACTCACCACCGATCAGAGCGTCGAGGAGGCGATCGCCTTCGCACTCGACACCTCGGCCGCCAGTCGGTCGGCAGCAGGGCAGCACCTGTACGACGAGATCACGTCGGCGCCTCTCCGCGGCGAGCCCCTCTGGGAAGCCGTCGACCGAGTGGGCCGCGAGCACGGCGTGCGCGAGCTCTGCGAGTTCGCTCATTCGCTCGAACGGCAGGCGACGCACGGAGTCTCGATCGGTGCGACGGTCGCCGCCCTCGCCAGCGGGATGCGTGCCCGCGCTCTCGACCACCTCGAGCGTGAGGCCGATCGGGCCAACGCCAACTTGGCCGGCCCGACCGCGGGCTTCGTGGTCGCCACTCTCGTGTTCTTGGCCTATCCACTCGCGCTGCGCATCAGCGAGGCCTTCGGTGGATAGGTCGGACGGGGCACCCCCGCCGCGGTGCACGACCCTGCAGGTGCCCGGACCACGGGCGGCAGACGCCGCGCAGGCGGTGGAGAAGGAAGGACATCACCATGAAGACGGCACTCATGCCACTCGCGGTCCGGTTGCAGCTCGCCGCCGCCGACATGCGGGCACGGGCCAGCGACGCCTGGCTCCACCGCCACGACGAGGACGGAGTCGACGAGGCGGTGACGAAGATGATCTGGCTCGCGGTCGGCATCGTCGTCGCACTGGCCGCGACCGCGTTCTTCACGACCAAGTTCAACCAGGCGAAGGACTCGGTCCCCAACCCGGTCGCTCCCTGAGCGATGCGCACGTCGGTGGCCGCCCTCGTCTCCGGTGGAGGGATGAGGGCGGTGCCGTCGACGTGTCGATCCAGACCCTGTTCGGGATGATGCTCGCACTCGGAGCGATGTTGCTGGTCGTCGAGGCATCCGCCTTCTGGCACGCCCGCAACGTGTTCGCCGAGGCAGCTGCGGAAGGGGCACGCGTCGCTGCAGCCTTCGACGGGACGTGCCAACAGGCCACGCTCGCCGCACGACAGATGGTCGAGCGTCATGCGTCGGGTTGGGCCAGCGGTCTCACCGTGCGGTGTCAGCAGGGTGTGATGGTGTCGGTCACGGTGTCGGGACGGACTCCAGGTGTGCTCTCCGGTTCGCTCGGCTTCCGGGCGACGGCGCGTGAGGTGGTGCCGCGTGAGGGCTGACCCGCTGGAGCCGGTGGTACCGACGCCGATCGCAGCGGCGCCGTCGCCGTTGCCGTCGTCGCCTCGCGATCGGGGAGTGGCCAGCCCGGTCGAGATGATGATGGTGTTGATCGTCTGCCTCGTGGCCGTGATGTTCGTGTCGTTCCTCGGACGTCTCCACGCAGCGGGGGTCGAGGTCACCACGGTCGCTCAGTCGGCCGCACGTGCCGCCTCGTTGGCGAGTGGTCCGACCATCGCGCGAGAGGTGGCAACCGACGTCGTGTCGACCTCGTCGCTCTCGACCCGATGCTCGACAGTTCCTACGGCCGCGCTCACCTGGGAACGCTCGGCGCTCGGGTCATGGCACGGAGGATCCGTGACCGTGCGGGTCACCTGCGTGATGGACAACTCGTCGCTCGCTGCGGTGTGGGCGCCGGGCCGCCGCACCGTGAGGGTGAGCGACACGCAACGGGTCGACGTGTACCGGCCGTGACGAACGATCTCTCGCAGCGATGCGCGGGCGATCCTCCGCCGGCAACTGAACGACCCGTCCGCGACCGCGGGGCCGTGACGATGATGATGTTCGGGATTCTCGGTGTCGCGCTCGCGGGCGCCGCGCTCGTGGTCGACGGCGGTCGGACGATGTCGGCGCGCCGCCATGCCTCCAACGTCGCCGAGGCAGCAGCGCGGGCCGGCGCCGGACTCGACAACCCCTTCGAGACACCGACACTCCTCAAGGTCACGCGGCGGGTGCACGACTACACCGACGCTCTCGGCCTCCTGCGTTCCGACGTGGCCATCACCTTCGACGGGACCGACGTGACCGTCCGCATCACCGAACACCGCCGCGCGATCTTCGTGGCGCTGTCGGGGATCGAATCGATCGCCGTGACCGAGTCGGGCACCGCGCGCACCGTTCTCACCGATTGACCAGCCATGGTCCGCTCCTGCCTTCCTCTGCCTCTTCGGGAGGACCCGCCGTGCCCCTGACCACTGTTCCTCCGACTCATCCCGGTTTGTCCGGACTGGCATCCGATATGCCGTCGCGCGGTGTGGCAGTCGCTGCGCGACTCGCCGCGGCGGCGCTCCTGCTCGGCATCGGCGTCGCCCTTCCGATGGGTGTGGTCGCCACGATCGGGTCGCCGCTACCCACCCGGGTGCAGTGGGATGCGCTGCGTGCGACGGGTCATCTCGACGACGCCATGGCGATCCGGATCGGCCTCACGTTGGCGGCGGTGCTCTGGGCGTGGTTCGTCGTCACCGCCGCGCGCGAGGTGGTGGTCGTCGCGTCGGAGCGCCGTGAGGTCGGAGCGTCGGTGCGGGCTGTGCCGACGCCGGTGGTCGGGCGGTCAGCGGGGTCGACGCCGACACCCTCTCCTGGGCTCGTGCCTGCGCCGCGTGGACCTGTCGAGCGTGGCTGGGTGCGGCGACTCGTACGGCTGGCGATGGTCGGTGGCGCGGTGACCGTGGTGACTCTCGCCGCGTCCTCCCTCGGCGAGCGAGCGGACGAGAACCGAGGTGATGCGCCGATCGCTGCGTCGACGACCGACCCTGCGTCAGCGGCCGGCGTGGTCGTTCCGGGGCCGAGCGTCGCCGCGGATGCAGCGGTCTCCTCGGCACCCGCGGACGCGCCGTGGGCCGAGTTGGTGGTCGGGGGTCTCGCCGCCACTGGTGTCGTCGCTGCGATCGGTCGCGAACGGCGTCGGCGACTGCGAGCCACGATCCCGGGGAGCATCGTGGCGACACCCTCGTCGGCGGTCATCGAGAGGGAAGAGTCGCTCCGTGCCCTCGCGGCGGGAGAGGATCTCGCTCGACTCGGCTATGGCCTGGGTGCGGCACGTCGTGCGCTGGTGTCGGGCGGGGCGGCACCCCTGCTCGTCGAACTCTCCGACTCGGGGGAGATCCGCATGCTGCCGGACCGGCCGCTCCTCCCGGACACCGACGTCTGGCACACCGACCCACGGGACGGCTGGTGGGTGGTGTCGGCGTCGACCGATCTGACGGAACTCGCTGCCGCCGCGGGTGGTGAGGCCGCGGCGCTCGGTCCGCTCTTGGTCGACCTCGGTCGGAGAGTCGTGTCGATCCCGATCGGAACAAGCCCGGGCCACACGCCGATCGAGGGAGGCGCTGGCGCTCGCGTGATGGTCGATCTCGGGCGGGCTCGCCGACTCGAGGTGAGCGGCGCCGGTGCGACTGAGGTGGCCCGAGCGCTGTGCCTCGGTCTCGCCGGGTCCGATCGGATCGGTGCGGCCCGGATCGTGGTGTTCGGCCTCGACGCCACCGCGTGGTCGCCACTCGTCCGGCAGTGTGCGTCGCCGACCGAGTGGCTCGACGAACTCGCGATGGCCGATGGTGCGGCGGTCGGTGACTCGCGCGAGACATGGGTCGGCTGTGCACCGTCGTCGGTGATCGCCGGTGGGCCGACCGATCTGCTCGGGCGTGCCTCGGCGATCGTGTCGTGGAGCGAAGAGGGCGCAGCGTCATCGACCTTGGCGCCCGGCTCGATCGTGCTCGAACTCGACGGCGAGGTGGCGACCGTGCGGCCCTTCGGTCGGCGAGTCGTACCGGTGCGTGCGGCGCTCGACGATGCCGTGGCGATCGCCGAACTCGTGACGGGTGAACCGGCGGCCGTATCCGTGGTGGATGTGGATGTTGTGGCCCAAGACCTGTCGGTTGCCGACCCGTCCGAGGTGGACGCAGCAGAGGCCGTAGCGATCGATGCGTCACCGGCCGAGGCGTCACCCGATGTCGCCTCACCCAACGATGCCTCGCCTACCGACGTCTCGCCTACCGACGTCGCGCCCACCGCTGCCTCACCCACCGCCGCCTCGCCCGACGACGTCTCGCCCGACGACGTCTCGCCCACCGACGTCTCGCCCGACGACACGCGTCAGACGGAGACGCCTGAGCGACCAGTGGCCCGTCCGGTCACCTCCACCATCCGCGCGGCAGCGCCGTCCGGCCCGACCTTCGTCGTGCGTCTCCTCGGGCCGGTCCGCGTCGAGACGCTCGGCGGCGAGGTCGTGACGTTCGAACGGTCGAAGGCGCTCGAACTGGTGGCATGGCTGGCGACGCATCGCACCCGGCCGACCCGCGGTCGGGCGCGGGCAGCACTGTGGGAGGTCGACGTGCGCACCGCCACGTTCCACAACGTGATCAGCGACGCCCGTCGCTCGCTCGCCCGGCTGGTCACTCCACCCGAGGGTGTCGAGTGGGTCGGTCGTTCCGACGGCGAGCTCCTCCCGTTGCACGCGGCCGTGGCCTGCGACCTCGACATGGTCGACGACGCGCTGCGGCAGTGCGGCGACCTCGACGACAGCGCGGCGATCGAGGTGCTGCGTCCGGTGGTCGAGTTGCTCGACGGGCCGCCGTTCTCGGGTACCGACTACCTCTGGTCCGATTCCGAGGGCATCGCCTCGGCGGCCGTCCTCTCGGCGACCACTGCGGCCACCGAACTCGCCCGGCGCTGTCTCTCGCTCGGCGACACGGCCGGCGTGTTCGCCGCGACCGGTCGCGGCCTGAGCGTGCTGCCGGGTCACGAGGAACTCGTGTCGCTGCGGATGCTGGCGCACGACGCTGCTGGAGACCGGGCGGGGATCCGTGACGAGTGGGAGCGCTACTCGAAGGTCCTCGCTGCCGATGCGTGGCCCGGTGACGGCGACGGGGCGACCCCTCCGCCGAAGATGCTGGCCCTCCGCCGCACCCTCCTCCCCTGACCCCGACCCCCACCCCTCCGATCTCGGCGCGTATCGTCCCGGAAAGCGGGACGATACGTACCGAGACCGGAGGGGTTGTCGGGGTTCAGGGGGTCCAGAGGCTGAGGGGAAGCGCCTCGAGCCGGGGGAGCAGCAACGCCACGTTGTCGGGCACGAACCGCTCGGCGCCCATGACCCCGGCGAGTTCGGAGCGGCTGACCCACCGCACCTCGCTGATCTCGCCGTCGGTGAACTCGAACGGTCCGTCGTGGATGCACCAGTACCCGCGGCCGAGCAGCGACACGGCGTCGTCGTCGAAACGCGCCGAGCCCAGCGACACCATCGCCTCACGCGCGACCGACACTCCGAGCTCTTCCTCGAGCTCGCGCCGCGCCGCGTCGTCGTACTCCTCGCCCGAGCCGACCACTCCGCCCGCCGCCATGTCCCACTGTCCGGGCCACACGTCCTTGGTGTCGGCACGTCGGTGGATGAGGAGCCGGCCGTCGGTCGAGAACACGGCGATCGACACCGCACGGTGGAGGAGTCGGTGGGCGCGCATCTCGCGGCGCGTCACCACGCCGATCACGTTGTCGTCGTCGTCGACCACGTCGACGAGTTCGTCTGCGCTCCCCACTCCGGCCTCCCTACATCGATTGTCGACCCCGCTCGGCCCAGTGAATAGCATCCGCCCATGGAACTCTCCACCCTGCAGGACGAAGCCCGCGACCTCCTCGACGAGACGGTGGCGCTGCGCCGCACGCTTCACCAGTGGCCCGAGCTCGGCAACGACCTCCCGATCACGCGCGAGAACGTGCTCGGCGCGCTGGAGGGTCTGCCGCTCGACATCACGCTCCACGAGACCACGAGCGGGATCGCCGCGGTGCTCGAGGGCGGCAAGCCCGGGCCCACCGTGCTGCTGCGCGGCGACATGGATGCGCTGCCGCTCCACGAGGACACCGACCTCGAGTTCGAGTCGCGGGTCGAGACGGCGATGCACGCCTGCGGACACGACACGCACACCGCGATGCTGGTGGGCGCGGCGAAGTTGCTGTCGGCGCGCCGCGACCAGATCCCCGGCCGAGTGCTGTTCATGTTCCAGCCCGGCGAGGAGGGTTTCGCCGGCGCGAAGTTCATGCTCGACGAGGGTCTGCTCGACATCGGCGCACGCTCCGACGGAAGCCCGTCACCCGTGACCGGCGCCTACGCCCTGCACATCACGGCCAACCTCCCGAGCGGGTTCATCGCCGCCAAGAGCGGGCCGATCATGGCGTCGGCCGACCGCATGCTCATCACGGTCATCGGCCGAGGCGGTCACGCCAGCCAGCCGCACAACGCGCTCGACCCGATTCCGGTCGCGTGCGAGATCGTCCAGGCGCTCCAGACGATGGTCACGCGCAGCGTCGACGTCTTCGACCCGTCGGTGGTCACCGTCGGACGCATCACGGCCGGCACCACGAACAACATCATCCCCGAGACCGCGGTCATCGAGGGCACGATCCGCTCGGTCAGCGAGCGCACGCGGGCCAAGGTCCTCGACGGGATCAAGCGCGTGGCGGAGGGAATCGCTGCGGCTCACGACGCCGAGGCGCGCGTCGAGTTCTCGGAGGGGTACCCGGTCACCGTCAATGACAAGGACGGCGCGCAGTTCTCGCTCGGCGTGGCGCGTGAGGTGCTCGGCAACCAGCACGTGCTCGAGATGCCGAACCCGGTGATGGGTGCGGAGGACTTCAGCTACGTGCTCAACCGCATCCCCGGGTCGATGATGTTCCTCGGCGGCACCCCGCTCGAGAGCGACTTCCTGAAGGCGGCGCCGAACCACTCGAACCGCGTGGTCTTCGACGAAGCGGCGATGGTCCAGGGCATGGCCGTGTATTCGGCGATGGCCCTGCGCCACCTCTCGCCCGTCGCCTGACCCTCCCGCAGGCCCGCACCCCACCGATCTCGGTACGTATCGTCCCGAAAACCGGAACGGAACGCGCCGAGATCGGTGGGGTGGGGGTTGGTTAGCGGGGGGTCGGGAGGCGGCTCGTCAGCACGCCGGCCGACTCGAGGGCGTCCAACTCAGGCACGCTGAGGCCGAGCAGTTCGCCGAGCACGCCACGGTTGTCCTCGCCCCGGTAGCGGGGCTCGCCACGCAGCCGCACGTCGCTGCCGGCGAAACGCCACGGGACGTCGGGCACGCGCATCGTTCCGTCACCGCGGTCGCTGACCTCGGCCACGACCTCGCGGTCGGCGGCCCAGTCGGTGGAGCACACGTCGGCCACCGTGCGCAGCCGACCGACGGCGAGCTTGTGCTGCGACATCACAGCCTCGATCGCGTCGGCGTCGGGCATCGTGCCGGCCCATTCGTCGAGCGCCGCGAAGATCGTGGCGAGGTGCTCGAGGCGCCCCGCCGTGTCGACCATCCGCGGATCGTCGATGAGGTCCTGGCGGCCGGCGGAGAGCATGTAGTAGTCGAACGTCTTGTTCTCGGCGGGGTGACCGCTGACCACGACCATCTCGCCGTTCGCCGCGGTCAGCACCGGGTAGTCCATCGGACGGAAGCTGCGCACCACACCCGGAGCGACCTCGCCCTCCCACAGGTGGTCGTGGGCGTGCTCGTTCACGTACAGCATCGTCTGGGCCATGGCCACGTCGATCCGGTCGCCGTGCCCCGTTCGCTCGCGCTGGTACAGCGCGGCCAGCACGGCCGAGGCGAGTTCGAGCGCGGTGTACACATCGGCGTGCGAGTGCGCGTCGTTCGCGTACTGCCCGCCACGAGCGTCGCCCTGCGCCATCGTGAAGCCACTCTCGGCCCCGACCACCGGCGCGTACGCACGGCGGTGGACCCACGGCCCGGTCTGCCCGTACCCGCTCGCCGAGGCGAAGATCAGCCGGGGGTTGCGAGCACTCAGCACGTCGTAGCCGAGCCCGAGGCGGTCCATCACACCGGGGCGGAAGTTCTCGAGCACGACGTCGCAGCGGTCGGCGAGGCGGCGGAGGAGTTCGCGCCCCTCCTCGTGGTCGAGGTCGATGCTGACGCACCGCTTGCCCGCGTTCTGCTGGGCGAAGTAACTGCTGATGCTGTTGGCGCGGGGATGCGTGGTGCGGGTGATGTCGCCTTCGGGCGGCTCGACCTTGATGACCTCGGCGCCGAGGTCGCACAGCATCCGGGCGGCGTGCGGGCCGGCGAGCACGCGGGTGAGGTCGAGGACGCGTACTCCGGCGAGGGGCCGCCGGTCGACAGGCATGTGGTCGGGTCGCGGGTCGGGCATCGCTGCCGACGGTAGTGCGCGCCGCTCGCCCGAGGCACAGCCGCGCCGTACGCTCGCGCCATGCATGACGACTCGGTCTTGGTGGAGCGCCGCATCCGGCGCGAGTTGATGCAGCGGCTGATGCCCGCCATGTACAGCGCGACCGTGCCGATGAACGTGCGAGCGTGGGACGTCACGGGCGAACCGGTCGAGTACGCCGAGGCCGTCGAACGACTCTCCCGCGAGGGTCGACCCTTCGAGGTCGGGTCGCACTGGAGCCGTCCGTGGGGTACCACGTGGTTCGAGTTCACCGTCGACGTGCCGGCCGAGTGGGTCGGCTCCTCACTCGAGGCCGTCATCGACCTCGGCTTCCACCCCGATTCGGCGGGCTTCCAGAGCGAGGGCCTCGTGTGGGCGCCGGGCCCCGACGGCCGAGGGCTGCCGGTCCAGGGCATTCATCCGCGCCGCACCGCCGTCCCGCTCCCCACCGCGACCGGCGGGGCCACCACGCTCGTGGTCGAGGCGGCGAGCAATCCTGCCTTCCCGCAGGACGGTCGCCGCAGTCCGCTCGGGTCGCTGACGACGGCGGGCTCCGCGCCGCTCTACCGGCTCCGTCACGCTCACCTCGGGTGGCGCGACGACGAGGTCTTCCACCTCCTTCTCGACATCGAGGTGCTACTCGGGCTGATGTCGGCGTTGCCGGCGACCGACAAGCAACGGCAACGCCTCCTCCGCGAACTCGAGAGTGCCTTCGATGCGATCGCCACGTCGGCGAGTGTCTCCGAAGGGGCGCCGCGGGCTCGAGCCCTCGTGCGGCCGGCGCTCGAACGTCACGCCCGCGACGGCGCGCATCACGTGATCGGTGTCGGTCACGCGCACATCGACAGCGCGTGGCTCTGGCCGATCCGCGAGACCGTCCGCAAGTGCGCGCGCACCTTCGCCTCGGCGACGCGCATGATGGACGAGTACCCCGAGTACCGGTTCGTCTGTTCGCAGGCCGTGCAGTACGAGTGGATGGAGGAGCGCTACCCGGCGCTGTTCGAGCGGATCCGCGAACGCGTCGCGACCGGGCAGTGGCAGCCGGTCGGTGGCATGTGGGTCGAGGCCGACATGAACCTCCCTAGCGGCGAGTCGATCGCCCGTCAGTTGGTGCACGGCCAGCGCTACTTCGAAAGTCGATTCGGCGCGCGGTGCCGCGAGGTCTGGATCCCCGACGTGTTCGGGTATCCGGCGTCGATGCCGCAGGTCTACCGAGCGGCCGGCTGCGAGCGCTTTGTCACGCAGAAGCTCAGCTGGAACAAGCAGAACCGGTTCCCGCACAGCACCTTCTGGTGGGAGGGCCTCGACGGGTCGCGCGTCCTCACCCACTTCCCGCCCGTCGACACCTACAACGCCACGGTGGTCGGCGAGGAGATGGTCTTCAGCGACCGCAACTTCAAGGACCACGGCTGGAGCGACTGGAGCCTGATGCCGTACGGCCACGGCAACGGCGGTGGTGGCCCCACCCGCGAGATGATCGAGCGCGGTCGGCGCCTCGCCGACCTCGACGGTGCACCGCGGCTCACGATGGGCACGACCGACGAGTTCTTCGACCACCTCGACGCCGAGGTCGCTGCGGGTGCCCCGGTGCCGGTGTGGTCGGGCGAGCTCTACTTCGAGATGCACCGCGGCACCCTCACCAGCCAGAGTGCGACCAAGGTCGGCAACCGGCGCTGCGAAGGGCTGCTGCGCGAGGCCGAACTGCTGTGGGCGACGGCCACTCCGGAGGGAACCGTTCCTGCCGATGTGGCGGCCGAACTCGACCGTCTGTGGAAGGACCTCCTGCTCCAGCAGTTCCACGACATCATCCCTGGGTCGTCGATCGCCTGGGTCTACGAGGATGCCGAAGCCGAGCACCAGCGCATCGCCACCGCCTGCGAGCGGATCATCGATCGTGCGGCTCGCCACATGGGCCTCGACAGCTCAGCGAGCGACGACGGCCCCACGACCGGCG
>Ga0172367_10000887_pt1 | contig 45058 bp, 26 predicted proteins | sample Lak10m_FD_114542 | JGI IMG/M metagenome (GOLD analysis project Ga0172367, IMG submission 114542) | Freshwater microbial communities from Kabuno Bay, South-Kivu, Congo - kab_022012_10m | ecosystem: Environmental > Aquatic > Freshwater > Lake | place: Democratic Republic of the Congo: South-Kivu...
AAATTCAAAATCAAATTCAAAATCAAACATAAAAAAATTTTCATATGACAATCAAGATAATTTAAGTTTGCAATCAACATATAAAAATTTTTATAATCCATTAAATTCTAATTCATTAAATCTATCATCTCAATCTCAATCTCAATCTTCAAATTCAAAAATAGAAACTGAATTAAAAATGTTGAGTGAAAAAATTAATGGAGAAACAAATTTAAAATATCAAAATGCTTTAATACAAAATAATATATCTAAATATTTAGAAGATTTAGAAGAAAGAAAAAAAATTGATAATAAATTAGATAAAATTATGGATATGATTAAATCTGATTTTGTGTCTAAACAAGAAAATCAAAATAATAAATCAAATATCGGTTCTGAATTTAAAGATTCCAATATACTAAATCTATTAACATCAACACAATTTTTAACAAATTTGTCAAAAATAAATGAATTAAATAATACATCAAATCAACAAAATACATCATATGATTCATATTTACTTTATATAGGTATTTTTCTTATAATAGTATTATTAATAATTGACATAGTATTAAGATTAAATGCAAAAACAAATTAAAAAACTCAATATTTAATTAATATTTTTCCAACTTATAAAAATATCTTTATTTGATACAATCATAGTTAAAAATTTTTTTTCTTTTAATCTTGTGTCAATAAATTTAATACATTCATATGAATTATATGTTGGATAACCAAAATAAGATATTCCTACATTAAAGATAATATCTGTGATATTTAATTCCAGAGCTGTATTAATTTTAACCAAACATTCTTTATATAATTCTTCATATAAATCATCAATTTTTTTTTTCTCAATTATTTTATTTGTTTTTATTTTATTTATAATATAATCATCTGAAATTGTTGATTTAAATGTATTTGACTCTACAAGAGTATTGACTGAAAAATCTTTTATACTTATAGTTGTTTTGTTTTGAGAATGATTTTGTAATATATTATTAGCAAAAATATTTTTAATGTTTATATCATTCATATTAGAATTACTCATAAATTGATGGATATTTAATATATAATTATATATTAAATATATAAAAATTATACTTATTTAATAACTTATATTCATATTATATCAACAAATGGAAACTACAAATGTTGAATTTGATAAAGAATTAGAACAAAAATCAGAACAAAACACAGAACAAGAAAACAAAAACAAATCATATGGAAAAAAAATTCTCGTTATCAGTGGTGGTGGATTAAAGGGATTATCAGGATTGGGTTCGTTGAAATGTTTATTGGATAATAATATAACAAATTCATTTGATACTTTAGCAGGCTCATCCGTTGGTGCTGTAATATGTTTTTTATATAATATTGGATATGAACCACAAGATATATATGATGTGTTAGAACAAATAGATTTCACACAATTAATTAAATATATTGAACCAGAAAATTTGTTATTAGACCCATGTTTTGGAATTAGTTCTCCAGAACCAATATTATATTCAATATATAAATTCATGAAAAACAAAAATATCAATAAAAATATAACATTTTCCCAACTTTATGGAATAACAAAAACTAATCTAATCATTACGGGAACTTGTCTTAACGATATTACAATCAAATATTTTTCTCATTCTACAACTCCAGATATGCAAATACTAAAAGCCCTACGAATATCTATCAGTATTCCATTTATATTTAGACCATATCAATATGATGGAAAGTTATGGGTTGATGGAGGAGTTATGAATAATTTTCCAATTGATTTATTTAATGATCAATTAGACGATGTAATTGGTATTTATATGGATGATATTTATGAAACAATTGATGAAATTGAAGAAATACAAGATTATTTTATTCGTGTATTTAGATGTGTGTTTAGAGGATTAAATTACAATAAAATAGAATTATTTAAAAAATATTTCATTCATATAAAAACTATTGGTAATCATTCAACTAATTGGGAAATAACTCAACAAGAAAAAAAAATGTTATTCGATGAAGGATATAAACAAACAATTACTTATATTGATGAATATTTGAAAAAAAAATAAAATAATTTGAAATTTATTAAATCATAAATAATATTATAGTAAGTCTCTTCGAGTGCCAGAAAATAAACTAAGTTAATTTTCTTGGACGTCTAGTTTAAAATTGGACTGAGACGGTATTAAACTTTTTTACTACACCCTACACGCGCACAGGGGGGTATGAATGGCCGGTTAAGGCTTATCTGCTTTATATACCAAAGACATTAAGGTATTACAGATTTTTTTCAATTTACTTTTTTAAAAGTTACATAAATGCAACATCATTATAAGATGATGAAACTATAAAATGTAATTACAATAAGTTTAATAAGGGAAAACAAGCAAACCTTTTATTAAACATTAACTTTATTGTTGAGTTTCATAATTTATATTTTAATATATTATTTCCTTTAATCATTTTCAATCAATTAAAAATATATTAAAATTTTACAAAAAGAATTAATGTAAATAAACACAATTTTAAACTAGACATCCAAGAAAATAAACTAAGTTAATTTTCTGGCGCTCGGAGAGACTTACAATAATTTTTAGTTAAATATATATTATAATTAAGAAAAAAAAAAGTAGAAAATGTAATGAATAAAAAGAAATAATAGAGTAAAAATAAAAAAAGATCATAATATGATTACTTACATATGTTAAAATTACATAAGTTGTTTAATAAATAATTTAAGATGTTAATAATAAAAAAATTGAAAAAATAAGTATATGAATTTAATACATAATTTATATGTTTATAATAATATATACATAAATGGGTAATTGCTTTTTTTCAAGTAAAATAAAACAATATCATAATGTTATTGATAAAACAAATGATATTATTGATGAAACAAATGATGTTATAAAACAAACTAATATCAATAAAGAAATTAATAAAGAAAATTTCAGACAAACTGAAATACATAAATTTAATAATGAATACATTGAAAAAATAATAAATAAATATATTGATGATGTCACAAAATATATTATTCAAAATTTTAATGTAAATAAAATAATTTATAGCAATATAGATAAAATAAAAAAAATGGCAATAAATAATAAAATAAAAAATTTAAAATATGTGTCCCTTAACATAATATTTGCTAATGAACAAGATGTGTATTTTATACATGGATATTTTCATCATAATAATGAAAATTTATACATAGCAAAAATTCATGATAAATCATTAAAAAACTCATCAATATTATTGTATGATGTAATTATTGAAAATACAAATGATAATATTGAAAATAAAAAAGTTCATTTTAAAGAAAATATTTTTTATGAAATTGATAATGATCAAAATGTAAATTTTAATTTTAAATTAAAAAATAATAGAGAATTGAAATTTAATGTACAATTAGAAAATATAAAAAATGATTTTATTTTGTATCGAAATTATTCAGAAATGTTTAATAAATAATATTTTTACATTATTTATTTAAATTCTCTTTTTCTAACATTTGATGTTTTTGGGATATTAGCATTTGATTTTAATTCTGTATATTCGTCTTGTTTTTTTGCAATTTTATCAATTCCAATTTCTTTTTCCAATTCTCCAAAATCCTGTTTATTTGTAGAATTTATTTCATCCATAAACTTTAACATACCATCAATATCTGATGAATTAGAATTGGATTGAGATGTAATATTTGATAACCCAAAACCCATATCATCAAGGTCAATAATTTCCGGTAAATCTGATTTTTTAATATAAGGTTTGGCAAATTTCTTAATTTCACTATTTGATGATAATGATTTATCCAAATTATTATAATATTCATCGACATTTTCCTTGAGATGTTTTGTTTTAAGAAATTTTTCAACTTCTTTAACTTTAGAAGTTGATTCTAAATTCTTTTGAACATCATTAAAAATTTTTTCTTGTTCTTCTTGTCTTTTCTTCAAATATATATCAATATCATTATTTGTTAATTTATTATCCATCCGTTTAGTTGTTTTCCATTGCATGAATTCATCTATATTTAAATTTGTATTTGTTTCAGATGATTGCGTTGTATTCATATCAGAAATATTTGAATATAAATTTGAATCAAAATGTTTATTTTCATCCATAAAAGAAGAATAACCATTAGAATATCCTGGCATAGTATCAATTGTTCCCCATTCTTTTATCATAATTGAATTTGAGAAAGCTTGAGCATTTTTATATTTAAAATATTCAAAAACATCATTTATATTGACTTGGTCTTTATGTTGAGAAATAAAGTTTGATAATGTGTTGTCTGATGTTTCAATATCCATATTTTTCCTTTCTGTACGAACATCATTGTATCTGTCTTTCATCTCTTCTTCATTAACTACAGTATCTTTATATTGGTCTCTATATTCATTAAATGTATCAGCATATAATTTATCTAATTCTTCCTTGGAAATTGGTTTAGTGTTTGCAGACATAAAATTTTTAAAATCATCTCTCAATCTCAAAATATCATCACCTTTAAATTCATCCATACTTTTTTTCAAATAGTATAAATCATATTCTTTTCTTGTTTCTTTATTAAAAAGAATTTCATAAGCACGAGTAATTTCTTGAAATTTATCACTTGAACCACCTTGGTCAGGGTGATTTTTTTTAGCTTGTTTAATATAAGCCATTTTAATTTCATCAGCTTTAACATCCAGTTCAACTTCTAAAATTTCATATAAATCAACAAATGTTGGTGAATCATAAACAAAATCTAATAATCCTGACATTATAATATTAATATAATTGATTAATATTTATATTGATTTTAAAATTTTTTTTTAAACCCACTTATATTTTTTTAAACAAATTTAATAAATAAAATTTATGTATCATGTTTAATTTAATATAAAATTCAAATATTTATATTAAGAGAATTAAAAATTTTTTAGTTTTCCAATGCTGATTTAACAGTTTGAGGAGTGATATTGGAACCAAGATTTTTATGAACTTTATTTCCTTTAACAATAATAGCAGTAGGAATAAATTGGACATTATATTTAGAAAATAAATCATTTGATTTAGCTGAACCATCTGATTGAACTTTTTCAACATCAATACCTTTAGATTTAGCTAAGGCACATACATTTGAATGTTGATTATCTAAATATGTATGGCAATGAGGGCAATGAGAAGAAACAAAAACATATAATTTTAATGGTTCATTTTCATTGTCAGTATTGGCAAAGGATTCATTAAAAAATACCTTTTGACCCAAATAGATGATAACTAAAATTACAATTAGAATAATTATAAAAGTATCCATTTGTATTTTGATATAATATAATTAAATGATATAATAAAAAATCAAAAATATAAAAATATATAATTAAATATTTTTTATAATAAATTTTTCAATTGTATAATTGTATAATTGAAAAATTACAATTTAACTAAATATACATCAATTATTTTTGTAAGTGAAAAAATAATTAATTAATTTTAAAAAAATATTTTCTATAAATTAATATATACATTGAAATGTCTGAAACAACAACCCTTGAAATATTTGCTCCACTTGAAACATATTTTAAAATTTTATGTGAATCTAGAGAATGTGATAATTTTTCTGGTTCAGACTGTCAAAAATTAATTAATATTCTTACTGAAACAGAAAGTAGTAAACCCGAATGTACTAATAATTTTATTAATGCTTTAAAAAGTTTTGCTTATGAACTTAAAAAAGCAGATACACCTATCAGTTTATATACAATCAAAGGTAAATTAAAAAATATATTTTTATTAAGTAAAGAACGTGATATCGATGATATTGTAAATAATGTAGATAATGCTACAGATTTAAGTGGTTTTAAAATGATTCAAGATAATGGGGAAGAAAAAACATATAAAGAAATATTAGAAAATATTATTAATTCAAATGTTAAGGCTGATAATAAAACTATTTTTAATATATGGATTAATGAATCTTTTCCAATATATGAAGCAAATAGAAAATATTTTAATGATAAAATTAAACCAAATTTAAAAGATTTAGTTCCTTGCCAAAAAAGAATTTTAAATGATTATTTTGAAGTCAAAGTTGGAAATTCTTCTTCAAATGTATCTGTTGAAGATTATATCAGTAAAATGGACAGTGATTATTCAGGAAAAGCAGCTAGATTAAACACCAAAGTAGAAGGTGAAAGAGCTAAAATAGTGAATTTATTGCCTGAATCAGTAAAAGAAGCTTTTGATAAATTTTTAGTTTCACCATCTGATGTTAAACCTGATTTTGTTTATAAAAATGATTGTTATGCATTTAAACCAACAACAAAAGAACCTGTTAAAGGAGGATATGAGGTTCCTGATACAAATGCTGTATTAAAATGGTTTGGAAAAATTGCTTTAGAATTAAATGCCAGACCTAAAGGTCCATCATATGTCCCAGAAGCTGAAGATAAAGATCCATTTGTTGATTCTGATGGTGTTGAATATAATTTTCCTGCTGATTTTGAAGTTACCAAATATCAATGGGGTGTTGATAAATCTGGTAAATTATATAAAAAAGATGATAAAGGTATGTATAACGAATATCCAAAAAGTAATTTAGATGCTGATGCCAAATCATTTCAATCTAAAGATGGAAATTGTGGAAAATTATGTATTTTTGAAGATGTCAATGAATGTTCTAAATTTTTTGAAAAAATGATAAAAGGCGATCCATTGAAAATTGACGAATTATCCGAAATAATTAACAATGGTGATTTTGTTAAAAGTTATAAAGCTCTTAAAGAAAATATCGTTAATGTTAATCCATTATTTGTCGTAGGAACATTGAAATTATTCGGTTTTCAAAAATATACAGAATTAACAGATGATGGAAGAAAAATGGTTAAAATGGAAAGTTTTTCTCGTTGGTGGAATAGACAAAATCTTGACAATAAATTAGCCACAAAGTTAAATATTGTATCTCCATTTCCAGGTTATCATTCAAGTCAATCTCCTCAAGCTCCTGCCAATTTGGAATTGTTTTTCAAATTATTGATAGCTTTCATTAACAACAATGAATTTGTATTAAATCCAAGAGACAAAACATATATGAATAGAACAGGAAAACCAAGATTAAATTTATATGGAGAATCAAAACCAACAATGATGGTAGATGGTAAAGAAGTTCTAAATCCATATTATAAAAGCACTTCAAATAGTGCAAAACCAGAAAGTTTATCAAATTTAATTGATTTAATGAAAAAAAATATATCATATAGTTCAAGACCTGTTAGTATGGGAATGACTGAAGAAACATTGAATTTAAGTACTTTATTAGGTTTAATGGTTGGTGTTACAAATGGTGGTAGAATAAGTTTATCTAAAATGCCAAGATATTCTACAGGTTATGGTTATGTTGTTGGTGGTAGTGTCGATAATGTCGAAGATAATAAAGAACCATATTTATTACCTTGTGGTAAAGATGCCTTATCTGTTTATAGAAAAGGTATAAATGCTTTAGAACAAAAAGGTAAAACTCTTGATTCAAAAATTAATAATGAATTATTGGAACAAATACGTCAATTATGTAAATTAGAAAAATCAGTTAGCGAACAATTAACCGTTTTAGCAAGTTATGTTAAAATTATTAATATATTAAAAGATGACAAAAACCAAAATGTTGACTATAAATTAATGAACAATGCCATTGAAAATTATAATAGTTCAAGTGCTAAATTAGCAGAAAAATCTGATTTAACAATTATATCAATATTGAAAAATTTATATGAAAATAAAGAACCAACTTCTTTTTACAGTGATCTATAATTAATTTTAATATAAATATATACAAAATTAATTTCAATAATAATTTTTATATAAAACATTTATTTATATAAAAAATAATTTAATAAGGTGAATTAAATATTGTAGCAGCTACACCATTAGCAATTTTAAGAAAATTATAAGTAGTTATGTATCCTTTATATATATATTTATTGTAATCAATATCAATAGGATAAACAGAAACATTAATTTCAAAAGTATTAAAATATGATAAATTAATTGAACCTGAAGGTTGAGATGATGTTGAATAAAGTTCAAAAATATTTAATCCAAAACCATTATTATTTTTACTCATAGGATAATTAATAAAAGGAATTAATGAAGAATAAAATTTCATATCATTATTCATCCCTGTAGCATTTGAATTTAAACTGAAATAAATTGTTTTAATTAATGGTTTATTATTTGAATAAATAAAATTAATAATATTTTGTATTTTTACTAATTGTGGATTAAAAAAATATAAATTATAATTGAAATTTTCATTCACATTATAATTTTGAAAATAGTTTATTTGAGCCATAAAAATAACATATTTACATGGATTAATACTTTCAATGTGAATTTTGCTATTTATATTTTGATAATATAATGGGTTTGTAAATGAAACTTGTTCTATTGTATAAGTGTGTTTTGTCAAATAAAATTTTTTTCTTTCTTCTTTATCAATATAAATGTAATTACACAATAGATACATATTTTTAAACACAAAATTATTTGGTTTATTAAAATTATAAGATCTTTGTATATAAATACTTTTTGGATCATTGGGAACTGATTGTTTCGGTATATAAATAGAACCACTATATAAACCATATATAACAAATTTAATTGGATTAGAATAATTTAAAGAATTAATTATTGTATCAAGATTATAAGCTGTTGATATAAATGAATTATCTGAAATTTTTCTATAATATAATAAATAATTATTTACTATATGTGTATTTGGGTCATATCCACCAATATCAAGACTATCAAATTCAGCCCATGCAATACCTTGATTAGAAATTTGAAATAATGGTTCTCCTAAAATCCCATCACCGTAATATGTTTCAATTTGTACATAATTTGATGGACTGAAAATTCCACATGATTGAAAATCATTTAATTGTATATTAAATCTAATCGTCATATATTCTAAACATAACAATGGTAAAGCTGAACCTGCATTATTACAAAACCAAAACCATAATGGAACATACAATGTTTTTGAATTAAAATTTTCATTTAAATGTTGATATGTAGTAAGATCTGGTGTATTTCCAATATACTCGTCAATTGAACTATTGAAATTATTCCAATTTAATTCTTCCAAAACACCCATCCATTCACCCCATTGTTTTGAAACTGTTTGATTTCCAATTTCAATTTCTACATAATCAATAATAGCATATGCTAATTTTCTTGTCCATTTGAATTTTATTTTATTATCAATATTATTATTAAAATCATAAATAATTGGAATATCAGGTAATTCTATAACTAACCACATTTTATGTAATAAATCACCAATTTTACCTATTTCTACAGTATATTTTTTGCCAAAAGTTGTTTCATACAAAAAATTTACTTGAACTGTTTCAATTGAAAAATTTGTGTATCTTCTATATACTATTTTAAAAAATGATATTTGGGGATTTTCTGACAATACAATATTTTCCTCTCCATAAGCAACTAAAATTATCTCACCAGCAGGCATAAAAATTTAATCAATATAATGAAATAAATATTTATTATTTTATAGTAAAATAATAAATAATAATTTTAAGAAATAAATAATATACCTGCTAAACTTGATTGATATCTAACAATATTATATTCGTATGTAGTTAAAAACATTTTAAAATTTACATCTTTTAAATTAAATAGTGTATTTATATTATTTAAATATTTCATTAATTTAATTTTATCAATTTGAACTTGAATTCTAAATGTTTTATAATTACTCATATTGATTGCTCCAGTTGGTTGAAAATCTGTAGGTTCAAGTGCAAAACTGTAAGTATTATATTTTTTTTCTAATTCTACTTTTGTGTTGTATTTATAAGGATTTAATGTAGTAGTTATTTTATTGTAATCTGGTGATGTATTTGAATCCAAAAAATTTATTCCATCTCTTCTTATACCATTTAAATAAAATTTTGTATTAATAATGAAATCATATTTTGTATTAATAGTGAAATCATTTAATGTTATATTTTGCTTATTTTCCAAAAATATTTTCATTAGATTTATGTTTTTTAATATACAAAATTCATAATTATCTATTGTCATATCAAAAGACCAAATAATTTCTTTAACTAAGTTATTTAATTCAATATCAAAATTTATATTTAAAACATTTTTACCTAAATTATAATCTACAATATCACTGATATTTTTATTAATTTGATAAAAATTATTTCTTTGAATTAAATTATCTATTTTGTTAGAACATAATTTTATTCTTTCATTTTTTTCAATTAAAATAAAATCAGCATTTAATTTTGTTTCTATATTTAAGGGAGTAAGTAAATTTATATTATATGAATTTTTATATATATTGATGTTTGCTAAATATGTAAGAATTTTAATGTTTGTATTCATACAAGAAATTAATGGTATTGAATTAAAATAATTTTCAAAGAAAAATTTGATTGGAATTATATATGTTTGTTTATATGAAAATTTTATATATGGTTTTAAACCAGACACAATATTAGTATTATTTATTTTTTTTAAACCTAACATTTCATTCAACAATCCTTGTTTATTTAAATTTTGAAAATTATCAATAAATATTTTATAATTATAGTTATAGTATTGTGCTATTATTTCATCGTCAAATAAAAGTTCCATTCTATCAATTAATTTAATAATTCCATACTCATTTATTAATGAATTATTTAATTTGATAATATAATCAATTAGTTTTTGTTGTAGTTGATTATCATTGAATACATTATAAATACTTTTAATATAATAAATTAATTTTGAACTATTGAAATCAGCAACCAATCCCAATAAATTTTTCCAATTTATAATTTTATTATTTTTAATTTTGATTTCTTCAATATTATTGAAGATATCAGCATTTATTTTATTTATTAAATTATTTTTGTCATAGTTTCCATTAAATAATGAATTATTAATTCCTAATAAATTGTTTATTGTTTTATTTGATACAAAATCAAATTTATCACCAATTAATTTATTAAAATAACTTATTGTAGCTTGAATAAATTCGTAATTATTATAGTTATTAAACAGTAAAATATCTAATCCTCTAAAAAATGAATTATTATATATGACATTTGAATTTGTATTTTCAATAAATAATAATATTTGTGTATTAATAATGTTTGATAAATCATAAAATAAATTGCTTACATATTTCAAATCATATTGTATATTTATTCCTAATGTACTCCAAGTAATAAAACAAGAATAGTAAAATAAAATAATTGGAACATTACTATAAAGATCATGATTATTTAATTGATTATATATTAATGAAAAAATTGTTATTTGTGAATTTTCTTGTTTATAATTATTTTCATCAAATATTTTATTAAAAGATGAATCATTTACACATATATTATTATTGTCTTGTCCTCCAAAATTATCTAATAAAATTGAAAATTGAGTATAAATATTATTAAATATTGTATCGTTTATTTTTTTAATTATTTTTGTAATATCTAATAAATATATATCAACATAAGAAGTAAGATTACCTAGAGTATTAATTATTATATTATAAAAAGTATTTGAACTTATTGTATTTTCATCATTAAAAGTTAATTTATTTATTTGATTATTATATATTTGACCAATATAACCATCATAATTATTTTTATTATTATCAAATGTATTTAATTTATATTTTATACTGTCATTAATTGTATCATTTTGTATATTTTTGTAATAATTACTTATTGAGTTATGATTAATGATATTTGAGTTTATACAATCCATATATACTGCAAAATTTGAATTTATATCTAATGTGTTTATTTTTAATCCATAATTAATATAATAATGTGAATTAGTCATGATTTGTTGTTCCAAGTCATAATATGTATTATTATTAATATATTCTAACACATAAACATTGATGATAATCCAATATAAAATATATAATTCATTGAAAATATTAAAATTATATTCAAAATCATATTGTTGTATATTATTGTAATTTTTTTCATTTATTACTAACCAATTCATATATGAATAATATAAATTGAAAAATGTTATATAACTTCTTAGTTTTTCATTGGGAACATTATTAATAATATTATAATCAATAATTCCCCAATTATTATTTAATATTATTTTAAATATACCATCAACACAATCAGTAAAATTATAATTATTTTGTGAATTTTTTATATCGATAAAAAAACTTGATTCAAAATTATTTTCAGATAATTTTTCATTATATTCTAATGATAAAATATTATTGATAATATTTGAATTAATAATTGAATAGTTATTATTTACATCAATATTACCAAAAGCCAATTCATAAATTTTTATGAATACATTTTGAATATCGGAATAAAAATCATTATTTATTGAAAAAATATGATAAATATAATTCTCAATCAAGTAATTAAAGTTTAATATGTCTAAAGTAAATTCTTTAATTGTGTATTGATTATTTATTAAAACATGATATTTAAAAGATATATTTGAAAAATTTACACTCCATACATCATTAATATTTTTATTGTATGTATTATTATTTATCCAATATACTAATTGTTTTACTGATTGGGAAAATTTATTTATAAATTTTTTTTTGTCAATAATATTGTTTATAATATAATATATTTTATCATTTAATTGCATAGTTTTTGAATTTGTTAAATTACTTACTATTTTTAAATTAAAATAATATTCAACATTAATATAATTGGTAATATAATTTATTAAAATATCATTTATTTCATAAATTACATCATTATTTATTTCAAGTTTTAAACAATAAATGGTATTTATTTTGTAATATACAAATCTTAATATTGTTTCAAATTTAAATATACAATTTAAATAATTTTTAAAGTATTCAAAGTTATAATTGTAATCCATATTTAAAATATTAAAAAAATCTATTACATCATATTTAAAGTCTATAGTACCTAAAGTTTCAGTTGAAAATAATTGATAGTTATAATAACTAATAATATAATTTTTAATTTCTATATAATTCTTAAACATAGGAACATTTGAATATAATTTTTGAATTTTTAAATTAATTAAATCCGGAATATTTGAATTTATTCTAAAAGTATAATTATATGTGAAATATAATTTAATTATTTTATTAATTATATGAATATAATTATTAGGTTTTTGAATAGTTAAATTATAATATGTGTTTGAAATATAACTTGAAATTAAATTTACAAATAACCAAATATATAAATTTGAGCTAGATTTTTTAATATTTGCGATAGCATTTGAATTATTCTCTATACCTAAATAGTATTCATATAATTTTTTATAAATAACTGTAAAATTATTATAAAAATTATTGTAATTGAAGTTGTATAAATAATATTTAATATAAAAATTTTTATATAAATAATCATAATTAATAGTTATAGGTAAGACATCATAATCATTTGGACTTATTAATGATAAATTTTTATTATTGTCTGATACTAATTTATTTAATTTTTGGATATTAAACAGTTTTGATGAAAAATAATTATATTTATCAAAATTTTGATATGGTGTAAGTTCCAAAGATAATATGTAATTAGATACATAACCTTTAAAAATTTCCAATAACTCATTTAAATTATTTGTTCCCGTTCTCAAATTATTCAGTGTTGAATTGAAATCATTAGATAAATTTAAATATGTTATAGAATAGTTATTTAATAATAAACATGATAAATTATATAATAAGTTATAGTCATTAACAATAGTTTTAGTATATTTATTTTTTGTATCAATAGTAAAATCACTTGTATTGATTAATTTATTTTGGGTTGTATTTGATAAATCATAAATTAAACTATTAAATTTAATTCCAAGCAATTTTAATGAATAAAATGTTAAATCAAAATTTTGTGCATTATTATGATTTATATCATTATTGAATATCACATTAATATCTGAAATTAAATTAGAAATAGTTGGTTTAAACATATTATTAATAAGTAAATTATCTGTATATATATCAGATTCACCTATAACATTATAATATGTATCAATATATTTATTTGATAAAATATTAAAAGAAATAATTGGTGAACATACCTTTTTGGTCTGTTTAACTATATAAATTATATCTGTATTATTTTGTATAAAGTCAGGATAATTAGTAATTTCCATATTTTTATTATCAATAGTTGTATCCATATTAAATATTTCATAAATAGACCAATTTAATATTTCAATGTTATTTTGATAATTTAATACATTTAACAATGAAACATCTTTTTTAATATTTTCATTTAAAGTATATTCCATGATAATATTTTTATTAATTTCAAAATTATTGATGAGTAATGATGGAGTTAAATATAATATTAACCAACTAAAAAATAAAAATATAATAATTTTTTTTTTCAAATGATCTTTTTGAATAGATAATTTTGAACTTATTGTATTTGATTTCGATAATTCTACAATATTAATAAATATTAAATTTGGACTATATGATTCATTTAAACATATATAATTAAAAATGTAATTTAGCAATTCATCATAATTATCAATATTTTGAAAATATTCAATTATTTGAGTTTTATCATCTAATAATAAATTAAATATTTTTAGTTCATAAAACTTAATATAATCAATAAATTTAATAAACATTTTGTAATATGAATTAGAAAAATTATAATCAATTTCTATATTTGATATAATTTGATTGATCCAATAATTTTGTGTAAATGATATATTATTAAACCAATTCTCATAATTATATATTTGAAAAATTGATTGGTTTGAATAAATACTTGTATTATTTAAATATTGTTTATTGTTATTTGATTGTTTTTTATTATTCAAACCAATATATAATTTAATTACATCATACAATGTAAGATTTGAAATTATTTTTCTTGTTTCATTTTTATCATACGAATTATTTATCAAAAAATCTGTTGATAATATATATATTATTTTGTTAATTGAATTTTCATATATCAATGAATTTGAAATAAGATTATTGACATATTTTGAAAATAACATATATATATCAATATTATTTGACAATTCAACAATATTATTATATGATGTTAATATTTCATCATTATTAATTTTTTGATTAGTTGTTATTTCAATCTCGTTATATGCCTGATAATATAATGTATTAAAGTAATTATATTTTTTTTCAAAATAAAATTTTTTCAAATTATAAAATATGTAATCTATTATTCTATTTATATAATGATTGTTTGTAGAACCATAAGAACTAAAACTTTTAGTCAAATTTATAAATATTGTTGTTAATTTGTATATTGAATCATCATAATTATATTTTTTTTGTTCAATATAATTTAAATTTAATGAATTATTATTATCAATTATATTTGTTGATATAATATTTGTATCATTGATATAAAATATTAAATTTGTTTTATCAATTATATTTAATGTTGTTTCACAATATAATGAATTAAAAACATTGTTAATATAAATTTTATTTGTATTATTTTCAAAATTATTAAGATAATACGATGAGTAATAATTTATAGGTGTATAATTTAAATTATCATACATTGTACTTATTTCTTGATTATTGGTTAAAATATTTGTAAATACATTTTTTTTATTTAAATTATAATTGACATTTTGTGTATTATTGTTAATAACAATCTCATTATTTGTTACATAAATATAAAATGAACTAAAATCTAAATTAATATTAACTTGTTTGTTTGAATATATTTTAATTAAATCTTGGATACAATTAACATAAATATTTATTGAATATTTGCCAACAATAAATTTATCAAATGATATTAAAAAATCATTATTTAAATTATTAACAGTTAGTATATATTTATTGTATTCATTTATATCAATATACAAACATTTGTAAATAAAATATATATAATAATAAAGTATAACGATAAAATTATATTTTTCATAATTTTCATTATTATCTTTTTGTAATGATATATTTGAACCATTAACATCATTAAATGTTTTTAAATATTTATCAATCACAAATATACTAATGTAAAAATCATAATCTGATATTAAATATAATATTAAATAAACAATATTAATATCAACATATGATGACATAAAGTTAATGTAAATTTTAAAATAATTAATATCAATAAAGTATTTAAATGTAAATACATTGTATAAATTATTTTGAAAATATTCAAGAACATCAGTAATATTTGTTGAAATATCAAGATAGTTAGTATTTTGTTTTGGATTAAATTCTTTAAAACAATATTTATAATTTAGACTTCCATATTCATTATAATATTTTGTTGTAAAGTTTATACTATCATTTATAGTTTTTATATTATTTTTATTAATATTATCAAATACATTACCAATATAAAATGATGTATAACAACAATTAAAGTAAAAATCACTTTTACTAAATTCGCTAAATGTATTAATTTCACTTATATATGTATTTAATTGATCTATAATATTATTGTAATTGAAATCATTTTTATTAAAAAAAATTGTTGTTAAATTAAGTATATTGTCAAAATTTATAAAATATTGTTTATTGTCAATAAGGGTATTTATAAATAATGATACAATTATATCATCATAATTTTCTTTAAATTCATTACAAATATTTGGTATATCATTTAAAAAATTTTCATTATCAATTTTGTATTTTGATAGTTGCTTTTTAATAACATAAAAAGAATTATATATATATATATATTTATTTGAAACATTATTTTTAATTATTTCTTTAAATTTTAAATCATCAAATATATTAATATTGTCATAACATATAAAATTATTTTGTATTGAATATATACTACTATTTGTTCTTTGCAAATTATATTTTTCAACACTTATAATTTCATCATTAGTCAGTTGTAAATTATTAAAAACTTTGAAAAAATTTAGTAAAAATGATAAAGTCAAATCTCTTAGTGTTGATAAATCTTTGTCAATAGTAATATTTAGTGAAGTTAAATCAATAGTAATTTTAGAAATTAATGTAAAATAAAAATATATTCTGTAAAGAGGAGAATTAATAGAAAATAGAAAATTATTATATATTTGTTCGATTAAAAAGTTAGTTGAATATAATGCTGTATTACATTTATCTTGTTTATCAAATATATAATTAAAAAATGAATTATTGAATATATTTCTATCCACATATAAAAATAATTCATACATCATTTTATTGTTTAAATTAATATTTTGCAATGAATAATATGAATAAATAACATTGTAATTAATGTTTTTAATTTCATCCATATAAATATTAATATATTTCATATTTATTGATTTTATAAAATTATCTGTTTGATAATAATATTGGGATATAATTTCATTGAATGTTGATTTAATTAAAAAATCATTAACCAAAATATTTGAATCATTTGTATTTATATTGATTTTATAATCATTTAAATATTTTTTTACAATATTATTTAAATTAATTTTAATATTATTAGTGTATTTATCTTTACTAACATTATATAATAAATCATTGTTTGTTATATCATTAATACATATACTTTTTTGATTATTTGAATATATATATATATATGATGAAAATGGCAATATATTTTGAGATAAATTTGAATTAATAAATATATTTGATAACTTACCATTTGTTGTATATAGACTTAAATAATTTATTTCTGTTATGTAATTTAATAGTAAAATAGAATTTGTAATTAAAACAAATAAACCATTATTCATAATTCCATTTTTAATAATATTTAAATTATTCATTAATAATAATGTATTTAAATTATCATTTTTTACAATATCAAATAAATTATTGTTATTTATATAATTTGATGTGTAAATATTTTTCACTGTTGCTGAATCTAAAGGTGTATTTATTAAATTATTAGAATATAATAATTGTGATACTAAATAATTATAATCATCTGTAATATTATTATAATTTAACGTCATTGTTTTTATCAAATTATAATTAATATAAAAAGTATTGATAATAGATGTATAATATGATAAATGATTATTTGTAAATGGTTGTGCATATGTAATTGTTTGTAAATTTTCATAAATATTTTTAGAATATAAAATTATAAAAAAACTTTTTAAACTTACAATCAATGTATTTGGATCCATTAAATAATAAATTAGTTTATCATTAAATTCAACAATATTTGATGTGTATTTTAACATAATATCTATGGAATTTAATAATTTATTTTCATTTACAATTTTTAAATAATTTTCTATAGATGTTTGTTGATTATAACATATTAAAGATATATATATTTTAATTAATAAATTAATTGATAATTTACTATTATTTAAATTAAATAAATCTAATACTGTATTACTATTTTGTATCAATAATTCATTATAATATTCATTAGTTAAATTGCCAAAAAAAATTATTTTTTCCATTATTGTAAGAACAGAATATGATACATCATTTCCATTTAATATAGCTAAATATACTGTTGTATCAATATTTTTATTTAAAATCATTGAAGTAATTTTATTGTAAATTTTATCTGTAAATGTGTTTTTTGTGGATTTATATTTATTGTTTATGATTTCTAATTCGAATATTTCTACATTAATATAAAATAATTCTAATAATAAATTATATAATTCCAAAGAAAAATTAACAGAATAATACACATAATTTACATCAAATTTTATTTCATTAATTTCATTAATAAACAAAGGTGTCATTATTAATGAAATCAACATATTATAATATTTATTTATTGTATATGATATTCGTATAGAAATATTTATCTTTTTAAAATCTATTTGTATATATGATAATTTAGAATATGGAATTGTATCTATAAAATAATTTAATAAATTATTTGAAATAATATTAGAATTATATAAATTAATGTCAAATGAATAAAATAATGTATTTAAATCAATATTATAAAAAATATTTAATTGATCTGTTTGTAAAGTTATATTTGGTTGAGATTTCAATAAATTAATCAATATTTGTTCGTTTAATATATTTGATGAAACTACAGATAATATAGGATTTGATGATACATCATTTGTATAATAATTTATTTTAATTATTGATATATTAGTTATGTCTTCAATAGAATAATTATTTTTTTTAATATAATAACAGTCATAAGTATTTAATAAAATAATATTTAGAGTAGAACATAATTCATCATTAAATTTAAATAATTCAAAATAATGATCGTTTAAAGTTAATTCTAAATAAGATTTACCTAATAAATCTCCATTTTTCGGAATATTAATTGATATTATATTATTGACATCTAAATTCATTATATCTGTTGCTTTAATATTATTTGCATTAATTTCCATATTATTTATATAAAAGTTTGTATGTCTTCTATAATATATTTTAAAAAAACTAATATTTGGATTATAATTAAAAATATTTATTTCACTTCCAACAGCAAGTAATTGTATATATCCTGAACCCATATCTTTTAAATCTAATTAATATAATTAATGAATATTTTTTTAAACATTAAAATTTAATTAAATCCAATTAAATTTTAATAAATTAATTATAAGTATAAGCAGTTGCACCGATGCCACCAATAATTCTTAAAACATTAAAATTTCTTGTTTGAAATGTTAGTTTATATTCATCATCTGAACCGGTTGAGATTGATGATAATATTGATGTTCCATTAATAAATTCACTAATAAATTTATCATTAATTTTATCATTAATTTTTAGTTTTAATCCAATATATGATATTCTACTCATATTACAAGAACCTGATGGTTGAGATTCTATTGGACTTAAACTAAAAGAATATGTATTTAAACCTATTTGTGGTGTTGAATTATAATATGCGTATGGTTGTAAATAATTAAAATAATTTGAATTTTCACCAAACAATTGTGTTCCATTAAGATAAAAATAAGACTGCAAAATAATTTTATTCAATTCAATTGTTGCTGATTGAAAAACAAATCTATTAGATATATATTGTATGATTATATTTAATTGTTGTAAATATTTTAAATCATTATTTATAACATATAATCCTTGATTAAAAACAAATGGATTAAATAAATATTTGGGGTCTGACAAAGTTAATGAATATTTATATACATCAATTTTATCTTGTCCAACATTCATTTCATTAAATAATTGTGTTGAATATATATAATCAAAAACATTAATATTTTTACTAAATATATCTTTTGATGATAAATTTTTATGAAAGAACCAAAACATATCTTTACAACAATGAAAAATGTCTAATTGAATAGTATTATTATTAGAAGAAATTTTATTAAAGTCAATTTCTTGAACTTGTTCTATTAAATATTCGTGTGCTGAACGAGCAAATTTATTTCTTTCAATTGAATCTAAAAAAATTAATTCATTTAACATTGTTATTTCTAAATTTGTATCAATTATTGTATCATAATTTTCTATTATTAAGTCAATAATTTTATTATTATCAACATTTGTATTTATTCCTGTGTCAATTCTTATACAATCCAATAATTTTTTTGTATTAATTTTTATTTGAATGGAATTATATTGAAGTGAAACTAGAGGAAATGCCAAACCATAATTTGACAAATTCCAAAATGGAATTGGTAAATATAATATTTCTTCATCAATAGTTTCTTGAAATTTATTTATATATATATTATTTCCTATTAATCTATTGTATAATTCTTTATTTTTATAATATAATTCTGAATAATTATTTATATATGTATCTGATAATGAATATATTTTATTACTACCAATATAAAAATCTATGGAATTAAATAAATATATAGCAATTTTATTAACCCAACATATTTTTATTTTATTATTGTTATTAGCATTATTTACAATTGAATTATATATTACCATATCTAATTCATCTAAAATATCGATATTTTTTTGAATTGTAAATTTAAATCCATCATATGAAATATATTCATTTGTATATTTTTCATAAATGTATATTAATTCATCATTAATAATTTTAAATAATGATGCATTTATATATAAGTTAATATTATATATATATATATTTTTTAATGTTAATACATTATTATTAAAAAAATAATTTATGGTATTAAAAAATTGATTATATTCATCAACATTAACATATGTTAATATATAATTTTTTAAATCTTGAATATAAGACACATAATTAACAATATTATTATATTTTTCAAAAAATATTCTAATAGTGTTTTTTAAATTATTACAAAATGTTTTATAATAATTATAATATGCAATATTAACATTAACATTATACAAAGAATTATTGCTATTTAACAAATTATTTAAATATGATAAATTTATTTTTGGCAATTTGATTTTTAATATCATTTTTGACAATAAATCACCATTATTTTTTGGAATATTTAAATATGATGTTGTATTGAAATTTGGAGAATTATCAAATGATAGTTCAATAAATTTTTTTCCAAAATTAGTATATCTTCTATATACTGTATGAAAAAATGTTATTTGGGGATTTCCTGTCAATGATAAATCATCAGCACCATATGTTACAATCTGCATTAATCCACCTCCCATAATTACTTATTAATCTTTATTATTATTATTATTTTATCTTTAAAATAAAAAATTTTAACGTGTTTAATTATAAAGATTTAATTATTATTATTATTTATAATAATAATAATGGATAATAATTCAAACAAAGAAACAACAACAAATAAAATACAAACTGAAACAGAAATAGATACATTTGACAATTTATGTTTAGGTATTGACTTTGGAACAACTAATTCTTGTTTATCTGTTTGGTATAAAAATAAGTCAATTATTATAACAGATATTGATGGAAGTGAAATAATTCCTACAGTTATTGAAATTAATTCTGATAAAAAAATAATTGGTAAACAAGCATATTTAAGAAAAGAAATCTTTGAAAATACTGATGGTATTGGTATTGGTATAAGTAAGAATATTTTTTTAATATATGAAATAAAAAAATTACTTGGTAAAAAATTTTCTGAATTAAATAAAAAACAATTAGAAATGCTGGCTTATGATATTAAACCTGATGTTGATGATAATATCTTGATTGTTGATAATGAGACAGGAAAATCATATTATCCAGAAGAAATTGCAACACATTTATTTATGAGTTTTAAATTGAAAGCTGAATTATTTTTATCCACCAAATTTAACAAACAAATAACTATATCCAATTCTGTAATTTCAGTTCCAGCTTACTTTAATAAAAACCAAAGACAAATTATAAAAAATTCAGCAGAATATGCAGGTCTCAAAGTATTAAGATTAATAAATGAACCAACAGCAGCAGCAATTTGTTATGGACTTAATAAATCAAATAAAGTTGATGGATTAAATATTATTGTTTTTGATTTTGGAGGAGGAACTTTAGATGTCAGTCTTCTAAATATTAATGATGATGTTTATGAAGTATTAGGTTCTTGTGGAAATAATAATTTGGGTGGTAGTGATTTTGATACAATGTTAATGGAATATGTTTTAAAAGAATTTATCACCCAAAATAAAATTGAAGATTATGAAAAATTTATTTCTGAAATATCTGAAAATTCATTACAAAAATTAAAATTATTATGCGAACAAGCAAAAATAGCATTATCAGAACATGTAAATACTAAAATAAAAATACCCAACTTTTATTCTTCAATGGAATTAAATGTAGGATTATCTAGAGAAAAATTCAATGAAATTTGTCAAGATTTAATTAGAATTGTTGTTAAACCTATCAATGATGTACTAGATTTATGTGAAAAAAATAAAGAAGAAATTGATGAAATTATTATGGTTGGAGGTATGACAAGAGTTCCTATTATTAGATATAATGTTGAACGATATTTTAATAAAGATGTTAATTGTTCTATTAATCCTGATAATGTTGTTTCAATAGGAACAGCAATTCAAGGTTATATGTTGTTAAATTCTAAAATAATTCAAGATAAATTGTTATTAATTGACAGAACAAGTTTATCTATTGGATTAGAAACTACTGGAGGTATTATGGATGTGCTTATTCCTAGAGGGTCTATAATTCCAATAAAAAAAACTAAAAAATATTCAACAGACACAGATTATATGGAATCTATTAATATTAAAATATATGAAGGAGAAAGAAAATTTACAAAAGATAATTTTTTAATTGGAAATTTTGTTTTATCTGGTATTGAAAAACAAAAAAAAGGTATTCCTTCAATTCAAATAACATTTTCAATAGATTCAGATGGTATTATTAAAATATTTGCTGAAGATTTAGATAATCCATTAAATAAAAAATCAATTCAAGTTTCTGGAAATAAACAAAATCTAAATCAAGAACAAATAGACCAAATTATTGCAAATGCTAAACAAATGGATTCTATTGATAAAATTGATAAAATGAAAAAAGAATCATACAATTCAATAATTGATAGTTCCAATAAAATTCTTGAAAATCTTTCAGAAGATTATATTAAAATACCAGAAGAAATTAAACAAACAATTATTACAAATGTTAAAGAAATATTAAATTGGTTATCAAACACAGAATATCAAAATATTGATATTGAAAAATATAAAGAAATATTACACGATTATAAAATAAACTATTCAATATATATTATTCTTCGTTCTGGACCAATTATTGAATTAGAAGAATCCAATGTTGAAGAAGATAAAGATAAAGGTATAGAAATTTATGATGATGATACTAATACCAAAATATATGAAGAACAAATTAACTATTTTAGAAAAATTGTTGATGAATATGATTGTATTGGAAAACAAATAAAAATTATTAAATTTATGGGTAAATCAACTCAATCAACTCAATTAGATGAATTAAATGAATTAGAAAAAACATTTGGTGAAGTATTTAATTTTGCATCAGATAATTTATTAAATTTCTTTATTAATAAAAATTTAACATCTGAATATGTTGATGAAATTGTTAATAAATTATATTTAATGGATGTAAATTTTAAAGAAAAATTTAATTTATTTGATAATGAATTTAATGTAATTTCAAAATTAATTAATAAACTTGAAGAAAAAGAAAATTATTATTTAGGATTACTTGAACTTATGGATGAAACTGTGAAATTTATAGATTTAAATAATTTTACAAAATCTATTGAAATAATTGAACCAATAAAATCAATTGATGATAAAGATGAAATTAATTCAATAAATGATAAATTAGATATAATATTAGAATATCAAAGTATAATATATAAAATGAATTCTGGTTATATTGAATCAGATATGGATAGATTGACTAATATGTTAGAGACTATTGAAAAAATATAAAATTCATTCAGAATTTTTTTTTATATACATTATTTTACATATTTTATGATATTCTAAAATAATTGTTTCTAAATAGTTTTTATATAAATTTATTTTATTTTCACATTCATCATTTTGATTATATATATCTAAACATTTATTATCAATCATATTATTTAATTCAATAATTTCTTTTTTTATGTATTCGATATTTTCTATTGTTTCAGAATCAAATTTCATATTTATTTGCTTTATTATATATATAATATATATTATATATCAAACAATAAAATTAATTTATTTATATTGGAATGTCAAATATTTTTGAATTTTTCATAGCACTATTTGGATTATATGATTGTTCTTTACTTCCTGTTGTATATGATTTATTTTGATTCATCATTGAATTTTCAACAGGAACAATTTTTTCAACATTATTTGGTTCTATTAATTTAACAAGATTATTTCGATTATATTTATTATTTTTGATAAAATCTATATTATTATAATCAGCAAAAGCATCATTTATTTCAAAATATCCATTTTTATCAGAATCATATTCTTCAGAATTATCTGTATCATCTGTATTTATTTGTATTTCATCTGTAAATAAATCATTTATTTTTTTTATTTTTTTACCATTTTTATTTATATATCCCATTTTTGCAATATTTTTTTCACTTGAATATATTGATTTATTATTTGTAGAACTTTCTGTATATTTTTTTTTATTACGTTCATTTATAATACCATATCTTTTGGAACTCACTGAATTTGTTGAATTTGTTGAATTTGTGGAATTTCTGGAATTATTAGAATTATTAGAATTATTAGAATTATTAGAATTATTAGAATTATTAGAACCATCTGATTCATATTCATCACTTGTATTTGTAATGACTATAACAGTATCAGAATTAGTTTTGATTTGATTATATTGTTCTAATTTGTTATTCATATAATTAATTTGTGAAAAAATATCAGAACGTAATAACATTAAATCATTTAGTACAATATTATTAGAATTAATTGAATTTTTAATTTTTAAAATATTTTTTAAAATCAAACTACTAAATCTATATACAATACTAGAATAAATACGTGATATTTTATTAGATTCATTAGTAATTGAATATTTTTCAAAATTATTAAATAAATAAATAATTAATTGAAAATAAAACATTAAAATTGTTTCTTGATAATTATATATATCTGATACATCAAGATTATCAAAATTTTTCAAAGTATCATAAATACAATTTTGCAATTTAATCATAAGATCAAAATTTGATGTAAAAACTGAATCAATAAAATTAAATTCATATGTATCTGATTGATTATTTAAACTAATGATAAATAAATATCTTTTAATACCTAAATCATTAATTTCATTTGATATAATATATTTTAAAATATTTTCATTATAAATTTTACATTCAATAACTCCAGAACTTATATTTGTAATTATATAACAATTATCAACATCATTCCAATCAATTTTTACTGTTTCACCAAAACCATTTGTTTGGATTGGAACTGGAATTGAATTTAATTTCATTTGATATTGGGATTGATTTATACCTTGTGTTTCAATATTACCAATAAACATTTTATTACCATTAATTAAATTTGAAACATCGTAATTTTTATCTTTATATCTATCATAAGTAAATTCTCTATTAACAACCGGATTTTGTATTTGTAAATTAGAATGAGCATCTCTACCAATACCACCTGTTTGTTTTTCTTCAATATTATTAATATCATTTGAATTATTATCACTTTGTATATCTTTATTCGCTTGTTTAACCATATTTTGTAATTCTTCTTGTTTAGAATCAGCAAGATATATTACTTTGTTATCAGTATTTTTTGTTTCAGATGATAAATTTGGAATATGTTTATCAAATATATTTGATGATTTTTTTATAGGTTTGGTATTCAACATCTTTATATAATTATATAATATATAAAAAATCTTATATTTAATATTTAGACTTATTTTAATTTACGTTTTTTTTTATCTTCCTTTTCATCATCTTCTTCTTTTTCTTTTTTGTAATGATTATATGATATTCATATAAACCAACAATATATACAATATTCTTTGTTTTCATAATCTCCTTAGATATAATTCATAAGGAACCTTATAATATGGATATAATCATTTGTATATTCCATTATAATTATTGAAATATTTTTACCTACCATTGTTTATGTATCTTCTAATTATATTTTAAATTGTAAAATTAATTTTTTATCAAATATATAAATATTTAATAAATTATTTAAGCTTGAACTTTAGGAGCTTTAGAGATTTTATTTTTGAAACTGTAAGTAATATTTTTAACACTTCCATCTTCATTTTTAATATTAACAGCAACGGGGTCTTTTAAGTGTTCTCTGACTCCAACATAGTTATATTCTTTATGTCTGCTATTTCTTGTACATTCACGAATAGAAAAGTTAATATCAACATTGACACCACCTTTTTGGGTTCCAGTCTTTTTCATATCTTTAATAATAGAACTAAATGCTTTATTGGCAGCTTGTTTTGGTTTTCTACCACAATATCTTCCTTGATATTCATCATTGTAAAATAATTTGAAGTATCTCAATTTACCATTTTGTTCTCCTTCTTCACCTTCAACATCAGCTTCAACTTCAACTTTAGGTTCTAGAGCTGGTTCAGCGACTTGTTTAGTAATTTTTTTACCTCCTTTTTGAACTTGTTTAGTTTCTACAGCAGGTTCAGGTTGAGGTTCAGCTTGTTTAGCAGCTTTTTTACCTCCTTTTTGAGTTTGTTTAACTTCAGCAACTGGTTCAGGTTGAACTTGTTGAGAAGCTTTTTTGCCTCCTTTTTGAGTTTGTTTAATTTCAGCAACTGGTTGGGGTTGTTGAACTGTTTCAGCTTGTTTAGTAGATTTTTTACCTCCTTTTTGGACTTGTTTAACTTCAATAACTGGTTGAGCAACAGTTTCGACTTGTTTAATTTCTTTAGCAGTTTGACTTTTAACAACAACTTTTCCTTTAGTGTTTTTGGTATTCATAATTATATTCATATATACTTTTTATTTCTTTAAATTGTTTTCACTCAATTAATTTTTTAATTAAAAAATTATATTAACTAAAATATTTTATTTTTATCAGCATATTAACTTTTATAAAAAAGACAATATAAATATTTATTGTTTTTAAATTTATAATGTTAAATATAATAAATTATATTTTTATGAATAAATAACAAATTTTTTTTTATATACTAATATATAAGATGACAGAAAATTCATTAAACAAGGAATTATTAAAATGCAATATTTTACAAAATGATTATAAAATATTAAGTAATATTATTTGCAAGATGGAAAATACAATCATTACAAATGAAAATATATTGTTATTTTCTAAAAATCAAGTAATGAAATCATTAAATGAATTAATAAAAAAATTAAATGAATCTTATAATGACAATATAATAAATATATTATCAAAAGATTTAAAATTAAACTCTGTTCAAAATGAATCAATTTATTCCGAAATACCTGAATTAAAATCTGAAAATAGTAATGGTGGAGATTTAAATTCAACATATAGTTCATCAACAAATGATGATTCTGATGAAATAAATTTGTATAATGATGAAAAATCAAAACCCGAAATAAAATCTGAACAAGAAATAAATGTTGAATTAATGTTAAAAAATCAATCAACATTAAATTTATCAAATTCATTAAATAATATTAATAAATTGGAAATTACATCAAATAATGATTATAATATTGAATTGATAGAAGATATAAAAAAAATGAATGTATGTAATTATACAAATTTTTATGATGGAAAATATAAAATATTGTATGAATTATCACAATATGAACCATTTAAAATTATAAAAAATCAAATTTTAATGTTAAGTAAAATAATAGGTTTTTCATCAATGAATGATATAATATATTTAAATTTAAACATTTCAGGATATTGTTTTAGTTCTCAAAACAATATGATATTTGAATTATTAGAAAATATATTTATGCCGTTGGATTATAACATAATAAATATTGATAATGAAGAAGAAACCAATATAAAAATAAATAAAGTAAAAAATTCTACACATATTTTATTATTTAATAATCATTGTGAAATTACATTTAATATTGGAGTAAATTTATTTAAAATAACTGGTTACATTAAAAATGATCCTTTAAATATTTACATAAGAACATCACAAATTTCTAATGAATATCTTTATAATAAAAAATTATTATTTGAAAAAATAATTAATTCAACAGAAACTGGAATAAATATTGATGATATTAATATTTCTAAAGAAAATATAAAAAAATTATTGAAAATTAATAAAATATTTGCTGATGTATATTTTAAAAATTTAACAGTGACTGAAATATTAATATATTCTCCAAATGATTTTATAGAAAAACTTTATGAAGATTTTATAACATTTAATGATTTAAATAAAATGCAATTTGTTAATTTAATAAAAAATTTTACAAAAGAAGCATCAGATAATATTTATAATATGTTTAATATAATAAAATTGTTATTGTTAGGAACAGATGAAAATTGTGTTATGGCATCATTATTGTTCAATCTTTTGAAAGATAAAAAAGTATCAAATGGAAATGAAATAATAGCAAACATAATATATTATCAACTAAATTATGTATCTCAACATAAATTAAAAAAATCTTCATTTAATATTAAAAATGAATTGGAAAAATTAAAAGGTATAACTAATGCTGATATAGATTTAAAAAAACAAGTTTTATTGTCTAAAAATATGCCAGAACACGTTAAAAAAATTTGTTTAGAAAAATTGGATGAATTAAAAAATGCCAATAATGAAACATATAAAATTAAAATGTATGTTAATATATTGGTTCAATATCCTTGGTTATCTGATTTAGATGATACTATGTTTAAAAATGTATCAAATGATAAAACAAAATCAAAATTATTTTTAGAAAATGTTGAAAATAAATTAAATACACAAATATACGGACATAGTGTTGCCAAAAATAAAATTTTACAAACATTAGCAAAATTAATATCAGTTCAAGGAACACATATATCACCTGTTGCATTAGCTGGACCACCTGGTGTTGGTAAAACTAAATTTGCTCAATGTTTGGCAGAATGTTTAGAAATTCCTTTTGTTCAAATAACTTTGGGAGGTCAAAATGATGGAGAATTATTACATGGACATGGTTATACTTATGCTGGTTCTCAACCAGGTCTGATAGTTAAAAAGATGGTTGATGCTGGTTCAGCTCGTTGTATAATGTATTTTGATGAATTGGATAAATGTGTGAGTAAAAATGGCCAAGTAAATGAACTGATGAGTATTTTAATACATCTTACAGATCCAATGACAAATGGTTCTTTTCAAGATAGATTTTTTCAAGAAATAACATTTCCTCTTAATAAAGTAATATTTATGTTTTCTTTTAATGATATTAGTAAAATAGATAAAATTTTATTGGATAGAATGGAAATAATTAATGTTGAATCATATAGTATCAAGGAAAAAATAACTATTTCAAATGACTATCTACTTAAACAATTATGCAAAGATATAGGATTTGAATATGGTAGTATTAAATTTGAACCAGAAATATTATCATTTTTAATAGAAGAATATACATTTGAACCAGGTGTTAGATCACTTAAAAGATCTATTGAAAATTTATTACTTAAATTAAATATTGATAAAATATATCAAAGGGGAATATTTGCTAATGATATTGAATATACAATATCAAATCCATTAATAGTGACAAAAGAATTAGTTAGTGAATATTTAGGAGAAACAAAAGTTGATTATAAAACTATTCATTCTAAAGATATAGTAGGTGTTGTTAATGGTATGTATGCTACAGCAATGGGTTCTGGTGGAATAGTTCCAATTCAATTAACAGGTTATCATGCTGGAAAAACACAAAAATTTGTTCTTAAATTAACAGGTAATCAAAAGAAAATTATGAAAGAATCAATTGTATATTCTTTTACAACAGCAATAAATTTATTAACTCCTAAAGGTAAAGAAAAATTTTTTAAAAAATATCCAAATGGTATTCATATACATACACCTGAAGCAGCAACACCAAAAGATGGACCAAGTGCAGGTGTTGCTTTTACTTTAGCATTTTTATCAATAATGTTAGACCTTAAAATCAATCGTGAAATTGCCCTTACAGGTGAAATTGATTTATATGGTAATGTAACAAAAATTGGGGGGGTAAAATACAAAGTTCAAGGTGCATTTAAAGCAGGAGTTAAAACTATATTTTTACCTAAAGAAAATAAAGAAGATTTGGAAAAAGTTATTAAGGAACTTCCTGAAATTTTTGATGATACAAAACATTACTTTTTTGTAGAACATGTTTTAGATGTTGCTGAAAAAGCATTAATTGATTGGAATACAAAAATACATTATATACAATCAAATAAAAATTAATTCACATTTATATTTTCATTTTCTTTTACTTTTTCTTTTTGTTTATTTTTATATTTTTTATAAAAATCTTTAAATTTTATAATATCATCATTGTTAAATATTTTTTTATTTAAAATTATATTTTTATCTTTATTATAACAATTAACTATATTAAACATATCTATTTCATAAATTCCAAAAAAATCATTATCAACAAAAAGTTTATATAAATCATTTGGAAATAAAAATTTATAATTTTTGTTTGATTTAAAGTATAACAACATTTTATATAATAATTTATTAATTTCATATTTTTTTTTTTCATTTGTTTTTTCATTTGTTTTTTCATTTGTTTTTTTTAAATACATTATTTTGTCAATAATATTTATTTTTTCATGAATATCCATATTATCATTTAATTCTAAATTAAAACTTAATTCATTATTTAAATAAATAAACATCAAATTTAATAATTCAATTTCTTTACTGGTTAAATTATTATTTTTTAAAACATTAAATAAATTACCATAAATACTCCATCTTGTATTAATAATATAACATAAATTGTTGTCAATTAAATATTTTGATAATACATCATTTAAAAAATGTTCATCAATACCATAAATAAAATGTTTATATGATTTACTATATTTTGATTCTTGAAATTCACCAATTGATTTGTGATAAGAAACATCTTCAATATTAAAATTATTTATATTTGTCAAATAATCTACAATGACATTTTTATTGATTCTTTTAATTGATGCAAATGACAAAGCCCATACATATGTATTTAATTTATTTTTATGAAAAATATTATATTTATATGTAAAACTTCTATCTAATGGTCCAGATTTAAACATATATATATTATCAAATATATTTCTGTATTCTTTTTCTAATTTTTTTAAATAATATACAATTATTTTTATATTAGTACTATCAATATCAGATGAAACAACAATATTTGCATCATTGTTTGGAAAATCAAACATAGGAAAAAATCTTACTAATGTTCCAAATAATCCAATATGATAATTATCTTCAATTTTATAATTTGGACAAGAATACAAAACTAATTGCACATTTTTATATTTAGAAATAGTTTCTAATATTTTTTTATCCTTATAAATTGAATTGTCAATAAATAATCTTAATTTATAATCAATATTTAATTTACTTATCATATTATTTAACTCATTTAAACCATCAATATATTTTGAAAAATCTTTATACCCACTGTTTTTCATTTTAAAAAAACAAGCAGACATTATATTTTGTTTTTTAGTATAATCAATATTAAATAATGGAGTAAATTTACATATATCATTTTTTAAATATTCCATTTAATATATAATATTATATATTAAATTTTATTTTTGCTTTTTTAATTCGAATAATAGTTAATTATATAAGTTTATAAAAGATGCAATTTTGTAAGAGATCTATAGCAATATATTTTGTTGATTTTGTTTCTTTTTGTAAAACATAATTTTTATTATTATGTAACAAATGAATTACACACATTTACAAAAAATAGAAACAAATAGTTTTATCCAAAAAATATGTAATTATTATTTTGAATATTGTTGAAATAAATCATTTGTAAAATTAATGTTTAATTTAATAAATTCATTTTCAACTTGTTTTATTTTATTATCTATCTCAATGGTGTGTTCAACAATTAATTTATTATTTATATTACAAATATTATTTTCATCAATTGATAAAATATTAAATAGTGATGATAAATTATATTTAGAATCAAATGTTTTTCCAATATCAATATTAAATCTGATAAATTTAATTTTTAATTCATCTGTGAACTCAATATTTTCTTGATATTTTTTAATTTCAATAGATAATCTATCACATAAATCATTATTAGTTAATAAATTTGTAAAAGGTTCTAATTTTTTATATGCTTTGGTAATTGTTACTTGTGAAACATTAAATTTATCTGCAATAATTTTTTTTTGAATATCTAAATTATTTAAATTAATCATCATATAAATACTTCCAGTTGCTAAACTTATTGGTGTATGAACTGAAGCAATTTGTAATTTTTGGGCATTATTGGATATTTGTATTGCTTGAGAAATAAAATTTTTTTTTACCCTTAATTCTTCACAAAATCTTGTTATAAATTGTTCTGGATTAACTGAATTTAATTTTAATTCAATATTTGTTAATTTTGCTAATTTTTGAAATATTTTACAGCCATTATTTATTACTGTATGTTTTAAGCCAAATAATTCTCCTATTTGTTTTGATGTTCTTGTTTTATCTTTTTTTCTACACGCAAATAATACACAAGCAGCAATCAGACTTTTTCTTTTTTTACCTCTTGTGATTACTGATTTACCTAAATTTTTACCTGTTATATGCTTACATTCAGCAATATTTTTATACATTATTTTTGCATCATCTTCTATACATTTCATGATTTTTCCTTGGATACATTTAGATTGTATAATTTTAAATACTTCATTTAAGCTTCGCTCATTATAAGGCATCGCACTCCATCCATGTAAAGTTTTTATTCTTGAAGAACAAGAACCTGCTATTGTTGTTGCCATTGATGATTGAGGTAATAATTGTGATATTGGATGCGAACATCTATTCATATCTTTTTTATTATCATCATTATATTGAGACCATTCAGCACCACAATCCATTAAACTTGATACAACTTGACCACAATTTGTACATACTAAAATTCCATGTGATGTATCTTCAATTATATTATCACTACCACAGTCTTCACAGTGAATACGTTTAATTGCAGTTTTTTGTTTGTTTTTATTTTTATGACTGTAAATTTTATCATTATTATTATTATTATTTAATATAAAATCGGTGTATTCAATATTGTAATTATTTATATATTCATTTGTATAATCAGGTGATGATGATTTATTTTTTTCATTTACATTATCATTGTACATATCAGCAATCATTTTTTCATATTCACATAAATCAATATCAGATAAATTATCATCTTGATAATCAATTTCCAAATTATTTTTTATATTTGATTTATTGGATTTTACATCAGTATAATTTTTAATATTATTACAAGAACTGAGTTGATAATATAAATCTACATCATTATTAATAGTTATATTACTTATCATATATAACAATAGTATCAATAATTTCAAACTTATTATTATTTAATAATATCAATTTTTTATATATAAATATAACATAAATATTAAATGAATATAAATTTAATATTACATTAAATCAATATGAACAAACAAGATAAAATAAATAAAATATTAAATAAATATGATTGTAAAACAACAATTTTAAAAATTAATTCTCTAAATATTAAAGGAGAAATAAATTTATCTAAATTTACAGATGTTTCTAAATTATATTGTTATAATAATAATATAACAAAACTAATTGAATTATCAAATACATTAAAACATCTAAATTGTTCTTCAAATCAAAATATTGATTTATTAAATTTACCTGATTCAATTGAATATCTTGAATGTGAAGATTGTTATCTAACATCATTAGATATGTTGCCATCAAATATTAAATATCTTAATTGTGCACGAAATAAAATAAATAATTTAACAAATATTCCATTTAGTTTAGAAAAATTATATTGTGCGTATAATATAATTGTTAATTTAGATTGGTTACCTGATGGATTAACAGATTTAAATTGTTCTTACAATAAAATTACCAATCTTGATAATATACCATCTACTTTAACAAATTTAAATTGTGTTTGTAATGATATAAAAATATTGGCAAATTTACCTAGAAATATGATATCAATAAATTTTTATGGAGAATTACCAAACAAACCATATGGATTAAAATTTATCAATGGTAAATGTATTGATAATTAAATAAAAATTGATTTTTTTAATAAATATATATTTATACTTAATACATATTTACATTTAATAATATTATGTCATCTATTACAATAACAAAACCATTTAAACCTGTAGTAAATAAATTATGGTGGGATATTTTTGATTTGATTGATAAAGATATATTGGAAATTACTGAAGAATATTATAATGAGTTGGTAGAAAAAAATCAAAATGTATTTCCAATATATACAAAAATTTTTAATTTTACAAATTTTATAATGCCAGAAGAAATTAAGGTATGTATAATTGGTCAGGATCCATATCATGGAATTTATAAAGATTTAGATACAAATACATACCATCCAGAAGCTGTAGGATTATCATTTTCTGTTCCTCGTGGTTGTCCTATTCCATCATCATTACAAAATGTGTATAAAAATTTAAAATCAAATACACATATTCATACAAATCCAACACACGGAGATTTGACTTATTGGGCTTATCAAGGTGTACTTATGATAAATTCTGCTCTTACTGTTGAGAAATCAAAACCAAATTCTTGTCAGTTTATGTGGGGAGAATTTACTGATGAATTAATTAAAATATTATCAAGTAAATATACTGGAATTGTATTTTTACTTTGGGGTAAACATGCTCATTATAAAAAACTAAATAATATTATCAAAAACCAAGAATCACATTATTTTGTAATATCATCACATCCTTCAGGATATTCAGCAAATTCACCTTATCGTGAATTTAAAAGTTTTATGGATACAGACCATTTTGGATTAGCAAACAAATATTTAATTGAACAAAAAAAAATTCCTATTGATTGGCAAATAATATAAATTATTAGACAATAGGCAAATAATATAAATTATTAGACAATAGGCAAATAATATAAATTATTAGACAATAGGCAAATAATATTAAACATTTAATAATTTATATATTTCATTCATCATTTCTGTATTTCCTTCACAATTATCACAATTTTTTTTTGTATGTTTATTGGTTATTTTATTATTTTTTTTAAAAATTTGTTTATTTTTATTATTGATTTTTTTTTTATTTATATGATTATATTTGACTATTTTATTATTTTTATATTTTTTATGACAATTTTTAAAAAAACTTGATGAAGATGAAGATGAAGATGATGATGAAGATGATGATGAAGAATCACAATTTTTTACACAATGTTTATTTTTAATTTTACACAAATCTTTATCTAATAAATTAATTTCATTTAATAAAGATATTCCAGTTGTAGTGTCAGCTGATTTTATTATTTTTTTAAATTTATTTCTATTATATTTTGGTTGTTTATTACATATTGAACTACAGGTAATGTTATTTATTTTACATTTTTTTATAAATTCAATAATAAAAATAATGGATGTTTTTAAAAGTGAATAAACATATTTAATTATAATATTTAAGAAATAAATAAAATAATTAAATATACATTTACAATTTTTAATTATAAGTGATAATTCATTATTTTTACATGATGAAGAAAAAGATGAATCATTAAATAAAGAACTTATTTTATTGTGTTTGTCGTCAAATGATGAGGAAGAAGATGAAGAATAAGATTTAGATTTAATAAAATTTTCAGTATCAGTATCAGTATCAGTATCAGTATCAGTATCAGTATCAGTATCAGATTTAGTATCAGTATCAGATTTAGTATCAGTTTCAGTATTAGTTATAAATAATTTTGAACTATTAAAATCACTTATATCAAATTTATTATCATTATTTATTTTTTTTTTAATATTATTAGAATATTTCATGTTTATTTTTATATATATATAATAAAGTTTTTAATTTCAAATATAATGTTTTTAATTAAATATAAATGAATATATTATATATATATATATTAATTAATGATTAATTATATTCAAACTTTTTATTCTGTATCAGTTAAATTATTTTATGCACTATTTTTTTGTTTTTTATATATTCCTTTATTCAACAAATGTAATTTGAAAAAAAAAATAAAAAAAAATGGCAAGATTAAAATTATATCACAGCCAAAAAGTGTTTTAGCATTTACATATTTAATATTGTTATTTATTTTATTTAAATGTTTTACATTTAAAATAGTATTATTTATCATAATTTCAATTATAATCGGGTCATTAGTTTTATTTGATAGATTATCACCTAAAATGGATGAAATACTTTATAAATTTAATAAATCTGATATAATGATTTTATGTTGGAAATTACTCCACACAATTTTTGCTGTTATAAATATAATGACACAACCATTATTTTCAATAATAAATGAAAAAATAAATAAAAAAATACTAATGATACAAAATTTTATAACACAAATTACTAATTTAGGTGATAATTCTTCCGAAATATTTAAAATAAGTGATGATATATCAACAATGTCAGATTATATTTTTAAAAGTAATAATGGAAAAACTATAAAGAATATTAAAAAATCAATTAATGAAACTGAAACAATGAGTGATATAAAAACAAATGAAAGCATAACAACAAATGAAAATAATCAAGAAAGTAATACATCATCAAAACAAAATATGGAAAAAAAAATAAATGATATAAATAAAATAATAGATATATCAAATGTGGATAGTTGTGATGATTTAACATTAACAGAAAATACAAATTAATTGTTTATTTGAATATAAATATTATAGGATTATTTAATTCTATAAAAAATTGATTTTTATAATATAAATAAAATAATTTAAAATATCACTTATATATATAATAAATATGCAAATAGAAGATGAAAAAGGCACAGAACTTACAAATAAAAAAATATTTGAGTTATTAGATGCTCGTTTTTCAAGAAAATATATATTATATGAACATTTACACAATAGTTATAATAAATTAGTGGATTCAATAATTAACTATTATTATACAAATGATAATATATTTGATGAAAATAGAGTAGGTGATGTCATATATAGATATAAATTTAAATATGAAGATATATATGTAAGACCATCTTTAAATGAAAATGGTGATTCATTGATGTATCCTTCAGAAGCAAGAGATAAAAGTACAACATATTCAATAAAATTAATCGGGAAAATAACACAAATACAAGAAATATATGATTTAAATACAAAAAGTATAATATCAGTAAAAGAAATTGGAACACCAGTTGAAAAAGAAACTATTTTAAGTATTCCTTGTATGGTTAGATCTAAATATTGTTCATTACAAATAAATCGTGATTATAATAGAAAAGAATGTGAATATGATCCTGGAGGATATTTTATTATTAATGGTTCAGAAAAATATGTCTTATCATTGGAAAAAATGATAGAAAATAAACCTCTTGTTTTTGTTAAAAAAGATGCAGGAATTGAAAGTTATAAAGTAAAAGTAAATTCAAGATCACCAAATCCAAATATAATGATGCAAGGTATTGAAATAAATATGGAAAAAAATTATGAAATAAATATAAAAGTTCCAATTATAAATGAAGTTTCAGTTTTTATTCTTATGAGGGCATTAGGATTAGAAACAGATAGAGAAATTGTTAAATATATTGTTTATGATGAAAATGATATTGATATGTTAAATTTATTAAAAATTTCAATTGATTTATCAAAAAAAGAAGGAAAGAAATTAATTTTAAATAAAGAAGATGCTTATTATAGTTTAACAAATAAAGTTCGTGTTGTTAAAAAATATACTGAGAAAGATAAAAAATTACAATATGATGAAAAAAAAGAACATCTCGAAGCTCTTTTAAGAAATGCATTTCTTCCTCATATTAATTCAGATCATTATGATGATGTGCTAAAGGTTAAAGCTTACTTTTTAGGTTATATGATAAATAAATTATTAAATTGTTATTTGGGAAGAACAGAACCTGATGATAGAGATTCTTTTGTTAATAAGCGTATTGATATGCCAGGAGATTTAACATTTGAATTATTTAAACAATATTATAAAAAGATGTTAAATGATTGTAATAAATTTTTTAAAAAACGTAATTCAGGAAATCATGAAACTCCTCTTAACATTATTAATCAAATTAAACCAGGTAATATAGAACAAGGTATTAAATCTGCTATGATGACTGGTAATTGGCTTAAAAAGAAAGGTGTAGCACAAATGTATCCTAGATTAACATTTTTACAATCATTATCATTTTTAAGAAGAGTTGATGCCCCTTCAGGTGATTCTTCTACAATGAAATTAACAGGTCCAAGACACTATCATCCTTCACAAGTAGGCTTTTTATGTTTAACTGGTGATACAGAAGTTTTAATGGGTGATGGAACTGTAAAATTAATTAAAAATATTGTTAATGATGACATTGTTAAAACATTTGATACAAATACAGGTAAAATAATTAATACTGGAATTAAAAATTGGTTCATTCAAGAAACAAAACAATTAGTTAAAGTTGATTTTGATGATGGAACAATTATTAAATGTACTCCAGATCATAAATTTTTAACACATTCATCAAATGGATTTGAAGTAAAATATGAAATGATACCAATTACAGATGTAAAAGAAATGTCAGTTATTAAATTAAATGATAAAAATAAATTAAGTTCAGTTAAAATTTCAAGTATTAAATACATTGAACCAGAACATGTTTATGATTTTGAGACTATTTTAGATACACATAATTTCTTTGCTAATACACTTTGTACAAGTAATTGCCCTGTGGAGTCACCAGAGCATTCAAACATTGGTCTTGTTAAACATATGGGATTATTAAGTTCTATATGTGTAGGTTCAAATGAACAAGCCGAAATGATTTATAATATTCTGATATCAAATAAAAATTTCATTCATATTAATAATCATTCATCTACACAATTAGTATCAAATATTAAAGTATTTTTAAATGGTGAATGGGTTGGAATGACAGATAAGCCATATGAACTTTATAGTGAAATTAGAAAATTAAAACAGAATGGTGTTATAATAAGAACAAATTCTGTTATTTATGATATTCCTAAAGGAGAAATTAAAATATATACTGATTCTGGTAGATTATATAGACCTTTACTCAATGTGAAGGATAATAAAATTGTTTTAACCGATAAAATCATCAATGAAGTATTAGGTGATAAATCTCTAAAAGGATTAAATAAATGGGACGCATTAATTGAAAAATATCCTGAGGCAATTGATTTTGTTGATATGGAAGAACAATATTATATGTTAGTATCAGAATATAAAAGCAATGTAGAAGAAATGAAAAAAAGAGAATCCAATGTATTTGTAGATTCTAATAAACCTATAATCAATCGTTATGATAATTCTATGATTATAAATTACACTCATAGCGAATTTCATCCAACAACAGTCATTGGTATTATTGCTGGAAATATTCCTTTCGCAAATCATAACCAAGGACCTAGAAATATCTTTCAGTACGCTAACCGAATAGGATTAAGCAACCTATTTTAAAAACGTACAACAGGTGGCTATGAAATGGCAACATTTCTTTGGATAAATATGAACTCATCAATATCCAAAATCAAGAGATTACTTGATGTAGTGAAACTGCCTAGCAGATTATATTGACGGGCTAATTTAATCTTATTACCAATTATAACAAGTTAAGTATTAAGTGTTGATATAATGGTAGGTCTGGTACTCCGGACACCTTGGAATTTTTTAAAATCCCAACATGCAAGTGAGGAGAAAACGGTCAAAATTCTACTTGGAGAGCTAAAACCAAGTAATAAAGGACAAGACCGTCGGAAAACTTCTAAACTAACTAAAATATATAAATATAAACATCAAGTTAGGATATGGAAACGTATTAAGAAGAACCGCTACAGACTGGGTCCCTCGCGGTCATCTAAAATATTTATTATTATGATGGCTCAATGTACAGTCGGGCTTTCACAAACAAATCTGACAATATTTGTGAGTGAAACCATTATATAAGTAATATAATGAAAAGTTATTTTATGAAAATAATGGGCTTTAATTTTAACATATAAATTTAAATAAAATCAAATGATATATATATATAAAATTAAAGTGGAAAGGTTTTCAGCTTATCCAGCGTTGTTTAAATTACTTTCAAATAATATTTAATAATCACATAAATTTAAACAAAGGGAAAAGAAAACAAGTGTCAAGGTAGACAAGCAATGTCAATTTATAGTTCGAATTATAGAGATAGATTGGATATTTCGTATATTTTATACAACGTTCAAAAAGCATTGGTAAATACACGAATAGCAAAATACATCCATACTGATATTCTTCCTTGTGGAGAACAAGCAGTAGTAGCAATAGCGTGTTATACAGGTCATAATCAAGATGATTCTATTGTATTTAATCAATCTTCAATTGATAGAGGTTTATTCCGTTCAATATCATTAAAAAAATATATTAGTAAAGTTGGCAAAAATCAATCAACATCTCAAGATGATATATTTATGAAACCAGATATAACAAAATTAACAGGAACAAGACATGCTGTATATGATAAATTAAATGATAAAGGTTATGTTCCAGAAGAAACATATATTGAAAATGGTGATGTAATTATTGGAAAAGTAACACCTATTCAACCCGCTCCTGGTTCAAATAAATGTTTTAAAGATTCATCAGAAATTTATAAATCAACAGAATCAGCAATCATTGATAAAGTATTTACTGGAATTCACGATTCTGAAGGTAATGAAATGATTAAAATTAGAACTAGATCAGAACGCATACCAAAGATTGGTGATAAATACTGTTTGCGTTTAGATCCTTTTAATCCTTTTGAAGTTTTAACAGATAAAGGATGGTTAAGATTAGAAGAAATAACTTTAAATGATAAAATAGCAACTTTGGTTGATGATAATAAAATTGTATATGATTATCCAATTGGAATTTATAAATTTAAATATACTGGTTCAATGTACAGGGTTAAATCAAATGAAATATATTTAGATGTTACAATGGATCATAAAATGTATATAAAATATTCAGATAAAAATCATTTTGAATTAGAAGATGCTAAAAATATTATTGATAAAGATGTAATTTATAAAACATATAATGATTGTATGTCAATAGATGATATGATATTAACTAATAAAAATGAAGAAATATATGAATATGAAGGAATGGTTGGTTGTTTAGAAGTACCTTCTCATGTATTTTTAATTAGATATTATAATGGTGATAATATATATAAAAATGTTTGGACGGGTAATTGTTCACGTCATGGACTAAATTTAATCCATAACAGGAGGCTGTGGGTTTGTGAAAATCCATTTAGAATCTTGAATTAACAAGATACAGTGATACCTCCTAGTCGGCAATATCATCGGGCTAATATCTTATATTTATAATGATATCAAGTGATGATATTGTGGTAGGTTGGAGACATCCAACACCTATAAAACTAAAAGTAAAATATTTAGTTTTTAACAGGCAAGATTTGTGAAAACGGTCAAAATCTTTAATCATCAAGTTAAGACAAGACCGTCGGTATAACCAAGTTGTGAAACTTGGGGAAATCGCTAACGACTGGGTCACAAATCGGTTAACTTTCTTTTAATAGGATAAGTTGGCTTAATGTACAGTCTGCCCCCATAGTGATATGGTGCTATAATGATTAGATTTTATTGAAAAGATAAATCTGGGAAGTTATAGGTTTGGATAATATTAAATGGATATTATTCAAATGATATGCGAAAAAGGGACAATAGGTCTAACATTATCACAATCAAATATGCCTTTTTCAGAAGAAGGTATAAGTCCTGATTTAATCATTAATCCTCAAGGTATTCCATCACGTATGTGTGTGGGACATCTTTTGGAATGTTTATTTGGTAAAGCAGGAGCTATTTTAGGTATGGAAGTTGATGGAACTTCATTTAATGATATTGATATTGAAAAAGTAAAAGATATATTGGAATCTCATGGATATGAACGTAATGCCACAGAATATTTATACAACGGGATGACAGGACAAAAAATGCATGTTCCAATTTATATCGGTCCAACTTATTATCAAAGATTAAAACATTTAGTAATGGATAAACATTTGTCCATAATAGGAGGCTGTGGGTTTGTGAAAATCTATTATCAAGTGTTGAATTAACATCACACAGTATTACCTTCTAGTCGGCAATATTATCGGGCTAATATCTTATATTTAGGATATCAAGTGGTAATATTGTGGTAAGTTGGAGACATCCAACACCTAAAATTACATATTTTAATAATGTGTGATTTAAACAGGCGAGATTTGTGAAAACGGTCAAAATCTTAAATTATTAAAACATCAAAAAATGAGACAAGACCGTCGGTATAACCAAGTTGTGAGACTTGGGGAAATCGCTAACGACTGGGTCACAAATCGGTTGACTTAATCCTTTGTTTGGGATAAGTTGGCTTAATGTACAGTCTATCCCCACAGTGATGTGGAGCCATAATGATTAGATTTTATTGAAAAGATAAATTTGGGAAGTTATGGATTAGAGTATTAAATATAATATTCTAATGAGTAAATGAAAATGCATTCAAGGTCAAGGGGACCAATTACAATGTTAACACATCAGCCTTAACTTACAGGGGGCTTGTTGTATCAAAAGTACAGCTACACATTCTCAAATTGCGGGAACATCTAATTAAAATTACAATACTAAGCCTAATATATAAATTATTAGAGTGGCTCAAGTTAATCACTTGAGGTATAGTAAAAAGTTGTAATTTTAGACAATCCGCAGCCAAAATTTAACAATTTAAATGTTAAATAAGGTTCAACGACTAAACGGGAATGGGCTTAATTTATTAATAATTAATAGGTTTGGCTTAAGATATAGTCTACTCCCACTAGTAATAGTGTCTGTAAGTAGTATTACAGAATATAATGATTCCTTACACAAATGTTTGGATGAATATGGTATAAAGACCAGAAGGTAGATCAATATGGTCTATGTTAGAATAAAAGTTCTAGCAAGTCTCATTTAATTGGGGCAACATTTTTAAATTGCGGGAACAACTTGAATTATTGATACCAAGTTTCTTTTATAAAGAAATGGCAACAGAGAAATCTAGTTGGTATGGTAAAAATTCAATAATGGACGATTAACAAGTAAATCCGCAGCCAAGACTTTAATAGTATATTAAAATACATTTAAGTAAGGTTCAACGACTAAACAGGAATGGGCTAATCTAATCTTATAATGATTGGCTTAAGATATAGTCTACTCCCACTAGTGATGGTGTTTGTAAGTAGTATTACAAAGTATAATGATTCTAAGAAGAAATGCTTAGATGAATACGGTATTTAAGGCAAAAGATGGTGGTTTAAGATGTGGAGAGATTATCACACAATCAAATAGTCTCAGTCATATCAAAAGTATGGCTAGTCTTTACTAAACTAACTGTAAAGGCGACATCTTCAAATTGCGGGAACATCCCTATATAATTTATAATACTAAACCCAATAATATAATAAAAATTATTAAATGGGTGGCTAAAGTCAATAACTTTAGATATAGTAAAAATTTATAAATTAATAGTTAAAAGGGGGACAATCCGCAGCCAAGATTTAACAATTTAAATGTTAAATAAGGTTCAACGACTAAATGGAGATGGGCTTGACTTGTTAATATATATATTAATAGGAATGGCTTAAGATATAGTCTAGACCCACTAGTAATAGTGTTTCACAAGTAGTATTGTGGGAGAATAGTGATTATGGAAGTAAATGTCTATATGAATTCGGTATAATCGGGAACGTGATGCTATCATAGCACATGGTATGAGTAAATTCTTAAAGGAAAGATTTTTAAATGTGTCAGATGCCTATTCTTGTTATGTTTGTGATATTTGTGGATTATTTGCACAAAGAGTTATTAAAACTGAAAATAAATCAATACCGCAATCAACTGATACATATCAATGTGTGGGATGTAAAAACAAAACAAAAATATCTAAAGTAATTATTCCATATGCATTTAAATTACTTATTCAAGAATTGATGTCAATGAATATTGCACCAAGAATCAGAACATCTCAATATAATTTATAAAAAATATATAAACACATAAATATTTTTTTGTAATTTTTAAAATATATAAACACATAAATATTTTTTTGTAATTTTTAAAATATATAAACACATAAATATTTTTTTGTAATTTTTAAAATATATAAAGATATAAATATTTTTTAATTGCGTTTATTTTAAATTTTTATCCACCAAAATATTAAAATTATATAATATTATATATATACTATGATTTCAAACAAAATTTGCCAATTAGCTAATTGTGCTACTAATGCTCTTGATAAATCAGTTTGTTCTATTGTTTCTGTTGCTGCCCTCGAACAATATAATTGTGTTGTTGAATATATTAAAAAATTTACTTGTATTGATATCAATGAATTTTTTGGATATATTGCTCTGTTAGTTCTTTTATGTTGGGTGTCTCAATGGTTGGCTGAAATTATTAATTTTATCTGCAGAACTATTCCCAAATTCTTTAAAAATCTTTTAAATTGTAAATTTTCTTTATGTTTATTGGACTGTGATAAAAAATGCCACAAATCTTCTTCTTCTTCTTCTTC